>Ga0265298_10001072_pt1 | contig 40305 bp, 60 predicted proteins | sample AusTroGonzalo_MG_3_FD_193486 | JGI IMG/M metagenome (GOLD analysis project Ga0265298, IMG submission 193486) | Bovine rumen microbial communities from tropical cattle in Woodstock, Queensland, Australia - Gonzalo_01 | ecosystem: Host-associated > Mammals > Digestive system > Stomach > Rumen ... | reverse complement strand
CCACAGATTTATCCACAGCTTTTCTCTTATTAAGAAAAATTCCTAATAAACAAAAAAACCCTTATTTTTTAAGCCTTTTTCTCTTTAAAAATAAGAGAGGCAAACCCTCTCACCGCCCCCAAAACCCGTTTCCCCCCCCTTAAACCCCCTAATATAGTATATATATAAACATACTAGTATAATAATAAGCTATGATACACTATTAAGCTATTAATTATAATTATTAACTTACTAGTAAAATAAACTATAACAAGCGAGTAAGTGAAAGCCCGCAAGGATTGGGAAACCACCCCCGGCCCCGCTTACCCATTCCGGCCCCCTGTTTGGCTATCATATCATATTAAAACTTTTATGATGTAATATATATATTAGTTATATATAAACTATACCACCATATAAACCAAACAATGCCAAAGTACGCGCCCGCCCGGATTTGTTTTTAACCCTTTTTGATTTTTTCCGGCCCTGTCTTTTTTGCGCTCTTTTTGCTTTTTGGAACATATCCCAACGCGCCACGGCCCGGTCCCGGCTGGCTGTTTTCGGTCCGGCATTTTTTGCCAATTTTCAAACGCTTGTTTGATTGTTTGTTAGTCTTTCCTAATTTACTTTACAAAAATTTTAATATATTTAAATAAATTTTTTTAAAATCTTTTCGCATTTTTAAAATGTTAGTTTATCCTAACTTAAACTTTTTTACATTACCGACGGAAAAACTAGAAAAAGTTAGTCAATACCTAAAAAGGGCCTATATAAAAAAATAGGTCTTTTTTTTGCTTGCATTATTATTTATTTTAATGTATATTATAAGTATGAAGGAAACAAAAAATAAAGGAGATTTAAAAAATGAAAATATTTATTAGTTTGTTTTTGTGTGCCGTTTGTTTGGCTGGTTGCGTAAGCCTTAATAATAATAAATGCAGTAAATGTTTAACTGATTTTGAATGCGAAACTTTTTGCAATAAATAAAAAGGAGCTTATAAAATGAAAAAAAACTATTTTAAAAAAATGCAGTATGCAGCATACAAACGCCAACGCCGCCGGGCCTTTTGGCAAGCCGTAAAGAATAACGCGCCGGATGCTTTATTTATGCTTTTTATGTTTGCCGGGTTTGTGTTTGTGCTTTTTATGTTGGCTTACGTGTTCCCGGATTATTTTTGAATTTGTGTTACTGTGGGAGCCGGTCCAAACCGGGCCGGCTGATATAGTAGTATAAATTAAAAATAGGAGCTAACAAAAATGAAAATACAACTTGAAAAAAGCGACATCCAAAACCTGGTAAAATTTACCAGCAAACAGGGAACCCGGTATTTATTGCGCGGGGTAAGTGTTCAAAATGACAACGGCATTTTAGAACTTGCCGCAACAGATGGGAACATGTTGGCAGTTATGCGCCGGCCATTGGCAGACAATGAGCAACTTGAACCCGGAAAAAAATATATATTAGCATTGCCAAAAACCGTAAAAAGTGCTTGCGTAATTATTGCAAACTTGCAAAACCAGCCCGGCTTTTTAGTTTTGGAAGGCGTCAAAGATAAGGTTTTAATTGAAGATATACAAGGCACATTCCCAAACTATAGAGCGGTTATGCCGTTTGATTTTAGCAAGTTTGAAAAAGCTACAGGGTACGCGATTTTTAACCCTAAAAAAATACAATGCATTTATGATGTGCTAGGGGGTTTTAAAATCCCGTACCATAATAACGCAAACACGGCGGCCCCGTATTATTTTGAAAAAGATGACAATGGGAAAAAGTGGCAATTTGCTATTATGTCATGTATTGAAAAATAGTGTTACAATGGAGCAAGCCGGGCAAGGTTTCCGGCTTGCTAGGTGGTAGCATTAAATTAAAAAAGCAGTAAAGGAGAAAACCATGAAAAACAATAAAAATGAAAGAATGTTGACGGATTACCGGACCGCTTGCAAATGGTGCGGAAATTCGCTCATATTATTAAATGAACTTCCGGAAATTGACCCGGATTTTTACGATTACAACGCGGATTTATTCGCGGAAGATGAAGAAGGAAATGCGCCGGAGTATTTCCAGTATTTTTTGACGGATATGAGCGAAGGCGATGCGGAATGGTTGCAAAAGACGTTTGATTTAATTATAGGATATAGCCCACGGCTTGACAAATATGTCTTATTTGTGGACCATTTTGGCACTTCTTGGGATTATGTACCTTGTGAAGTAAAAAGCGCGTCTTGGTGGGAAACCAACGGCGAAAAATACGGATATAAACACAGTTAGGATAGTCTTTCCGGCGCAAGCCCATCCGGCGGGGTGGGTTTGTCCGGTGGGATTATCCACCGAAGGAGAATAAAACATGATGAAAAAACAACAAAAAAAAAGGCTTTATATGCTAACATACCGATTTTTTAGCATTTTAGGCCGGGAATATATCCAAATCACGCGCCAGGGCAGCAAATCCCAACGGCGCAAATATAAAAGAATTTAAAAGGGGGCAGAATATGACAGATAAAGAAATTAAATTTATTTTAGAACTAAAAAATCAATTTGCTTATGCATGGGATGCTATTATACATAAAGCACTGGAACTAAACAAGATACAGGACCCAACGCAAGAGCAACAAAAAGAAATAGCGCGCCTTTTAGAAATAGATGATATTTTTAGGGATATTTACCAAAAAGCGCGCCTAAATAGCGAAAAATAAAACTTGTCTTACTATATAGATTAAACGAGGTGAAATTATGACTAGAAAAGACTTTAAACTAATTGCAAATATCTTGCGACAGATACCAGACACAAAACTTCGGTTTGAGGTGGCAAAATATGCGGTCCAGGAATTGCGACAAACAAACGCTAATTTTGACAGAGAAAAATTTATAGACGCTTGCATTTAGTCTTACAATGGGGGCCGCTGGGATTTCCGGCGGTCCAGGTTGTAAGATTAAAAAAACCTTTAAAAAATAAGCACTTTTTAAAAAATGCTTGACAAAATCAAAATTAAATTTTAATATGAGAGAGGGCGCAAAAATGAATATACACAAACAACTAAAAGCAATCCGGCAGCAGTTGGGAATAACCCAAACCACACTTGCAAAACGCGCGCAATGCACGCAAAAGCAGGTATCGTTCGTAGAGGGTGGAAAAGATTGTTATATAAGCACTATGCGAGCTATGCTGAACGAAATGGGGTATGATTTAGCAGCGGTTCCGGTTGTGAAGCAAGAGGGCGGCAAAGATGAGCAATCACAGCGCGTTGCTTGAAAACAAAGCATGCAAGACGTGCGGAAAAATTGAGCTGATGTCCAAATCGCAAGACGATTGTTTGGATTGCCGGATAAAAAAGCATAGAGAAAAAGAGAGGGCGCGTTCATTAGCCAAATACTATCGGTATCGTGAAAAGATATTAGAAAAGCGAAGGGCAAAAAGCAAGCATTGGCACTGGGATAGGACAACAGAGGGTCGCAAAAATCGTTGGACATTAGAATTTATCAAAACCAAATACGGATATATGTGGCGAGCTTGGTTTAGGAACCCTGAAACAGAACGGCTAGTCAAATTTGAAAGCGCAAGATATTTTAGTAAAATAGAAGAAGCAAAAGAGGATTACGAAAAAGCGACAAGATAAAAATTTAGGGGGGTGGTTCATGCACGGCTCCTTGTTAGTACAACTACTAAAATCACACGTGTTCTTACATCCCCCAACCCATTTTCTATGTGAATATAGCTAAACGAGCTCACATAGACTAAAGGCCAGCCCTTCTTGTTGTGGGTTCATTGAGGGCAAGCAGACGCCCAAGAAGCCGAAAGTCTGCACAGATTTAAAAAGTAGGGTGGTTGATTGCTGATAAGCAAACCGCAGTTAAAATTGATTTTAGAGCCATTTTTGGCGATTTAAAACGGATTTGGAAGGGTGCACTCCCTAGCCATAAACCAAATAATGTGCGTGTTCTCAAAAGAAACGAGATGTAACAAAAGAAGAAAAGCATAAATAGTAAAACCCGTAGTGTATCATATAGTTGGGCACAATGCTGATAATTGTGCAAGGCACAGGTTGTTAAACGGTTTCCAAGTTTATTGCGTTTAATATCCTAATCCAGAAGCGGGCAGGGCTTCGCCGATTACCTGCCATTAGATTTAAATGTGGGGTAGCTCAATTAGGTGGAGCAACGAACTCATAATTCGTCGGTTCTAGGTTAAATTCCTAGTCGGAGCAGAAAGATTTTAAAAATAACACTTGACAAATGTTTCAAAATATGTTTTAATGGTTTTTGTAGTACCCCTGTGGTGGGGGGATAAGAAAGAAACAGGTTGAAGCACCAAACAATCTGTGTAGTACGGTAGAAATACCAAAAGCCCATCGGCCTGTTTCTAAAAATCCACCACGATTTGAAAACGATGGGCTTTTTTATTTGTCTTTTTCAATCCCTTTCATAAATGCTTCCTGTTTGTGGAAGGGATGGGAAGGATTAGAGAGAAGCCGCTTTCCTACAGACAGAGTGAGCCGGGGAGCAGATAGACACAACTTTCTAAGAGCTGTTATATATTATATATAAACTAGCGAGGATTATATGGAAGAAAACAAAACACCATTCGTTTTAGACAACATAAACAATGAAACACGAGTAGGGGATAAAGTGGTTTTTCTATCGGTAAATAGAGATACTGAATTTGGGGAAAAGGTGGTAATGTCCGTGGCACTTGTTTTAGATATTCGTGTGGAAGAAGGGAATTATGAAGCGAATGTAGCAGGCCCGTATGGTGGTTGGAAACGCGGTTTCTATAAAGTGTTAGATAAAAAATATGTAAAGGGAGAAACAAAATGAAAAAATATTGGGCGCAAGCAAACACTGGGGAACTGTACGAACTAGACGCAGTAGAACCTGGAGCATATCTCAATGCAGCCATCAAAAAGCTAGAAGCAGATTTGGAAGTGGCATTTGACGGTAAAGCATACATTACGCGCATTATATGTGGTACGGAACATAGCGTAGAGGAGCTAATGAAATGGAAAAGACATTAACTATTGAACTGTACGGTATGGAATTTGAGGTGCTAGTTGGTTATGAGCAGGAAGGAAATAAATGCGGTGTAACGGAAGTATTGGAAGTGAGTGGGGTGATGAAGAATAACCGTTCTGTGGCCCTAAAATGCGATAAGAGTGCCTTTGAAAAAGCTTTTGAGGGGGAACTGCAGGAAGCACTAGAACAAGCCATTATAGATGATAAAACAGCTTACTATGAAGCTAAATACGATGAAGCAAGAGATGAGGGGAAACTATGAGAGAGTATGCAAGAGAGAAGGGATTACTAACCGAACGGGAAATTGACGTGCTACGATTGGTTGCCCGTGGATATAGTAGCCAAAATGTAGCCAAAGAGCTTTGCATAGCCACAAATACAGTGCATGTGCATAGGCAGAACATAATGAAAAAACTGAATATCCACAAGGCTTCCGGACTTACCTGGTATGCACTGAAGAACGGAATAATCAAAATACGGAGAGTGTAAATAGGAGAATAGTAATATGGCTAACTTTAATGAATTAGTTGGAAAAACAATTAAAGACATAGTAGGCCTAGAAAAAGGTTCCGAGATGGTTACGTTTGTGTGCTCTGATGGTTCAAAATACAGGATGCACCACGTACAAGATTGCTGTGAGCACGTTGAGATTGAAGATGTTTATGGGGATGTAAAGGATTTAATCGGCGAAAAAATACTTATTGCAGAAGAAAGCTCTAATGAAGAAGGCCCGCAAATAGGTGGAGATGGTAGCTTCACATGGACTTTCTATAAATTAGCGAGCATTAAGGGATATGTAGATATTCGTTGGTATGGTTCTTCAAATGGGTATTATTCAGAAGATGTTGATTTTGAAAAAATTGAAGAAAGCAATAATAAAACTATACCGTTGGAATTTGCAAACGCAATAAAAGCCAAATATGACGCTTTTCTTGCCACCCAAATTACTCTTATTGCCAAAGAAAAAGGGGTTAGCGTAGAAGATTTATGCTTGCGACATAATGATATTACCGCAAAAATCCAATCGGAAAACGGAGATATTAAATTTTGGGTAGAGGTAAGGAAATAGTATGAGCATTAAAATTGAAATGGATATGCCGAAAAGTTGTATGGAGTGTAGTTTAAGATTTTGGGATATGTGTACTCCAAATCGTAGCATACAGGTATTTTATGATATTCATAATAGAAACATTGAGTGCCCATTAAAGGAGTGTAAATAGTATGACACCTACAAAAGAGCAGATAGATAGATTTTTTGAAAAAGCAGCAATATATGATAAAACACCACTTGCTATTGCAAATTTTGAATACACAATATGCATTTGGGAAAATGAGATAAGAGGTAAATAGTATGAGAATAGCAATTCTTCACAAAGTAATAGACAAAGAAAATATAGAAAAAATTTATATCAATGTGGACCATTTACAGTTTTTTTGCAAAGAGAAAAATTTGGATTTATGCGACGGTGTTAAAAGCACTTATGTCCGTATTTGTCAATACGAAAGGATATGGGTAACAGAAACTCCTGAACAAATCTTGGATTGGATATATGGCCCTGGAAGGGGGGAATAACTATGGCAGATATAACGATAAGAGATTTGATTATTTATTATACGGCAAAAGCAGAAGCAATTAAAAGTTGTGCGATTTACGATATTAAAAGCCCTAAAAGAAAAGAAGAATTATTAAAAATAGCAGAAAGTTATTCTGATAGAGCTTTTCAGCTATCAGAAATAAGCAGATTTATCGGAAAGTCACAAACTACTGAATTGAATTTACTTGATAATTATGAAGCGAATTTACGCATAGATAAAGAAAATTTCAAAAAAAGATATGGGTATGAGAGGTAACTATGGCAGAATTAAAACCGTGTAAATGTCGTTGGTGTCACAACGAAAAAGGAGATTGGCTTTACGTTGTGGCTGTAGATATACTTGGCGAAACTATGTTTCAAGTTAAATGTCATAATTGCGGAGCAAGAGGCCCATTGGATGTTGACGAAGAAGCAGCCATATCCGCTTGGAATAAAAGGAGTGGAAAATGAAAATTAGCATTTCTTGCGAACGGTGGTCCATACCAGATTATAAAAGAGGCGAAACAGAAGAAGATAGCCACTTAAAAAAATTGAAAATAGAAAGCGATACTCTGCACACGCAAAGGTTTTCGGTTGACCTAGAAGATGAAGAAGTTATTACTTGGTTAAAGATAGTGCAGAATGTGATAAGAGCAAGCATTAAATCCGAAGAAGAACGGTTGAATAAAAGGAGTTAGAGTATGAATATGAGAATGCCTTGGGAACAAGATTGTGGACCAACTTTTGCTTCTGCTACCGAAGAAGGATATTTGTTGACAGTAGAATTTTTGAAGAATAAAAGGAGTAAATGAGATGAAAAAACGTATTATAGAAAAAATTATTAGAAATTACGAAAACGAAAATTGGGCACACGCTTGTGGGTGGAAGATACCTAAAATACCTTTTCACACACCAGAAGAAGTAGACCATCTTAAATTTAATTCAAAGATTTTTTTTCGTAAAAGGAGTTAAGTTATGGCAGAAGAAAGAATTTTTATTACAAAGATACAACCAGAATGTAAGTTTAGGGAGTTACACGAAACAACAGCAGGCGGTCATACTTGGGTTGATTTTATGTGCGGTAAATCTACTGTTAAAAACCTTGAGTGTGATGAGAAATGCTTTGAACAATGCGAGTGGAAAGAATTAACAGGCATTTCCCGTCAAGAAGCCATTGAGAAAATTGCAAAGGCAATATGTAGGGAGGATAACTGTTTAGACAGTTGCGAGGAGTGCGTTCTAGGGTTTGGAGCTACCGCAGAAGAAAAAGAACAATTTTGCCAAAAACAAATAATTATGAGCAGAGATTTATCGGCCTCATATGTTTGCAGAGCCGAAGCTGCGCTTGATGCGCTTTTGGGGGGAAAATAAATGCTGACTAGAACAGGTTATCTTATTCTTTGGAAAAAAGCTAACCCTTGTAAAAATTGCAAGGAGCATATTTGTTGGAAAGGCCCCTGTGAGAAATTTAACGTTTATTTTCTAAGGTTCCCATCGTGCTGGAGTTGCGAAAATTCTGCAAAATGTATTTAGTTTATAGGTGATGAGTGGACCGAAAGCAAAGCAAAAGAAGCTTGCAAAAAAATGGGCGATTATAAGCCAAAAACGAAACCAAATGAGGAAGCACTAAATGCTTTATTAGGAGAGGATAAATGAACTACGCAGTGTATTTTGGATTGACGTTTATAGGTTGTTTTATGTCGCTTATTTTGTTTTTTGTTTTGCTGTCTTGGATAAGCGATATGCTGTTTGATAGCAAAGAAATATATGATGACGAAAGGGGAATGTATTATGAAAACTACCAAAACAAAAGAAACGACTAAGAAGAAGGAAGCAAGATGGGAGTATTGGTTTTGCTATGTTGACCGTGGCAATAAATTTGAAAATGCTCTCGTTGATAGTAAGTATGAAATTGATTGTCGGGAAATGGCGCACCAGGCATTTCAAGATTTGCGTCAGCTCACTAACGACAACATACGGGCAGTAGTAACCTACAAACTGTTAAGAAAGAAATTCATAACAGTTGATGAATAAAGTGTTGGGGGTAAATGGAATGGAAATACTAAAGCTAGTTATATGGTTGGCATTTGTATCAGGGGTTGGTGTTGTATGCTTTAAATTGGGCCAGAAAACGGCTTGGGATTATATTTCAGCAAACTATATAGCAATCCACAAAAGCGCGGTTATAGGGCCTATTTTAATCAAAAAAGGAAACAATGGGGGAAACAAGCATTATGGCAAAAATCAATCAAAGAAGTTTGGTAAAAAAACATCTAAATAGAAAAGGACATATCACATCATGGGAAGCCATTAAATTGTATGGTTGCACCCGTCTTTCATCTGTTATTTATGACATTCGCAATGAGGGTATGAAAATCAAAACAGAATATGAAACCAAAAAGAACCGGTACGGATATACCGTCAGCTTTGCAAAATACATACGGGAGAGATAAAAACGATATGCTTATTGCTTTTTTGGGCGAAATATGCTAACATTGTTTTACGACGAGAAAAAGCATTAAGTTTTTATGTATAAGAAAACACAAGGAATATACGAAAAGCAAGATGTTAAAACCATTCTTGCAGAGCTAGAAGATTGGCGCGTCAATCATAATTTAACCAGAGCGCAACTAGCTAAACGAATTGGCTTACACTCTTACATTACCACATACTATTGGTACAAATGTTCAAGTAAGCCATACCCTAGACACCTGTGGCGTATCATACAGTTACTAGGCAAGAAACTAACGATTGAAGAATATAAACAATGGAAAAAGGAGCGAATTAAATGACGCAAGAATTAACCGTAGTAAATAAACAAGAGATGTTTGCACCGACAAAAGAAGATTACCAGAACATGCAGGTTGGGGAACCGCAGAATATGTTGGAAGTGAGAGCGTTAGCCAACTTCCTTACCCGTTCTAAATTTATCCCACAATCCTTTAGAGGGGATTTGAATACCGCTGTTATGCTCATTGTAACCTGCAAGCAATACGGCCTTCCGATTACTGCCCTTTCCGAAGTGATGGAAGTGAATGGGAAGGTGGGGTTCTGGGGGAGAACCAAACTGGGTATCGTTCTTAAAAGTGGTGTATGCGAATACATTATCCCTACCGAACAAACCGACAAAAAATGCACCGTAGAAACCCAACGGAAAGGTTGGCCCAAACCTGTAACAATCACTTACACGTTGGAACAGGCAGAAAAAGCAGGTCTTTTGGCCCGTTCAGATGCGTGGAAAAAGCACCCGTCTGATATGCTTTACTGGCGTGCAGTAAGCAGAGTGATTTCGCAGGTGTACCCCGATGTAATTCAAGGTTTTGCTACCGTAGAGGAAATGGAAGAAGAACCTGCCGAAGAAGCAAAGGTAGTTGCTATGCCACAGGAAATTGAAATGCCTAAACCCAAACGCGCTCGCAAAATTAAAGCATTAGCTACCGAGGAACACTCGGCAACTGCACCCATTTTGCCTACTGCTCAAGAAATGGAAAGCTACGATGCCACCGAAGCACCTGTTGAAGCGCAAGGCGAAGCCATGTTTGATGCTACTGTGGTCAAAGAAGATAAAGAGCCAAAACGCATTGAGCGCATTATCAAGCAAGTGTATATTGAGAACGGGGAACGGTGGGTATCTTGCGAAATGGTATCTATTAAAGGCGAAGATAGCTACAAAATCCCTACTGCCGGTTTAGCCGGAGAACTCAAAAAACTGACAGGAATGAAAGTGTATCTGTTTATTGACAATGGTTCCGTAACCGGATATGACAATGCAGCAGATTGAGTTTAATGAGAAATTGCATGAGTACAGAGTGGGGGGCGTTATTACCCCCTCTGTATCTCAGGTGCTAAAAGCAAACGGGTTAATGGATAACTTCCGGCATAGCGAACTAAAGCTAACAATCGGAACTGCTATCCACCGCACACTAGAGCTTGCAGACAAAGGAACTTTGGACACAACAAATTTAGACACACGATTAAAAAAATGCTTATATTTATGGGATAATTTTAAAAAATCTATCAACATTTGTGAGATTTTTGGTGTGGAAAAAAAGGTGTGTTTTGGTGCTTTGTATGCAGGAACTATTGATAGGGTACTAGGTTTAGGGAACGGAAAGAAAATGATTTTGGATTTCAAATCAGGCAATCCGCAAGCATGGGCTGGCCTACAAACAGCTGCCTATGCTATGGCCTATGACCCTAAGAACTACAAAGATTATGAACGGTGCTGTGCTAAGGTGCATTGGGATAACGATAGGATATATTACAAACCATATAAAGACCCAACTGATTTTAATACCTTTATGGCTATGGCAACCGTATATCATTACAAAAAGAATAACGGGTATTTGAGAGATGAAGCAGAAGAACGTATGTCCTAAATGTGGGTATCACTATCATTTAGGCACTTCAATCGTATGCCCTGTTTGTGGGTATCTATTTTTAAGGGGGAAAGAATAATGGAAATAACAGAAACAGAATTACAAGCGCAGACTAACAACCTGCTTGATGTCGTTCCGTTTATTACGATTAAGAATGACGCAGAACTTGACGAAGCTAACGGGATATTACGCAAGATTGCCACATTAAGAAAGGCAGCCAAAGCGCATTTTGAAGGGTTAAAGAAACCGTTTAATGAAGCTATGGCTAACCTTCGTGCTAAAGAGAAAGAGTTTTTAGCACCTATGGAACAGGGGGAAAGCACCATCAAGGCTCTAATTGTCAAATACAACAAACAAAGAGATGAACAATTAAAGGCAGAACAAGCAAAACTTGATGCTATGGCTAAACAAATGGAAGGAACTGGTATCTCCGTACTTCCTTCCGTAAAGTTAGAGAAACCGAAAATGCAGGGTACTAGCATACGCAACCGATATGATTTTGAAATCGTTGACCCAAACTTAATCCCTCGTGAATATCTTTTGGTTGATACCGCTGCTATTGGTAGGGTTGTAAGAGCTCTGAAAGAGAAAACAAATATCCCTGGGGTTAAGGTGGTTATAAGACAGGATATTGTAACAAGGGGATTATAATGAAAAAATATGGGATAATTTATGCAGACCCGCCGTGGAGTTATAAGGACAGCGGATGCGAAGGTGCGGCAGCTAAACAATATAACACTATGAGTGTTGAGGAAATATGCGCTTTGCCTGTAAAAGAATTAGCCGATAAGGATTGTGTTCTTTTTATGTGGGCTACCTATCCAAAGTTACAAGAGGCATTAGAAGTGATTAAAGCGTGGGGATTTGAATACAAGACAATAGCGTTCCAATGGGTAAAGACATACAAGTCAGGTTTCGGTGAGTTTTTAGGATTAGGGCGTTGGACTAGGGGAAATACTGAAGCTTGCCTATTAGCAACAAAAGGAAAACCACATAGAGTTCATGCGGGGGTAAGCCAACTTATCTTCAGTCCTTTGCGTCGTCATTCGCAGAAGCCTCCGGAAGCGCGCATAAAGATTGTTAAACTTATGGGAGAACTTCCAAGAGTAGAACTGTTCGCGCGTGAGCGAGTAGACGGTTGGGATGCGTGGGGCAACGAAGTGGAAAGTGATATAGAATTATGAAAAACGCATATTATTTCGGGGATAAGGCACTAAGCGGATTAGCAAGGCAACAGATAAACAAAGACGGAGAGCTTTGCTATAAGGGTGTTATTCATTTGTTTGGCTCAAAAGTGCCGATATTTCTATCAGTAGAACCCTGTGATAAATATGTAAAAGGGGAAAAGCTATTTAAGGTATTTACATATCTTACCCCCATACCGGCAGAACGGAAAGGAAGCAAACTGCAAGTGCAACTTCGTACCGTATCTACCCAAAGATTAAAAGCAATAAAGCATGTAGAGAAGTTAGTTCAAAAATTAGGAGTGATTTATGAGTATGAAAACATTAACAAAGAAAAAAAAGACAAACTCAAATGCAAAAGCTGTAAAGCCGAACTCAACAAGGAGTGGAAAGCTCGCCTACAAGACGCTGTCCGAAGCAATGTCGCGCGACAAAAAGAAATATGTAGAAGAAAAGTTCAAAGATTGTTGGCCTACCGCAAGAGAAATAAGCGAAACAATCACTAATACAGTTTGGGATGACGCTATGAAAATTATGCAGGACTACCCTAGCGCGTACGCAAAAACCGCTGCCATTTGTTTCTTCTCTTTTATGTGCGCTGCCATAGACGCTCATTTGGAAATGCGCTATGCTAAGGCCATACAGGAAAAAGAACTGCCAAAGATAGAACCTCAAGAAGCAAAGAGCGATATGGTTAAAATGCTCTTAAAACGAGCCGAAACGGAATTGAGTACGGAAGGTCAACTTCTCTTAACAAACCTATTAGAGCGCGATTTTGGCTATTTAATGGCTGTTTTAAAGGCCATAGACATTGATAACATAGCATTACATAACCTGATTGTAGGGAACTTTAGGTTCTGGGTGTGGGATGTAATGATACCACATTTGTTTTTAAGCGAAACCAAAAAGGAGATTGCAAATGCCTAAGCCGATTAACAAAATACAGATTGCCGGAACATTAACTGCTGACCCCAAAATCACTCTTATTCAAAAAGGGAATAAGCCACTAAAGATTGCCAACTTTGCTATTGCATTTGATTGGTGGCATAAGAAACTAAGTCCTGCATGGTTCTTTAACTGTACCGCCTTTGGATATACTGCCGATGCTTGTGAGAAGTTTTTAGCTAAAGGGAAGCGCATTATTATAACAGATGCCTACCTTCAGCAGAACAAATACAAAGCAAAAGACGGTTCCACCAAATTAGAATACAAGATTATGGTTGACGATTTTGTTATGCTAGGATATAACAAAACGCAAGAAGGGCAAGACTTAGAAAGTGCCATTGAGGAAATCGGTGGGGAAGAAATAGACGAAATACCATGCTAATAGTTTTCACGTGAAAACATAAGCCCCCATTTCGGGGGCTTTGTTATTTAATTCCTTTTTCTTTTTTTTGTTTCTTAACTATAGCAAGCATTTTGTCTGTTACATCTGATATTCTTTTCTGATTTTCATAGTATTTCTTTGCAGCATTAGCTATTTCAATCTCTTTCTTTTTGTTGAACTCTCTTTTGGCCTGTTCTTTGTCGCTACGGGATTTGTATTTCTCGTATTCTTCGTGGCCTTTTCTTCTTAGGTTTGAAAGAATATCCTGGTTAGCTCGTATCAGTTGGGCACGTTGAGTTTCTAACTGTCTTAATGCGCCATATAGTTTCGCCTTTTTCATCTTTTCTTCGTCGGTTGTGCTACCGCTTCTGATAATAGAATTGTATGCCTGTTCAAGAGGTTTAATTTCTTCGTCATATTTCTGTACGTTACGAGCATACGCAGTGTAATCCCTGTTGAAGAACCGACCCAATACAGCACCTTCTTCAATTTCTTTAGGCAACCCCCATTCATCTTCCCCAACGTGTAACACGTCTAACACAATATCAGCCGCGTCTGCCATTTCTTTTGCAAAGGTAGAACCTAGTTTTTTTGCTCTATGTTCCCATACTTTAGGGCTACTCTGCATATTCCCAACCTTTAGGTATTTAGACATAAGCCGATACACTTTCGGTGTGGTTGCACTAAACCTATCTTCCTTTTCCTTTCTCAACATGGCCGAGCTTTCAATCGGTGTTTTGGAATAGCTATCCATATTAGTCCATTCTTCATAAATCATTTTACCAATAGGGGTAGGAACGAAGTTGGAAGCGTTGAATAAATATCCACCAGGGATAGCATTTGTTCCTAGTTCTTTTAAGGAAGCAATCGTTTCGTCTGCTATATCTTCTCTCTGCTTTCTATCTTTCAAACGATTTAACAGCATTTCAGAAGGTATAGAAACAAGCTTGTACCACGGGCCAAATTCCTGGTTTGCAGGAACAAGACGTATGTTCCCTTTCCTGTCAACAAATGTAAGGTTTTTAGCTTGCATTTCCACATTGAGTTGGCTTTGGTATTTCTCTCTTTTCTTATCGTCTGTTTCGGAATTGATAAGACCTTGCAAAGTACCAATGTTTGAAATCCACCGCCACGCAATAGGTGCAATTTCTGGGTCAGCCAAAATCTTATCCAACCGTTCAGCACCTAACAAAGAAGGTTTGAAATATGGCATTGCGTATTTATTCATTGTTTCAATGAATGGGTGCATACGTCTATTGAAATCCAATGTTACTTGCGTCATTTCCTTTCCGGCTGCGTCTAGTGCTTTTTTCGGTATATTACCATCACGCATCCAACGATTAAATACAGCTTCGCTTCCAGCCTGTTTTCTTAATTCGGTTTGGAATACCGTTGCACGACCTATCTTTTCACTCCAGTTTCCTAGAAAGGAAAGAGCTTTAGCACCGCTTTGGAATGTTTTTTCAGCCGGTGCTTTTCCTATAGAAATGGCTTTCATTAAAAGAGAAAGTGCTTTTTGTCCGAAAGAACCAGGTTTATTCGCTTGACCTTGCGCTTGCAACATTCTATCCACACGAGCTAATTCATCACGGTTAATGTCCATTTGCGTATCAGCCAGAGAGAATTGCGTACCAAGACGTTTGTCAATTTCCTCTCTTAATTGCTTTTGTGCACCCGTCAGTTTGTCTGAACCTGGCCCGTACAAGTCGGCTGCTCTTTTAATATAGGAAGGTTGAAAGAACCTAGCAGAACGAGAACCACCCATAATACTTTGGAAATCTCTAATAAGGTTCATGGCAGCGAACCCACTCGAAATCCCTGTGGTTCCTAGTTTGAATAGGTTGTTGGAAAGGCGAAGGTTTCGCATTAAAGCGTTTTCTTCCTTGCCTACATAGTTGTATGCTTCGGCTACATTTTTTGGAACATCATACACTTTGGCTTTCCCATTTTCCCAAACGAAGATTTGTTTTTCTGGGTTATATCCTGTAGGGTATTGCCCTTCTTTTAAGTTTTCAAAACCTTTGGCGGGGATAGCTTCTCCACTCTTTTCTGCGCTCTTAATCCACTCTTTCATGGATTTTTGCGTGCCAGTGAAGTAATCAACCTTTTTTCCTTGCGCTAGGTTGCTGATAATCATATTTCCGCGTTGTCCTTCATAAGCACCATATCTCTTAAAAGCAGAACTTAATCCTGTTTGCTTATTCAATATGTCATGCTCTGCGGAAGAAAGTCCGTCAGCCATATCATCTAATATGGCTTCGCTGTGAACGTAGTGTTTATTATTCTTTAATTCGTTATAGAACGGTTCAGAAATACGACCTGCTTCATATAACTTATCCAACTGTTCCTGTGCATAATCCCAATGTTTTTGAGCTTCCTCTAACACCTTCGGCTCGTTGGCTTCAATAGCACGCACACTGTTCTCTGCTTTTTGTAATTGAATTTCTTTTGTTTCAATTACTTCGTTTAATTGACCTTTCGTGTTTTGTGCACGCAACCGTTCAATTTCTTTAGGCAACATTTCTGTATTCTTTTTGGCTTCAAGATAGTTGTCTAGTTTTTCTACAAACAAATTATCATCTTTCTGTGCGGTTTCCAAACTATCAACAAGTTTCTTTTGTCTTACTTGAGTTTCGCCACCCCTATCTCTTTGGCGCAAAGCATAGGCAGCTTCTTCGTTTGTTCGTTTAACAGGTGCATATCTATCCAATACATCTTCAACCTTGCGGAATGTTTTACCAATAGCACGACGCGCTCTTTCCACAGTTCCAAGAGCTTTCTGTTCTTCCTGCAATGTAACCGCTGTAGCAAGCTTCTTTTGGCGACCTTCAGCCAAAACATTAGCCACATCGTCTGATATTTTTCCACCCGTTTCTTCTTTGATTTTTGATGCAATCTCTTTGTTTTCAAAAGGAACAAGAACTGTTTTTTTCTGCTCAATACCGGTAGTTGCTTGTTGTGCTCGTTGAGCCATTTCTTGTTTTTCTAATTCAGTATAGTCAGCTAGTTTTCCTATGGAACGTCTGGTTCCTTGCCATACACCACCAGCACCACGAATAGCACCTACAGAAGCAGCACCCACTCCAATCTCCTGCAATGTAGGCAACCGCTTCTCTCCAATCAAGCTAGCAACTGTAGCAACCCCTGCGCCTTCTAGTCCTGCAGCCACACTTCTAATTCCAGTGCGAACACCCTTTCCAATAACACCTGTCATTTGTTCTGCAGATTTTAATAATGGCATTTCTATATTAGAAACACCGCCTGTCAGCATAGAAAAAGCCAACCCTTCCAAAATTCCTTTTCCTGCACCAACTGCCGCGCCTGTTGGGGATAATCCTTCCCCCTCGTTCGCAAGTCCCTCTGCTGCACCTACAGCACCAAACGTTGCGGCCGATTGAGCTGCCTTTGGCGCACCGCTTCTAATTGCTTGAGCTACTGCTCTAGGAACACCCAAAGCACGCGCTCTAGCACCTAATTGCAATGTTCTTGCTGCAGCACCTGCCGGAGCAGACGCACCGCCTGTGGCAACCAAAGAACCTAAAGTACCTACGGTTTCCATAGTTGCCGCCATTTTCGGGTGCGCTTCTTCAAAAGCACCTAGTTTTTGTTGGTATTCTTCTTTTGCTTGCTGATATTGTTCTTGTATTTTTTCTGGTGCAAAATCACTAATAGAAGGTAGTGTTGGTGCTCCTTCTCCACGAACTATACGCAATGTAGGTGGTTCAATAAACTGTGAAATAATTTTTCCTGGTGCGGTAGCCCTAAATCCTTCCCAATAAGGTTGAAGTCCGGCGGTAGCACCTTGAGCCAATGACATAGCAGAACCTTTCACATATCCAGGTTCATTTGCTTTTTGTTCGGATTGTTTGCTTTTTTCTGCTAAGATGGAATTGTATTTTTGCAAAACAGCTTCTTTTGCTTCTTGTTCGGTAAATTCTCCGTCAGCAATACCTTTTTCTATCTTGCTAGAAAGAGATGCAATATCTACCCCCGCTTCTTGTAGAGTTTTTTGTATTTCGCCAGACGTAGGCATAATAATTACTCTCCGAATAATCTAGTAAATAAAGAGCTTTTTGCTTGTTCTTTCGGCTTTTCTTCTGCAGTTTGCTGTTCGTCAGAAAGCCACTCTGGGTGGTTTTTCTTTGCCCAATCTAACACAACCGGAATAACCGTGCTTTCTGCTAATTCTCTATCTGCATCGGACAAAGCTTCCGCGCCTTCCACCAAACTATCTACTTCCTGTTTGGTCATATCCTCTAGCAGAAGTTCCCCACCTGCGAGCTTAAATGCCTTAGGGTTTGCAGATTTGTAGCTTGCAAATGTGGCTTGCTTTTGTCCTGCGCCACCACCTATACCTAAATTCTTTTTAGCTTCAGCCACGCGGATTTGCCCTTGAATACCGCGTTCTTGCTTCTCTTTTTCCCAAGCCAATCTGTCCTGTGCGCGTTTGTTTCTTCCTTCTTCTAATGTGCTCGTGCTAGGTCCAAAATCCCACTCGTAATCTTCAGGGTCGCCAGGAACATTGTAAATCGCTTTGTTGTTATCGGCATCATAGCTTTTTAAGGTATATCCTAATTCTTTTGTAAGAGGTCCTATCAAAGAAGCAGCCACACCAGGCGCAATAGTTCCTTCTCTTGCACCTTTCATAATGCCTACAATTTGATTTTCTAATGCTGTTTTGTGGGCTCTTGCTTTATCAGCAGCCACAATAGCATCTTTTTCGGCCTGTCTAGCATCTTCCACTTCCTGCGCTTTAGCACGCATATTAGCCATTTTAACACCCGAAACACCGGCAAGATAGGCAGCAATAGGGCTCATCATAAAAGCACCCTGATTTCTATTACCCTGTTGCATCATGGAAAGATAGAACTCTCTATCTGCTTTGGCCTGTTCGTAACCGCCTAATGCTTCGCCTAAATCAAATTGTTCGTTTGCCATATTAGTAAGCTCTCCTAAAAGTTAATATATCCGCTTGTAGACGGTTGATAGTTATACCACAAACTTAATTTGTTTTGGTTTCCTAAATTGACATTAGACATATCAGCAGGGTTCATAGCCATTGCGCTTCCTTGCGCAATCCACGAGCTATCCCCAACACCTGAAAGGTTTTGTGCGCTTCCAGCCTTATATCCAAGCATACTGCCCAAGCTAGTCATGCTGTCAAGCACGTTTTGCCAACCCTGGTTGTCAGCAGCGATTTGAGCATTTTCAACCCCAGCTTTCATATTTTCATATTGCTGACCTAACTGTTGGGCTTTTAATGCCTGACTTAAATAATTCTGGTCTTGACCCATTAACTGACCTTGATAACCTGCTAATGTGCTTAATGCACCTCTTGCGCTTTCTTGCATTTGTAATTGAGAAGAAAGGCCGTATCTTTGAGCAGCATCATAAATGTCAGCCAATGTATTTTGTCTGCGACGTTCAAATTCGCTTTGTATATCTGCTGTAGCACGGCTCGTAGAAAGACCGCGTCTTGCAAGGCTTTCGTCTAAACGAGCCTGTTCAGTTGCTACATTTTCGGATAATTTGCGTTCGCCTTGTTTGTAATAACTATCAGACAGTTCTTTTGCGTAACGTACAAAGGCATCTGGCGTAGTTCCAACGGTGTTAATAAGGCCGGCAATGTTTCCTGCAAGGTTAGCTCGCATTGCTTTTTCAGCACCGCTTAATTCGCCAGCACGCAATTCATATTGCCCTGTAGAAGGATTGTATTGATAGGTTCCTTTGTTGACAAGGTTTCCGTAGGTATCGTAGCCATAAACTGCACCGGAAGCTCTGGCAGGTGCTTTGGCTTTCTTTTTGCGACCACCTAAAATAGCACCACCAATAGTTCCAACTACACCACCTATCACTGCTCCCCACGGGCCAGCCATAGAACCGGCAGATGCACCTGCTGCACCGCCTTGTATTCCACCTTGAATTACGTCTGAAGTAGCCATATTTATTTCTCCTTCTTAAAACTATTCTTTCTGTTTTTAGCAAAAAACACGTTACGCAAATCTTTTAAAATCTTTGTTTGTTCCCTCTGTGCCAAATACATATCTTGATAAATGTCTGACATATATTTTTTTGAAGGAAATACTGCGTATAACAATAAGAACACAGTTATAAAGAAAAAAAGTCCAATCAAAATACCTATCATATCTTAATGCATTTACCTTCCTTGTAAATTAAATTTTCCTTCTTATAACCCATACTTACATGCACCCACTCTTTTACACCACCGCTTTCCTTAATCAACTGCCCATATACAAGGTTTGACATTTTTAATCTTGAAAAGCACTCGTCAATGCTCATTCCTTTCGGGATAAAATCTATCGCTCTAAAAAATATGTGTTGGCTATTAGCTGCCCCACCTACCGCCCTATTTAATTTCTCACACCGAAAACCAGAAGTGATTATCATGGGAACATTTATAAAAGCTCTTACCTGTTCTGCAAAGAAAGCCAAATCTTCAATTAGTGTAAGCTCTTGCAAAGCTTCATTTCTGTTTTCTTTCAAAAGAGCAGTATGGCTCGTCGTACTCAATTCTTCAAATGTGAAGTGAGAAGAAACCCTCATTTATTACACGCCCTCTCGTCATGGCATATACAATAATGAAGAAGCAACGAACGTGCGTTCTGATTATTTACTCCCTCATCTCCGTAGTCAAACGGGATATTACATGCGCTGTTTACGGCTTTGTTCCGTTGCAATTTCGCACAACCTTCGGCGAGCAGTATCGTCATCAAAACCAGCAACATTAGCAGCCATTTCTTGCGCTCTTGATATGCCATCAAGCTCTCTCTTTAATGCTTTCAACCTTGCGGCCTGCTTACCATTCTTCTCTGCAAGGCAGATTATAGTTGCTATTAAAGCGCAAATGATAATCACACCGCAAAGTTGTAACATATTTATTTATCCTTTTTAGTCGGTAAATGGCTCTCATAGTAATCGGCTAATTTGCCGAAGCCATAAGAGAATTTATCAAGGATTGCGAAAATAGTGCCCACAATTTTGTCATCTACTTTCGTGCCGGTAATTTTAACAATTCCGGTCAAAAACCCACGCAGGGCTGACAATATCACATATAAACCGCCGATAACCATTAGGGTAATGGCTAACCATTGGTGTTTATCTGCTAGTCCGATAAGCAAGTTAATTACGTACATGATTGCTTGTTCCATAATTTATCTCCTTATTTTTTCTTTTTTCCTTTTCCTTTGCAAGCCATATTTTACACTCCTTTTTCTTCTTTTATTTTCATATCCACATAGCTTTCCAACCGCACTATGCGTCTATCAAAAGAGTTGTGTTTTTCCACTTTTTCCTCAAGCCTAGCTATGTCCTTACGAACCGCTTTTAATTCGGCCCAAACACCACCGGCTGCGAATATAACCGCTGCTAATTCCCATAATAAATTAAAGAGTTCGTTATCCATATAGTAACCATTTATTCCTATTTTGTCAATTTATGTTTTTACCTATATTTCCTAGCATTTGAAAGGGCAATCGCTATTGCTTGTTTTTGCGGATAACCCGCACGTCGCAATTCTCGTATATTGAAACTAACTACCGCATCGCTTTTTCCACGTTTCAAAGGCATGCTATTTAACCTCGTCAGGTATGGGCAGTGGGTCATACACAAGCCCATACGCTTCTAATGCGTGTTCCATATCGGGGTATTCATCCCACCCTACGTTTTTCCCTTGCGGGGTCCACGCTTCGTGCGCTTCTAATACGTCATAACGCACGTCTTGTTTATCTTTATAGTTTCCTTCTTCGTTAGCAATTTTCTTATATACCATAATTCGCTCCTTACCGTGTTACGGTCCAACCTTTTCCGGACGCAATCGCAAAGTCCGTTTCGTCTAAATCAGCCGCACCCGTTGCCCCAGTTACGTTGCATACTTGGCTACCAGTTACCGTAGGCATACTGTTAAACAGATTGACTAACGCCGCACGGTCCAGGCCGGTATATGCCACGTTAATTTGCGGGCTACTACCCGTAAAAGGAGCTTCGTTTGAAACAATAAGCCCTTTCTTGCCCAAATTTGGCTTACTTGCACTCTCTCCGTCAAAACGAACACGTGTGGCAGTAGTACAATCGCTACAATCCACAAACGTATCTTGCAAATTTTCTAAGTTACGCAAGTCAACCATATTAGCACGCGTATTATTGAAGGAATTGTTGCTAGGCAATCTAATAAGTTTTTTAGCAGAAAAGAAATCGTGTACGTGCATTTCACAATCTTCAAATATGATTTCTTTTAGCTCACTGCACCCCTGAAATGGTGTATTATTATAGAGTAAGGGTGTATTTTCAACCATGCCGATTATATGTACTTTTTTCAATTTGGAGCAGTTATAAAAGGCATAGTTAATAATTTGATTTGCAGAGGATGGGTCTGCCTTTAACTTAGGCAAATAAACTAGACTACTAGCACGGCCTGCAAAGTTATTCAACCCTTTTATGAGTAACGTATCACCGGAACAGGTAACAGCTTCTAATATAGGCAAAGACCAGTTTGCCGTAGCACCTAACGTATATCCGAGATAATAATTATACGTACTATGTACCCACAGTACACCTTGATTAGCATCACTATTTAAATCTACACTTCTTAAATCACTGATTGCCGAACTGGAAGTAGGTGCTACACGTACGATATGCGTACGCAAAGCGGAAGGGTATGTAACATCATATCCGCTTGTTAATGCGAGCGTTTGCCAATTTAATGTGGTAGTTGTACCGCTTGCAGTTGTGGCTACTTTTACGCCGTCAACAAACACATCATACGTGTTAGAAGCAGTTAAAAATCCACATTTAACTTTAAACGTAGGATAGGTAGAATAATCCGCACTATGCCCGACAAGAAAATATACGCTGTTAGGCAACGCACCCGAACGTATATCAATCCAGTCTTGCGGCTTTTGCCACGGCGGGTTTGTGTCTAATTCCGCGTTTATTGCGTCAATAGCGTCAGAATTTGCGTTAATAGCAGACGTAACAACCTTATTTTGAACAGGATTTTCCGAAGTGGTGGATAAAGCGTCGTCAACAGATAAAGGCATACCGCTACCGTCTAACACAACAACCTTAGTCGCTCTTTGTGCTTTTCCGCCGGATTTAACCACGCATTGCGTATCAGTTGCACCGCCGTCATAAATATAATCTCCACTAATTTGTGAAACTGCTACGGCTCTTTGACCGCCCACAATCACTTGTTCATCTGCTGTTGCCATTTTGTTCTCTCCTGTTATGTTTCTCTAAAATCTAGTTTCCAATATCAATAACACCCTGTTGTATATTCGGTGTAACGTCTATATCCTGTTGTATAGTTTCCACATTGATATTGATTATGTTTTCTGCCATATTATTCGTTGCCTTCTGCCATTTTAGGGCTTACAAAGAAGGAAGGTGCTATCGGCAGTTGAATAACACCGCTTTCATCTACAGACGCTTTCGGCAGTACCGTTTGTTCGTCTGAATTTAAAATCAATTTAATAGCATAGAAATAATGACCTACGCCTATTGTTTCCGTCATGCTGGAGCCGATAGCAAGCTCAATGCTTTCTTCATTACTGCTATGTTCTATAGCTTCTGCTACAATCTCTTTTGTAAGCGGATTATATACGCCCAATACCACTTTATAGTTTCCGTCTGTAGGAAGTCCAGTGATAGTAATTTTTCCACTATCTCCGCAACGAACATAAATATCGTTTTTGCTATCTACATAAACACCGTTTAGTTCGCTCATATTATGCACTCTCTAATTCTCTAATCTGACGACGAAGCTCTGTTGCTTGCGCTTCCAAACTAGCAAGAAATTCTCTGTCTTCAGCGGCAGCAGTTTCAGCAAGAACAGCACGCATGGAGCGAGCAGACTTTTCGTCTATACATAATAGCTCTTTCTTTAATTCGGATATGGTATCTTGTTTTTCTTTCCACGCAAGATATTCTTTTTCTGTTGCTTTTTGAAGTGATAAATCTAAATCACTAGCTATATAAGAATTTTCTTTTTTGTAATAATTCATAAACTCTCCTTACCAATATCCAGAGAAATTCCATGTTGCACTAGGAGAACCTGACCCAGGGTCAACTTTAAAATATGCTTTCTTCTGTACAGGCAAAATTATGCTACCGCCGGTTCCATATCCGTTATTTGTTCCGCAAACCCAACTCCATGCCGAGCACACATCAGACTTTAATTCTATGGTACAATTCCCACTTGAAGCAAGACTTAATGATATGGAAAATAAGCATAATCTAACTTGCCCGTCTGGAATATATGCAGACAAATCATACTCCCCAACTGTGCTAATAGTGTTCGCATCTCCACTTGCTATGGTGGCTCCTACCGTATGGAAAGTTCTATTTATAACATCTCTATATATTTTTTCGCCATTATCTCTAGTCAAAAACCCAACTTGAGCATAAGGCAAAATGTTTGTAATGTTTACACCATTTCCATAATACTCACAGATAGGTCCTGCTCCGTCAAAAGTAGTCCAGTTAGAGCCATTATCCGTACTTAGTTTGAGCAGATTTGAACCGAAGTCAAACCAAATAATACTGTCGCCTAATGTGGTTATGTTACTGTCAATTACCGGATCATTATAACCAATGAAGTAGTTTTGAGCCAAAACAGGTTGTAAAGTTTTATCACTCTTTACAAACATCAGCTTTGATTTCGCGGTTACTTCAACAGGTGCATAAGAAAGGTTTTGGTCTAATTCTAATTTTTTAGATGTAGAAACGCCATTATCATCTCTACCAGTAGGAACCGATAAACCCAAACCTTCATATACAACAATGTTGTTGTTTATCAAAGAAGCCACACCATTAGGTGCGGTGTAAATGTAATTGCTTGCAAATAGCATATTGCTTGCGTCTGTACGCAAATAATGCTTATCCACATTGAAAGTTGAAACAGCTAAATCTTTAGCCAAATCTTCCCCGTCTGCAATCTGCTGTGCGGTAAGGGTCATTTCTGCGTCGGTAGCAAAGCGCACAATTCCCTTCTCTGTTTCGCTGGCTTCTGGGGTCAATTCATACCAATTCGTACCATTTGATACAAACCAATAGCAATCCCCCACACCTTTCAGTTCTACGCGGTTTTTAGCAGAATTATCGCCTAAGATTTGAAAATCGTATGTATTTGTATGTACTGTTTCATTATCGGAATTTAACGAGGTGGAATGAACAAATGCAGAAGAAACAATAGTTCTGTGCGTTCCTGCAATTTTCTTCACGCAAAGCAATTTATGGGGTAATGAAGAAGCAATCGGTAACGTGATTAACAAAGCAGGATAACCGTCGCCACCCACTTGACCGTCATCGTACACAATCGTATAGCTAGAAGGCAAAGTGTCATCGCATAGTATCACTTCATCAGTAGCACCAATCGTATAGTTTGAACTCTTTGACAAAACGCTCACGCTAGGTATAGCTGCACTTTCGTTGCTAACAAGCCCAACACTCACTTTGCTAATCGTAGCAGGAACAACTGCATCATAAACTATAACGGTAGTAAGTCCAGTTCCGCTGTCGTAAGAAGAAGATTGGATATGGGAAGAAGTGGTAGCTTCGTTTTCGTCTGTAAATTGGATAGCTCTTAATGCTTCAAACACTTGCGTCATGTCGCCAGAAACACTAAAAGAGGTGCTGCTTATTTGTGTAAAAGAACCTGCGATATTAGTCCATTCACTAACAGAAACGGTATCACTAGCCACAAAGCCATTTAAGATACCGTACACTTTATTAAATTCCTGGTCTAACCACGCGCTAGGCAAACTTCCCAGTGCAGCACTTCTAATTTGAAATCTATTTTTACCGTCAGGCCGGATATATACAGAGGTCATTTTCTTCTCCTATCAGCGAACACTCCAATACCGTTAAACTCTAATCCATTTATACTTGTTTTTTCGGCTATTGTCAAGTTCATAAATTTACCGCAATTTAATAGCGGAATACGCAACGGAATGGGTGTATATCCATCCATCATAAAATCTTCTTCCCACGGGTAGAATTGTTCGGTGTCCATACGGCTTGTGGTAATAGGCGTATCGTATTCTACATCAAAATACCCTAAGGCAAAATCTTGCGATACAAAATCCCCGTTAAATATCTGTGCGTTGGCTTCTAAAGTACCACCTTTTTTAGCGCAACTTACCAATACATCTGCAAATTTAGGAAAGCAGGTAGCACCGTAAGGGTGTAAAGGAAGCCATGCAGTTTTCCATATTGTTAAAGCATCTTCCCCATTAAACTTCCAATCGTTCCCGTATCTATGCAGACAACCACCAGCTAATATATTCATGTTCCCGTCAACATCTGTAAATGTTCCTGCCCATTGCGCTTTCTCGCTAGGGAAAACCAATCTACTAAATGCTTTGTATCTTCCGCTAAATACCACAGCAGAGCGACCAAAACACCAGAAATACAAATCTTCCTTTACCCAATATCCGCTTGTATAGTATTTTAAGTCAGCATCGGTTTGCAACATTTTCATTATAGCAGGGTCATTTATCTGGCTAAAATCGTTCACAACAATCTTTGTGCTAGGGTAAATCATTGCCAGTGTTTTAATACCCGTTTGCGTAGCCAAAAACAGGCTGTTATTCACTTGTAGGTTAGTTTGCCCACTAACTATGCCTGAAAGCGGAACCACTTGATATAGGGCAAAATCAGCGTCTTGACCGCTAGGCACATTGCCACTGTACACTAAAACATAGTTTTTGAAAATAAAGCAAATAAAATCTAAATACCCTTTAATGTCAATAAGTTCGTCTGCTTGCGGAAGCACACCGCTAAAATCAATATACCCTTCAATCGTTGTGGCATCTTGCAAAGCAGAGTGCATAGCTTCCATACGGTTCTGTGCGTTGATGTACCACATTCTATTCTTATACACAAAAGGTTTTGCAGGAGTGAAATTGTCTAATAATTTCCAACCTTCTTTCCCGATAAAGCTATCCCCTTGCAGAACAGCAATGACATCATCTCCGTTCACAGCAACCACTTTGTTTCCCATTTGTGCGAACTCAATTCTTTCGGTGCTTGCTATTCCTTTGTAAGATTGGTATATACTAAAAAGTTCTTTGTTGTCGCCTAGTTTGTATATTGTTCCGCGCCCACCCACAAATACAGCATCGGTATCTTTGTAAATGTACCGTATGCCACTATTCACACCGGTAGAAATCATATTGTTGTGAAGTGGCTTATATCCTGGAACCTTGCGTAATCGGTTATCTCTGCCAACATAAAGATTTTGCAAAAGAAGGGAAAACTTTGTGTCCATCTTGCCTGGCGCAACGGTGGAAATTTCCCCCCCTGTTAAATCATTAAATTGGCTTTCAATTAGTCTATACACTTATTCTGCTCCAATTCGTTTCTTCGTTCAAGTTGCTATCGGTGGTTAAATATCTCATAAACAGTTCTCTGCCAGAAACATCGCCACCCATACCAAAATCATCACGGGCTATATATTCAGTACCCTTAATGACCAAATCGCTGTCATAGACCGTTCTATCGCTTGCAAACACTAATTGTGCGGGTCTTTCAAACACTTCTATATTTACAAACTTTTCTTCATCTAATACGCTGTTGAAAGTGATACCTAGCGTATGATTGCTTTTCGCAGATACAACATACGAGGTGGGTATGCTACGAGAGTTTGTAATGAACGAAGTCATGCTAGTACCGTTTGCTTGTACTAACGGGGATTTTTCAATCGTAACCAACCCTAACCCATTGAGGTTTTTGCTATTAGCAGGGCTAATCAAAAGTTCATTTTCTTCTGCCGGTAACAGGATATTAAAATCAGTACGCACATCCATTGTGCTTCTTCCGGCAGGTAATAGTTCGGTTATCACGTCGTTCATCATCATACCAATCTTTTTGGCATTAGGCTCAGACAACCTTTTAGAAATCGGAAAGCTCAATCTTCCCTGTACTTCGTTTATCATTTCAAGGAAAGTACGAGAGCTTGCTTTGTATCGGGTAGTTATACTGATAAGTTTATCGTTATCAAAAATAAGAATAGAATACCGAGCACCAGGTGCAATAGAAAGGGTTGCGCTGGCTGTAACGTATAACCCTTCTTCAATCTTTTTCTGGTACAACTTCAAGAAGTCAAACGCATCAATGTTGGAATTATATACATTTTCATAAGTAAGTTCTACAAGCGGTAATTTGCAGTTATCACTTAATTCTTCTACCCATTGTCTTGCATTGTTATCCCAATATGCTTTTGTGGAGTATAATTGGAACGCGGCTTTTAATGTAGTAATTCCTTGCGTATGTCGGTATTCTATATATTCCATAGGGTTTCCTATTTAATTTTTAATTTAGCATCTTCACGGGCAGGGGTAGAATTGTATGCTCTTTTTTGTACTTTGACGGGTTCATAATGGGCACCATCTCCGTCTTTTACCAACTTAGGAGCACCGAAAGTTTTGCTGTTGTTGAGTATGTCAAGCGCACTCTCAGGCAAAATCACTTCTTCCCCATACTTAAATTCAAATTTAACACCGTTGATGTTAATAACGCCTAATCCACCCTGACTTTCTCCTTCAGCCGGATATACAATTACTTTGTATTTCTTTTCGGCATTGAGAGCTTGACGAGTGGAAATATCGCTCATAACTTTACCTTGCGCGGCTTCGGCTTTCTCTTTGAGAGCCTTTTCCGCTAAATCTTTGGCTTCCTTCATAGCAATTTCTTGGCGCACTTCTTTCTGCTTCTTTTCAATGATAGCGTCTAATTGTTCCTTAGTCAGCTCAAGCTTTTCTTCTTGAACGGTGGAAGTTGCGCTTGCTTTAACTGCTTCTTCTTGTTTTTTATAAGCCATGTGTAACACACTCCTTTTCTATAGGGGGGGCCGAAGCCCCCCGTTAAACTATTTGTAGCACAATAAGGTCGTTACCGTACCAGACACATTTAAGTCGGCATCGGTTCCGAGAGTTACCGTGTTATCGCCACTGAAGGTTACTAATCCGGACACTAAAGCAGCCGAAGAAGCAAGTTTCATGGCATGGGTAGCATTAGAATATGCTAAAGCGCAAAAGCCACCAGCGGCAACCACTTCTACTTTGCGCGGATTAAATCCTACTTCGGCTTTGAAGGCACTTCCATCGCACGAAACAGGGATGCTTACAATGTTGTGATTATCTAATTCCATATCTTTTCTCTCCCAAAATTATAAGCCAGAGCACGCGGCTTCAATGCGAACCACGAAGTTATCGTTCAAGATTTTCGCAGTATACCACACTTTGTAGCCGATAGAACCACGTTGAGCCAACGGGTCCGATTTGGTAGCTTCTCCAACCGGTACATACATCATTTTGCCAGCACCATAGCCGGTCAAGTTTATTACACCAAAAGCATCTTCAGCCACAACCGGGATGCAATATACGTCGGCATTGGTTCCAGTGGTAGAGATTACATTGCTACCACCAGCAGCTCCACCATCAGCGATTTTGGTTACAAAGTTGTTCATAATGAAACGAACACCATTGATAGAACCAATTTCTTCTTCGCACAACGGTTTGCCAGAAGCATATTTTTCCACCGGTACGAAACCAGAGATAGCTTCAATATCAGCACGCATATCGCTGTGGGCAAAGGCCACATAAGAAGCGCGGATAGCAGAGGTATCAAACAAGTTCGCCGGGTTGTTTTGTTTGGTAACTTTTTTAGCAAAATTGCCTTCCAAAACGCGGATAGCTTTTTTGATTGCGTTGGCAGAAAGTACCGTGTTCACAGCGGAACGTTGGGTTCCGTTCGTGAAGATTGCAGACGTACCAGAGCAGAGTTCGGTAGCATTGATGCTTTCCAATACCGCACCCATGTTTTCGCCCAAAATCGGAGCGAAAGCTTTGATTACAGATAAGAAAGAGGTATCTTCTACTTTGTCGGTATGTTCAATGAAACGACCATATTGTTTCATGGTAGCTTCAATCGTATTTACCACTACTTTGGTAGCGTTCGGGGTAATACCTTCGGTCAATTCAATCGGGTCGGTTTCTAACCGTTCAACACGGGTAAAGTGAGCAACGGTAGAAGCATTTTTCGGCAACGGTTTAACTTGCGCTACGAGAGCAATATTCATATACTGACGAGCGAAAGGCAACAGTTGCGAAAAGGAATAATAACTATACTCAGGCCGGATATAGGCACTGGTAGATACACCTTGAGCGTTTGTCATTTAATTATCTCCTTTGGCTATATTCCTGCATTTGGCGAGCGATTTCTTGCTGATACGCTTCTTCTTCACTTAATTGCGGAGCAGGAGCAGGTGCAGCAACTTTTCGGCTCGTTTGTGTTTTAGCGGAATATAATCCTGTTTTATTTTCGTTTTCTTTTACTGCTTGTTTAATTGCTTCTTTTTCGTAAGGCAGGTTTAGGAATTTCTTATATTCTCTATACCCTTGCACTAGGTCGCGAGGGTCTTTAGAATTTAAGAAGGAAAACCGTTTGCCTTCAGATAAAGACATGGCCCATTGCTGATAACCAGCCATATTTTGACGCATGAAGGTATCATAATCGGGTTCTTCGGATTGTATTTTAGGCAGTATGTTTGTTCTAAAATCTTCCTGCAACCGTCTTAATTCTTCCTGTCTTGCGCTTTCAGCTTCTCTCTTTCCTTCCTCATCACGGACAAACTTTCCCATACTTGCCATTTGGCTTTCAAGTCGTTTGTTTTGGTCGGAAAGTTTCTTGAACAAATGTTTAACATCGTCTGGATAATCTTCCAATGCTTTTAAATCATCTTCATTAACAGACGTGTTATTTGCTTCTTGCAACCGCGCCAACTGTTCTTTCAGCTCACTGATTTCTGCTTTAGCAGCAGATAATTCCTGAGAGCGTCTAGTAAATTCGGCTTGATTGTCTTTCGCAATTTTGTTCAAACGGTCAATCTCTTGTTGGCTTTTTTGTTTATAGCCCTCAAGTGTTTCTTCCGTTGCTTCTTGCGCTTGCGTCAATTCTTTTTTTTGAGGTATGATTTCTTCTTTCTGCTCAGGTGCAGGGGTAGCTGTTCCTTGCGTAGTCTGCGCTTCAGACATCATATCTTCTAACGACACTTCACCACTAGCTAGTTTTGCGTAGTTATCTTCTTGATTAGAAACAACTACATCTTCGGTAGTGCCGGTAGGTGTTTGCTGGTCTTTCAATTCTTCAGCCATCTTCTCTCCTTAGGGTAGCTTCTACGCTATAATCCTAAAATTCTATTTCTTCTTGCAGTTCTTCCACTTTATCATCTGACAACAACCCACGATATACTCTTATCTGGGTTTGCAAATCCTTCAAATCTTCGGGTTTGCAATCTTCCAACCGCTTTTTGAGCGATAGGAGTTCTTGTTGCACGTGAATAATTCCGTCATTACTCAGGTACTTCATTTACGTTCTCAACTGTTACTCGTGGTTGCTGGGGCATTTTGGCTTCCTTTTCTTGGTCCAACATTGACCCCAGGATATTATCCGCTGCTCTGCCTTGCGCCTTCCCTAACTCTTTACGGTCATTAACCATAATCTTTGCTTGGGTATCTAGTTCAAGGTCTTGCGCTTTCTTAATGAGAAGTTTGGCATCACTGTTCGGGTCTGCCTGTACTCCCATTTTTTGTAACACTTGCGCTCTTTCTTCAGCGGTCAAAGCATGCAATAGGTCGGAGCCGATATTCGCACTCAGACTTGCTTGCGACGCCTGCATAGCTTGCGCTTGCAGGGATTGCGTAATTTGTTGAGCTTCTATTTCAGACACAACTAATCCTTTAACGTCTAACAAATCAGATACCAAACGCAATGCGTTCGCTTTGTTAATATACGGTAACATATCCGTTTCTTTGGCTACTTGGAATAATTGCATGGCATTTTCAAACTTCACACCTTTTTCCATTAAGCTATCAACACCCATAGGAACTACGTCTAATGGGAAGTTAATATCGTTCGGATAGGAACCGTCTATTTCGTTTAAATAGTTAAATGCTTTGACGATAGGTTTAATCCAAAATTCGTCAATGTTGCGGATAGTGGCTTTCAGATAAATGTTGCTTTGATTGATAATCATAGCCATACCGGAAGCAGTTTTGTTCAAATAGCTACTGGCTGCTTCGCCCTGGCTATATTTCGGAATACCGCTTTCTTCATCGGCCCACCGTTCAAAACGGTCCATTGCCACTTCTAGTCCACCTGTTACATCGGGGAACTGTAAGGGAACAATACCCTGACGGACATCTCCCTTTAGGAAAAACACTTTACCAGGGTACACTTTTAGTCCGTCTTTAGTGGCTCTTGTATCAATCATTTCTTTGTTGATAGCAAACATACCGTTACCGGATAATGCTTTGTTATCAACCATTAAACGGGCAAAGGAGTTAATGAGCTTTTGGCTATCACGTATGCTCTCTGCTACACCAATACCCCACGGAGAACCAGGGTTTTTGATGTACGGGCACACTCTAAAAATTCTATCCCCAGAAGGATTAAGAGCAGCTTTCAAAATCTTAATAGAAGAAAGAACATCGGTTTCGTTGGATTGACAAGCCAAAACCACGGAACATTCCACTAAGTCGGTATCTTTGTTGCTAACACCTTCAGGAATTTCTTTCAAATGTTCTTTTAACAGGGAATACGGTGCTTGCCCCCAATACTCAACCACAGTTACCTTAATGTCTTTAGGGGCTTGTTCGCCCATATAGTTTTGCCCCTGCTGTACTTCTAGCTTGCGGTATTCTTCCGGCAAGGAAGCCATATTGTAGGAAGCAATCACATTTTCCTGATTGTATTCTTCGTTTCCAAAGAAAATCTGTTGGAACTCATACGGGGAATAGGTGTGCTTTTCCATAGCACCGATTGATTTATTACATACATCTGCATTGTTATCGGTATAGAAATCCCATATAGAAACAGGCACAACCTTTTTCTCTCTGGCCTTCATATACGTACGTCGCCAACGCGGATAATTCGTGAAAGGGATTTTCCACATAGGCACTTGCATACCTAATGCGGTTCTTACATTTTCTTGCAATCCCTCAATGATTTGTTCTTCTATAATCGGCCCTTTTAAAATACCTGTACCATAAATAGCCATTTCTAGCATGGTGGTATCAAAGGTATCTCTAAGGTCAATCTTCTTAAATTGGTTACGGATAATGTCTTTTTGGGCTGCAGCGATAGGTGCTAAATCAAATTCTAAACGAGGGTTTTCAATCAACGGAACAAGACGGAAAGGTATTTCAGTTCCGATAGTGTCCATCACTTTAGCGGCAGCTGCTCTTACTTTCTGTTGCGTCAAACGTACAAACAGACGGCTTCGGTTTTGTTGACCTTCTGTCGTCTGTAATTTTAAGTTCGGATTGTACTGACCGATGAAGTTCCACCAGCACTCAAGCCATTTTTCTTCGTAAGGCTTTCGGCCTTGTGCCATTTGGGTATATAATACTGAAATGTAATCTTCTAGCGTTGAAGTGGAATAAATATCCTTTATCTGTTCTTTAGCCACTAATAACCTGCCTCTGCGTCAAAGGGTGTATAATTATCCTGTTCAGAGAAAATACTATCACTATTTTTATAGTTTGTCAAGTGGTAGTCCTCGCTAGGTATATAACAAGTGAGGATATGTGCGTCGGCTATGTTAGGGCTTTTTACACCGCGCTTCTTCATATCCGGTTTGCTTTCCACTTTAATTACACTTTCCACTTTGTACATAGGGCTAGACAGTTCGCCACACAAATCTTCATCTTCGTTATCCCAAAGAGAAATACTGCATAACCGTAGTTCTTCCTTGAACCTTCCCCATAGCTCATCTCTTAGGCGATAATAAACCCTATCGTCTGTCGCATTGTTACTAACATTTACTTCCAAAATCTCAATCGGGTGTCCTTCTAATAGTTGTTTTAATCGGCGAGAACAACCGATGCCGATACCGTTACTATCAATCATTATGTATCTTGGGCCAAACTTTATGGCATCTCTTGCTACCGCTTCGGCTAATTGTATGGGGTCTTTATTGGTGTATTCTTTCCATTTGTCAAACACATTACCTGTGCGGAAGGCCACAATACTAGCATCGCCCGTGTACCCAACGTCAATACCCATACACTTCATAACATCGCTACCTTGCGTGTTTTTATCAAACAACCGCACGCATTTTCTTGCCATTGAGTAGGGGATAAACGAACTGGTTGAAGTTTGTGGAAACTCCCCTAACACCTGCGATTTGTAAATATCACTTTCTTCCCCGTACCGCTTTGCCATTTTTTCTATGAAGTCAAAAGAAGCTATACGGCTATCCAAACAGGATATTGTGTGTGTAACATACGTTGGGTTCTTTTCGTTAAAGATACGATAATAGTTGCCTGTTGTATTTACGGGGTTTCCCATGAGGATTGTGTAGGTTTCTTTGGTTCCGTAGTTACCTTCCATAATCTCAATAGCAGTATCACTAACGTCTGAAGCTTCGTCTATGAAATTTAGGTTGTACTCACTATGACGACCTGCTAATGCCTGTGGGTTATCCTTTGAAGCGGTACGTGCTGCAGCGAACCAAATATCCCCATATTTTCTATGATAAACCGTTTCGCTAGTCCACTTGAACTGGCTTGCTAGTATCTGGCCTACAGGATTTTCCTTATCAGCCATAAAGGTCATCCACCGTTTGATTTCAGGCCACAAAACGTCGCGCAACTGGTTAGCACTAGGGGCTGTAGCAGTAACAATACAACGTGGTCTAGTTACTAAATAGTGGATAATAATACATGCGCCTAAAAAACTTTTACCTACCCCTTTTCCTGACTTAGTGGCTATGTTATGTTTGCCGGCATCTAAATCTTTTAGGATTTCTATTTGAGGTCTATCAAGCGCATACCCTTTCTTGTGGTTGAAAATAATATCCTCAATGAAACCTACGCGGTCATTGAAATACATTTCTATCACTTTAGCATGTATCTCTTGTTCTTGTGTCATAACACGCTCACTTCCACTCTAGGATTTTGGCTATCCACATCCCAACCTAAGAATACGGGGGTTAAATAGTTAGCACTATCGTCAGGCAAATATCCGTTCTTTACCATAGCATCTTGCAACCCCTGAACGATATTTACCCAATCAAACCGTCGTCTGGTCTTTCTGTACACATAGAACCCCACCTTCAATGGGAACGATTTATCTGTTACCATTTTATCCCATGTGCGCTTATTTGCCATAAGCAAAATCTTTAACTGACTATCCTGCTGACGGGCAACCGCCTTCTTGATAACCATCATACGCTCAAGACGCTTATTATAAATAATCTGCTGTCCGTTCTTTGAGGAATGTAGCTCTAATGGTAGTGTGATAAACATTATTTCTTTTTCTTCTCTGCTAGTTCTTGCAACATTTTAAGGGCTTCGCTACCGGCAGTTAGTTCTTCGTCGCTCTCTTTCGCCTTAGCATTACCCTGTATTTTGTCAATATCAAGCCTTAAAAGCGCATTGGCTGCTTCCACCCTAACCGCAATAGAAGGTTCTAAATTTACTATTTCCCCGTCTTTTGTCATACGGGTATCCATAATTTTGCCTTCAATAACATCTTTGTAAAACTTCCTCAAAATACCATAGGTTTCAGAGGAGTTTTCCTGCATCATGGCTTTAATATTCTTTTTTGTCATAGAAACAGTATAGCACAGACATTAAGATTTAGCAACCTTTTTCGCCTTTAAAAGACAATCAATGCAACCCAGTTTAATCTTTGTTTTAAAGCCCTTTACGCTTACTAAAAACTTTGTGTTTTTTCCGCAAATTTCGCATTTTAGCATAGTTCTTTTCCGTTCGGAGCAGACAAATTATTATCTTTCATAAGCTGTTTAATGGTAGAAATAACCATACGGCCTGTGATTAGTTTGCTACATTCAAACATTCTATCTGTTCCTTTCAACCTCGGACACCAATCGTATTCGTGGGTGTATTTTAGGTTTGGGTCATTCCAACAACCGTGGCAAGCTTGTGGCTGAAACACGCGGTATGGTGTATAAAACTCAGTAAATGGCATACTAAAACCGCTTATCATAACTATCGGTATGTGCGTACACCAGGCAAGCCAACTAAGCCCACTACCTAATCCTACAAAAAAATCTGCATGTTCTAAAAGAGCTATCCGTTCCTGTAACGGTAACGCGCCTGTAAAATCTTCGCAGCCAACAGGCATACGGTTCCAGATATATCCTCTGCCTTCAACGCGCTCTTTATCTATACAAAGCACTCTATAGCCTATGGATTTCAAATAATCTATTACCTGTTCCCAACCGTAGCCGTTATTCCAATACTTGTTCTGACCGCTGCCCTTCGTAGCAATACACACATATCGTTCTTTGATTTTCCGTTCAGAACCTAATTTTACCTTCGGTGCTTCGTCTTTCAAATCCACACCTAAAATATAACCGGCTTGTTCGTGTAGTCCTATTGTGTGAAAATCTACCGGCTGATAGTCTAAATTACCGTCAAAGAATAGTCCAACCACATAGGAAGCATATGGGTTTTCGGTTTTGGCTTTTCCTGGAACATAGGTAAACTGTATGTTTGGATATTGCCCTTCAAAGATTTCTGCCATGCGCTTTGACATAGTTAGCTCTAATTTGCAGTTATGCTTCTTCTGAAACCTATCGGCGTAGGTAAGCCATGCAATTATATCACCCATAGTGCCAACGGGGAATTTGATAATTACCGGTTTGTCTTTTAAATCCATTGTTACGTCTAAAATCTCTTTATCTGTTTCACGTTCCCATACACGAATACGGTGTTTGATGTAATACTTCTTAGCCGAAAACACCCAATTTCCGTCAACATTTGCGCCAAATAAGATATTGTCTGCACCGGCATCTTCTAACTGAACATACCATTTTCCTTCAGGCAACAACAACCTAGCACCGTCGTTAAAATCGTACCTAATACCACACGGGCCTTCTTGCGTGGGGATAGCAGGAACATCAACTAAATACGCATTTTGAGGATTTTGTATGTTAGACATTTATTCTCCTAAATTTATTAGTCCACAGAATATACTGCATTGTGGTTCTATGTTCTTTTCTTCTCTACCGGCATCTAACGTAAGTTCGTCAAGGAAACATTGCTTCAAACAACTATGGCCTATTTTCCTTTCCAACTTAGCCATTCTATCAAACACTTGTGGAAAATCTTTTCGTATCTTATTCCAATATCCCATACCGCCCTTAATACAACCGATACAGTTATTGTTATGATACCCCATTTTGTACATTTCTGGCAACTCTATTCCTGCTTGTGCAATTAACTCCAAACAGGCCGGTTTATCTAAATTTGCTTCAATAAGGGGAAATTCGTGCTTAAAATTAGTGTATCGTTTGCACATGCGCTCTGCGCGGGCTTCCTCTTTAGCCCCTTTTTCAAACCCCCAGATATATATATATATCGTGTTCGTATTCGTAGCGCAGACGCACATCTGTCTTTAGCTTATTAGTGCATGGTGCATAATGAGCCGAATGGATAAAACCTGTTTTCTCAATCACGTCAAACGTATCTTTGTATGCACTACGCAAAATGTTTATTTTCTTACCAAACCATTTTTCGCAATCGTGTAAAAATCGAAGGTTATCTGGGTGGTGGGAGCCGGTTTCTATGTAGCATATTTCTAAATCAGGGTATTTCTGTAGACCTAACTTGCAAGCCACCGCACTTGTAGCACCGCAACTAAACCATGCCACCTTCTCTTTCATAGTTGTTCTCCTGCAATATCTTCTACTAGCCAGGGCCATTTGCTTTCGCAGATTTTGTATATCTGATAAGCAAGACATCTTATCTCCCATTGGGCGGTAGGATGCAGCCGGAGTTTTAAGAAATGTCGCAAAGAACGGAAGTTCATAGTCATAGTCAAATTAGTTGTAGTTCCTAAAGGCAGTAAGAAACGGGCATCTTCCTTAGGCACGCCTAATTTTACCAATTCCCCATACACTTCCTTAATCTCCTTAACATACGTTAGAACGTCGGGATATTCAAGTAAGAGCTTATGCGGAACGATAATATCATTATCTTCTACATTGACATATCTCATACTCTGCACACAAAAACTAGCCATACGATGTCTAGTGATTTGTGCCATACATGTTCTACTGATACCCTTGATGTCAAACGTTGCTACCGCATTTTCTAGTGGTGTTTCGTGCCCACTCTTAATTAACCCTTTAATGAACTGAAATCGGCTCTCTGGCGTGTCTTTGCTACGAGAATTATAGCAAGTACGGGCGCACATACTAATCAACCACGCGGGGTCTTTAGTGCTGTCTAATAGTGTTACGTTCATTTTTTCTTCTCCCACTTTAACGGACAAAATCTTGGTAACGATTTATTTCTTCCGATTACGTAGCTAGTGGGTATCTCTTTACCGCACAGCTCGCAGTACCCTTCAGGATTATGTTTGCAATTAGCGCAACTGCCCATTATTTCTCTCCTTTCCAAATTGGTCTATCGTCTGCTTCCTTCTCTGTTCTATGATACATTAGAAAAATCAGGTTACACATGGCGTGCGCCAAATGGGAAATACCTGTTTCGGGGTCATTATCTTCGCCACGCCAAAAAGCAAACATGTGCCTTAAAAGGGCATTATAGCAACGGGATAGTTTAAATCCTTCTCTCTTGCGCCAGTTATTGATACCATATTTCACTGCCCCGTGCTGTAACACCTTATTCACATCTGTCAACAGTTCAAACGGTAATAACTCAAACTGTGGCTTTCCGGTATCTGTTTTCTTAAATTCTTCGGTTTGGTTATTGTTATATTTTGGGTCAAGATAAAAACATCTTTCGGTGTGTTCTTCGTTTCCCTTTACATTCATACACCAACTACCCTGTTCTGTGTTGGCATAAAATATACATTTCTTACATTTACCTGCTTTTGAGCTTTGCTTTGTCATTCCTTTATCCCCATTATGTTATCAAAAATAAACTTCCCTACCTGTGGGTCAACACAATTACGAAGAACGTGCCTTGCGTCAACCTTGTATTTTGTTATAACATTTAAATCAATATCGTATGCTTTTGCTAATTCTTCTTTCGTATCTCTTGAAACATCTCCCCCTTTGCTATTAAAGCACTTCATAATAAACTGATTACCGCACCAAAAGAAATGTCTATCTAGTTCAAAAGACGGTGCAATTAAGGGCCTATAGTACGGTATCACATTCTCAACAACAAATTCTTTCCCTTTAAAGAAATGTTTTAAAACGATAATTTCCTGATATAGTGTCATATCTGGGTACATAATACCGTCGTTAATATGACTTGTTCTTAACTTGCTATGCGAAGGGCACGGTGGGCTCGCCCAAATAAAATCATACTCGTTCATGTGTTCAATAAGATATTTATGTGCGTCAGCCACAATTACCGTATCGTTTGGATAAAATTCCTGATACACCTTCGCAATCTCTTTATCCCATTCAACAGCAGTAACGGTTATATCCCCCCCCCAAAGCTTTCTATTACCGCCTATGCCGGAATACAAATTCAACACCTTCATTTAAGCTTATTCCCCCTAATTAGTTTAAAAAAATTTTTTGAAACAATAGTCAGCTATTATAAATAAACTAACTAACTAATTTAATAATACCCCAGAGAGAAGCTGGAAATGGACCCCCCTTCCCCCCACAACATAATTCTATGAGAGAAAAGGGCGTGCTTCCAATCTGGGCCGGTATTTCTATTAACTAACTAATAATAATACCCCGTCGGTCGCTGTTTAATGGTGTGTAGCGCATCAACAAAATCACAATACTGCCAATGCCCCTTTATGCTACACTTGCCTGTATCGTAGGCCAATCGTTATAATTAAATATAAAACAAAAAGAACCAACTAATATGTCGGGACATTCTTGAAGGGGAACAAGAAGGGATGATATTACAGGAAATATAGTTGGTTCTCTTTAGGCATTTTATTGCCCAAACATTCTATACAACACAAATTGTCTGTCCTGTAAAACACCTTCTCCCCTATATCCCAACACGCACATAGTATCATATCTTTTTCATTTTGTCAACCCCCTATTTTTTAAAACAGTTACAATTTGTAGCCAGTTGTACGAAAACACCGAACAACTAAAACCGTGACAAATCTTCACACCTTCAGTTGACTACATTCTGTTGTAACCTAATCCCTTTGATTACAAAAAATCGTTACATTTTGTAACCAACTGCCGAGGATTACTCGGTAGCTGAAACTATCAATTTGATAGGTTTTGATAGATATTGATAGTGGTTATTTCCAAAATGGAAACACTTGCTTTTAATAAACACCCTAGTAACCCTACAACCCACCACCCTAAAACACATTCTAGGTACGGTTTTGCTCAATTAAACACTATTTCTAATCTATGTTCATAAACTAAATAACACCTGGGAAATTAGGGCTCTGTGCAGAACTGACCGCCATATTATAGACTTGGTGGGTGGGGGTGGGGCTCTTTTTTTACCGTGCCCCCCTTGAAAAGAATTACTTTTTTGTGAGCTCCTGGTCCATGCTAATCCAACCCAACCAACCCCGGCACAAACTCCACTATACAAACTAACCCCAACCAATACAACAAAGACCGAAACCCCCAACGCAAGCCCCCCCGGTTAAAATTCAAAAGTTAACATAATACACGTTTTCATTAGTTGTTATCCACAACTGTTGATAAACCTGTTGATAACTTTTTGGCTTTTGTCAATACAAATGGACTAGTTATCCACAGAGTTATCCACAGCTTTTCTCTTATTAAGAAAAATTCCTAATAAACAAAAAAACCCTTATTTTTTAAGCCTTTTTCTCTTTAAAAATAAGAGAGGCAAACCCTCTCACCGCCCCCAAAACCCATTTCCCCACCCCTCAA
>Ga0265298_10001070_pt1 | contig 40345 bp, 77 predicted proteins | sample AusTroGonzalo_MG_3_FD_193486 | JGI IMG/M metagenome (GOLD analysis project Ga0265298, IMG submission 193486) | Bovine rumen microbial communities from tropical cattle in Woodstock, Queensland, Australia - Gonzalo_01 | ecosystem: Host-associated > Mammals > Digestive system > Stomach > Rumen ... | reverse complement strand
ATCTTCTTCATTTCCACATATTGTTGGATTATCATCTATATACATTTCATTTCTTATATATTCATTTGCTTTTCTTAATTGTTCTTCTATTTTCTTATTCTTTTCTTTTTCTTTATTTAATTCTTTTCTTAATCTTTCAATTTCTTCTATTAGTTCTTGTCTTGTTGCTTGTCTTGTACTTTCTATAATCATATCTATTTATCTCCTTCTAACCTAAAGTTATAAAAATTCTATATTCATCATTTATTGATGTACTTAAACATTTTCCATCTGCTAATGCTTTTAAATCATCTCTTGTTAATTCAAGTTCTCCTCCACCATAAAGCCAACCTTCTTTATCTTTTGCTTCTTCTGTATTATCTATATAATTTTCTATTTTCATTATTTATCATCTCCTTCTTGTAATAGTTCTTCCCAACCTTCTTTTTTGCCTAAATAATAACTATATGCTGATGTATTTATATTTTGTATTTCAGGCTGTTTTAATTTATCTTCATATTCTTCTATCTTTTCTCTTACTTTTGATTTTTCAATATAATTACTCATAACATATTTTTTAAATCTATGCTGTTGTAATAGTTTTAATTGTATTCTTTGATTTGAATTTCTTTTATTTATGTTTTCTATATGTTCTTTTTGTTTTTTGTTCTTTTCTTCTAAATCTTTATATCCTTTTATTAGATTTTCTATTGCTTGCACCTGCTTCCAATTGATTTCGCATTGCTCACAAGTAGCAAACTTACATTCTTTACATTTTCCTACTATATTGTCTAATACTCTCAAATCTTCTTTCATATTTACACCTACCTTTTAAAACAAGTTCCATTATATTCATCTAAATCTGCATATAGTTTTATTGTGTTTATCTGTTGTTGTATATTGCATAATATTCTATATACAACTTCATCATCTAAACCACTTATACTATCTATCTGTTTTTTTAAGTCATTACATTTTTTACTACATCTACTCATATTTACACCTCATACTTTATACTTTCTATCTGCTCTTTTGTTATGACTGATTTAATATTTTCTGCTTCACAATACACATTACTCATATCTCCTTGCCAATTCACTTCTGTTCCTTCAAGTAATAGTCTTTTCTTTTTAGTAAAGGGGTCTATAAATACTTGTAGTACTTGTCTATTATTTACAAAATCTCCCTTTTTAATTAAGTCAATAATATTTTCACTATGCTTTGCAATTAAATCGCCATAAATTGAATATGAAGGAAAACACATAGGCATTGTATATTCAAAATCTATTTCGTAATATGGTATCTTTTTAAATCCTTTATCTTTTTCCATACATTTTACAATTTTGCCAATATGTCCATCTTTTGTCCTTATGTACTCTCCATCTTTTATTGTTAGCATTATTAGTCCTCCAAATTATCGTAATAACTTTTCTTTTTATAATATTGACTATTTTCTATTGTTGTATCAACATTATTGATTAAATCATCATTTAAGTCAATTAAATTGCTAATTTCTTCTTTTCTAATGTCTGATAAATCAACTTTTGGTGTATAATTTAATATTTTTTCACCTTTAGCTAAAAGATTATCTATTCTTCTTGTATAAGCGTGATATACATACCCACTTACTTGTTTTGGTTTTAAAATATAATAACCTATACCATTAACACCTTTTAATACATAACCTTTTTCAATTAAAAAATTCTTAATTCTACACATTTTTTCTTTAAATTTATTATATTCTTTATCTAATTCAATGTTAAACCCTAATATTTTTGCTAGTTCCTCATTTCCAATTACAGCACCATAACCTTGTTCCATAATATATTCTATACATTCATTAATTTTATCTCTATATTTAGTATCTCTTTCTCCCTCATAAATTCTTTCTATTTTCATTTTTACCATTTCCTTTCTTATTTTTTCTTAAAATTTGTTAATCCTATTGGAATTTCTCCGAGCCTCGTATATATTCCAATACAATTTTGTTATTCTTGTTCTAATAGTCTTACTATTAATTCCATTTCTTCTACTTATTTCTTTAGTTGGTAAGATTTCTCCATAATAATCATATTTTGGTCTATATCTATTATCTAAATCATAGGTAATTTCTTGTCTTTTACCCCTACTAATAACATATAAGTTTTTCAAACTACAATTATTTTTATCATTATCTTTATACATAATAATATCGTTTTTACCTAATTTAAGCCCTAAAAATGTTTCTAAAACAAGTCTTGATACCATTCTATAATAATGTTTATCATTTTTATTTAAAGTAACCTCTAATAATTTATTATTTTTCTTAATTTTAGGCTTTAAAATTTGCTCTTTACCTGTATTATTGTAATTTAAAGACTTTATATTACCTAAAGTAGATACTTGATATTTGTTTTCAAAACCTTTTATATCTTTCCAAATCTCCATTCATTACTCCTTATATATAAAATTTACTTAAATCTTTATACTCCCTTTGATTATAATTTTGATATTTTTTTATTTCTTTTTTTGTTTCTGTTTGGTATTTATTCCAAGTAAGTAACTTTTGTTTCCAATTTTTAACTTTATTTCCTTTTGCATCTATCCAATTACCTTCTGTAAAATAATCATAAAATTGTTTTCCATCTACTTTCAGTTGTTTTTCTTTTATATATTGTTCTATTTCTTGTAAAGTTGGCTCATTTTTTTTCTTTGACTTTTCTTTATTATCTATATCTAACTCTATCTCTATATCTTTTTCTATCTCTATCTCTGTGTTACAATTTGTTACATTAGTGTTACATTGTAACATTTTTATCTCATTTTGTTTTTGTTTTTCTCTAAATTTTCTTACTCTTTCAGCACTTGCACCTTCTTTTCCAATTAATTCTTGCATAGCTATCATATAAAAACTTCCATCATCTAATATTTCTATTGCTCCTACTTGTTGTAATGCTTTTATTAATAATGTTACTATGTTTATATCTTCATCTAATATCATTGATAATTCTTCAATATTACTTGGTAATATACTATCATATTTTATAAATCCTTCTGTTTTTAGACTTTTTAATTGCATTTTTAAATATGCTATTACTAATTTATCTCCATCAGGTAATTTTCTTAAATATTTTATTTGTTTTTCTTCAAAAAAATCTTCTTTTAATTTTAACCAATAATATTTTTTATTATCCATTTTTGCCTCCTATATAAACAAATAAGGAACTTCATACAAGTTGAAAAATGAAGTCCCTTTTGTATATAAAAACCCTAGTAAACTAAAGTTTTAATACCTATTTAATTCACTCAACTTGTCTTTTGTATTGTTATTATATATCAAACAATTTTATTTGTAAATACTTTTTTATAAAATATTAAAAATATTTTCTATTTCAAATTCACTATTTATTGCTTTAGCGAATGCATAAGCCATAAGTTTTGATATATTAGTATGTTTTTTATTCTTAATCTGTGATACATAACCCTCTGTAACACCTATTCTATTAGCTATTTTTCTATTTGTTATTTTATATTTCTTAAGATAATTTATTACATCATCTTTTAGTATATATTGTCTTTCCATTAGTTTCCCCTTTCTTAAAATGGTAAATCACTATCTTCCATTTCTTGTTCTTTTACTTCATTTGCTTTTAATATTTGATAATCTGGTTGTGCTTCTTTATTCTTATAATTATTTTTAAATATTACTATATTTATTTTTTCTCCATTATCTAATTTTATATTTCCTTTAAAAAATTCTCCATTTGTTCCCTCTTTAATCCATAATGCTCCTATATTATTATTCATCTGTAATTCCTCCTTTATTCATCTATTCCTTCTACTTTTATAGTTATAAATTTAATTATATCTTCAATTATTCTATAATTTCTTTCTAATTCTACTACTAAGCCAACTCCACCTTCAAAATAAAATATTATATATTGTCCTTCTTTATTTCCTCGTACTTCATAAGCTAATTTTTTTGTACCTAATTCATCTATTTTCTCCATATTACCATTACTATTTACTATTTCTTCTACCTTTTTTATTATTTCCTTTGTATCTACCTCTGGTTTTACTATTATTACACTTTCATATTTATTCATTTTATTTTTCCTCCTTAAAATATATATTCTCTAAATAATTTTTTATTTTTAATAAACAACTATAATATTCATCTGCCTTTTTTGTGTTTAAACTTTCATATAAACAATCTGTAATCAAATTAAAATCATTTATAAATAATTCAAAAGTATCTAAATTTTCTTCTAATATTTTATTATCTTTTTCGGATTTTATTGACAATAATAATTTATATCCTTCTTCTTCATTCATTTATTTATCATCTCCTTTAATTTTGATTGCCAATAATGTTTATTACTATGTACTTCTTTATGATGTTTTGTACATAACATAATACAATTTGTTGGCTCATTTACTAAATCTTTTCTTTCACTTCTATATATTATATGGTGTAGCTGTATATTTGTATTTCCACATAATCTGCATCTACCTTTATCTCTTTTATAAACTTGTTCATAAATTTCTTTTTTTACAAATATTCTTTTTTTACTTACTTTTTTTATACCTTTATTTCGCATCAAAATAAAATCTGAGCAATTTTTACATTCTTCTAATGATTTTATATGTTTTTTATATTTTTTACATTTTAAATCTCCATTTAATGCTTTTGATAATTCTTTGCAATACATTCCCTTTACTCCTTTTAATTAATCTATCTTTATATTGTCTCCAATTTAATCCTGTTATATAATGTAAAGACTGTACTGTTAATAAATTATAAGCATAAGCATATTTGTGATATTCTTTAATTGTTAATCTACTAAACTTTGTTATTCCTTTTTCTTTAATATATTTAATTAAGAATTTTTCTGTTTTTTCATAATTACTTCTCATAATTACCTCCTAACCTAAAATAATTGTATCTTCTAAACTTGCTATATCTTTATTTATTAAATCTTCTTCTTTTGTAAATTCAAAAATTAAATCTTTTGCATCTGTAAAAGCATACCATAAATAATGATATCCATTTCCCTCATCATCATCACTTAACATTATTACTTTATCTCCATTGCCTTTTATTATTTGAGTATCTATATATTTTTTTAATTCCTTTATTGTTATTGGTTTACTCATATCATTTTACCTCCTATGTTATTTCTAACCCTTTTAACATTCTTTCATCTTCCTTTGCTAATCTGTACCAACTTCTACAAGTAATATGCATTTCTTGTAATTGTCTATATTTTTGATATGCCCAATTACTAAAATCAGTTTTATTTATATCTCCATCTATTGCTATTTTACTTGCATTACTTTGTATTTCACTCCATCTTGTTGCTAATAACCAACTATTTATGCTTAATTCATATAATGTAACTGCATCTGTATTATCTACTTGTTGAAATTGTTTACTAATTTCTCTAAACTGGTTGAAATCTTCTTGTACTATTTTTTCAAATTGACTTTTTATTTCTTTCATATTTTACCTCTCTCTAAATTGATATGTTTGGCATTTCCTACAATCTTTATTATCTACCATTTTATTTTTATTATAACAACAAAAATAATAAGATTGATTATTTGCTGCTAATTGACTATCTTGACTATTCTTGCATATTTCTTTATTCATAATTTATTCCTCCTTACCAACTTGAACAATATTCTAAATATGAATATATGCCGTTCGAGTTTAACTCTTTTTGTTCTTTTATAACTTGTTCTAATACTTCTATTGTATAATTTATATCTTTCATATAATATTCATCATATTCTGTACTTCCAAAGAAAAATCCACTGCCCGTAGGTAATAATTGTTCACATATTTCTGGGTTTTCTATAAATTTACCACCTATATAAATATCTTCCCATTTATCATTTTCAAATTGTTGTCCATTCTTTATAAGACCATCTTTTAATATTACTTTTTCTTTTATTTTCTTGCATATCTTTAATAATTCTTCTAAATCAGATATTTCAACACCATAACATCCACAATCATCATTTCCATCTTGCACATGATTTACAAACCATCTATGTATCGCATTTGCTTTTCTCCAATATCCTACATCTTCTACTATATATTTTATTTTCTTTATATCTAATGGTATTTCTTTTCCATCTTTTTTTATTTCTATTTTACCTTCAATTTTATTCCAATCATAATTTCCATCTATATATTTTTTTCTTGTTAAATACATATCTAATCCCATTTTAATTTTCCTCCACATATATATTAATTTTCTTCTTATCTGCATCACATTCACACGCTATTTTTTCATCGTGATATGCTATAAAACATTCATATATTGTAACTTTATTATAATCCATACTTACTCTCCCCTCCTTACTAATCTCCTTTTATTTTTCTAAATTCATCTACTATTGACATATAATCTTTCATTTTTATATCTTTTATTTCTTTATATCCGTACTTTGCAAGTATGTCTTTATCTGTGCCATTTATATCTAACATATTATTCTTAATGCTCATTTCTAATGCTTCTGCTTGTGTTTTAGTTATTTTCTGTTCTTCTTGTTGTGTTTGTTTTGTAAATTCATCTGTATCAGCATCCTTTGTATCATCTATATTGAATAATCCATTAAGTGCATATTTTCTTGCATAACTACTAGCTGTCCCTGTTATCTGGCTCCCATCCATTCCTTTTTTACTTTCTTCTTCTCTTGCATAGGCTGTATTTGATATACAACTATCTTCACTTTCTTTATTTGTTTCAATATTTGTTAATCTTGCAGTTGCTTGTATATAATATCTTTCTCCTATATTAACTAATGTATCACTTAACACTAATACTGCTCCATATTTTTTACAAATAGGTTTTACTGCTTCCAATATATCTTCACAACTTCTATATTTGTATCCTCCAAATTTATTATATTGGTTTTTATTACACTTTAATTCATTTTGTATATTTAATAATTTTTCATAAATATTCATCTTATTTTTCCTCCTTTTCAACACAAAATTCCCATCCATCTTGAAAATACCAGTCTGCAAATATCATTGCAAAATTCATTTGTTCTAATGTATATTCTCCATATTTTCCTATTGGACTAACTTTTATTCCTAACTTATCAAGTGCATAATCTATACAACTATCTTCATACACTATTTCATCTGTTTTATTATTCTTATAATATTTCATTTTCATCATCCTTTACATAATAATATTCTTTATATCTTGTACCTGTATTTTCATTTTCTATCCATCTATCTTGGATATTCATTCGATAATCGTGCCTTAAATTATATATTATTCCACTTAATCTATAACTCTTACATAATTCTACTGCTTTCATATCTGTTATAACATTTCCTGCCTCTAAATATTCTTTAACTATTTTTGTTTTATTCATATTCTACCTCCTATAATTGACTATTCCAATATTCTCTTTCTTGTTCTCTTTTTTCTTCTTTCCATTCTTCTTCGTGTAGCTCTAAATCATAATCTTCCTTTAATCTGTCATATTTAATACTGAAAGAACAAAGCATATCATCAAATTTTCCATAAAGGTTATTCAACTGTTCATACTCCTTACTTAATTCATCAATTTCTTCTATATAGTCCATAACCTTTCCTAATTGATTATATGCTTTTTTTAAATTTAAAATATCTTTTTTTATAAATTCAATTTCTTCATCCATTTTGTTAATTCCTTTCTTAATCTTCAATTTCATTTAATATGTTGTCAACTGTATTTTTTAGTTGATTTAATACATTAAATATTACTATGTCTATTTGTTCATCATATTTTCCTAAATTTGATACATTCATTAAACAATAATGCTTCTTAACTAATAATTCTATTAGTGCTGATGTATTTTTTTCAAATTCATTTTTATCTCTTATCTTCATCTTATTCACCACCTTTCTTTAACATTATTTCTATTTCAATTTGATTTAATTTTTCTTGCACTTCTTCAAATTCTTCTTGTGTAACACATTTTTTGTTTAACAATTTTGTTTTTTGTGCTTTTAATATTTGAATATTATTCATATTTACCACCCTCTTTCTAATTTAATTATAACACAAAGTTTTTACCTTGTAAATACTTTTTTGTAAATTTATTAAAAAATTTTTACTCAATAAAAAAAAGCGAGAGTACTAAATGTACCCCCACTAAACGAGAATAATATATATTTGGATAATTATTATATAACATAATTTTTAAAATTTGTCAAATTAAAATAACACATTCCAAGTTTCTGGTCCTACAATACCATCTTCACTTAGACCACGGTCTCTTTGGAATTTCTTAACTGCATCTAATGTTCTATTTCCAAACCAACTATCTGCTTCTTTTGGACCACAATTATATCCTAATTCAATAAGTTTAGCTTGTACTAATCTCACATCTTCACTATGTTGTCCTTTTTTAATTAAATAACCTGGATAAGAAGGTTCTGATGGTTTTACAAAGTCACTATTTAATATTCCCCAAGTTTCGTTTCCAATTTTTCCATCTACATATTTTAACTTAGCATCTTTTTGTAATTGTTTAACAGCTTCTTCTGTTTCTCCACCAAAACATCCATCTGCTCCATATTTTGGTAGTCTATAACCTTTTGCTAATAATTTCTCTTGTGCTAATCTTACATAACTACCACTCATACCTCTTACTAATAATGGATATTCTATTACTGGTGTAGGTACTGGCTCATCTTTTTGTTTTTCATAATCTGGTCTTGCAAACCCATATATAACAGAACTATTTATATCATATATTTTTTTAGCAACTTGTCCACCGTTTGTAATTAATTCTGCTTCATTTGAAGTATTACCTTCAATTGTGTATATTTTACCATTTTCTACTTTTTCAATTATACCAATATGGGATAAATTTCTAAAAAATATTAAATCTCCTCTTTGAGCATTATTTACTATTCTTCCTGCTGATTTTAACCAGTTCCAATCTTGAGTACAACCAGCACTAAATCCTATTAGTAATTCTCTTGCTCTATCAAGTCCAACTGATTGAACAAAAATCCAGTCAATAAATACGTTGCAATAAGGATAACCCTGCTTAATACCATTATACACTCCCATATCATCCATCTCTTTGGCATATTTTGTTACATTATCCTTTCCAGCTCCAGCAACTTTGTCATAAATTACTGTTGGATTTTTTCTATAAGCATCCCAAGATTTTTCAATATAACCCACTTCTGCGTTTGCTATATCCAAAATTTTATCAATTTCATTCACTTTTTATACCTCCCATTCCCATTTGTAATTATATGCATATTTATAATTATGATTAGCACATCTACTAATTGCAGAAACATCTCCATTTACTTCCTTTGATGCTTCATTTATTGAATTGAATTTTTTAATAAAATTACCATTCAAATCATACTGTAATATACTTTTCCAATTTTTATTGCTGTATGGTTCAATTATTTCATCATCTTCATAGCACCACATATAATTTTTATATTTATATTTTGATTTTTCAGATTTACAACAATGAGTTATACAAGTCCTATTTCCGTTTATGCTTAATGCTGCCTGTGCAGAACTTTCATAAGTGCATATATAATTTCCTTGTAAATCATATTTTTTCACAGGCTTTATTTTTTTATTGTTTCCACCTGTTCCACCTTTTGACATATTATATCCTAATTTTCTATTAGTAGTATCATATTCTTTTATTAAATCTATTTCTTTTTGTTCTGCTTCTTTTTTTGTCAAATTGTTAAATAAAATTATATGTTCAAAATTGTCCCAACCATATTTTTGTATAGCATTATAAAACACTATTGAATTGTAATATCCTTTCCCGTTTTTGCCAAATCTAATATTCGGATTTCTGCTAGTTATACCAATATATTTTTTATTGTTAATTTTGTTTATATGCATATATACATAATATTGTTTTATCACAGATATTATTTTTCCTCCTTATTTATTAATTGCATAAATGCTTTTCCTAAATCATACATACCACCACTAAATATTCCACTTAATGCTATTGCTATGCTTAATTCTTTTGTAATTAAATACTCAACTAAAAATACAAACATTCCTATAAACATATTTTGTAATGGTATTTTTTTCTTATCAATGTTAGTAAATTTTTTTGTTACTTGTCCTAATATTAGTGTTATAATTACAGTTGCTAATGTAATCCAAAAGTCAACTGGTAAATTAGATATATATTCCATATTAAACTCCTTTCTCCTTAATATAACAAAAGAGTGTGTTATTACACACTCCTCTGCTAGTAGGTAAAATAATTTGCATAAAGTATGCAACTATTTATTTTATATCATATTATTATAAAAAAAACAACATTATTTTTTATTTTTATAATATAAATATTGATTTACTATTCTATTTATGGAGTTATTACTTAAAGCGACTAATTCACAAACATCTTCATATCCAAAAGTTTCATCATTATTTTGATTAGTATGTCCGTTTTCATATAACCAAACATGCATAAGCTCATGTTTTAATGTAAGCATCATTTGTTCATAAGTACCTTTTTCTATAAATAAAGTTCTATCTAAATAATGCGACCTACCAACATAGTTTTCTTTTCCTGTGATTTTATCAACATCATATATTGTATAAAGTTTATCATTTATAGTAAATTTGCAAATTTCTTCCATAAATACTCCTTTGGAGAGGCATCTGGGTAATGCTCCCAGCTTATAAGATTTGCAATCTTACGCATCCCTTCTCTGCCAATGCCTCATATATAAGGCTCTATTCGAGCCTTTATTTTTGCACTAATTGTTTTACATATTCATAGTTTTCTTTTTCTTTTTGTGCTATTTTAACTAACATATTTTTATCTTGTGGATTATGAGCCATTTCAGATATATCTTCAAGCTTTCTAGCTTGTTCCTTCATATCCATCATAGCCATTTCAAGTTCTTCATAATAATCTTGTTCACGATAATTGCGATAGTTTCTATTGTTTATTTTACCACCTCTACGGTCATAATCTCTTTTGCGATAATCTTCTCTGTAATCTTCACGATAATCTTCTCTATAATTCCCCCTATTATCATATCTATAATCTTCTCTGTAATTATCACGATAGCTTTCTCTATTACCATAAAAAGCATCATCATAATATCTATTATCATAATTACGATTATCATAATCTCTATCATTATAGTTTCTCATTTCATTCATAATTTTATTCTCCTTTCTTATTCAGCAATTTGAGTAAAATATTTAAACACTTTTCCTTGCTTTGCATCTTCATCATTTATAAAGTCATTAACAAATCTAACATACATATCTATATTCTCATCAAATAAATCTTTATAGTCATTATAAGCAGAATTTAATACGACATAAAAATCTATCGGATTTATATTATTTAATCCATATTGTCTTTGTACATTTTCTGTTTCTTCTATATTCCATCTTTTTCCATAAGGTCGCATTTTAGAAACAATATTTTCTGCCATATCTTTACTTAATGTTTCTCCATAAGCCATTTTGTATAATTCCATTTCATATTTTTTATAACAATCCATATCATAATCTTTGACTATATCTATTACCTCACTTAATATATCTGAAAGTGTATGCATATCCTCAATATTGCCTTCATCTACTATTTTTCTAATATATTCTTTTATATTATCCATTATTCCCTCCTTTCAGAAGTTCTTTAATCTGTTCATTTTGCTTAATTATTTTATCTAATAACTCATCTTGATGTTTTAAATATCTCATTAAATCAGTATTATTAAAATCAGTTACTAATATCTGGTAGCTTAATATTTGTAAAATGTTCGATATTCTTTCTAAATTTCTATCAAAATCATTCATAATTAATTACCTGAAAGGCGAGTTATACTGATTTCTGCATTCTTTATTATTGGAATTTGTGTATCAGTTATTACTGGAGTTGCACCACCACTATACACAGTTGTTGGTAAAGATGTTATTGCAAGATTTACTGTGCCTTTGCAACATACTTTTATTTTCTTATCAAAACTAATATTTTCAAAATCTCCAGCTGCATCTATTACTGCATCCATTTCTGTTCCTGCAACTTGAACTCCATCAGCAAATAATGCTAAAGCCACTTGTCCTGCTGTTGCACTTGTTATATTTGCATTGAAAGTTACTTCATAAACTCCACCATCTAATATACTAAATAATGCACTACCTTCATTATGATTTATAAAACCACAGCAATTCATTGCACTCCTTGTTCTTAAATCTGTTACAGCAAAAGGAACTGATGCTGTATTAGATGTTAATGTTACTTCGTTTTCTTGTACTGCTTGTATTACACCATTCATACTGTTATTCCTCCTTTATTTTATTATTGAAAAAAGAGATATAGACTTGCTATATCTCCTATTGTTAGCAAGTTCTCGTAATCGAGGTTGTCTTTTAAAAGACTTTTTGCTATAATTAAACTATTGTATTGCCAAATGTATTTCCACAACCACAACCATTTCCGTTGCAAGTAAATATAGGTGTTCTACCATATACTGGTGTTGTTGGAACAGGGCAATTATTTAATCTGTTGTATAGTGCATCTACTTCATCTGCAAATCCTTGTGAAATAAATGCGTTTTGAGCTATTTGAGAAGCTTTTAAATCTGCCATTGAAAGTTGTCTTTCAAGGTCTGCAATTTTTTCATTTTTAGCATCAATTTTGTCTTGACATAATTGGTCTAAAATTCTTTGTGTATTAGCAGTTTGGTTAGTTACTATATCTCTAATACCATTGCTTAATGCTTCTCTATCAGCACAGTTTTCAGATAGAACTGTTGAAGTTAAGTTAGCAATTCCTAATCTATTATCTGCACTAGCATTTGCTAATTGTGTACTTAATGCAAAGTTTTGTTGCATATCAGCCATTTGTCTATTGTTTGCTGCTATTTCTGAATTATAAAAACCATTAGCTACTGTACTTTGCATATCTGCACAGCAGTTACATAATTGGTTAGATAGTCCATAAATTCCATCTCTTACACCTTCAATTTGATTACTTAAATGTAATGTATTAAATCCTTCGTTTGTGTTTTGCATAATTTCTTTTTGACCATTTGATAGCCAAGCATAGTCATTATTGAAACCACCACCAAAGCCATTACCATTTCCATTAAATCCTCCAAATAAAGCAAGTAAAAGGATAATCCATAGCCAATCAGAACCATAACCACCATTACCAAATCCACCACCATTTCCATAAGGAAATACTGGATAAGCATAACCAACATTTCTGTCTGTGTTTCCTACAACGGCTGCTACATCAGCTGGTGACATATTATCTCCCATAATCGGTGTCCTCCTTTCTTAAAATATTTATAATAGATGTTTCACGTGAAACATTATTACCTATTTCATATTTTGCACTTTACTTAAAATATCGTTAGGCACACCGATAGTTTTTAGCTTGTTCTAATATACTCTTCTTTTGTTCTGATGTTGCATTACTCATAACTTGTTGTAGCATTGCTTCAGGATTAGCATTATTTTGTAATGCTTGATTTACGAGATTGTACCCTTGAGGATTGTTTTTCTGTAATCGGTTCATTAACATCTGCATTATGAAGTTCATTTGCACTTGTTATCATTCCTTTCATTTCATTTATTTGTCTTTTTAATTCCATTATTTCTTTATCTTTAGTATCTAATTCTATAATTTCTTCTGTTTTAAATGTTCTTATATTTCCTGTTGCATCTTTAACCCAAAGTGTTGAAAAATCTTTATTTACAAATAAGCCAGTTTTTAATACAAAAGTATTCTTAACAATATCTATATTATCTGCATATTTGCTCTCTAATTCATTGTTATTAGTTTGTGGTGCTAATTGAAATGTTTGATTAATGCTAGTAGGTTGTTGTTGCATTTGACTTTGTTGATAATTTTTTATTTGATTATCAATTCTATCTCTCATATCTTGTAAATTTTGCATATAATATTGGCTGTTATTATACATTGGATAATTCATATCATTTTCTCCTTTCTAAAATAAAAAATAAAAGACTTTTATACTTTGAATGATAAATTACATTACTTTGGTACAAAAGTTTTTATATATTTATTCTCGTGTTAATTTGGCATCAAGTAGATTTAATTTATACAAAATAGAAAGGAGTTGCCCGAGTAAAATCTAATTTGTACCTATTTCGACTTTCTTTTTTCATTTCTCGCATCTCCTTTCTTGATTATAAGTATAAAAAAATAGCCATACTATTTCTAGTACGACTATTTAAAAAAAATAAAAAAGATTTGCGCCACACAACGCAAACCTCAAAAAACTTTTTTCTATGCTTTTAACATAGGAATTGGATTTATAAATTATTTATATCATATATAATTATTTTTGTCAATTATATTCCACAATGTATTCTTATTGCTAATGCTATCTGGTCTAATTTTTCTACTATTCTTACATTTTCCATTCCATCTAATTTATTAGATATTTGACTAAATGATAAATTATCTCTAAATCTATATTTATAAATTAAAAACAAAAGATTATCTCTTTTCTTTAAGTTTTCTTCAAATTCAAGTAAATTGGAATTAACAGAATTATATTTTACATATTCTTCTATGTCATTGTACTTACTTTCATTTTTACCTTTCCATAAATACATATCATTTATATTTCCTTTACCTGTCATTATGAAAGCACTAAATATAGCAAATAATATAGAAAGTATTAAATCAACTTTTAATATTACAAATAAACTCAACATTATTAGTAAACTCCATATTAAGCATCTATACCAAGTTTTAAAATGCATTGATTGTCCAAAACATGACCTACTTAACATGAAAGTCAACATTAAAGTTAAAACAAAATTAATAGGCAAGCTTAATAACTTGCCTATTAATAATATAAGTAATGTTTCTGCAATATTAAAAATTAAACTTTTTAAAATTACTTTGTTTATTTTCATAACTCATTACTCTCCATCTTCTTCGCTAAATAACCATAGCCAGCTATTCCATGGGTCATCCATAATATCACTTCCTTTCTAATAAAAATAACGCATATAACATACATATATTTATTACATAGAACATGATATTAAATATTACAACATTAATACTCCTAAATGTTGTACTTTTTATTTTAGTTTTATTTTTATTTCTATTCCATATTTTCTTATAAAATCCTTGTATTTTATTCAATTTATAATTTATAGTAAATAAAAATATAAAAATAACAATTCTATTAATTATAGTAGCTAACATAGTATTAAAACTAAAAGTTAAATAACATATCATACTAGAAATCATTAATATTATACTTGCTATGCTTAAAGTAAAAACATCTATAATTTGACTTTTTTCTTTATATAATATTTTCATTATTATATATGTCATAACAAAAAAGCCTATATGTGCATAAATACTAAAAGGCATTATCCTCAATAACAATATGTATTCTAATGTTAATAATATAATAAATAATATGCGTTTCTCTTTTAGTTTTTTAGTAAATATCATAAATAAAGCAAAATAAATTGCTTCTGGAATTTGTCCTAAAAATAATTGTAACATATTTACACCTCCTTTTTATATACAGTATTACTATTATAACAAATATTTAAGGAAATGTAAACATAATTCTATTTCATTACTTGTATGACATACATAATAGCACCAGCAACTACTGTAATTACTTCTGCTATAAGTGTTCTTCTTAACCAAGTCTGACTATCTTCTAATTTATCTACTCTTTTTTCTAAAGGTATTAATTTAAGTTCTTCAATTTTATCAGAAGTTAATACTTTTTCATTTATAATGTCAATCTTTTTATCAATTTGAGTTAGTAATTTTTGACTTTCATCTAAATCTTTTTTTATTTCATTAACTTCTTCTTTTAAACTATCAAATTCTTTTCTACCAACATATTCTTCTGCCATAGCAGTTCTCTCCTTTTGTTTGTTCTAATTTATTTATATCACTTTATTTGTTTTTTGTAAATAGTTATTCTTTAAATTTATTAAATTGTATTAATGCCATTAATATTATTCCAATATATCCACCTATTATAAAGTCAATTATAAATTTAAACATTCCTATCTTATTTTATTTATATCCAATTACTCGTGTAATCCAAATATAATTACTGCTGCTTTTTGTTACTTTATCACTATCTGTTGTAATATTAACTTCTGCATAAGCAGACTTTCCACCAGTTTTTGTAACATTAGAAATTGTTGTTCCTGAAATATTTACAGTTTTTACCTTTAAGTATGTTCCAGCTTCACTTGTAAAAGTATACCAACAAGAAAGAGAAGCCATCTTTCCATTTGGTTTATATATTTTTAAGCTATTATAATAATCATCATTACTTTTATAAAATATTTCTATGTAATCAAAGTTTGCAGAACTTTCAGATAATGTAATAGAACTATTTGAACCAGTCTCATTGGCATATAATACAACCGGTTTTAATAAAGTAATATCATCAGCATTATCTTTTATTCCTTGCTCTATTTTGTTTAAATTAGTTGCATTTATTGGAGTATTTGTACTAGGTAAGTTTTCCCAATTTGTTTTAGTATAAGACATATTATCTACCTCCTTCTAATTTATTTATTTTTTCTTTTAATTCTTCTATTTGTTCTTGTTGTTCTTGTATTGCTTTACAACATACTGATACAAAACTATATATATCAACTCCATCATTATTTTTTGATGTTACTTCTTTACTATAATTATATTTATCTCCTATAACAAAACCTATATGTTTTTTTTCATCATCATTTTCTAATTTTAAATTATACTTATAAATATCTATATTTTTAATTATATCCAAGCCTTTATTCAATTTTTCAAAATTCTTTTTATCTTCTTCTTTAGATGTTTGTATTACTTCTGGAGTTGTTATACCACTAGATTTAACCCTAGTATCTCCATTTCCATTTAAATATAATTGAGGGTCAAAACTATCATTGAATAAATAAGCTCTATGCATTCCTGTTGTACTATTAATGTATAATCCACCGTTAGTAGTTTCTATAAATATATTATTAGGGAATATTGCAACATATTTACTACCATCATTTGTTTGTACCGTAAAATCTGCATTTCCAGAACTTTCATATAAAGTTATTTTACCACCAGTAAATGTTCCATTTTTAGCTTCCATACTTCCATCTGTATTAATTTTAAAATTGCTATTTGCTGTTACAACTCCATTTAGATTTATCTTGTCTGCGTTTATTGTTGCCGAACTTGTGTCATCATTAATTTTAAGTAATATATTAGCACTTGTAAAATCTTCTTCATCTAACTTCTCACTTACTTCTAACTCTATTGCATCTCTTGTCTGTGTTATACTACTTGTTAACTCAGCCTTTGTTGCAAATTGTGTTGTATATATATTTTGTGCCATAAGTCTTACCATCATATAACCTATACTATATCCTACTAACTCTACTGTATAATCTCCATCATTTAATAATATTTGTGGATATGTATAACTTATTGTCGTTGGTGTTGATAAAACATAAGTTGTCCCATCTGCATTATAACCTACCTTTTTATTTATTACACAACTTTGGCTATCATAATCTAATATAAATTCATCATAATTATTACTATCATAATATAATAAATCTGCTGGTATTTCATAATCTACTACTTCACTTGTAGTTGTATTTGTAAATCTTATTTTTCTATCTGGTAAGTATTGTAAATCGCTTGGATACAAATTTGCTCTTGGATATAAATAAGATATATTTGTTACTATTGGATGTATTTCTATTCTTATTGGCTCACTTTGGTTTATATCTGTAAATGTAAGGCTTGCGTTATTTGTTTCTTGCGATACAGTTATGTCTGCTATATCACTTATCTTACTATTTAATTCTTCCACTGTTTGACTTATTGTTGCTATTTTCTGGTCTTGTTCTGTAACATTACTTATAACACTTTCTATTTCTTGATTTTGTTTATCTACTATTAAATATGTTTCATTTATTCTTCTATCTGTCTTATCTGCTTTACTAAAATCTGTTACACTTTCTTCTGGCATCTCTGTATATATTATTTCTTCTAATCCAGTTGTAACATTTATTTCATCATTAAGCATTACACATTGATATATATTTTCTCCTATACTAACATTATATATATCACATACATCATAATAACATATACCTGTACTTTTGAAATCATTTATATAATAATAAAATTGACTTATTTTATTTAATATTCCGTGGCATAAAATCTACTCTATTATTGAAATTCATTATTTGGTTATCTTCTATTTTAATCTCAATAGGATTTTCTGGTAATGTACTAGGATAATATATACTGTCTGCACCTGCAGAACGAGTTAATACAAGTGTATTTATATTTCCATATTTTTCTCCAAAATTTACATTTACATCTTTTAAGTAATGCTCATCTATCGTATCATTAGTTGAAGTAAAATATCTTACCTCTAATTCATCATCTTCATTTACAACTATATTACTTCCTGTTGCTTGTGATATTTCATCTAATATATCTCTATATGTATAATTAAGTCCTGCATATAATTCTGTTGGTATTGTTAAATCTTGATTTGCAAATGTTGTATTCTTAACATTTAATCCTATTGCTGTTCCTATTGCATTTAAATAATTTTTTATTGTTATAGGATAAGTAAGTCCTAAATCTTCATTTTGTTTCATTGCATATAACATTTTATCATAACAAATAATTTTATATCTATTTAAATCTTCTTGCTTTTCACTTTTATATACAACATAATTTCCAAAGTCTATATATTCATAAGAATTATTTACTAATAATCCAAATTGATAATTAATTATTGTATTTAATGGTATATCTATTGTACTTTCTATATCTAATTGTTTCATAACAGATTTAAGTAGATTAGCATTATAATGTGGTGTAACTTTATATAATTCATCATGCAATGTTATTTCTTCATTACCATCTATATATGTTATTATACTATCTATTTGTCTACCTGCTTCTTTTATTTGTAATTTAAAATCATTAGTATGTATTTTCAAATATTACACCCTCTTTCCTATTGATATAAAACTACATTCAAAACTATCATCAATTTTATTTCTCATACTTCTACTTATATATCCCCAGTCTCCAGTATATGTATCCATTGTTTTAGTAGTATTTGTTGCTGGGTCATAATATGTAACTGTTTGACTTGCACTATCTAAAACTGGTGCAACAATATCCATTTCTGATTTTGTAAGTTTTCTAAATGTCATTATTATTTTAGGGTATATTCCTATTAATGTTCCACTAAAATCTCCAGCTAAATTTCTTCCTGTATCTTCTCCCCATAATTTTGGATGTTGATATTCTGCTTGTAGTAAATATTGTCCCCACGAATTATCATTTACTTTTATACTATTTACATCTATGAACATTTATTACACCTCCTTTATGTATTATAAGCAAAATTTTGCTCACTTTGTATATTTTTCAATTCTCTACCTATTACTCTACCATTCATTGTTGTTACATTAGTTAAATTTACTAATACATTTCTTCCTATTTCTCTACCAAGTTCTGCCATAGCTTGTTGGTCTGTTAATGGTACTATACCCTCTTTACCACTTTCTCCTGCCATTGCTCCTCCAACTAATGTTCCTTTATTTGGCATATTTACTATACCACCAGTCGCCATAAATGGAAGATTTATACCAACACTTCCTAATTTTTGTCTTAATCCAGAAAATAAATTATTTACTGAATTTCCTAAATTAGTTGTAAATGTTGTTACTATATTCCAAGGTGTTTTTACTATTTCCCATAAAGTATTTAACATATCATCTAATTCATTACTTGTTTGGTTTATTTCAGTTGTATCTGTATTTATATTAATTTCTTGTGAATTTAATTCATTTATATTATCTTCAACATTTTCCATAGGTGTTGTTAAATTATCTTCTACTTCTTGTCCTGTTTGGTATGTATCATATTCCAATTTATCTAAATGTACTCCAAATACTCCAAACATTTGATTAATGACTTCTATACAGTCATTCAAAAATGGTACTAACGCATTATATATATCTTTACCTATTGGGTCAAAATTCTTATGGAATTCATCACTTAATGGCCTTATAATATTATTTTTCATAAAATCTGCAAAAGAAGTCCAATATGGCTTTATTTCTTCTACTAAATTAATAAAATCATCTTTTAATGGCTCTAAATATGGTCTCATTATTTCAATGGCACCTTTAAAATCTTTTTCTAATGGTTTCCATATATTCTTATCTATCCATTCTCCTAATGGTCTAAATGCTTCTTTCAAATAAAATATATATTCATCAAATGATTTTTTTAATGCTGTAGTAATTCCCTCCCAGCTTAAATCTTCTGTTCCAAAAAACCATTTTTTAAGTTTTCTCCAAGTTTCTTCTCCTATTTTCTCTAAATCTTTTAAATTTCCAGCAAGGCCACCACCTACTCCTCCTCCAGCAAGATTACCACCTAAAACATTTGCTTCATCAAATCCTGCTAAATCTTTTTTCATAGCTTTAATCGACCCAGATGAACTAGATAAAGAACTTGCTGTAGACTTTGCAAATATATCTATATTAAATAATGCTTTTAATATATACCCAATTACTCCAACTAATCTTTCTACTAAATTTACTATAAATTGTATTACGGGTGCTAATATATTTGTTAATGCTAACTTAATATTTCCAATTTGATTTGCAAGTTGTTGATTTTCTTGTGCTAATGTATTAACTGTTTGTCTAATTAACATATATGCACTTCTTACACTAAATACAGCTAATGCCCATTTTCCTACTTTATGTCCTATTCCTTGTAATGTATTACTAATATTAGTATATCCATCTTTTATATTTTTTAATTCAGCTTGTTGCTTCTGTAAATTAATATTATTTATTTTATTTTTATATTCACTTATTTTATCATTTATTTCATTATATTGAAATTTAGTTTGTTCTACTTTTTGTTGTAAAGCATCTTGCTTCGCTAAAGATTTATCAAAAATCAACCCTAAATTTTCTAAAGAACCATATTTACTTGTCAAACCTTGCAATTCCATAAATTGACTAGGAGTTGCTTTTCCACCAGATACATCTTTTTGTACTTTTTTAAGTCTTTGGTAAGCATCTGCCAATTCATCAGTCTTTTTTATTGCTCTATCTAATTCTTCTTCTTGTGTTGTCAACGCACTACCTATAATTATTTTTTTATTTTCTTCTTTTTTCATTTTCTTTTCTAATTCTATTATTTGTCTATCAAATTTATCTGTGCTTAATTCTGTTCCTATAGTTATCCAACCATCCACATTAAAACCTCCTTTCTGCTATATTAAACCTAATGCTTTATAAAATTTCTCTGCACTTTTTTCTTGTTCTTTTGTCATCTTTACTTTTTCATCTATACAATATCTTTCTTTTAATAATATTTTTGCTTCATTTATTTTAGTTCTTTCCTTTGTGTCTTTTATATTTTTTACATCTGTATTTAAGATACTTTGTATTCTATTTAATATACAACAAGTTCCAAACTCACTAGTGCTTAAGTTTTCTAAATCATTATAAAAATCATACCAATGTAAATATTCCATATTATATGGGTCATAATTATAATCAAATTTAAAACTACTTCTTATTAAACCCTTACACTTATTAAAATCTAATTGATATTTGCTTTCAAAATCATTTTTAAGCCCTTTTTGTTCTTTTCCTAATGTAATATACTTTAAACCTAATTCTAGTAGTTTATTTTGATTTTTACATTCTAATCCATCATCTCCAAATAATTTATATATTATTGCTAAAAATCTTTCATAATCTCCTATATTATTATCTCTTGCAATTCTATCACATTCTAATGCCACTCTAAAATCAGTATTAATTTTATATAATTTATTATCTACTTTAACATATTCTGGATTACTCAATTACATCATCTCGTTTTATCTTATTAGAATATTTATTCTTTATTTCTTCTTTTATATTATTCATATTTATTTCAAGTTTTGGCATTATTTCCTCTTTTATAATATTATTTATTTCATTTAATGTAGTCCAACCTAATTTTCGTCCATTAAGTAATTTTTCTACTCCATTATCTCCTAAAAACATATTATATACTTCGACTTCTTTTTTAAAAAAATCTTGCATAGCTTTTATCTCAGCTTCTTGATTTGCACTTAATAATTTCTTTCCTTTATGGTCTTGTTTTTTGCTTATAATATTTAATTGATTATCTAAATAAGTTATATTTTTTTTGCTTTTTTCTTGCATTTCTTGTAATCTCAAAGGAAGCTCTATATCTTTTAAATCAAATACTAATTCATTTCCTGTATCTCTACCTGTGCTATCTTTTATTTTTAATTTTAATATATCTTCATCATTTTTTAATTGAATATAATTGTCTGTCATTATAATTCACATCTCCATTTCTTTATATTTTATTTAAAAAAAGGCCAGGCAAATATATTCTGCCTTCGCCTTTATTGAATTTATTTATTATAAACTTGCACTTGGTGTAAATGATGGAACTCCATCTGATATTGATACTGTTCCTTCTGTTGCGTCTCCATCATAGTATATATCATATTCTATCTCTTCTCCTGAATAACTTGTTACTGTTATTATAGCTGATGATAATTTTGCTGGATAATTTCCTGTTGTTCCTGCCCATGTATCAACATCTAGTATATTTGTTTTATAATTTAATTTATCTCTACCTGCTGCAACAAATGCAAACTCTGGGTCGTTTTTGTAACATTTTTGTGTTACTGAACCTTGTTTTTGATTTGAAGTGTGGTCGTTTCTTGCGTTATCTTCTACAATCCATTTTTCTGTATCTACTTGTGGATTATATGATACTGAATATTCATCAATTCCTACACCTAATACAGCCCATGTTCTATTTGTTCCTGCTGGTGTTGTATCGATATATGTTATGAATTGACTTCTCTTAATTTTTTCAATATTATCTGGTATTACTGCTAATCCCATGTTCTATTCCTCCTCTTTATTAAATTTATATACTGGTTTTTTGAAATAATCTTGTATTTCTTTTTGTGAAAGTGGCTCAATAAAACCTCTTTCATTTAGTTTTTGTAATTGTTCTATTGTTTCTACTTTTATTTCTTCGCCTTTATCATAGAATGCTCCATTTAATTGGCAACTTATTTTTGCTATTGGTTTCATTGTTGCACCTCCTAATCTATTATAAACTTACTATTGGCATATCATAATCGCTTAAATCTTCTCTATATGTTATTTGTATTTGTATATCAAATTCTGCTGTATTTGTTGTACTATTATTCATAGTTCCACAATTTAAACATTCAATACTTTCTATACCATCTATATCTGGTAATATTTTATTTTCATTATTTTGCTTTATCGTTTTTTCAAATGCTTCATAAAATCCTATGTTCTCTATATTAGAAATTACATCTGCACTATAATTCATTCTTGACCTAAAATTATACACATCTCTATGCATAATATTTCCTATTATCCATCCAGTACCTTCTGTTTGTACTGGTATCTTATCCAATGAATAATTGTTTATATCATTACTTAAAAAGTTAACATTTATTTGTTCATATTGTTCATTTAAGTTTTGAATTATATCAAATAAATATGCTCTTAATTTAGTTACTCTTAAATTATCTATTTCCATTTACATACTCCTGTACTTCTCTTACTACATCATCCATTTCTGCTGATTTCATTCTTTCATCCCAATATGGTCCTGTACCGTGGTGTTGTATAATTTCTTACCGGACTTCCATGAATTATACCAACATATTGTGCGTGTGCATAAGGACTTTCATAAGTAATATAATTTACCCCTTTATCAACTATATCTCTTAAATTACCTATGTCTTTTGGTACATATTTGTCCATGTGTCTATAACAAGTATCTGTAAAAAATCTTTGAACTTTACCATTTGGCTCTATTCCTAAATCTGCTTTTATAGTAGATATTGGTTTCATTCTCATATTATTTTCCTCCTAAATGAATATGTGGATTATTACCAAAGTCGTTTACGTTTATACTTGTTACATTATAATATTCAACATCCTTTAAATCACTTTGTTTAGAAATATCTGGTTGTTCTCCAACTGCAATTATATCTCCTATTTTAAATATGCTATTATCTTGCACATATTCCATTGGTATTCTTACATCAACATCATTTGCATTTTCATATCCTTTGTTTTTAGACGAACCTTTGCCACCAAATACCCAGACATCTTCAAATAATACTCTACTCCATTCATATAATTTTGTTGTATTATTTAATATTTTGTGATAATAAGTTATTTTATTATTTGTTATCATATCATCACACTCCTATATATAAAAGATGTTCATTATTTACAATTATACCAAAGAGATATGTTGATATTAATCCTTGTAAAATGTCTATATTACTTTCTACTAATTGTCCTATTTGGTTACTAGGAATATATGTTACTGAATAACCATCTGTATTTTCACTTGATATACCGCTTTGTGCTTTTTGTAAACTAGTATAGTATCCTTGTAAATTTTCTAACATTTTATATTCAAGTATTTTTACCTCTTGTGGAATTTCATCTGCATTTTTAAGTCTATTTTGTGTTCTACTATCTATTATTCTTTCGCATTCATATTCTAATTCATTAAAAGGCACTTCTTCTAATGTACCTCCTAATTCTATATATTCTTGATAACTTAAATATTGATTAGTAAAATCCATTATAAAGTGCCTCCTTTAAACTATATATTAAAGACTTGGTGTTGTAGCTGGTTTTAATGAAGCAAATGGGAAACGTGCTGATGTTTCGTTTAATGCATTTACTGGGTTTGGAATTTCCCATCCTAATCTCATTACAACTCTTAATGCAACCATGTCATCTTGTGCTAAGTTATATAGTATTGAACCATCTGTATCTTGAATTACAGCTTGGTCTAATATTTTGTATGTAACGTCTTGTCTAATTGCATATACTGCTTGAGAGAAATCTCCTGCTATTAATGTTGATGCTGTTTTATCCCATACACCATTATCCATAAATTCTCTTTTTACAGAACCAATTTCAGTTGTATTTAAAGGTTGTCCTGTTGTATCTGTCATCATTCTAAATTTACCTTTTAATCCAACTCCACCTAAAATTCCGTTTACTTCATATCCACTTTCTTCAACTTTTGTCATAACATCATTGATATCGCTATATAAATGTCCAGTTTCATCTACTTCTGCTCCTGCATCTATTACAGATGGAACTAAACCTTTTCTCCAATCTGTTGGTTTATCTACACCAAAGAACATAGCATTGTCTATTTTTTTAGCAAATGCTTCAACTATTCTTGGTCTTACTTCTGCCCATATATCTATTGAAGCGTCATTTAATACATTTTCTTTTATTGGAACTATAACAGCTAATTCTGCTGCATTAATATATTTTTTGTCCCATGCCATTTTTGTAGTATTTTTTCTACCATTGTTTTGTGTTTCATCTACGAAATAAGCAACTGGTAAACTATCTAATACTCTTAATTTTGTTTTATCGCTTGTCATATTTGGTAATCTTTTGAATAATTGTAATGCTTTACTTTCTTTTGTTACTCCTTGAAAAATTTCTTCTGCTACTTGTGTTTCTATTAAACTATCTACATCTGTTCTAGTTATTGCTGGTCTTGCCATTTTTTATACCCCCTAATTAATTATTTCTTGCATTTCTTATTAAGTCATTCATTATACTTGATGTTGTTTGTGGTTGTGTACCACCGTTATTTAAACTTGGAGCTGTTTGTGTTTTTGTTATAACTGTTTCTCCAAAATATTGTGGATTATTCTTTTTATAATCCTTTAAAACACTTTCAAAATCATTAGTGTCATTAACTAAACTAATAACTTCACTTGTAACAAATTTACTAAATTCTTTTTTACAATTACTATTATCAACTTGAATTTGTGCTTTTAGTAATTTAATTTCATTAGTTAGACTTGCATTTGTGTTTGTTAATTCGTTTATTTTTTCACTATCATTTTGATTTGTTTTTTTCCAGTCAAGAAATTCTTTGTATTTTTCATCTTTTTGCCAGTCGCTATTAGCTTTTTTTACTCCAGCATTAAATGAATTTTGAATATCTTGTTCTGTGTATGTTTTTTCAGCAGGTTTTACATCTCCTGTTTCTCCGTTGTTTATAACGTCTTTGTTATCATCCATAACATTTTCTCCTTTTCTTTTATAGCCATTAAGTTAGGCTTAAATATTCCGTTTTTAAGGTGCGTTAACCTTTATATAATAAATTTAATAACTAATAAATAAAAAACACCAATCCTATTTACTAGGACTGATGCTCTTTTTTTCTTGGCATTCAATTTCATTTATTGTTTTACATTTATTACATTTTATTTGTATTATTCCTGTATATTCGCCTTTAAATAATAATCTTTTACATTCTTGACATCTAAACTCTATCATTAATTTACCTCACTTATATGTTAACATATTGATTATTTTTTTGCAATAGTTTTTTTAGATTTTGTTGTTTTTTTAGTAATTTTTTCTTTTATAGGTTCATCTTCTTCTTTTTTCTTTTCTGATACTACTTCTATTACTTTTACTACTGCTCTTTTTATTGGATTATCCCCTAATAAATAATCTGCTATTTCTTTATCACATTCAAATATATCTCCTGCAAATATTCTTCCTTCTTGTTTATTTGCTTTACATTTAAGTGTTTTTTCTATTTCTCCATATCTTGCAAATGTAAAATTTTCTAATGCTTCTACTCTTATCATCTGTTCCACCTCCTTCTTATATATCTTTATAATTCATCCTGTAACAATTTAATTTATTTTTATAAATCCAATAGCTGAATAACCTCTCTACTAAATGTCCTATCATTCTTTTATTAACCACTATACTAGCATCTTCTTTAATAAATTGTTCTGTTATTGGTATTATTAAAGGAAATAACCATTCACAATATTTATTCATTAATTCTCTTTTACATACAAACATTTCACTATTATTAAATTGCTTTAATTCAAACCATTCTTTTAATCCTGGTTCTTTTTCACATAATATATTATAATATTTATCTAATATATCAGGATTTTCAAATTCACTTCTTAATTGTTTATATATGCCTTTATCAAAAACATAATCATATTTTATTATAATATCATAATCTTCCAATATTTTTTTTGCATCTTTTAATTTTAATGGCTCTCCATTATTTTCAAAAAACATTTTATAATGACATAGTCCTACATATTTATCTTTTTTGTTTTTCCATATATAATATAAACCAGTTGCTTCATTTATGTATGGATTAATATAATTTATATTATCCGCTTCTGTATCAGTAAATAAATCCCCTCCATATAATTCTTCATAGTCTTTAGGTATTGGATTATTATATTCTTTATGCTTATTAATATATATCATTTGTTTCCTCCTTAACTAATTTCATTACACTATGTATTACATCATCCATATCATAATATTTATATTCTGCTAACCTTCCACATAATATTAAATTATTTTCTTTTTTTGCTAATTCTTTATATTTATTATATAATCTTTCATTTTTTTCATCATTTATAGGATAGTACTTTTCTTTTGTTCTATCCCATTCTTCTGGATATTCATAAGTAATAACTGTTTTAGGTTGTTTTCCAAATTGAAAATGTTTATGTTCTATTATTCTTGTATATGGTGTTTCTTTATCTGTATAATTTACTACTGCATTTCCTTGATAATTTTCTATTTCTAATACTTTATTTTCAAATCTCAAACTTCTATATTCTAACTCTCCATAGCAATAATCATAATACTCATCTAATGCACCTGTATATAATATTTTATCTGCTATATCTTTATATTTTTCTTTATCATATACTTCATTTAATATAACATCACTACCTTCTACAAGTTTTTCAAATATGTAATTATAACCTTTTTTTGGTATACCTTGATATTCTTGGTTGAAATAATTATTATCATATATAAACCTTAAAGGTAGCCTTCTTATAATACTTGCAGGTAAATCTTTGCACTCTTTACCCCATTGTTTTTCTGTATATCCTTTAATTAATTTTTCATATATAGTTTTTCCAACTAGGCTTATTGCTTTTTCTTCTAAATTAATTGGCTCTCCTTTAAATCTTTCTTCTTCTATATGTCTTTTTGCATCCTCTGGTGTTATTACATCATTCCACATCTTGCTAAATGTATTCATATTAAAAGGTAAATTATATATTTCCCCTTTATAATTTGCTATTGGAGAATTAGTAAAACGATTAAATTCACATATGTTATTTAATAAATCCCATATTTCTTTATTGTTTGTTCTAAATATATGAGCACCATATTTATGTACTTCTATTCCTTCAATGTCATCACAATATACATTGCCACCTATTACATTTCTTTTATCAATTATTAAGCATTTTTTCCCTTTTTTATTCATTAAATAAGCAAACATACATCCAGTTAAACCTGCTCCAACTATTAAATAATCATATTTCATATTATTCCTCCTTATGTGTTTTTCTCCAAAACAAGCTTCCAACTCTATTTGAATTATAAATATATAATACTCTATCTAAATATGTTGTTTCTAATTTTTGTACATCTTGTTGAAAATCCACATCTTCTTCTCCCCATTGTAAATCTTCTCTAAACAATGGAATTACATAATTTCTATATATTGCCTTCCACATTGCTGGATTTGTTGGTCTTTTTACTACTTCATTCTCACTTAATCCTAACCAGTTAAAATTGATTACTTCTGTTCCATATTTATCTATTGCATCTAATAATACTTTTATATAATCCATTGTTACTGTATCATCACAATCTATAAATCCAATATACTTGCCTTTTGCTTCTTTTATTCCTCTATTTCTTGTTCTTGCTGTACCTTTATTTTCTTGGTGTACTATTCTTATAAATTCGCTATTAAATTTGTCTAATTTACTTTCATTACAACCATCATCTATTACTATTACTTCTGTTTCATTTGTTAATTGTACTCCTAATCCTTTTAATAATAGTTCTGTTAATTCATAAGTTTCAAAATAAGGAATAATTAAACTTAATTTTATATTACCATTGTCTATCGTTTCCATCATCCATCTCCTTTTTACATTTGTTTACCGCTTCGCTTAATATTCTGTCTATTTTTGCATCTTTACCTTTTTCTTGTAAATATAGTAATAATGTATCTGCATAATGCCTTATTGTACTTGTTTCCCATAATGGATTTTTTGTTCTTATTGTTGTTACTGAATTATTATTACTTTTATTCCATACATATAAAGGTTTTTTAAGTAATTCAAATGTATTCATATATATACATATTCTTCTATGTTGATTTCTATCTTCTTTTAATGTTCCTTCTGGATATAAACATTCTTGTCTTGTTGCAAGTTCCTTTTTTATTACTTTTCCACAACTACCGCTCCAACCTTGTATTGCTTCATATTTATCTTTATAATTAGGTTCATAACATTCTTTTGTTTTTCCATTTTTATAATCTGACATTCCTATAAATAATACATCAGGATTATTTATTAATGCTCTATTTATTTGTTCTAGCGCATTTTCATTCAACAACCAATCATCACTATCTATATACATTACATAATCAACATCATCTGACAAATGCAAATATGCTTCATTTCTTGCTCCACCATTTAGTCTTTTTTGTTTTAGCTTAATTATTTTAATGTTTATTTTATCCACATACTTTTCTACATTATCCACACTTTTATCTGTTGACATATCATCTACAAATATTACTTCATAATTCTTGTATGTTTGTTCTACTATACTTCCTAAACATTTATCTATCCATTCTTCATAATTATAGTTAGGTATTATTATTGCAATTTTATTTTGTTTTAGTTCTGGTAATTTCTTCCAATCTTTATTGCTTATATTTGCCCTTTTAAGACATTTTATATCATACATACTTAAATTTATATCAACTTCATCTAAAAAGTCCTTATTTACACAATGTAGTCTCAAATTAAGTAATTCCTGCAATGGTTCTTCATCATATACATAGATATATTCATATTCTGTAAAATCTTTTATGTACTTTATACAATCTTTATCTATTGCAACTTTCATACTTTAATTCTCCTGTAATATTTCATATCTCCAAATATAACCATAAGCTGTTTTTAATCTACCTTTAGCACACGCAATTATATTACTTCTATTATAATTTAGTTTTTTTTCTATTTCTGTGATTGAATTATATCGAGTTATAAATTTATTTTGTTTATCTATTTGTATAATTGCTTTTTGCTTTTTAGCATTAGCTCTTTCTGTTCTAGTACCATAATTTATATTATAACTTTGAGTACACCATTCTAAATTGTCAATCCTATTATTATTCTTGTTTTCATCTTTATGATTAACATATAGGTAATTATTAGGATTAGGAATAAATGCCTCTGCTACTAATCTGTGTACTTTTATTCTTTTTCTTTTACCATTTTTAGTATATAAACACACTCTTTTATATCCTAAATTATTATCTTGTTTTAATATTTCTACTGTATTATGATGTCTATATTTCATACTTTTTACTCTGCCAAAATTAGAGACCATATATCTTCCTTCATAATCTTTTACATCTTTCCAAACTTCTTTCATATTAACCAACTTTCTACCAACTTATAAAAATAACATAGAGAAGGCAAGTTGGTGTGCTTTTCAATAAGGTAGCTACTCCTTATCTATCTCTATGTTGTTATTATATCATATTTATTTTTTTATAGCAATTCTTGAATATCCGAGTAACTGACATCCTTTGTTTTTTAGGCTTTAAACCACTAATTTTACACAATTCATTATATTTTTGCGATATTTGTCTAATTTTCCTTTCACTTTCTTGTGCTAATTCAATGTCGCCAGAATATTTTGCCAATATTTGTATATCTTTATTTTTTCTTGCTTGTAATTCTAATTTCCTTTGTAGCTGCTCTCCCTCATAATTAGTATAGTGTTTGCCTTCAAATTCAAAACCATTCTCATTATCTTCTTTTATTTTATCTAACTGCTCATCTGTATATTCTGGTTTATTTACTCCTAATACTATACTAAATATTTTATGATAACAATTTAATTCTCCAATATGTCTTTTATCTGCTCCGTCATATATATTTCCTTTTACATCTTTTGCTATATCTCCATTTTCTAGTTTTTCGTATTCTTCATTGCTAAACTGTCTACCTTGTATATCTTCGTGGTCTGGTGCTGGATTACTATGCACACTTATTTCTATTCCATCTGCATCATATTCTTGCCCAAATCTTATAGAAGTTTCATTATTTAATTGTCTTATTCCATCTAATATATTTTGTCTTACACTACTATCTAATCTTCTTTTGTATCCACTTCTATATTCTACTAATCCATTACCACCTAATTCTTTTAATGTATTTCTCATAGAACTATAAAAATCTTCTTTACCTTGTATTACACTTAATATTGCTTTGTCTATTGTATCATAATATGCTTGTTGCAACTGCTTAAATTGTCCATCTACAACTAATCCTACCATACTTGTATTTGCTATATTCATATATGTCCCAGCTGTTATACTTGCTATGCTTCTTACTTGGTTTTGTAAACCTATATCTTTACTATATGGAATATAATCTATTCCTCTATATTTATAAAATTCTTTTGCAAATTGTTTATTGTTTTTAGCTACTTCATCAAATATCTTATATATGTCTTGTACATTCTTACCACTTACTTTTGCTAATTCTTTTGCTATTTCTTCATAACTACCACCATATTTCAATATTTGACTTACTTGATATGCCTGTGATGGACTTAATGTACTTATTTGTTTTATCGCTTCGCCTATCTTTTTTAATATACTACTATTTGCTTCTTCTATTCTATTTACAAGTCTTTCTGCTAATCTTTCTTCTACTTCTTGACTTAACATAGGATTTTACCTCCTATTCTTCATTGTTGCCTATTAGTTCTTCTACACTTGGTTCATTTGCTTTTATTTCTGCTATCTTTTCTTCTGCAACTTCTTTTGTTTCTCCAAATATTCTCATACGATATTCAACTGCTGATATTAATCCTGCGTTGTATTCTCTTAATGCTCTTACACTTTCTGCTTCTTTATCTTCTATAATACTATCATCAAATTGTATTACCATATCTTCTGTATCTAAATTATATATTCCAAATACTGTTGATACATAACAAATTGCTCTTACTAAATCATATATTGCACTTTCATATCCTATTTGTAATTTCTTCATTCTTCTTGCCATTTTACTATTACTTGATATTACAGCTGTTGCTGTACTTAAATTTGTTCCATCAAAATGGTAATGATTTTCTCCAAATCCTACCTTATTTCCTAATATATTTAGAGATGTATTTATAGCATTAATTTGGTCTGCTACTCTTAAATTATCATGGTCTTGCTGTATTAAATCATCTTTGTTTGCTCCTTTAGGTAACATATAAATATCTGTATCGTTAGGGTCAAATGTTAACTTTTGTTCCCCATTGTCATAATTAAACATTTCAGCTCTTGCAAATGTTCTTCTTCTACCATCTTTTACTTCATTCTTAAATGCATCAAAATCTATATCAACTGTTTTCATTACATCTATTGCATTTGCATAATGTGGTATTCCAAATGGAGAATTGTCAAATAGGTTATTCGTTAATAATGGCTTAAATACTGAAAACCATTTTATATTTGACTTTGTATCAAACTGATTTTCTGTACCTTCTTGTGTTGTTATTTCTGATAAATTTCCGTTTGTTTCTCTAAATAAATGATTTATTATTATATAATTACCTTGCTCATTTAATTTATGTACTGAACAAACAACATATTTTTGTCCATTTATATATTCAACACTTCCAAATGCACATTCTGTTATCTCTGTATTATTCCAACTTAATGGATAAATCCAATCTATATCAACTATATTTACTCTTGTCTTTGCATTACTTACATCTAATATCATTCCATCTTCATTTTTAATGATATCATAAGCACTTACTACTGTTGCTGATGTTCCTAAAGCTCCTGATTTTTCAATAGATTGTGTTATTAATGTGTATAAGTCTAAATTATCTACTAATTTATCAAATTGTTCTTGTGTATTCTCATCTTTTAATGATACTTTGCATTTTTCACTCCATAATATATCTGCCCAATCTTCACTTATCTCTTTTGCCATATTTAAAGTAAATCTTTTCTTATTTACTTTTCTTTGTCCATTATATATAAAATAATTGTGGAAACTTTTTACATTTCCTTTGTACCAACTCTGCCATTGGCTTATATATGTCTTTATTATATCCTTTACATCTGGATTATATCCATATTGTTTCTGTAAAAAATCTTCTAATTTCATATAATACCTCCCTTTTACATAAAACTTTTTTAAAAAGTGTTTCTTCGGTATTTTTTAATACTCTTTATTTATTGTCATCATTAGTTAAGAATATTTCCATATATATCCCCCACAAGTTTTGTATCCTTTTTTATATTTACAACAAGCTACAACAGCATTACTTTGAACATTATTTTTTATAGATGCTTCTTTAATACTATTATAAATACTTATTAAATTTCCATCTTTATCGTATTTAGCAACTCTTTTTTCTTTTTTCTTTGCTAATTTTTCTTTTATATTTCCATAATTCATATTATATTTATGATTGCACCATTCTAAATTGTTTATATTATTATTTTCTTTGTTCTCATCTTTATGGTTTACTTCCTTATAATTGTTTTTATTTTCTAAAAATGCAGATGCAACTAATTTATGTATGAATTTGGATTTCGTTTTTCCATTTTTACTAAATATAACTTGTAAATATCCAGAAGAACTTTTACTTGGTTTTAAAATTTTATCTCTATAAATGTATTTACTGCCTGTCCAAAATCTTTTACTTTTAACATTTCCTATATTGCTAACTTGATATATATCTTCATAACCTTCTACATCTTTCCATACTTCTTGCATATCACATCTCCTTTATATTTGATAAAAATTTGTCGTAAAATGCAAACATTGAATACTCACTTGCGTCTAAATCATCTATTGGTGTTGTTCCATCATCAAGTCTTGTATCTTCATGTTTATCATCCCATACTGCTAACTTATATGCTTCTATTAAATACTTACAATGCTTTAATATAAATCTTCTATGCTGTGCAAATAACATTTGGTCTAGGAATATTCTATCATTTATTTTCCCTTTTATGCAATCCTCTATCTTCAATGGTATATTATTTTGTTGTAAATATCTATTCATTCCATAAGTTAATACTTGTCCTAATGCTCCATAATCTGCAAAACAATGTGTAACTTTACCATACTTTGCAACTACTCTTTTATAGAACTCTATAAAATTTTTATACATATCTTCTGGTGTATGTAATCCTGACATTTTTAATTCATCTATTGTCCATGCTTCTTTAAAATATTGTGTTATTCCTGTTGCTTTAAACTCTGTTTCTCCTTCTGTTGCTCCATAGTCTATTCCTATTGATATTATCATAAACCTTATGGGATTTCCGTATTCATCAACCGCTTCATCTTTTATAAACATTTCTGGATTATTTGCAAATTGTTTGTATATAATTCCTTCTGCAAGTACCCATAAACCTAATATAAATCTTTGATAATATACTTCTCCCATACTTTGATATTCTTTTTTTAAATTATCAAAATATTCTTGATTTTCTTTTTTAAGTATTTCATTATCATCAAAATTAAAATGCCATATCTTCTTATCTATTTCTTCATTGTCTATTATATCTAGTTTTACCCAATGCGTTGGTGTATCAGGGTTAGTTGTTGCATATAGTTTAGCACCTTTAATGCTTAACCTTGATAATAGCATTCTATAAAAATCTTCTGGTATTTGTGTTAACTCATCAACATAAGCTCCTGCAAGTGTCATACCTCTTATCTTGCTTTCTGCTCTATCATCATTTGCACCCTCTAGCCATATTTTTCTACCAAATAATGTACCACTCTTTTGACTAATACTATATTTAAAATTATCTCCAACTAAATCTTCTAATAATCCTAAACAATTTCTTTTAAGTGCCGTTATAGTCTTTCCTGTCATTAAGAACTCGCTATTTTCTGGCATACTTCCAACAAATACTGCCCATTTTAATAATGACACATAAGTCTTACCACTTCTAACACTTCCTGTTAATAAGTTTATTCTTCTATCATCATATAGCATAAAATCTATTTGCTTTGGATTTAACATTTCATTTAATGTTTTACTCATTCTTTAATTCCTTATCATAACTTATTTCTTGTCCCCAATATATAGTACCATCATCCTTTTGTCCAAAAAACATTGTACTAGTTTTATTTTTATCTTTTATAATTGACCTTATTTCATTTGGTTCTTGTTCAACTTTACTTTCCATATTTATTTCTCCTTTGGCACCTGTTTAAGGACTTGAACCTCAACTAATAGTTTTGGAGACTATTGTGCTACCATTACACTAAACAGATATATATAATAATGCAGGTGAGGATTTGCACCTCACATGAGAGAGACTCTTAATCTACAACGGGACAATCCCTAGAAAGGGAGATAGTTTCCCTGGTTCAAACTATCAAAACTCAACCGACATTTCTGTCATAAAGCGTCTACCTATTCCGCCACTGCATTATTTTATTTATTTTCCTTTGCTTTATTTAATGCTCCTATTAAATCTCCTAATATTCCATTTTTCATATCGTGTTCTACTTCAACATTATCTTTTTGATTTAAGTATTGTTTTCCTAACCATATTGCCATTGTTGGATTTTTTTCTGCTTGTTGTAATTGGTATCTTCTTAATGCTATTTTGCCACCTTCTTTTTTTTGCTCATAAATAGTGACAAAGTCTGTCCCATAAGTTTCCTCACACCATCTTAATAAAGTTCTATCATTTATTTCAAACCAACTTGCTATCTCTGTTTTAGTACATTGCATTTTACACAATTGTTCAAATTGATGCTTATCTATTTTAATTTGAGCTTGTTTTATTTGTCCCTTTGCCACTATATCACTTCCTTTAGTTTAATTTTATAGCTTTTTCTCCTGTAAAGTTTTCCCATCTTTGTATTATTAAATCTATATAGCTTGGCTCATACTCAATCATATAACAATTTCTATTAGTTTGTTCACAAGCCATTAAAGTTGAGCCACTACCACCAAATCCATCAAAAATATTATCATTTTCATTAGTAAAATCTTTTAATATTTCAATTTGCATTCTAACTGGTTTTTGTGTTGGATGAACTCTATCTTCGTGTTCTCCTTCTCTAATCATACCATTCCATAATTGATGATATATTCTTACAGGTGTTTTAAAACTGCACCAAGCCATCTCCCCATCAGCAAAATTATTACTATTCATATCTACTCTTTTATCCCATATTAACCAACTTGGACTAAATGGTAAAAAATCAGTAAAATAGTTACCACCCCATAAAATAAAATTATCTATGCCTATATTAACACAATTATTATAAAATTTTTTAGCAGTATCAGTTGTATCATCTCCTTTGACTTGTAAATACTCTTTATTCTTAGCGAGGTTTCCTGCACCAACTTTATGCGTTTTATCATTTACTATTGAAATACCATAAGGTGCATCAGTATAAACCATATCTATTTTATTTCCATTTAATAACTTATTAATATTTTCAACATTTGTGCTATCTCCACACATTAATCTATGATTTCCTAATTGATATATATCTCCTAATTTTGCTTTTGGCTCTTCTGGAACTTCTGGAACTTCATCTTCTATTATTTCTTTTTCATCTTCAAAATCTAAATCAAAACCAAAATCTGACATATCTATATTTAATATGTCATCTAACTCTGTATCTAATAAATCAATATCCCATTCTGCTATTTCAGCAACTTTATTATCTGCTAAACGAAATGCTCGAATTTGTTCATCTGTTAAATCATCAGCCACTACACAAGGTACTTCTTCTAATCCTAATTCCATACTTGCCTTATATCTTGTATGCCCTGCAACTATTACATTATTTTTATCAATTACTATTGGTACTTTAAAACCGAATTCTTTTATACTTTTTGCAACATACTCTACTGCATCATCATTAAATCTTGGATTATTTTCATAAGGTTTTAAATCATCTAATTTTTTATTTACTATTTCCATTATTTTTCCCCCTTCTTTTACTTATTAATATTGCCTTCGCTTGTTTTATCGCTTTACTTCTTTGTTTATACACTTTCCCTGTTTTTCCATAACGGTATCCACCCTTGACTTTTCTTATCGGCATAATTTTCCCCTTTTTCTTGTCTTTCTTTCCATTCTTTATATTCTCTCTCTTTTCTATACTCACTCATTATTTGACCTGCTATTTTACTTCTTCTTTCTCTCATTTGTTTTTCTCCTTTATTATTGTTTTATACTATCTTCTAATACAAACTCTAAATATTCTTTTTCAAACTGCAAATCATTTATTCTTATTTGTATATTTTCTATATATTTTGCTTTACTAATATTTTCTATTAACAACTTAATACATAAAAAAGGCATAATTATAATGCATAAAATAAAAACAACTATCATCATTTCAACTAATTTTGTTTCATAATTCATTATATTATACCTCCATCTTAGATATTTCTATTATTATTTCTGGGTCTTTATCTTTTCTATATATTATTCTACTTCCATCCCATCCTGCTATTATATTATAATTATCATCTTCTAATATTTCATATTTAACTAATATATCTGCTATCGCATTTTCTAAATTTGTCAAATCTCTTTTTCTTTTATCATTCACAAAAAATAAACACTTTAAATTAATGGGATAAGTAATTATATTATTTTTATATCTTTTTAAAAATAAACCACATTCTCGTTCGAAATTCTTATATAATTTACTTTGTATTATCATAGGCTTATGTGTATATTTATTATACACTATTTGTTGACTATTTTTTTTACTTCTTGCTTGTAATGGCAAATTGATTATAATTATATCCTTTTCCATTTTTATACTTTCCTTTTATTTCTTTATAATATTTACATTCATATTTACCTACCCAGTCTTTTTCAGCTAATCCTACACATCCGAGTACATAATCCTAAATTAACTAACTCACAATAATATTTTCTATCCATTTTCCATCTCCGTACATATAATATCATATACTTAATTTTTATGCAATACTTTTTACACATAAAAAAAGAACATTAAATTATGTTCTTTTACTTAACTATTAATTTTACTCCATCCAATTTATCCTTTTTAATCTCATCATATTCTTCTTTAGATATTTCCATTTCTTTAGGATATTCTTTTTTTAATATTGTAATTGTTTTTATTCTTTTTCTTAACTTATTTTCTATTTTCATTATTTATCTTTCTCCCATTTATTTTTATTTAATATTTCTATGTTCTTATCATAGTTATCTAAAAACTTAATTGTATTCCATAAAATGTCCATTGCATTTAACTTGTCTATTGTATTCATATCCCTATCTTGTATAAATGTCATTTCACTTGACAATGCTTTTTGTATGCTTTCTATTATGTCTTGTTTTTGTTTTTCCATTATTTATTCCTCCAATAGTTCTTGTAATTCTAATATCTTTGAAACCACTATATCGTATGCTGTATATATTTTTATATCTTTTATATGTTGTCTTTTTATTATCTCTAATTCCCTTTCTAAACTTTTTATCGTTGTTTTTATTTTATCTTTACTAATAAATTGTTTATCAAAATCATTATCGCCTTTATTTTGTTCTGGGTAAGTTCCTTTTGTTAACATTGCTACTGATATTTTAAGTTTTTCTTCTAATTCTTTATTCTTTTCTTTTTCTTTTTCTATTTCTTCTTTTTGTTCATAATATCTTTTATAAATTTCATCAAAATCTGGATACAATAAATTAGGTTGTTCTTTTCTTCTTTCTTTCAAATATCTTTTTCTATACTTTCTTGCATTTGCTTCATCAAACAACATTTTATATTCTTCTATTTCTTCTTGTTGTTTTTTAATAAGGTTTAAGACTGTATCTATTGCATTTCTTACTTCATTATCATATTTATAATTATCTAAATATTCTATTGCTTTTTCTTCATCAGCACTCATAATTATTCCTCCTTACTGTTTAAATAATCTATAATTTCATTTATTTTAATTGCTAACAATCTCTCGCCCTCATTCAAATTTCTACATAAAATTTCATTAATTGGTATTGTTATATCTTTATCTATTTTTTCTATCATCTTATTCACCTAACTTTCTTCCACACATTGGACAATAATTTATGTTTTCCCCATATTCTCCTTGTGTTGTAATTATTTTTAGCTTATTTTGTGAATTTATATATACTGCTAGTTTTCCATCTATCGTTATAATATTTTTTCCTTTACAATATTCACACATCTTATTCTCTCCTATTCTTTTATCTTTTCTACTAATCCTGCTTGTATTAAATCATATAATTTGTCTAAATGTTTATCCTGGTCTATCTGAAAACTACTCATATTACCAAAATATATTATTTTATCTTCTTCACAACATAATCCAATATCATCTTGATAAATAAAATCTTCTTCATCTTTATCAAATCCTATTTTCTTTAAATCTACATCATCTTTTATTTTTAACATATCTATTCTCCTATCTTTCTCTTACTGACAGCAAATGCTCAATGGCTGTTTTTATTTCTTGTCCTGCTTCAACTTTTCCTTCTTTTTCTATTTTATTTATAAATTCTTTTAATATTTCTACATAAGGTTTTACTTCTGTATCAGCTTCTAATATATTACCTAAATGTTTATACACATATCTAACTCTTCTTCTAGGTATATAATTTTTTAATTGTTCTTTTAAATCGTGATTTTCTGCTCTTAATTTTTTTAATTCTTCTTCCATCTTATTCTCTCCTATTCTATCTTCTTTTTTTATTCTTATCTAATACTTTTTTTATAATATAAGCTATTATTTCTAATGGGCTTAATATTATATCTATAGGTATAGTTAATAAACTAATAGATACTGCTCCAAAAATATCAATTATATCTATATCTTCATACATAGAATAATAATTTTTTATTACAAATTCTTTCCAAACTTCTTTAGTCAACATATATCTTAATTCCTTTCTTCTAATAGTTCTAACAATTCTCTTAAATCTTCGTTGTATAAATTTAATGATATAGGTAATTCTGTTATTGTATCTTCTTCATTTCCACATATTGTTGGATTATCATCTATATACATTTCATTTCTTATATATTCATTTGCTTTTCTTAATTGTTCTTCTATTTTCTTATTCTTTTCTTTTTCTTTATTTAATTCTTTT
>Ga0265298_10001069_pt1 | contig 40378 bp, 42 predicted proteins | sample AusTroGonzalo_MG_3_FD_193486 | JGI IMG/M metagenome (GOLD analysis project Ga0265298, IMG submission 193486) | Bovine rumen microbial communities from tropical cattle in Woodstock, Queensland, Australia - Gonzalo_01 | ecosystem: Host-associated > Mammals > Digestive system > Stomach > Rumen ... | reverse complement strand
GCTATTCATATAATCCTTCAGGTGGCTGGACATCAACTCATCAGATGTCAATCAACAACAAGTTCGATGACATAACCCGTAAAGACCTGCTGGATTGCGCATCGGCCAATGGTATCAAGGATGCATCGGAAATAATTGATGAGGTATGCAATACAATACCGTTGTGGCCTGATATTGCCCGTGATTGTGGAGTATCACAGAAGATGATTGATGGAATTACACCAAACTTTGTACATTTATAGATAAGTTACAATCTTTATAGAGTAGAACGGTTCAAGATCAATGGATCGTTCTACTTTGCTTCTAATACTCTTTGATTCAGTATCCGGCGAGTAAGGAAATCCCCAGATTCAGGGACCAGACGTCTCCAAGATTCTTCTTGTAATTATGGTACATTCCGTATACCGAGAACCTCAATCCATTGAATGATATACCATTGTTATCCTGATCTCTCCAGATAATCCAGTCGGTATCTAGACCAAAGAGAAAACCTTGGTTTCCTGGAAGTTTGCTATCTATATTGTGCTTGCCGTCCTTCTGTTTCTTATCTGTTAGTTGAGTGAGGGATCCTAATGAAGTTCCTATAACGGGTGTAAATCTGACGTATTCATTTGAGAACAGAGTATATCCTGTCTTAAACCTTATTCCGGCTTCTTGGACCGTTTCACCTTTAACCCAATCATAGTCATTGTCATAATCATGATAGAAATCTGATTGCTTGAGTTTGCCATACCCCAATATATATAACTCTCCTTCAAACTTGAATCCATGGTATCCCACCTCAAATCCGAATGTCATTCCGTTAGCTGATTTCAGGAATTCTGAGCCGTTTCCTATGATGCTGCTGTTGAGATATCCCATGTGTGCTCCCATTTCCAGATTCGTCTTTTTGATGGGAGTATATCCGAATTCCTGCGGGGTATATTCTCTAGGGTTTTCTTTTAGCTCCCTTCTGATTCCGGACTCATAGTCCGATATCACAGTCGTGTCTTTACCTTGATTGCTCTCACGGTTAAATGTCTGTTTTCTCTCTTCAAATATACGTTCATAGTATTCCTTAATATCGCCTTTAGTCGTATCCTGACTACTGTTATAGGCTTTTACGGCTTCTCTGGCCGATAACTCCGCAATGTCAAACAGGACTTTATTGTATCTCAGATCCCAATCATCGGCTTTAGCAGGATCATAATAACTCCTGCCGGGAATCATGGATACAGTCAAATCCTTATATGAATAATCGGTATTCCTGTATTTTAACAATCTAAAACTAACACTTTCTTGTATCTTGATCGTGCTGTTTGAACCTATTTCATTGGTATTAACTGGAATGAAATTATCCCATGACAGGTCTGTGGTTTCGCTCCATTCTTTCATTTCTTGAAATACCAACCGATACAATGGGGAGTGGGTTATGGAGTCCGTTGTATGTGGAAGTATTTTCATGGAATATTGCAGATAAAGGTAGTTATTCCAAACGGAATCAATCTCCGCAAGGGTATATACCTGAACCTCCGTCTGTGAATGGGCTATGCTGCAGATATGTAATAAACCTGCAACCAGAATGAATATGGTTGTGTATAATCGCATTATTAATCTGGTTTAAAACTGCTCAGGTAACAGAAGAGTTAATCCGGTATTCAGAGACCATGTGTTGACGGTTTTGTTATATGACTCAAAAGAACCGAAAACCTTTAATCTTAATCCAAATCTTCCATTGGGTATGTAGTCTACATCCATTCCAATGTACACTCCTCCGTCTTCGGGGATATAACTATTTATTTTTTCCTTTTTATGTCTTTGGATCCGGTATTCTGATAAACCGGTATACTGAGAAATCTGTGAAGTTTGGAATCCGGCAAAAGGAGTGAGGCTGACTTTATCCCCAGATATCACCTTAAAACCTGCACCCAACCTGATAACCGCATCACTTGCTGTTTTATCTTTCCAAAAATAATCATTGTCTGAATCATAGTAAAAATCAGGTGTGGTTACTTTACCCCATAGCTGAGAATACTGCATTTCAAATCTGAATCGTGATTTGATATGCAACTCCATCGATATGTTGAAACCGTTCCATAAACTGAAATTGTCAGATAGACCAGTGAGAAAACAGTTGTTCTCATAACCAGCCATCAAAGCCACGTAATAATAGGTGCTTGTATTTGAGAAAGGCGATGATCCTACACCCGACAGTGAAAAGTCATCAGTATAGAAGTCTTCACTCTTGATGCCAGCCACTTGCTCCTTCATCCTGTTTTCATAATCCTTAATTACTGCCGTGTCCCTTCCAGAGATACTGTTAACAATGAATTCTCTTTTGCTTTCATCATAAATCTTACTGTATCGGGCATAGATTTCATAAATACCTACCTTACCAATATGGTTATCCTGTATGGCTTGTTTCATAGAAAGAAACGCCATATCATACAGAATCTGATTATATCTCAGGTCCCAGTCCGATACCTTGGTAGAATCGTAAAAACTGCTCTCTGTATCCACTTCAATCATATACAGATTCCTAAAGCGGTTATTCTTACCCTGAACTAATGCTTGTGTTACACCAACATCAAGATGGCTGATCATTCCTATGCTGTCGGCGCTTGCCGGCGTAAAGTCATCCCATGTCAGGCGGGTTTTGTCTGAAAATTGAGCCTGGGAACAAACAGGGTGGCAGAAAAGAAATAATCCTGCCATGAAAGAGATTAAGAATTTTGGTGTTTCCATATTTATTGGAAACGATAGACGTATATATATCCGATATGAAAATCGGCTCCGGGTTAAAGCTGTGCTGCTGTTCCAGAATATGTTTTCTGTTTTTTTCACTATTTTTGCCGATAAGAAGATTATTAACCTTATAAACAATACAATTATGAGTAACAAGTATGCAGGAACACAGACCGAGAAGAATCTGGAGGCAGCATTTGCCGGTGAGTCAATGGCACGTAACAAGTACACCTATTTTGCATCAAAGGCCAAGAAAGATGGTTTTGAGCAGATAGCAGCCATTTTTGAGGAGACAGCAAATAATGAGAAGGAGCACGCCAAACTCTGGTTCAAGGAGCTGGAGGGTATAGGCGATACAGCCCAGAATCTGGGTGCCGCCGCCGACGGTGAGAACTATGAGTGGACCGATATGTACGAGGGTTTTGCCAAGACTGCCGAGCAGGAGGGATTCCCCGTACTGGCCGCACGTTTCCGTATGGTTGCCGCTATAGAGAAGCAGCACGAGGAGCGTTACCGCGCACTGCTCAAGAACATTGAGACTGCCAAGGTATTTGAGAAATCAGAGGTCAAGGTATGGGAATGCCGCAACTGCGGTCATATCGTAGTGGGTACCAAGGCTCCGCAGATATGCCCGGTCTGCCAGCATCCGCAGGCCTACTTTGAGGTTCACAAGGAGAACTACTGATCAAAAATGATACAAAAGGGGTCAGACCCCTTTTGTATCATTTTTCGCCCAGGACGCTCCAGCGGATGAAGGGGATGCGGCGCAGGAGCTCGTAGATAAGGGGTGAGAGGCTGAATACTGCTGCAGCCAGGATCAGGTACATTGCAACCGGGGGAATGGTAGTGTGCACCTTCATCTGATAGCCCAATGCTGCAATGACCAGATAGTGAACTATGTAGAGACCGTAGCTGGAGCGGGTCATGTACTGTGAGAAACCGTTGGTGCAGTCAAACCGGGCAGCAAACCAGCCCATCATGGCCAGGCACATCAGCCAGCTGTAGAGACAGTTCAGCGGACTGCACAGGTACTCCGGTGATGTGTTGTTCTGCCCCCAGGTGGTTATAATCAGTATTACGCCCGATACCACCGCGCACGCCATCATCGGCACCCACATCCTGCGCACTTTCTGCTGCACCTCATCATGTGAGAACACAAAGTAACCCATCAGGAACACAGTCAGATAGAACAGGGGCTTGTAGAGGTTTATCAGTCCGTCGGCCGATTCTGGGCGCGGGTTCTTGATGAGCGTCTGCTCGGCTGCCCAGAAGAGCAGTCCCAGCAGCACGATCACTGCGGTGTTGGCCTTGCTGCACCAGTTCCAGAATTTATCCTTTCCGTCAAGTCTGCATACCAGCAGCAGGATGAGCGAGAAGAGCCACAGATCCTGTATGAACCACAGCGGTCCGGTGCCGCTTACGGCGTAGATTCCGTATCGGATGGGCAATGGAATACCGTCCATGAGTACGGCCTGAGCAGTTATGGCGTTGAAATACCCAACCATCCAATGGAATACAAACAGTCCGATGGTGCCGGGCACAAGCAGTTTGCGGGTGCGGGAACGGAACCACTCCTTGCGGGATCGGCTCTGGAGTGAGTATCGTGCACTGATACCAGCCAGCAGGAACATTATCGGCATAAACCAGGGGTATACCATATACATAAGTACATCCTGATACTGTTGGACATCGGGGAATTCACCGAATCCGCCTATTCCTCCAAACACTCCCTTGTTGTTGTAAAAGTAGATAACGTGGTACAGAAGTACCAGCAGGACTGTGCTCCAGCGCAGATTGTCAATCCAATGCTTTCTCATTTTGGAAGGCCCTCCATAGCCTGTTTTAATATCATATTTTTGGTGGTGATTGTGCCGTCGGGAGTTTGGTAGATCAGGTAGGCCTGGAATTCGGGATGGCGGGAGAGTAGGGCCTGGGCGCTGTCAAGACCCATTACCATCATTGAGGTGGCAAGGGCGTCGGCGGTGGCGCAGTCTGGCGCAAAGACTGTGGCTGACAGCAGGCTGTGACTTACCGGCTGGCAGGTGTGAGGGTCAATGGTGTGAGCGTATTTACGGCCGTCCTTGACGTAGAAATTTCGGTAGTTGCCCGATGTGGCCATAGCGATATCGGTAACAGGTATTACGGTCTGGAGTTCGGAATTCACAGAGAGTGAGTCCTCGACAGGCTTGCTTATGCCTATATTCCAGAGTTTGCCTTTGGGGTTGTGACCGCTGACCACAATCTCACCGCCAATCTCAACCATAAAGTCATTTATACCTTTGGAGCGGAGCATATCGGCCACCATGTCACAGCCGAACCCCTTTGCTATGGCGCTGCAGTCCAGCATGATACGCGGATCATCCTTTTCAATTATGCCATTGACTTCATGAATCTTGTTATAGCCGGTTATCTCTAACAAGCTGTCAATGGTTGCCTGGCTTATGTCCTGGGCGTGCTTGAATCCGAACCCCCATGCATTGACGGCAGGAGCTACGGTTATATCGAAAGCTCCGTTTGTCCAATCCGATATTTCCATTGCGCGGCGGAATACCTTCAGAAAGAGTTGGTCACCAACTATCATGACCTCCGAATTATTGACCTGAGATATTGTTGACTCCGGGTTGAACATGGAGAGCGCGTTGTCCACAAGTGCCAGAGTTTGCTCTATATCGGGCTGGAGGTCAGCGTTGTAGAAGTATGTGATGTTGTAGTTGGTACCGAACACCAGACCCTGCGCCTTGCGGAACTCGGGTTTGGCGGGCTTGCTCTGTGACAGGATTACAATTGTACCTATTATCAGAAACGCCAGGAAAGGGTAGTGCCACTTTTTCATGAATCAAGCGGATAAATGTTCAACAAGAATCTTTACGCCTATTCCAATCAGGATTATGCCGCCGATGATTTCCACCGGAAAGCTGATGCGCTTGCCTGCGTATGCACCTATCACGAATCCCGCCACAGAGAACAGGAACGATCCTATGGCAATGATGGTAACCGGCAGCAGAATGCTAGCAAACGTATCGTAGCCTGAGCAGCCGAATGAAAGTCCTACCGCCAGAGCGTCAATGCTGGTGGCGATTGCCATCGTGATGGTGGTGGAGAATTTTGAAGGGTCGAAAGATTTCTCGTCTTCATCGGTTTTGAGCCCGCTCAGTATCATCCTGCCGCCCAGAAATGCCAGCAGACCGAATGCAATCCAGTGGTCCCAGCGCTCCAGAGCATTGCTGAAAGAGCTTATGCCTAGCCAGCCTATCATGGGCATGATGCCCTGGAACAGCCCGAACATGAGGGCTGTCACCAGCATGGTCCTGAGTACAAGCCTGCGCTGAATGAGTCCGCTGGTTATGGACACCGTAAAGCAGTCCATTGCCAGCGCCACGGACAGAAGTATGAGGTCTAGGATTGACATCGGGATAGTAACGTTACTTGAGCTCCTTCTCTATCTTGTAATCGTTGCGGTTCTGTGAACTGCGGCTTATCATCTCGGCCAGGAATCCCACAAGGAACATCAGAGTACCCATGATCATACCGGTCAGGGCAATGTAGAAGTAGGGATTGTCAGTTATCAGACGGGCGGGAACTCCGTTAGCCAAGCAAATCAGCTTGTTGATGCCAATCACGATTATCGCAATGAAGCAGAGTACAAACATGACTGATCCCCAAAGACCGAAAAAGTGCATGGGTTGCTTGCCGAAACGGTTCAGGAACCACAGACTCATCAGATCAAGATAACCGTTGACAAAGCGGTCCAGACCGAATTTGGTCTTGCCGTACTTGCGAGCCTGGTGGTGAACCACCTTCTCACCGATCTTGCCGAATCCGGCGTTCTTGGCCAGGAACGGTATGTAGCGGTGCATCTCGCCATAAACCTCAATGTTCTTGACAACCTCGCGGCGGTAGGCCTTGAGGCCGCAGTTCATGTCATGTAGCTTGAGCCCGGTAACCTTGCGTGCGGTCCAGTTGTATATCTTGGAGGGAATGTTCTTGCTCAGAGTGCCGTCATAACGCTTTTTCTTCCAGCCCGATACCAGGTCATAGCCGTCCTCGCGGATCATGCGAACCATCTCGGGCACTTCCTCAGGGCTGTCCTGAAGGTCGGCGTCCATTGTTACCACAATATCGCCCTGGGCCATGTCGAATCCGCAGAACAGGGCAGGGGATTTGCCGTAGTTGCGACGGAACTTTATGCCCTTGACTATGTCGGGATTATCGGCTTTAAGCCCTTCAATTATCTTCCAGGAGTCATCGGTGCTGCCGTCATCCACAAAAATCACCTCATAACTGAAGTTGTTCTGTTCCATTACGCGGCCTATCCATGCGAACAGTTCCGGAATCGACTCCGCTTCATTAAGCAGCGGTACAATAATTGAAATATCCATATTACTTGAGTCTTAGTCTTTTAGCGGTTATGAGTCCTATTATCAGGGAAAGTATGTTGCCCCACATGAGCGATGACTGTATTAGCTGCTTGGTCTTGCCCGATGCAGGGAGTGAGCAGAACCATGATATGGTCTGCTGCATCAACTCCATAGTCTTGTTGTATTGTTCCACCTGCGCCGGGTCGGTCATGGTCTGTGTAACCGTCTGTGCGGACTGCATGATCAGGTCCATGCGTGCCATAAGTCCGTTGGCCAATGCCCCGTTATCTATGAAACGGAGGTAGAGGTATGCCGCCATGCATGACAGCACCGTGGCGAACAGGAACGTCAGGATGGAGAGCATCCATGACAGGGGGAACGGGAAAAACGGTATGCTGGTGGAGTCGCGGAAATGCTTTATCAGGAAAAATGCCACCACCGGTATGCCCAGAAGCAGGGGAAAAGCCAGAAGCGACAGGGCAGTGTATTTGACCGTCAAGGCGGTAAAGAGATACACCAGTATCATATATGCGCCCAGATATGTGCCCAATGTCATTGACACCTGCAGCAGGTTGATTTTGACTACGTTCTTGCCCTCCTGTTCTTCCATAATCATATTATAATCCGCAAATTTAATCAATTCTTTTGATTGCTGATTGCTGTTTCAAATAAAAGCGGTAACTTCGCACCCGGGTAAGTCCTACACGGCCAGCTCCCTTCCAACCCTCCAGGGCTTGACGGCAGCAAAGGTACGTCGGTTGTAGCGGCGCGATGTGGTAAGCTTACCCGCTTCATACGAAAAACGGTCGCCATGCGGCGGCCGTTTTTTGTATATACGGGTAAGCGTTCCTTGCATTTCGCTCGGCGAACTTGGAAATATATTATCTTTGCGGGAACTTTACTAATTCTAAAATAAAAAGGAAACTTATGGGAGAATCTAAGAAAGGGAATCTGTTGAAGCAGGAGGACTGGCTTGCAGTGTGGATTGGTTTCATAGTGATAGCATTAGGTTGTGTAGCTGTCCTGACCGGATGGTTTGATTTTTCGGCCATGAAGTTCAGCACGTGGTCATGGGGTGAGGAGGAAGCCGTAAAGGCCGTTGCCCTGGGTACACAGTTGGGACAGTGGGCGTTTTGGCGCAAACTCATAGTCACCGTACTTGTTCTGGGTACTCTGTTTACTGTAGGAATAAAACTGCAGGGTGAAAAGGTGAGCAAGTACATTCCCGCATTCCTGGCACTCTTTATAATAGCAATCCTGGTACGTCTTGTCAGCGCGGAATTCACTCTTAACAGATATCTGGAGTGGGCTTTCTGGGCTCTGCTTATAGGTTTGCTCATATCAAATACAGTGGGTACTCCTGATTGGCTCAAACCCGCCATAAGGACCGAGTATTACATCAAGACAGGTCTTGTAATCATGGGATTCTCTGTGCTGTTCAGCAATATTGCCAAATTCGGACTATACGGTCTTGGTATTGCGTGGATAGTTACTCCTATAGTCATCATATTCATGTGGTGGCTTGGAACCAAGGTGCTCAAGATTGACAACAAACCGCTGGTCATCACCATGGCTTCGGCTACATCGGTCTGCGGTACAAGTGCCGCTATTGCTACAGGTGCTGCCGCCAGAGCCAAGAAGGAGGATCTTTCACTGGCCATTTCAATCTCAATCATCTTTACAATACTGATGATGGTGTTTGAGCCCATGATAATCCGTGCCTGCGGAATGAATGAACTTATGGGCGGTGCGTTGATAGGCGGTACGGTTGATTCAACCGGTGCTGTGGTATTGGCCGGTAATGCACTTGGTGCCGAGGCAGAGCAGGCTGCCGTGCTTGTAAAGTCTATCCAGAACATCCTGATCGGTTTCATTGCATTCTTTGTAGCCATATTCTTTGCTACAAGAGTGGACCGCACAGCCGGCAAGAGTGTCGGGGCAGGTGAGATATGGAACCGTTTCCCCAAGTTCATCATAGGTTTCTTTGTGGCATCGCTTGTGGCATCGTTCATTATCCAGCCGCTGGCTGGCGGAGCTCAGGTCAAGGCCATCAATAGCGTGCTTGACCAGTACAAGAACTGGGCGTTCGTGCTTGCTTTCACAAGCATAGGTCTTGACACCAACTTCAAGCAGCTGGCCAGGCAGATGCAGGGCGGCAAGGTGCTGTGGCTCTATCTGATAGGACAGCTTTTCAACATCGTGCTTACGCTGCTTGCCGTTTGGCTGCTGCTGTCAGGCGTACTTTTCAATGTGCCTGTGCTTGAAACCTTCAAATGATTCCATCCAAAGGTAAGATATTAAGGGTGGTTACAATCGTTACGGTTGTAATCACCCTTGTTTTGGTCCTTTACATCATATTGAATCATAAAGGGCTGGTTCCGGAATATGATTTCGGGGCCGGAGCCTATTACTATGCCGATATCCCTGCTGACCAGTATCAGGAGATAGATCCGGACGGTGCCTACCAATCGTCTGTTCCCAAGTGGATTTATTATGTCCTTTTCTTAGGTTGGGGCTGGCTTATGTGGCGCCTTTGGTGCCGGATTTCACAGAAGGATTAGGGGTTTGTCAGAACTCAAAGCCTATTGATGCGTAAATGGTAAATCCGGGTCCGTTCCTTGTTACAGGTGTGTGATAAGGAGTGCCAGGTTGACGTCACCGTCGGCCAGGCTACGGCAGGTGTCGGCGTAGAGGGTGGCGTAGTTTGAGGTCTTGTCTGTTTTTGGGGTGTGGTTTGTCAGATTGCCTATGAATACACCCACAAACAGTGCTGCGGCAACCCACCAGGCCGATACGCGACGCATGGTATAGCTCTTTTTGCGGCGGGTGGTGATGGCATCCACGGGTGGAAGGTCAAGAGCGCTGTTCTCTATGTCGCGCGTTGCCTTGAGCAGCTCCATAAGTTCCTTACTCTCATTTTCAAGGTCTTTCAGCTGATCCTTTTCCATTGTTATCTCATTTATAAATTATACTTGTCCATTGATTCCTTCACGCTTTTGAGCGCAGTGAGCAGGCGTGTCTTTATCGTTCCCTCGGGCAGCATGGTTATGCGTGCAATCTCAGGTACGGTCAGTTCCTCTTCATATCGTAGCAGGAACAGGGGTTTCTGGTTCTCGGGCAGGGCATTTATGGCCTGGGCGAGCATCTGCCGGCGCTGCTGTTGCTCCAGCGTGTCATCGGTGGCGATATCGGTGGTGGTAGTCATTATGTGCTCCTGATAGGTCTGTACCACCTCTCTGTGCCGATACTCGTTCTTGCACATGTTGTAGGCTATGGAGAACATCCATGTGGTGAATGATGCATCGGCCTTGAAACGGTCGCGGTGCTCCCAGATGCGTGTGAACAGGTCCTGAACCATATCACGTGCCAGCTGGATATCGTAGCCCATCATTCGCATGAAGAAACCTTGGGCACGGCGTCCGTGCTCAAGGTACAGGGTGCGGAACTGTTCAGCGGTCAATCTCATCGAAGTAGTATTTACGTGTGTCGTCAGAAATACCATCGGTCTTAAAAACAATGAGTTTCATAAGGCCGTAGAGTTCCGTGTATTTCTGTTTCTGTCCGCTCTCCTTATAGTAGTCCAGAAGGGATTTGAAGCAGGGAATATAGTTCAGGTTCAACTTATAAGCCGATGCCTCATAGGTTTCCGGCGTGAACTGCTCATAGAGGTAATCGAGCAGGTATTTCTTTTCATAGTTTTTCTGCTTTACAGCAAGATTGTCATACTTCTTGTCGCTGTATTTATAGACCAGTCCTTCAGAGTAGAGCTTGTCCTGGAATGAGGGCAGATTGGGTATTACCGTTGAGAAATAGCAGGGACGTTTGCTTTCACGGATAATGTGCATGATCGCGTCGTCTGTCCATTTGTCGTAATTCCGGTAGTCAGGCTCCGGTATCTTGCTTATTCCAAGCTCTTTGCTGATAGCATTTCTATATTCAGGCGTAAGCAGAAGAGACATACATATAACTGTTATGTCCGGAAACAGATCCTTGCCGTACTTGACCAGTAATTTGGAATAAGTTGGCGTATCACCGTTTACGAATATGATACCGTTCTGCTCCATTCCTGCCATTTCATTATAGGCATAGTTGAGCAAGCTATAGGAGTATTCACCAATATTGTACCACGTTTTCAGGATGTCATTCATTTGTTCCAGGTTTCCGTTTTTGAGCAGATAAACCACGTAGTCGGGAAAGAGGATCCGGTTGTCAGGTCTCATACTGATAGCCTTGGACATATTGTCTTCATATTCCTCAGAACTGTTGATCCACATTGTGCAGAAATAGTCCAGTATGTATCGGGCATAGCTGTCGGGACGTTGTTTCCTGACAGTCTGAGCTATCTCAGCAAGCTTGGCGTCATCGACGTTGTCAAAACCGTCTGACAGGATCATATTGTATCGGGTGGCGCGGAACCAGTTTATCCATGCATCGTCATTGGAAGGATCATTCAGCGCCACTTTGTGCCAAAGTTCTGCCTGTGTGGCGTACCATTCCGGATCATACTTGATTTTTACGAATGATTCTATGGGTTGCGGTGTTGCATCGGTCTTCTGAGCATTCAGCGTCAATGATGTCAGAGCCAGAACTATTGCTGTAATTATGCTTCTTTTCATTGTCATTATTAGTGAGAGTTCAACAAAACGGTTTTTTGAAGCGCTTCATTACTGCATACACTCATTCGTGGAAAACGATTTATTCTCCACCCGCTTTTTTCAAAATACATCAGTTTTTCTTGAGTTCCTTACGGAGGCGCTCGTAGTAGTCGTGGCGCTTGGGGTTCTCGGGGAACCAGCCGCGCAGGACGCGTTTCTCTTGTGCTATGGTTTCATGGATACCCCAGAAGCATGAAAATGCGGCGGCACCTAAGATGGTTGAAACGGTGAAATTATCTACAAAGAGTGAGATGGCAGAGAAACACACGCCGGCAACTGCCAGCACCCACCAACTGTTCTTACCCCAATAATACTCCAGTTTTATCACTATTGGATGGCATATTCCTATTATCAGGAACACTGCTGCTCCTACAATTATTCCATAAAAGTTCAGCATATATTGTTAAAGGCAATGTTATCCTAAAACTACATCAAGCACCATCATCAGCGCAAATCCCAGTGCAAAACCTATTGTACCGATATTTGAGTGCTCGCCCTCCGATGCCTCCGGAATCAGCTCCTCTACAACCACATACAGCATTGCGCCTGCTGCGAACGTGAGCAGGAACGGCATCATGGGAGTAAAGAATGATGCAAGCAGAATTACCAGAAAACCGCCTATGGGCTCTACAATACCACTCAAGGCACCTATCCAGAATGATTTGAGGCGGCTGTTACCTGCTGCGCGCAGGGGCATAGATATGATTGCACCCTCAGGTATGTTCTGGATGGCTATACCCAGTGAAAGGGCCAATGCTGCGGGTCCTGTCATGTTGACGCCGCTGCTCATTGCTCCGGCCAGGCCTACACCTACTGCCATACCTTCAGGGAAATTGTGTATTGTTACAGCCAGAGCCAGCATGGCGGTCTTGGACAGTTTGCTCCTGGGGCCCTCGGCGCTGCCTGTAGCGTGCAGGTGAGGGGTGATGTGGTCAATCAGCAGCAGGAATGCAAAGCCTGCCAGCAGGCCTATGGTTGATGGCTTGATACCGCCCATCTGCATTCCGGGAACAATCAGTGACCAGAATGAAGCTGCCACCATTACGCCCGATGCAAAACCAAGCAGAATTTTCTGCAGCAAGGCGGGCATCTCTTTCCGCATAAAGAATACGAACGCTGATCCCAGCGCCGTTCCCAAAAACGGAATCAAAAGTATCATCAGTGTATTCCTCATAACTTAGCTTATTCTTGGCGCGAAATTACTAAAAAAAAGATCTATTTCTACAACAACAAGGGTGTGTTTGGCGGCATAGGCGGTTGTTGCAGCCTTGGGCTACCAGATGAAGGTTTATACTGATCTGTCGCCGGTTGTAATGTATCTGATTCTTACAATTGCGGTATTTGTCCTGTCTCCTGCAATCTACGAGGTGCTGCACAGGATTCCGTTCATCCGCTGGTGCGTATTCGGTGAAAAAAAAACGCCGAATTCTTGCCGATATCGGCAAAAATTGATAGCTTTGTCTCGGACATCGGCCCAAATTCTTGCCGATAGTGTGAGGCTATGGATTATATTTCTGTTACTGAATTTGCCGGGAAACACGGTATTTCGGAGCGTACCGCTCGCAATTATTGTGCAAGCGGTAAGATAGACGGTGCCTTCCTTACGGGTAAGACCTGGAACATCCCTGAGGATGCGGGATTGCCGGGTAGGAAAACGTACGGGCACAGTGTATTTCCATTGCTCAGAATCTTGAAAGAGCAGAAGGAAATTGGGCTCAAAGGGAGCATCTATCACCGCACACAGATAGATCTGACCTACAATTCCAACCATATTGAAGGGAGTCGGCTTACTCATGACCAGACGCGTTTTATCTTTGAGACAAATACTATCGGAATAACCGGTGATTCGGTCAATGTTGATGATATAGTTGAGACTCTGAACCATTTCAGGTGCATTGATTACATCATTGACAATGCGTCTGAGAGGCTCACAGAGGGCTTTATCAAGCATCTGCACCTGCTTTTGAAATCGGGTACGACTGACAGCAACAAGGATTGGTTCGCGGTTGGAGGCTACAAGCGTTTGGCTAATGAGGTGGGAGGAAACGATACCTGCCCCCCCAAGGACGTCCATCGGGAGATTAAGAATCTGTTATCGGACTACAATTCTGTAAAGAAAAAGTCTTTTGAAGATATTTTGGACTTTCATGTACGTTTTGAGCGTATTCATCCGTTTCAGGATGGTAACGGAAGAGTGGGCCGATTAGTGCTGTTCAAGGAGTGTCTGGCCAACGGAATTGTTCCTTTTATCATTACCGATGAACTAAAGATGTTCTACTATCGTGGGCTCAACGAGTGGGGACACATTAACGGTTATCTTACTGACACCTGTCTTACAGCACAGGATCAGTACAAGGCAATTTTGGATAAGCTTGACATTAGAATATGAAACATTCACGCAGATTCTGAATTAATCAATTATTGACTAGGATATGTACAAGACAACAGGACTTAAGAACAGCCGCATTGAGGTGGCCGATGCCCTGCGAGGGCTTGCTGTAGCCGGGATTATACTGTTTCACTCGGTTGAGCATTTCAACACATTCGCCAGAGAGATAAAATATACCCTTCCTTGTGACGGGACAGTGTTCAATGTGCTGCAGGCATTGCTTTCAGGCAAGATGTACGGAATCTTTGCGATTCTGTTCGGACTCAGTTTCTTTATCATGCGTGACAACCAGGAGCAGAAGGGTAAAGACTTTTCACTCCGTTTTGCCTGGCGTATGCTGCTGCTCTTCCTGTTCGGTGTGATTAATGTCTGTTTCTATGACGGTGATATCCTTATAACATACGCCATCCTGGGCCTTCTGCTCATACCGGCAGGCTACCTTAACAACAAGTGGTTGTGGGGAATAACCATTCTGCTGCTTATTCAGCCGCTTGAGATTTATTCTCATCTGGTGGGCTGGCACCCTGATTCCCGATGGGTGAACATGGGTTATTTCAAGCTTATGCAGGGACATGACACTTTCTGTCACTCTGTTGTAACCAATCTCAAGTACGGAATTACAACTACGCTTGGATGGTTCTGGTTCCACGGACGCATCACGCAGACTCTGGGACTTTTCTACCTTGGATTGCTGATAGGGCGGTTGCGTCTTTTCTACAATGAAGGTGATAATCTTAAGAAGTGGCGTGTTATCCTGTGCGTATCGGCTATATTGGTAGTTGTGGGCGCATTTTTGAACTTTGGCAAACTGGATGACCTGCTGCATCCCATGTGGAATCTGGCTATCCTGATGCTTATACTTTCAGTGGCAGTCCTGTTGTGGTACCGTTTCAAGGGATTCAGGACGGTTTTTGGCAAACTGGGATTCTTTGGACGCATGAGTCTGACCAACTATCTGCTCCAGTCCGTTATAGGCAGTCTGCTGTTCTACGAGTGGGGATTCAGCCTATATAACACATTAGGAACCACATGGTCTGCACTTGTAGGACTTGGTATGATTGTATTCCAGTACAGCATACTCAAACTGTGGTCAAAGAACCATGAGCGCGGACCGTTGGAGGGATTATGGCGTCGGCTTACTTGGATTTAAAACATATATAAAATGAATATCAGATTAGAAGAGAAAAAGGATTGGCGTGAGGTGGAGAATCTTACGCGTGATGCATTCTGGAACGTTTATAAGCCTGGATGCCTGGAGCATTATGTGCTCAACCGGTACAGAAATAATCCTGATTTCATTCCGGAACTGGACTTTGTAATGGAGGATAACGGTAAGATCATAGGTCATGTGATGTTCTCAAAGGCAGAAATTGTGTTGGATGACGGTACAAAGTTTCCGTCATGGACATTCGGGCCCATAAGCATCCACCCGAACTACAAGCGCAAGGGCTATGGTCTGAAACTGCTCCAGTATGCACTGGATAAAGCCCGCCGTATGGGCATCGGCCTTCTCTGTATGGAGGGTAATATTGATTTCTACAAGCATGCGGGCTTTGATCTGGCCAGCAAGTTAAAGATACATTATCACGCAGAACCCAGAGAGTCTGATGTACCTTATTTCCTTGCTCAGGAACTCATTTCGGGTTATTGGAGTGGGCGAGAGGGCACATACTGCCCGCCGGCAGGTTACTTTGTGGCCGATGCCGATCCCGCTGGATTTGAGGCGTATGAGGCTACATTCCCCGCTAAGGTTAAGTCTTTACAGCCCGGACAGCTTCCACAGTTCTGCCAGAGCTGCGGTATGCCGCTTACCAGGAATGAGGATTGCGGAACTAACGCCGATGGCAGCATAAACTATGACTACTGCAAGTACTGTTATGCCGATGGTCACTTCCTGCAGGAAATGACTATGGATCAGATGATTGAGCATTGCGCCCAGTTTGTGGATGAAGTCAATAAGAATATGCCCAAACCAATGACGCGTGATGAGTATAAGCAGATGATGTACGGATTCTTCCCCATGCTCAAGAGATGGAGAAAATGATTGCAGTTTGCTGCCTGGATTTTTCGTAATGACAGTAATGATTCTTACAAGTGACATAGTCCGTTCAGTACAGGGTGAGGCCGATGCGCAGGCCGTTTACCGTGAGGTCAGGAGTTCGGGTGATATTCCAGGCTTTGCTCGGCAGTTTGCTTTCGATGCTGATTACCGTGTGGCCAGAAATGCCTTGTGGACTCTCACCAAGGCTACAGACAAAGAGATTGCCTTGTTGCAACCCATGCTTGATGAACTGACAGATCAGGCTCTAAGCACTGAAAGTTCATCGGTCCGCAGGCTTTCTCTCAATATCATTGACCGTCTGGAGATGAAGGAGGAGGACCTTCGCTCAGACCTGTACGATTTCTGCCTGGACCATGCCGTAGATGTAGAGGAGTTGCCGGGCATCCAGGCCGTCTGCATAAAGATTGCCTACAGAATCAGTACCTTCTATCCGGAGTTGATGGCGGAACTCAAACGCATTCTGGAGGGAATGGAGATTGAGTACTACAAACCCGCCGTAAAGAGTATCAGAGACAGAATCTTAACAGGAAAATATCAATGAAAAGAATACTGGTTATCGCATTGGCTTTGGTCACGATGCAGTTGAATGCGCAGGATTTGGCGCATTACAAACGTGTAGTCAGGGAGTTGAGTTCCGCAAAATATCAGGGCCGTGGCTATGCCAAGGACGGTGCCAACAAGGCCGGCAAGTATCTTGAGAAGGAGTACAGGAAGGCAGGGGTGGATGAGGTCACATTACAGCCTTTCACCATAGATATCAATACTTTTCCGGGAAAGATGGAGATGTGGGCCGATGGAAAGAAACTGACGGCGGGAGTTGATTTCTCCATGCGTGAATACTCACCTGGCGTTCACGGTGAATTCCCTGTGTATCATGTGGATACGCTTAACTTTGACGCGGACAGGATGTTTGAGGACCTTGCTAGGCCGGAGTATGAAAACTGTCTGGTCTGCTGTGAATTCTGGTTCGCATACAGGAACAAGGCTGTCTTTTCACGCTTGCAGAAGGCTGGCGAATGCACTAATGCAGGCCTTATCCAGACCTGGACATCACCTATAAAGTTCTACAAGGCATACGGGGAGAAGGTTATAGACAAACCTATAATATGGGTTACCCCGGAGGCCATAGAAGGCGTTAAATCAGTGAAACTCAATGTTGATAACAGGTTCCTGACGGGATATGGTCTTTTCAATGTGATAGCCAAGGTAGAAGGTGAGCGTCATGACAGCTGCTACGTCTTTACCGCCCACTATGACCATCTGGGTAATCTGGGCAGGAAGATATTCTATGCGGGAGCCAATGACAACGCTTCCGGTACTGCCGCAATCGTCACGTTGGCAGCGTATTATGCCCAGCATAAACCGCCATACGACATCTATTTCCTGTCATTCTCAGGTGAGGATGCAAACCTGCGCGGATCGGAGTTCTTTGCCAACAATCCCATTGTTCCCCTGGAGCGTATAAAGTATCTGTTCAATATCGACATGATCGGTGACAACAACCCTGTGCAGTATTGTGAGGTGAGTGATGAGGGTATGCGCGGATTTGAACTGTTTGAACGTATAAACGGTGAGAAGAAGTATTTCAAGGCGTTGAACCGCGGTGACCTGGCCGCCAACAGTGACCATTATCCGTTTGCCACCCGTCACGTCCCCTGCATTTTCCTGGAGAATGAGGACGGTGATGCTTTCCCATATTACCACACCATTTATGACACCTACAGGAATGCGGTGTTTGACAGTTACGAGCCCGTGTTCCGTATGGTTACAGATTTCATTGGGCGTTATTGAAAGTTGAAACAGAAAATTTTCATGGATTAGTAAGAAAACATTATTTTTGAGACCCGATAAATGAATGATGTGCCGGTTTCACGGCAGTAATTTTTAAATGATATTTTATGAGACTTGAAGGACGTAGAGAGAGTACTAATGTAGATGACCGTCGCGGTCAGACTATGAAGAAGGCCGGTGGCCTGGGTTTGGGTGGTGCTTTGATTGTCGGTCTGCTGACCCTGATTTTCGGAGGTGATCCGTCGGAAGTGATCAACCAGCTTGGCGGCGGAGTTGAATATCAGCAGAATTACACTCCCAGTGCCGAAGAAGAGGAGTTGGCCACGTTCTCAAAGAAGATTCTGGCAGGCACTGAGGATGTCTGGACAAAACTGTTCAAACAGATGGGCCGTGAGTATATTCCGCCTAAACTGGTACTCTATTCAGGTTCCGTACAGACCGGAGGAGGAATGGCTACATCAGAAAGCGGACCTTTCTATTACAGTGTTGACCAGGCTGTCTATATAGACCTATCTTTCTTCATGAACATGAAGCGTGAGATAGGTGCCGACGGCGATTTTGCATACGCATACGTAATTGCGCATGAGGTTGGACATCACGTGCAGAACCTTCTGGGCACGCTCGGTCAGGTACACTCACGCCAGCAGAGAGTCAGTGAGGCCGAGAAGAACCAGTTGAGCGTCCGTCTGGAACTGCAGGCCGATTTCTATGCCGGAGTCTGGGCTTATTATGACAACAAGCTGTTCGGCTCACTTGAGGACGGTGACATTGAAGAGGGACTTGCAGTAGCCGCCAAGATAGGCGATGACTATCTGCAGAAGAAAGCCTACGGCCGTACAATGCCCGAAACGTTCAACCACGGTACATCGGCCCAGCGTTCCAAATGGCTCAAAAAGGGAATTCACGGAGGTAACCTGAATGACGGTGATACCTTCTCTCCCTCATACCAGAGCCTGTAATCAGTTTGGCAAACAGTCTTTATGATACACTAAATAAGAAAGTTATGGATTTGATAAAGAGATTTTTCAGTTATACCGCTGTCGATACGCAGTCAGATGAGAATTCTGAAACCGTTCCCAGTACCGCCAAACAGATGAATCTGGCACGCCAGCTTAAGGCAGAGTTGGAGGGTATGGGACTTGAGGAGGTTTATATGGATGATATGGGATATGTCTATGCATCGCTTCCCGCCAACACGGACAAGAAGATTCCTACCATAGGTTTCATTTCTCACATGGACACCAGTCCCTCCATGAGCGGCAAGGATGTTAAGCCGCGCATAGTTCAGAAATATGACGGCGGTGACATCGTACTCAATAAGGAACAGAACATCATTCTGTCACCCAGTCTGTTTCCTGAACTGCTTGCCCACAAGGGCGAAGACCTGATCGTGACTGACGGTACAACCCTGCTCGGAGCCGATGACAAAGCCGGTATTGCAGAGATAATCACGGCTGTAGAGTATCTGCAGCAGCATCCGGAGATCAAGCATGGCAAGGTTCGCGTGGGATTCAATCCCGATGAGGAGATAGGCATGGGTGCCGCTCACTTTGACGTAAAACGGTTTGGCTGTGAGTTTGGCTATACCGTCGATGGTGGCGAGGTGGGCGAAATGGAGTTTGAGAACTTCAACGCCGCCAAGGCTGTATTCAGGATCCAGGGTCTGGAGGTGCATCCCGGATATGCCAAGGGCAAGATGGTGAACGCATCGCTGCTGGCCGCAGAACTGATACAGATGTTCCCCGCCGATGAAACCCCGGGCACAACCTGCGGTTACGAGGGATTCTATCACATTGTAGGTTTGTCGGGTGAAGTTGATCACGCGCAGGCTGTTTTCATTATCCGTGACCATGACCGCGCCAAGTTTGAGGCCCGCAAGGAGTTTGCCAAGGCAGTGGCCGACAAGATGAATGCCAAATACGGCAAGGGCACTGTCGTGGCCGAGGTTACAGACCAGTATTACAACATGAAGGAGCAGATTGACAAGGTTCCGTTTGTAGTTGACATAGCATGTGAGGCTATGAAACTGGCCGGAGTCAATCCGGTCAAGGTTCCTATCCGCGGTGGCACAGATGGTGCCCAGCTATCGTTCAAGGGACTGCCTTGTCCCAACCTTTTTGCCGGTGGCATGAATTTCCATGGCCGTTATGAGTGGGTTCCCATCCAGAGCATGGAGAAAGCCATGATGACGGTGGTACGTATCATTGAGTTAGTAGGAAAACGCGATTGGTAATGAAAAGAAGCTGTTTATTTCTGGCCATAGGTTTAGCTGTATTTGCAGCCTGCAATACGGAGGGCGTCAGCCAGGAACCGGAACCGATCGTTGATCCGGTGTATCCACCCACAGAATTGAAGCTGACACGGGCTGAGCAGGAGATGGTGAGCAACAGTAATGAGTTCGCCTTTAACCTGTTCCGTCAGATAACCGGTTCAGACTATACAAAAAGTTATATAGTGTCGCCTTTAAGCATCACATACGCTTTAGGCATGCTCAATAACGGTGCAGCCGGCAATACCCAGGCACAAATAAATGAGGTATTGGGATATGGCAGTACCGGAGCCGACAGCATAAACGCTTTCTGCTATAAGATGATAAAAACTGCACCGGCGCTTGACTCGCTGACCAAGGTGTTGATAGCCAATACCATCTATATGAACAAAGGCTACACGCTTAAGGACGGTTTTGTAAATAAAGCCAAGTCTTTCTATAACGCCGAGCCCGAAACCCGCGATTTTCATGACGGAGAGACTATGGACGTCATAAACAAATGGGCAAGCGACCATACCGAGAGGATGATTGACAGAATACTTGACGAGAATTCCTTTGATCCCAATGCCGTAAGTTATCTGCTGAATGCCATATATTTTAAGGGAACATGGACATACAAGTTTGATAAAGGCAAGACAGAGGATGAGCAATTTCTTCATGCCGGTGATACCCAGGATTTCATACAATGTCCCATGATGCGCCAGACCGCCAAACTCAACTATGCCGTAACAGATGATTTCCAGGCGTTATGCCTGCCTTACGGTAACGGTTCGTTCCAGATGACGATACTGCTGCCCAGGATTAAGGAAGGGCATGACGCCAATGAGCTGCCTGCGGTACCCACTGCAGAGACCTGGAAGTTGTTGAACAGTAACATGAAACAATGCAACGTTGATGTCAAACTGCCTCGTTTTGAAACAGACTCGGACATAGACCTTATAAAAGTAATGTCTGCAATCGGTATGACCGATGCCTTTAGTGCTGAAATAGCTGATTTCAGCAATTTCTGCAACAAGTCAACTTATATAGGGCTTATGAAACAGGTTGCCAAGATCAAACTTGACGAGGAAGGCTCGGAAGCGGCTGCAGTAACAGTCATCGGCATGAAACGGAATTCAGGGAAAGATGATACCGTCAGGTTCCATGCCAATCACCCGTTCCTGTATGTCATCAGCGAGAAACAGACAGGTGCAATATTCTTTATAGGCAGATTTACCGGCTATTAAGACTATAACCGGTTTTTGAAAAAATGTATAAACAGAACCAATATAATAGATCGCAATTACGGTTTCTCTGTACGTCCTGTTTCAGATTAACGGATAGCAATAGATTATCACTTTGGAAATGAACCAAAAACATAAGCCTCACTGAATGTGGGGCTTATGTTGTTATGGATTTATGCTGCAGACTTTACGCATCATCTTCACTTTATGTTGAAACGCAGTCCGATACCGAGATTGTAGTTCAGAGGATGGTCTTTGTATATTGTCGATATGCTGCTGCCGTCATTGAAATAATAGCCAATACCAGGTTCAAGATAGAGATTAAACCTGTCTGTCAATTCATAATCAACTCCGGCTGCTCCATTTAATGAGAATTGCCATGAACTGGAATTTAGCATTTTGTCTATTGTTCCTCCAGCCTTGATATACATGCCTGTACGTTTGTATATCCTGAACTGATATCCCAGATTGAGCGGTATTCCTATATAATGGAGACGCTGTCTGGATATATCTGTTATCTGACCATCAACCCTTGTCGTGATTTCAGACACAAGGCGTGTATATGACAGTCCGCTTTCAAGGCTCCAATGGTCATTGAGCTTATATAGTAACATCATACCGAATCTGATGGGCTGATGATGACGGTATTCATTGTCTGTCTGGATATCAGTGACTACAGTAACAGTGTCATATACTGTTCTGGGAACAAGGACAATAATGGGTTCAGATACTTCAGTTCCTGTAAAATCATCAGGATCGCTAATATCCACCGGATAATCTAATACCGGAACCCATTCTATACTGCTGTTGATATTCTTTGTGATATTTGTTTGGCTAATAGACTCTGAATGATAGCTGTCGGACATATAGTTTGATACATATGCCATTGCCATAAGGCGGCTCTCTTTCTTACGCTTTTTCCTGGGCAAATCCATTCTTGGAAATAAAGGCTCCGTTTTACGGACAACGGCAGATTGCCGGTCATCTGTTTCCGGTTCCTGGTCAACAGCTTCCGATATGTCTGTTCCTGATTCAGTAACATTCTCTGTGTAAGTCTCATATGCTGCGCTTCCTGTAGCTGGATTTATTGCGGTTTCCGATATGGCCATCCATTTACTATTCACCTCGTCATCTGTTTGAACAAGCACAATATTCACATTGTTAGTATGTTTCTCTTGCTCTATCAGTTGCGGTTCATGGGTTTTTATTGTTTCAATTGGCAGATCAGGCAAAGCATCATTGACATTGATAAACCTGTAACCAAGCCCCGCAATCAGAAGGACCACAGCAGCTACGGCAGTAAGCTTTATCCAATGGGGTAAAACAACGTGTGGAGTTGGCATAACCCGATATATCTCACTCCACGACAACTCAGGGGCAGGCTTCTTGTAGCCTTCCATCTTCTGTCGCATTTCAAGTTTCCAATCTTCTTTCATTACCCTGGGTTGTTTTTGTTTTTAAACTCTCTTATCATTCCGGCAAGCAGTTTCTTTGCCCTGTGCAGTTGTGATGCTGAACTGTTCTCCTTGATTCCCAGCATTTTTGCTATCTCCTGATGACTTCTGTTCTCAAAAACATAGAGATTAAATACTGTACGATATCCTGTTGGCAGACGGCTCAGCATTTCCATGATGGCATCGGGTGGGATATCGCTTACGTGTGGGTCCTCCTCTACTTCATCCTCCATATCCATGTCTATTGGTATTAGTTCGTGCTGAAGTCCGGACCTGAGGAACTTGAGTGACTCATTCACTACTATCCTGGTAGCCCAAGCCTTAAGGGATCCTTCTCCGCGATACGTGAATTGACTTATGTTGGAGAATATCCTTATGAATGATTCCTGAAAAACATCCTTCTGATCTTCCTCGTTTATGATGTAACGCGAGCAGATTCCGGCCAGGTAATCGGCATATAAGGCGTAAAACTCCTTTGCGGCCGCTTTGTTTCCATTCTGCAGCCGTTTAGTCAAACGCTCTTCACTATCCGGAAATAACACTAATCAAAAGCCTGTGTATCTGCCTATAAAGAATATGGCTCCCGTTTTCTTCTCGGTGATAACATAAATGAACGGGTGGTTTGCATTAAAGTGAATATATGAATGAGGCTGTGGTCCATCTGGCAGCATGGTTACCTCCATTCCTATGATAGTAACAGCCGCGGCTTCAGAACCCTCCTCGTCAACAATAATCTTGGCAACCTGTTTCATAAGACCGATTTTGACTGGCGGCCAATTACATAAGTTACTGAAATCGGCATCTGCTGTGAATGCATCGGTCATACCTAGCTTTTTCATTATTTCAATCAGATCCATGTTGGATTCAGTCTCAAAACGGGGCAGTTTGAGAATGACTTCACGTGGCCTCATAGATCGGTTCAGCTCCTGCCATATCCTAAGGGTAGGGACGACAGGTAGTTTGCCAGGTTCTTCACCTTCCTTGATTCTGGGCAATAATACTGTCATCTGGAACGAACCGTTACCGTATGGAAGGTGTATGGCCTCAAATTCATTATTGATAGCATACTCAATTGCGGTATGCATTTGCATCATAGGACGCTTTGTCACCTCCTGTGTGTCGCCCGGATGATAGAATCTCTCTTCAATTGTTTCAGTCTTATCGAACTTAAATGCCCAGCTGCCTTTAAAGTATAATGCATTAAGCAGATAGCTTACAGCGTTTTCATTAAATTCATCTTTGTCAAGTACCTTGTCTATCATCTGCTCTGTGTGGTCACTGGCCCATTGGTTTATCTCCGCCAATGTTTGAGGGTCGTGGAAATCACGTACCTGCGGGTATGCGTCATAGTAATGATTCACTTTCTGCACAAAGTCTTCCTTCAGACTGTAATTGCTGTTCAGATAGATATTGTTTGCAATCATTACTTTGGTGATTGAATCCAGTTCCGGGGCAGTCTTAATCATCTTGTAACAGAATGCGTTTATGCTGTCGGCTCCTGTATCACCGAATCCCAATACCTCATTAATCTGCGTCCGGGTATTGCCTGCAGCTCCGTTATTGAGCATTCCCAATGCATATGTGATACTCAATGGAGACACGATCTCGCTTTTCGCGTCGATATCTGTTGCCGAATCGGAAATCTGCCTGAATAGGTTAAAGGCAAACTCATTGCTGCTGTTTACCATCTCAAGTTCTGCAGAAGTCAGTTCTATGTCGCTGACGTGTGATACTACCGGATCAGTTTTCTGTTCCGTTTCCTTTATGCTGTCGTCCTGACCACAACCTGTCAATAACGCCATTATAAAAAAGACAATGGCTGATTTCTTGATAATTTCATTCATTTCACCTACAAAAATATCCGTTTCTGCATAATAAATCCATAGATACGATAAATCTTGCATAATGAAACAAAAAAGATGACAAAAAGAATCGTCCCCTTTGTCATCTTTTGCTTATTCATCAAAGTCGAATTCGTCGGGAAGGTCAAAGGGGGCGTCCGATAGGAAGTCCTCCATATCGCGGCGGTCCTTCTTGGTGGGTCGGCCCAGGCCGGCGGCGCGTTTTACGAATCCGCCTATGCGGTTCATCTCCAGCAGGTCATACTGGTCTTGCGGGGTGATGTTCTCCATCATCTGCGGGACAAGTTTTGCTCCCACTCGGTTTTCAATTGCCTGGAGAACTTTAAAGGTATATGTTACAGGGGCTTTGCGGACCGATACGGTATCGCCCTCCTTTACCATCTTGGAGGGCTTGGCCTGCACGCCGTTAATGGTCACGCGGCCTTTCTTGCAGGCTTCGGATGCAATGGTGCGCGTCTTGAATATGCGCACAGACCAGAGCCACTTGTCCAGACGCGCTTCCATATCACTTGTTGTTGAATTTGCACATCGTGTCGTCAATGCCGGCCAGGCAGAAATTCTTTACCGCTTCAACGGCTACGGGAATACGCTCGTCAAGTATCTTGCGCTCATCGTCATTGAACGGATCCAGTACGAACTTTATCTGCGCTCCCATGGGGAAATCATTTCCGATGCCAAACCTTAGGCGGCTGAACTGCTCGGAGCAGAGCACCTGGATGATATTGCCTATGCCGTTATGGCCGCCGCCACTGCCTTGCTTGCGTAGGCGGATCTTGCCAAGGGGTAGGGCCAGGTCATCGGCCACAACCAGAAGGTTCTGGGGCTCAATGTTCTCCTTGTTCATCCAGTAGCGGACAGCGTTTCCGCTAAGGTTCATGAAGGTTGTGGGTTTGAGGAGCACAAGCTCACGGTTCTTGATGCGCATATTGGCTACAAAACCGTATCGCCTGTCCTCAAAAACAGTATCGGATGCCTTTGCAAGGGCATCCAATACCATAAATCCTATGTTGTGGCGGGTATCTTGGTATTCGTCGCCCGGGTTACCCAAACCCACAATCAGATACTTCATTCCTTATATTATTCGGCAGCAGGAGCCTCCTCAGCGCCCTCCTCAGTTGTAGCGGCAGCAGCTGAACGGGTTGACATAACTGTGCATATCACAGCGTCCTTGGGGCTTACAAACTCAATGCCATCTACCTTGAGGTCACCAACCTTGAATGACTTGCCGATAGTAAGAGGTGTAACGTCAATCTCAATCTTCTCAGGAATAGCGGTGTAGAGAGCCTTGGCCTTTACGCGGCGCAGGATCTGCTCCAGCTTACCACCAGCCTTGACACCGGCTGCCAGACCGTTAAGCTTAACGGGAACTGCCATAACGATGGGCTTCTGGGGATCAACCTGATAGAAGTCAATGTGAAGGATGTTGTCCTTTACGGGGTGGAACTGGATCTCACGCATAACTGCCAGAACGGTGTTACCGTCGATGGTCAGGTTAACTGAGAAAATATCGGGTGAATATACAAGCTTGCGGACCTCCTCAAATGTTACGCTGAAAGCCTTTGCTACGGGAAGACCCTTAGCGTCGCGCTCTACACCGTAGAGGTTGCAGGGAATAAGATTCTGCTTACGGAGTGCCTTGGCACCTTTCTTACCGAACTCGTTGCGGGCTGTGCCCTTTACGTCAATTGATTTCATTTTAAAACGTGTTACTCTAAATTGTTATTACTCAATTCACCATCACACAAAACTCTGCCTTTTTGGGGCGGGCTTTACGTAAAAGCGGCGCAAAGGTAGTTTTTTATTGGGTAATATGCAAATTAATTATTCCATTTTATTCCATACCGCTCCACTCTGCCGGCCTCCGGCCGGGTAAAACAAACCCCTGACGCGCTTTGCTGTCAGGGGGTTGTTTTACTGGGTGCAGATGGATTCTTTTGTTTATTCAAAATTCAATCTTGAAGTCGTCGGATGTGCCTTCGGGCTCTGCTGGCTTATCGGAAACTTCGGGTTCCGGGGCGGGAGCCTCGGGGGCATAGGGGGCATCGGTCTTTTCGGCTTCGTGAATGAATTTGATGGTCTTGGTCAGTCCGTCTATGAAATTGCTGAAATCCTCGCGGTAGAGGAAAATCTTGTGCTTCTCAAAACTTACCTGCTGCTCATCACCTTCTCCGCTCACTATTTTCTTGCTCTCGGTGATAGACAGATACATCTCGTTTTTGCGTGTCTTGCGTACATCCATGTAATAGATGCGTTTGCCTGCCTTGATTGAATGTGAGAATATCACGTCCTTGTCAATGTCATCGGCTGTCTTCTTCCTGTAATCCTCCATAACGCTGGTCAATTTTGAAATTTCCACAAATATGGTGAATTGATTCTGTCTGACCAAGAATTAGGGCTAAGAAATAGGGTTTGCGACCAAATTTTTTGTAATTTTGCAGACCGATTTACGGTTTGGACACAAAATGATAAACAGAGTTCTCATCAGACTGAAAGTAGTTCAGGTAATCTACGCATACTACCAGAACGGCGGGCAGAAGACAGCAATGGCTGAACGTGAGCTTGCCCAGAGCATTGACAGTGCGTACTCTCTTTACAAAACCCTCCTGTATATTCCGGTTGCCCTGGTCCGTCAGGTCCGCAAGTCCGTGGCCAGGCAGAAACGCATGGGCGAGAGCCATATCTCCCGCCGTGAGGAGCTGTTGGCACAGAACAGGTTCATTGAGCAGATGGAGAATAACGTGGAGCTGCAGGCTTATATCCAGAGCAATGACATGGACTGGCTCTCCCAGTCGGACTGGCTTGCAGAAACCTGCCAGAGCGTACTTAAGTCCGATGTCATGGACGAGTACATAGAGGGCGGCAAGTTTGATTTTGAATCCGATAAGGAGCTGGTACGCAGAATCTACAAGGAGTTCATAGAGGAGAGCGATGAGCTTGATTCACTGCTTGAGGAACAGAATATCTACTGGAACGGTGACAAGGAGCTGATAGACTCTTTCGTACTCAAGACCATCCGTATCTTTGAGGACGGAAAGGCCGGTGAGCAACCTCTCAAGAGCGAGTTCAAGGCCGATGAGGACCGCCAGTTTGCAACAGACCTGCTGCACTACGGCCTGGAAATGGCGCAGGAACGTGAGCAGGTGGTGGCAGCCAACTGCCGTCGCTGGGATCCTAGCCGTCTGGCATTCCTGGATGTGATAATCATACAGGTGGCAATGGCCGAGATGCTCCATATCCCGGGTATTCCGCTCAGGGTCACCATGAATGAATATGTGGAGCTGGCCAAGTCACTCAGCACCCCGGCAAGCGGCAGTTTCGTGAACGGCATGCTTGATACCATAGCCAAGGACCTGTCAGCACAGGGACGTTTGAACAAGGAATTATAAACAACAAAAAATAAATCAGTTATGGCACAAATGCTTTTGCTTAATCCCTTCCAGATGACATATCAGGAGGTGAATGTACACACAGTGAATTTCATACAGGATGTAAATCTTGATGCTCCCGCTTCTTCATCAGAGGGCGGTCAGGCACAGGGCGGTATGTTCGGAGCCGGCGGCGGTCTGATCTGGATATTCCTTCTGCTCATTGTGATGATGATCTTCATGCGTCCCCGTCAGGACAAGGAGGGTGAGAAGTTCCGCAACGCCCTGCAGAAAGAGCAGGATGTGGTTACCAGTTCAGGCATTTTCGGTAAGATCAAGGATATAGATGAGGTTTCCGTTACCCTTGAGATTGCCCAGGGAATGAGAATCAAGGTTGACAAGCGTTATGTCAATCCCGTGCCCACACCTCAGCCCGCAAAGCCCGAGAAACCTTCACGCCGTAAGAAGCAGGATCCCAGCAAGGACGAGAAAGCTTGATTAAGGAATAAAGCGCATGCGGGACTCAGGACAACCCCAATCCCGATTTGCAGAATGGTTGAGAAAAATCGGAGTATCCTTCCTGAAACTGTTCAGGGGGGATTTCCTGGTTTTTCTGCTTTTTCTGGCCATTACCTTCTTCTTCTGGTGGTCGCAGACCATGAACCAGAACTATGACACGTCAATGAAAGTTCCGGTGCAGCTTACCGGTATTCCCGATGACATCAGGGTGACATCTCCTCCCGTAAGCCAGATTTCGGTTTCATTGAGCGGCAAGGGAGCGGCCCTGCGCAAATCGGGCAGGATAGGCGGACGTCATGTGCTGATGATAGACGGAAGTACTTTCCTTATGAATCAGGGGCACGCATCGCTTTCTACCCAATCTCTCAGGGATTCCATATCGGCCCTGATTCCGTCGTCGGTGATTATACGCTCCGTAGAGCCGGATTCGCTGACATATCAGTATGCCCGCCAGCGTACCGTGATGCTCCCCGTAGAGTTTGGCGGCTCCACTGAGAGTCAGGACCAGTTCTTCCTGGAGCGAATAGAGTTCACCCCTGACAGCGTACAGGCCAGGATACTGCTTTCCGATACGCTTTTGCACAGCATCACGGTAGATGCGGGAACCATAACCCTGTCATCGGATACCGTAGTTAAGACCGTGGCGCTCAAGCCTGTTCCGGATGTCCTGTTCAGCACTGATGATGTCAGGATGACGGTTATAGCCCAGCAATATACTGAAAAGAGCATCGAGGTGCCTGTCCTGGGCGTTAATTTCCCTGAATATCTCACACTTAAGTCATTCCCGTCCAAGGCGGTAGTTACCGTGTGGGTCAAGATGTCGGAGTATGACAGGGTAGGGCCGGAGGATTTCCAGATAGTGGTTGATTACAATGACATAGCAGGCCGTGACGTGTCCAAGGCCCCGCTGCACATCTATTCACAGCCGGCCAACGTGCGCAACGTACGTCTGCAGACACGCACGGTCGATTTCCTTATGGAAAGCGTATTCTTCTGATTTATGGTTACCATAGGACTGACAGGCGGAATAGGTTGCGGAAAGAGCTACGTGGCAGACAGGATGAAGTTGCGTGGTATCCCGGTCTATGACTCGGATTACCGCGCCAAACTGCTAACCGCCACTGATCCGGTAATCAAACTTAAGCTGACACGCCTGGTGGGACCAACCCTTTATTGCGCCTGCTGCGGTCAGTTCCAAAAGGAGGTACTGGCTCAGTTCATATTCGGCAATCCCCATAACATGGCACAGGTGAACGCCATAATCCATCCCCGCGTAAAGGAGGACTTCAGGGAGTGGGCCGCAGCCAGGGAAAGTAAGGAATTCTGCATACTTGAGTCGGCCATACTCTTTGAATCCGGATTTGACGGTGAGGCTGATTTCACTGTCTGCGTCGATGCGCCCGTGGAACTCCGTATAGAGCGTTGCATAAAACGTGACAACTCCACCCGTGAGGCTGTTATGGCCAGGATTGAGAGTCAGATGGACCAGGCGGAAAAGTGCAGCCTTTCGGACTATGTTATTGTGAATGACAATGTGCAGCCTCTGGAACCCCAGATAGATGCGCTTATAGATAAATGTAAGAAAACTTTTAATAAATAAAACACTATTATGCTGAACGAGATTTTGACTGTTTCGGGCAAACCCAGCCTGTACAAACTGCTCACCCGCGGACGCGGAGCCCTTATTGTTGAGAACATTGACGAGACAAAGAAACGTTTCCCCATACAGGGCACCGACAAAGTAGTTTCACTTGGTGACATATCCATCTTTACTGATGAAAAGGAGATGCCTCTGCGTGAGGTGTTTCTGGCCATTGAGCAAAAGTACGGCAAGAAGGAGATTGAGTTTGACTGGCGCAAGGCTTCGAACGCAGACCTGCTCAAATTCTTTGCCGGAATCGTTCCCGATTTTGACCGCGACCGCGTATATCCCAGCCACATAAAGAAAATAGCCGGCTGGTACGACCTACTGGTCAAGTACGGACAAAATGATTTCTCCGAACCCCAACCCGAAGAAGAGGAAAAAGCCGAATAAGGGGAGGGGCACAAAGGGGACGGTTCTTTTTGTGCCCCTTTTTTTCCAAGAGAACTTTTAGGGTATCAGTATCTGAAACTACGGGCCTTGCGGCCCTATCCCTCCCACATCCCAACAAGTCACCCCGAAAGATATGAACAAGTTCCTATCTTCCGGGGCGTCTTATTGTGCTGCGGGCCCCTCCCTCTAACACGCCGAGGGTGGCGATGGTTTCCGATACTGATACCCCAAAAGTTCTGTGCATCTTGGAATATTATCAAGGGGCACAAAAAGAACCGTCCCCTTTGTGCCCCTTATCCGCACTTCATATAAAATAATATTTTATATGCGGAAAAACTTGGAAAACTAAAAAATATGCAATAACTTTGCACCCGCAATTCCAAAAACCAAAAAATGGAAAAAGTAACAGTACTTTCATCGGATCAGCTGTACAACAGTTTTCTGGATCCAAAGTATATCCCCGCAGGTCAGAACAAGTATTATCTCCGTAACACCCAGGTGTGCGCACCCAAGGGCGGATGGCGTCATCTGACCAGTTTCGAGATTGAGACCCTTGTCAAGAATGACAACACGGCAATGAGCTGGGACAACATCCTGGTGACCGATGAGTTTGACCCCATGATGATCAAGAACAACAAGTTCTACGGATTCGTACGCATCGGACGTGTTACATCAAACGGACTTCAGTATCACGACCTGAGGCTCTCGTGCGGTATCACCAACAGCTCAATCCACTCTTGCGATATAGGTGATGACTGCGCCATCCACAACGTGCATTACCTGTCACATTATATAATAGGTGACCGCTGCATGCTGTTCAACATTCAGGAGATGTCCTGCACTGACCACGCCAAGTTCGGAAACGGAATTGTCAAGGAGGGTGAGGATGAGGATGTACGTGTATGGCTGGAGCTCATGAACGAGACCGGATGCCGCAAGGTACTCCCGTTTGACGGCATGATTGCCGCCGATGCATATCTGTGGGCCAAGTTCATAAATGACCGCCGCTTGCAGGACCGCCTCAAGACCATTACCCAGAACAGCTTTGACAGCCGTCGCGGATTCTACGGAACCATCGGCTACGGTAACGTCATCAAGAACTGCTGGATCATCAAGGACGTCAAGATAGGCAACTGCTGCTACATAAAGGGTGCCAGCAAGCTCAAGAACATCACCATCAACTCATCGGAAAAGGAACCCACCCAGATAGGTGAGAACGTGGTGCTGGTAAACGGAATCATAGGTTACGGATGCCGCCTGTTCTACTCGGTGATTGCCGTACGTTTTGTGCTGGGCAGCCATTCAAACCTTAAATACGGAGCCCGACTCATGAACTCATTCATGGGCGACAACTCTACCATATCATGCTGCGAGGTGCTGCATAACCTTATTTTCCCGGCTCATGAGCAGCATCACAACAACTCGTTCCTTATTGCAAGCGTAGTCAAGGGACAGTCCAACCTGGCCGCCGGCGCAACCATCGGCTCAAACCACAACTCCCGTACAAATGACAACGAGATTGAGGCCGGACGCGGATTCTGGCCGGGTCTGTGCGTTAGCGTCAAGCACTCCTGCAAGTTCGCCAGCTTTACCATGCTGGCCAAGGGCGCATATCCTGCCGAGATGATCAACCCGTTCCCGTTCGCGCTCATCAGTAATGATGAGGTACACGGTGAGCTTCATGTCATGCCGGCATTCTCATGGATGCATAACATGTTCGCTATGGCCCGCAACAACTGGAAATACGCCACCCGTGACACCCGCGTGTTCAAGGTGCAGAACATAGAGTTCGATGCATACGCACCGGATTCGATGGAAGAGGCCATCGAGGCCCGCAAGCTGCTTGACAGATGGACCGCTAAGGCATGGCTCCGCAAGGAGGGCAAGAGCCTGGAGGGTGTGTCCGATGAGGCTCTCATGGAGATGGGCCGCAACCTGCTGAACGGTGATCCGGACAAGATCAAGGACCTGGAGGTTCTGGGCGAGGATATGGAGAAGTCAAAGCGCAAGGTTGTGATTCTGCATCCTTACAAGGCATACCACGCTTACGGTGACATGCTTACATACTACGCTGTAAGGAACATCGTATCTTATCTTGAGGAGAATGAAGACAAGACGTTCCAGGATATCAGCGATATGTTTGACGGAGACCGTGCCCGCGTATGGTTCAACCTGGGCGGTCAGCTCATGTCCATGGAGGATGTTGATCAGCTCCGTTCCGATATCAAGGACGGCACGCTCAACTCCTGGAAGGAGATACATCACCGCTACACAGAAATCTGGAAGAAGTATCCTATAGACAAGCTGCGTCATGCATACATGTCGCTCAAGCACGTACTTGGCATGGATACTCTCACTGCCGAAGACTGGAACAGCGTGCTCAACAAGGGTATCGACATCCAGAACTATATCTTTGACCAGGTTTATGAGACCCGTAAGAAAGATTATGAGAACAAGTTCCGTCAGGCTACGTTCATGAATGAGGATGAGATGCTGGCCGCTTGGGGCAAGCTGGATGAGAACAGCTTCATCCTTAACCAGCGCAAGGAGCTCAAGGAGTTCACGGAGCGCGTCCAGAATGTACGCAAACGCTTAATGAAGTAACAAAATGATACCAAAGGGGACGGTTCTGTTTGGTATGATTTTCATAAATACCATCAGGCTGTTTACACTTTGGGACAAAATCATACCAAACAGAACCGTCCCCTTTGGTATCATTTTGGAATCGAAAAGACAATTAACTTCAAAACAAAGATAAAAATGAATCTTAAAGAGAAAAAGTACTCCCAGTACGCACTCGTACAGGAGATGATGGACACAGTAGAGACTGTCAAGAAGTTTGATCCCGCCTGCACAAAGCAGATTGCCGAGAAGGTTGCAAAGGCTGGCAAGGCTTACTTTACCGGTGAGGGTTCAAGCCGTATCTTCCCCGCCAAGAACACTCTGCGCAAGACCAAGCGTTGGGGCATCGACCTGAACGCCCAGACCGATGGTTCATGGCAGTCACGTGAATATGACCTGAGCAAGTTCGCCGTATTTTTGGCTTCAAACTCAGGCCGTACCAAGGAGGTTACCCTGCTGGCCAAGAAACTCATGGAGGAGGGCAATCCGCTTCGCTTTGGTCTGACCGCCAATGAGGACACCATCCTTTCTACTTTCTGCGCTCAGACTCACGTGCTTAACTGCGGTTGGGAGCAGGCTGTCGCCGCTACCAAGAGCGTTGTTGAGCAGGCTCTCTATTATGAGTCAGTTCTTTGGAACATGTCCGGCAAGGATGTCAAGGCCGGTCTGGCTGCTCTTCCTGCACAGATTGAGAAGGCTCTCACCCTGCAGGTTCCTGCCGAGGTTGTAGAGTGGGTCAAGAAGGCAGAGACCATCTACTTTGCCGGTTACAACGACGGTGTGGCCGAGGAACTTACCCTTAAGACCAATGAGATTACCCGCCGCAAGTCCGATTTCCTGGAGGGCACATACGCTCTGCACGGAATTGAGGAGGTGATGAAAGAGGGTGACATCATCTTCTGGGTTGATCCTATTGCCGATGAGTACCAGAAGATTCAGGACTGCCTTATCAAGGGTGCCGGCGTCAAGGTTGTAGCTATCGCAGACCATGACACTCCGTTCCCCACCATCAAGACTCCTGCTGCAGGTGACTTCAATCCTTACGTTTATCTTTGCGCCGGATGGAATGTCCTGGTTGAGATCGGTATCGCTACCGGTATGGATCTGGATCATCCTAACCGCGCCCGCAAGGTTGGTAATGAGATACAGCTCTGATACTGAGATATATCTATTAAAGTTTTTTTGATTCGCAGAAAGACCCGCTTCCTGAACAGAGCGGGCCTTTCTCATTTATTTCCGGGTAAGTGTTATTTCCAGACTCCTGTGGACTTCATCCAGAAGTTTTCTGCAGGGAATCTTGAGTTGGGCGGTGTGACCGGTCTGGCCCGGTTTGACATCTATAATCACCTGATTGTCTTTAATCTCTGCCGATAACCAATCCCATTCAAAGTATGAGAATCCCACTTCCGGATCAACCTCCTTAACCCGTGGGCGGGTAATTATAGACCGGCTCTGAATTGTGCTGTCAAGTGTCTGATAATCACGTTCTCCAAGATAGAAAAAAATGTATAGGCTGTCGTTGCGGACCATATGGAGGTAACAGTCGTCAAACGGTATGTTTACGGTGTCCCTGCCGCCATCGGCCCCGAATTCAATCTGTGCGTATGATATGTCAAACTTGTTGCTGGCAGGGGTGCGGTTATCAATCTCGTCATTCTGGCAAGAGAGCGCCAGAAACATAAACAAAGGCAATACAAACTTTTTCATAATTACAGGACTTGATTGGGCAAATATAGTACTTTTGCGGTAATGAAAGGATTGTTCCAGTATAATATTTCGCCCTATGTAGATGCCTTCAGCACCGAGCGCGATGCCGAACTCCCGTACTATGTTGTGCAGCCGCATCAGGTGCACGGCACTGTGATTAAGGAAGTTACGGATCCTCTTACCACTCGTGATGAACTGGAGGGGGTTGATGCTCTCACCACCGATGTTCCGGGCGTGGCAATCTCTGTGAGGACGGCAGATTGTATTCCGGTTTTGCTATATGATCCGGTTCATAGGGCTGTTGCAGCGGTTCATGACGGATGGCGGGGCACTGTCCAGAAGCTTAGCCGTAAGGTTATTGATTACATGCAGGGCAGGTATGGCACTTGCGCTTCTGATTTGCATGCGGTCATAGGGCCTGGCATAGGGCCTGAGAGTTTTCAGGTGGGTCAGGAGGTTGTGGATGCGTTCCGGGATGCTGGTTTTCCTATGGATGAGATTCTTTTGGATTGCGGGCCTAAGGCTCCTACGGCGGATAATCCTATGGCCGGCGGGTTGCATATTGATTTGTGGCGTGCAAACAGATGGCTGCTGGAGAGTGCCGGAGTGCTACCGGACAATATTCAGGTGGCCGGCATTTGTACCTATCGGAACAATGACCGGTTCTTTTCGGCCCGCAGGGAGGGTCTTAAATGCGGGCGCATAATCAATGTGATAAAGCTTTTGTAGCTTAAACCTTTATAAAACAATAAAGTCCGGAGGTTTCCCTTCCGGACTTTACTGTTTGTGGTTTGCGGGATTTTTACTTCTCGCAGTCGCAGCCAATCATCTTCCACAGGCCGGCTGCAAGTGCGCCGCCGCAGAGAGGAGCTACTATGAATATCCAGAGCTGGCTCAGGGCTTCTCCGCCTGCAAAGATGGCGGGACCTATTGAACGGGCCGGGTTGACTGATGTGCCGGTGTAGCGGATGCAAACCAGGTGTACCAGAACCAGTGACAGACCTATTGCAAGGCCTGCAAAGTTACCTGCACCCTTCTTGGCATCGGTAGTGCCCAGAACAACCAGTACGAATACGCAGGTGAATACCAGCTCGGCTACAAAGCCTACGCCGGTGCTGATGCCCTGCTGGCATGCGTTCTCACCAAGTCCGCCCGGGGTGATGGCAAAGAGGATGGCAGCGCCTATGATGGCACCGATAACCTGGAAAATCATGTACATGATGGCATCCTTACCGCTCATACGGCCAGAGAGCCAAACGCCCAGTGTGATGGCGGGATTGATGTGGCAACCTGATATGCCGCCGATTGCGTAAGCCATTGCTACAACGGCAAGACCGAATGCAAGAGCTGTTCCAACTACGCCGGGAACGCCTACGCCGGCAGGTGTGCAACCCAGGCTGACGGCAGCGCCGCAACCCATGAGAACCAGAACCATGGTTCCGATCATTTCAGCTAAGTACTTTTTCATAAATATCTTTTGAGTTAGTAAATAAGTTAATCTTGTGCTAAAATAATGGTTTTTTCTTTATGTTGTAACATTATTTCATGTGAAAAATGGGGCTGTCCCCAATTGCACATCCCTAATTGCACATTGTCAGGCTTATGCGCTGGCGCTCCAGGTCAACGTCAAGAACCTTTACCATTACCTGCTGTTGCAGCGATACCACCTGCGTGGGGTCCTTGATGAACTTGCCGGGAGCAAGCTGTGATATGTGTATCAGGCCCTTAACGTGGACTCCTATGTCAACGAAAGCGCCAAAGTTCGTTATGTTGTTCACTATTCCGGGCAGTTCCATGCCGGGCTTGACATCCTCTATGGTGTGGACCTCATTTGAGAACTCGAATTTCTTGAGCGGGCCGCGCGGATCACGGCCGGGCTTTTCAAGTTCCTGCATTATATCGGTCAGGGTAGGGATGCCCACCTTGTCGGTAACGTATCGGTTTATGTCTATCTTGGCTCGCAGTTCCGGGCTCTTCATCAGGTCCTCAACCTTGCAGCCCAGATCCTTGGCCATCTTCTCAACTATCGCGTAGCTCTCGGGGTGTACTGCCGAGTTGTCCAGCGGCTGGTCACTGCCCGGCACCCGCAGGAATCCTGCTGCCTGCTCAAATGCCTTTGACCCCAGGCGCGGCACCTTCATCAGCTCCTTGCGTGAGCTGAACGGGCCGTTCTCCGTGCGGTAATCTACAATGTTCTGCGCCAGTTGCGGGCCTAATCCGCTTATGTAGGTGAGCAGATGGGTGCTGGCGGTGTTCAGGTTCACTCCCACGCGGTTTACGCAGCTTATCACGGTCTGGTCAAGCGAGTGCTTCAGCTCCGTCTGGTTCACATCTTTCTGATACTGGCCTACGCCTATCGATGACGGGTCAATCTTGACCAGTTCGGCAAGCGGATCCATCAGGCGGCGTCCTATTGAAACGGCTCCGCGAACCGTCACGTCATAATCCGGAAACTCGTCACGCGCAGTCTTTGATGCTGAGTAAATTGATGCGCCGTCCTCATTCACGCTGAATATCTGAACGCCTTTGGGCAGCCGCAGTTTCTCAACAAACTCCTTGGTTTCACGCCCCGCTGTTCCGTTGCCTATGGCTATTGCCTCTATCTTGTATTGCTCTACCAGAGTCTGTATTTTTGCCGCTGCCTGACGTGCTTCATTGTGTGGCGGATGGGGGAAAATAGCCTCATTGTGAAGCAGTGTTCCCTGTGCATCCAGACACACCACCTTACACCCTGTCCTAAAGCCCGGATCTATGCCCAAAACGGCCTTCTGACCTAGTGGAGAGGCCATTAGCAGCTGTTCCAGGTTTCTTGCGAATATCCTTATTGCTTCCGCGTCAGCCTGGCTCTTCGCGTATGCCGAGAACTCGTTTTCGATTGAAGGCTGCAGCAGTCTGTAGTATGAATCCTGCACCGCCTCATCAACCAGTTCCGATGCCTCGGACTTGCCTCTGACATATCGGTTTGACAGTGCATCGGCAGTCTTCTCATCATCAATTTCTATCGATACGCGCAGCATTCCTTCGGCCTCGCCGCGACGCATCGCAAGCAGCCGGTGTGATGCGCAACGGTTCAACGGTTCATTAAAGTCAAACCAGTCGCGATACTTCTGTGCCTCGGCCTCCTTGCCGCGTACCAGCTTGCTGTAGATTCGTGCGGTGCGGCGGTATCCGTTGCGCACCAGGTTGCGTGCGCTCTCATCCAGCGATACCTGCTCGGCTATTATGTCCATCGCTCCCTGCAGGGCATCATCAACGCTCTCCACACCTTTCTCCTTATCTACGTACTTTCCGGCCTCGCGCTCCAACGGAACGTAGGGATTCTGCTTCATCACGAATTCTGCCAGCGGCTCCAGACCTTTCTCGCGGGCTGCATCGGCGCGTGTCTTGCGGTGCGGCTTGTAGGGGGCGTAGATGTCTTCCAGTTCCACCGAATCCCAGCAGTGCTCAATGCGTCCCTTCAGCTCGGGCGTAAGCTTGTTCTGGCTCTCTATGGTGCTCAGTACGGTTTCCTTACGTTTGGCAAGCGTCTCCAGACGCTCCAGGGCATCGCTCACCTGTGTGACCTGAACCTCGTCCATGCCGCCCGTTGATTCCTTGCGGTATCGGCTTATAAAAGGTATAGTGGCACCGTTCTCAAGCAGTTTCAGGGTATTCTCCACCTGATGCTCCCTTAGCCCGGTCTCTTTTACTATTATCTGAATGTATTCGGCGTTCATATCTGATTATAGGGTCTCGTCAAAGAATTTCTGCATCTTCTCTGCGTAAGGTACTCCAAAGCGTGCAAAAGTGTTTTTTGTGCCCTGGTCGGGTTTCCAGTCAAAGAAGGCGTGGCTGGCTCCTTCAACTATCAGCAGCTCGGCTATCTGACCTGCGGCTTTCAGGTTCTCCACGTATTTTTCCATCGGAGCGCGCTGAACGGTGCGGTCCTGCGTGCCTATCACCAGGAACTGCGGAGCCTTACGCTTGCTGGCCTGCGGTATGTTGCTGTCCGGGGTTATGGCATCCTTTCCTTTCTGATCCAGATCTGACACAAACCTCTGCAGGCTCTGCAGGTCAAACACTCCATAGCTGGGCGCAGCGGCCTTTATGGCTTTGGTAAGCTCATTTCTTGCCTGTTTTACAGTCATTCCTTTGGGCATATAGGTGGGCTTGAACTCATATACACCTTCCTTTATTCCGAATCCGCCGTCACCAATCAGGTCAACCAGGTCAATCATGCATGCTGACAGATGTCCGCCTGCGCTGTCTCCGGTAACACCTATCCTGTCGGGGTCTATTCCATACTCCTTGGCGTGTTCACGTATGTGCAGTATGGCTCCGTAGCAGTCCTCAATCAGCTGGTTCATGGTGTTGGCTTTGCTGTCGCCGTCACGGGTTCCTATCCAGCGGTAGTCTATGCTGGCCACCACGTATTTGCCTCCTTTTATAAGTTCGCGTGCCAGTCCTCGCATTATGTTCTCATCGTTCGATGACCAACCGCCTCCGTGTATTATCACTATGCATGGCAGGTTCTTGGCTCCGTCGGGTATGAACATGTCGTATTTCAGGGGTTTCACTCCCGGTGTGGCATATACCACGTCCTGAACTGTTCTGTAGCCTTTCAGGCGCGATGCTTCCATTATTGAGGCTCCTATGCTCATGTCGTTGTCAACGGTTACCTTGAAGTTTTGCTCCATTGATTCCTTGTAGGTAGGGTAGAACATATCCTTGTCCTGTGACAGCCAGTAGCCGCTGTCAAACACCCAGTCTGCATCGGTCACGCTTACCTTTACATTCAGTATCGTGCCGGCTTTTACCTGGCCGTTTTCGGGTATGGACGGGGTTACTGTCACGCTGCCGTGGGCCGGCTGATCTACTCTTACCCTGTAACTTTCCTGTGCGTAGGTTGTGGCTGAAAACGTCAATGCCGTTATTAAAGTCAGTAATCTTATTGCTTTCATATTTAATTTATTATGCATTTCTGTTTAAACCTGTTTTTATTAAGCAAATATCCCTTTGTTTTTGTTGCAGAAACAAATTTAGAAATAATAAAAGATTTCCAACTATTCCAAGAGAACTTTTTGGAGTACTAATACTCCCCAAACGTTATTGGAGTACCAATAATCTCAAAGAACTTTTTGGAGTATCAGTATTGGATGCACCGCAGAACTATCAGTTTGGGGAGACGACGTTCCGTGGCTACTCCGGGCATCTCCGGACCCTAAACGTCGAACTCCTCCTTTCCAGTTGAAATCCAACTGTTTTGGAGATTTTTTTCAAATTATTTTTTTGCTTATGTGCCACATTACAAATGGATTGACAATTTAACTCATTTGAAATGAGCGCATAAGCATTTATCGGCCC
>Ga0265298_10001068_pt1 | contig 40378 bp, 66 predicted proteins | sample AusTroGonzalo_MG_3_FD_193486 | JGI IMG/M metagenome (GOLD analysis project Ga0265298, IMG submission 193486) | Bovine rumen microbial communities from tropical cattle in Woodstock, Queensland, Australia - Gonzalo_01 | ecosystem: Host-associated > Mammals > Digestive system > Stomach > Rumen ... | reverse complement strand
ACTTATCAAGAGATAGCTGATGTACTTGATGAAAGTATAAAATTCCAGATGTCTCAGATATCTAAAGCATTAGAGTCTAATGATGTAGTCAAAGGACTTCTTAAGAAAGGTGATATAGCCGAGTTAGCACAAGCTAAAACTGCAATACCAGAAGGTAAAATTGGTATATCAACTAAAAAGTTAGAAGAAGAACTTGCTAAACAAGCATCCGCTGGTGGTGAAATAGATATAAGTAGAGCTCTATCTAGAGCTAAGGTTTCATCAGAGGCTGATAATTCTACTTATATTTTAAGTAAACTATATTCAAAAGCTATAGACAATATGTTTAAAGAAGGTCCTAGAGGAAGTGGTAGACATTTACTTACTGCATTTAAGAAATCTGTTCTTGCTCAACCACACTGGATAGCTCTTAACAGAGCTGGTAACTGGACAAATATGAGTATGGCTGGGGTAGGTTTAAACGATATAGCTGATGCTTGGAATTATAGAAATATAATACCAAGACAATTAATGCAACAGACATCATTTAATAACTATCTTGGAACAACTGCTAGCGGAGCTAGGACATCTACATTAGCTAATTCTTTATCTAAACCTTGGAATAATATGGGTAGGGCTTGGAAACAATTTAAGAATAGCGATAAAACATTAGAAGATATCGGAAAGGTTGTTGCCGAAACATATTCAAATATAAGTGATACTACTGCTAACTTATTCTTTAACTTAGAGTCAAAAGCTGAAACTATGGATAGATATGCCGATATGATTATGCATGCTAAAGCAATGGCTAATAAAACTGGTGGTAAATGGCAAGACATAATCAAGAAAGCTAATGATGATAAGAGTTTATTCAATAAGTTAAATAATGAAGTAAATAAAGATTTAGGTGATTATGTAGGTAAAAACTATGCATTGCCTACTGGTTATTATACTACATTATCAGAAACTGTACCTTTCTATAGGTTCTTAACACAGACTGGTCGTACATCGCTTCACCAGTTAGCAAACCATCCGATGGGTATACAATCATCTGTAATAACTCCAAGTAGAGTTGGTGGTCCACTGTCAGAACAAATTATTCAAGATAATAAGTTCGATAGAGATAAATACCAAGGTGGAGTACCTTATAGAAAAGACCCAGTTGATGATAGTATAAGAACTATAGGTGGTGAGCCGTTACCTTTACAAAGCGTAATGAGCGAAACTATAGGTGGTAATGGTTTGGATTGGTTAGGATTAGTATCGCCTGGATATAAGATTGTATCTGATACATTATCTTACAAAAAAGGTGGTAAATATACTCCATCTTCAAAGAGATTATCAGAACTAAAAAAATCTAAAAACCCTAAGGACCAAGCTCTAGCTAAGAACTATAAACCAACGCTTGGTGAACAACTAGCATTTGGATTACAACAAGGACTTAGTGCTACACTTAACCCTTATGCTCAGATGCGTACTTATATACCAGAAATATATGGTACGGTTACAAATAAACCTATAGGAAGGTATTATGATGCGTCTATATTACCAATACCAAGTAATACTAATTACAGTTCACCGCTTAGGTTAACTCCAGCAGAACAACTAATGAGATGGTTTGGTATACAATCCAAGACAAATTATAAAACTAAACCTAAAAAGCCTAATAAAAATTCTTTTAGATATTCATCACAAGCTTCTCAAAAAGAAGAAAAGAACAAAGAAAGGATAAGAAATGGTAGATAATATAAGTAAGCCATTTAATTTTACATCTAATACTTACGCTAAAGCAAGTGAAGTTAATGCTGACTTTGATACATTGTATACTGGTGTAAATACTTGTATTAACCAAGTAAACACAAATACTACTAATATAACTAATCTAGGCACAAGTAAAGCTGATAAAAATGGTAGTAGTTCTAATACATTTTCTGTAGCAGACCCAGTCTATGGAACTGACGCTGTCAATAAGCAATCTATGATGAGTGCAATAGGAAATTCTATTGACTATATTGGTGGATTAAAAGTATCAAAAGATGCGAACCAGACAATATTAGTTACTGCTGGTAGTTGTTACGACTACGACCGTACTGTTTTACTTAAGCTTGATAGCAATACCACAAAGCAAGACACCACATTAGGTGCAAGTGCTAATTATTATGTCTATATTATCGGTGATGACACAGGTACATCAATAGATATATTAATATCATCAAATTCATCGACACCTTCTTTGCCAGCTGGTTATACAAAATACAGAAGAATAGCCAGGTTCACAACTGACGCAAGTAAATATATAGACATAATATATAATGGTGGTTCATCTACACCAGATGCAACTGCAGTTATTATAGGCTCATATGTTAGTAGTACGAGTGGTTGGATATTATATTCTAATAAATTATGTATACAATGGGGTAGATTAACTACATCTGCACAAGGACATAATAAAAATATAAATCTGCATAAAACATATGCTAATACAAATTATAATATATTATTACAGCAATATGGTGGTGGAAATGGTTCAGCTGAATATCAAAACATTCAGTTTATAGAGGCTGGTTCTATTACTGCTAGTAAGTTCCAAATATTTAATGGACCATATTCGTCAGCGATACATTGGCGCACTTATGGTTATGTAGCTTAAGGAGGTATAAATGGAAATTAAAGCTGAATTATTAGAGCCATATACTGATATTCAAAAATTTGAATTTATAGAAATGGCTAATGATAATAACTATTCTGTTGAGTATTGTGCAGATAAATTAGAGGCTTGGGGATATACTCAAGAGGAGGAAGAAGAAATAGAAAGAGAAAGAATATCTCATCTTAAATGTACAAAAAGAGTATTAGCTCTTATCCTTGAACAATTAGGTTTTAGTTATAAAAATCAAATCAAACCTTTAATAGATGAAAACGATAGAGCATCTCTTGAATGGGAGTTATGTGTAGAATTAGAAAGATGTAATCCTTTATTAGATATATTTGGACAACAGCTAGGTATATCTTCTGAACAAATAGATGCCATATTTAAGTATGCAAACGGAGAAATAGAAACCTTGGAGGTTGAATAATGAGCGAATTAATATTACCTATTAAGCAAGGTGAAGAATTGAATATAGGATTTACCGTTAAAGAAGATAATAACCCAATGAACTTATCTACTTATACAATTAGATTTCAAGTAAAAAAAGTTCCTTTGGTAAATGCTCCAGCTATTGTAGATAAAGAAATAACTACAGTAAGTGATATAAATGAAGTAGGAAGAATTAACTATCCATTACAAGGGCAGTTTGTTGTTCATCTTAAAGAAGAAGATACTTCATTCCCACCTGGCGAATATGCTTTAATTATAGCTGTAGAAGGTGAAAACTATATAGATATTATTTCAAGTAAATGTTGTAACAAAGCAATATATAAGATATGTGAACAATAAGAGGTAATGATGCCTGATATAGATAGAGATATATCAATAGACCAAATAGATTATACTATAGATATTAACAATTTAGATTATACTATAGAATTAAAACAGCAGCCAGAATATGTTATAGAACTAAATGAACAAGGACCACAGGGTCCACAAGGATACACTGGTAATGGTATAGAGTCTTATGAGCTAACAGAAACTATAGGTTTAACTGATACATATACAATAACATTTACAGATGGTAATACAACAGAGGTAAATGTAGTTAATGGCAAAGGTATAGAAAGTATAGAATTAACATCTACAGAAGGATTAGTTGATACATATACTATTACTTATAATGATGGTGATACTTCTACATTTCAAGTTACAAATGGTAGAGATGGTATAGATGGAACTGACGGACAAGATGGACAATCTGCTGAAATAACTGGTGCTACTGCTACTATAGATAGCGGAGTAGGTACTCCTAGTGTTACAGTAACTACTGGAGGTACTTCTTTATCTAGGTCATTCGAATTTGCGTTTAGTAATTTAAAAGGCGCAGATGGAACTAATGGTCAAGACGGTGCTGATGGACAGGCGGCTACTATAAGTGTAGGTTCTGTTTCAACTGGTGCGGCTGGTACAAGCGCAAGCGTTGTAAATAGTGGTACAAGTTCAGCGGCTGTGTTAGATTTTACTATTCCTAAAGGTGATAAAGGAGACACAGGGAATAACGGCACAAATGCAACAATTACCAATGTAACGGCTAGTGTAGATGCAAATGTAGGTACACCTTCTGTAACCGTAACTGTTGGTGGTACTGAAAGTGCAAGAACTTTTGATTTCGCTTTTCATAATCTTAAAGGTGCTGACGGTACTGGAAGTGTAACAAGTGTCAATGGTCAGACAGGTAGTGTTGTTTTAACGGCTACTGATGTAGGGGCTTTATCCAATACTGTAACTATACCTACAACTACAAGCGAATTAGTTAACGATAGTGGATATATAACAGGTATAAATTCAAGTGATGTAACAACTGCTCTCGGATATACACCTTATGATGCAAGTAACCCTAACGGCTATACTTCTAATGTAGGTACTGTTACAAGTGTAAACAATGTACAACCTGTGGGCGGAAATGTTACGCTTGATATTTACTCAAGAAATATTGGTGAAATAGTTACATCTACTATACCATTAACTGATGCAGGATTACACTTGTTAGATGGTTCTTTGTTGCAGTATGGCAGTTATAAAGCCTTCATTGATTATATTGCTGAATTATATGATAGTGGTGATTATACTGCTATATTTGATACAGAAGCTAATTGGCAACAGTCTGTAACCAATTACGGTGTATGTGGTAAGTTTGTTTATGATAGCGTTAATAATACTGTAAGATTACCAAGAATAACTGGCATTATTGAAGGTACAACAGATTTAACTGCGTTGCTTGATTTAGTTCGAGCTGGATTACCAAATATTACTGGTCGTGTATTTGCTGGTTCTTCAAATGCTACTGGTGGTTATGTTTCACCTACTGGATGTTTTACGCAATCTGGAACTGGTGCAGACGCTTTTTATAAAGGAACTATAAATAGTGCAATAACATATTTTGATGCTTCTAGTTCATCTTCTATTTATGGAAGGTCTTCTAAAGTTCAACCACAAACAATAAAGGTTTTGTATTATATAGTTATTGCAACCACAACAAAAACAGATATTGAAGTTGATATTGACGAAATTGCAACAGACCTCAATAATAAAGCTGATATTACAGCTGTTGACGGTCAATGGGTATCCAGTTATTTATCAATAGCTAGTGGTGTATCAGCTCCAACATCAACTGCTTTAAGTTATAGTTTAGCAAATTATTTACCTAACGATGGATATATATATGAAGTAATGTTTTCTATGGTGGGTTCAACATCAACATCTGCAAGCTCTTATAATAGAGGGTATTTGTATAGTGATATAATAACTTCTGCTGTAGTAGTATTCTATCACAGAAACCCTCAAGGTAACTCAATATCAACAACTGATGGTGGAAATGCAATTATACCAATAGGGTTAGAAAGGAAGATATACATTTCTCCTTATGCTAATAATACAGGAACACTTAGTTTATATGCTACTGGCTATAGACGAATTGGAACAAATAGTTAGGAGGATTAATGTACTACGCATTTATAAAAAATAATCAGATTGACGGTGCAGGACAAGTTCAATGTCTTAACCCTGAAATACAAAATATAGAGATAACTCAAGAGGTTTACAACAATATAGACCATTATATATGGAATGGCTCAAATATTATACTTGACCCCGATTATGACGAAAAACAAAGGCAAAAGGAAGCTGAAAGAATTGCTCAACTTCATTTGACAAGAGGTGATGTGTTTAGAGCATTGCTGTTAGCAAGACAAGTAACTCGTTCACAGATAAGGGCATTAATAGAAGCTATGCCTGATGAAACACCTGAACAACAAATAGCGAAAGAATATGCATTAATAGACTTTGATGAAAGTCTAGACTTCTTTAGAGGTGTAGGTCTTATAGATACATTAGGTCAGCAATTAGGTATAAGTTCAGAAGCTATGACACAATTCTTTGAAACAAATGACTGGCATTATTTAGTACCTGATACAAGAAAGGGTTAGACATTATATGATAGTAATAACTCCAAATATTAGATATCAATCGATAGCGTTTGGATATTCTAGCAAATTAAAAGACCTATATAGACAAGGTAAACTTGAAGGATTAAAATCTTTTTCTGGTGAAGAACTAAAACATCCATCCATAGACCATATAAAACCAAAGTCTAAAGGTGGTAAAAATATTTTAGGTAACTATGTGCTTACAAACTGTAAAGAAAATTCTCTTAGAGGTGATAAGAATATAGATTACTATATAGAAAACAATGAACAAGGAATGTTGGACTACATTAAATGGTTTGAAACACACAAGGTTCCTGGGTTCGATTGTATAGGTTATATACGAAAAGTAATCAATACAATTAATAATGTTAGTGAGAAGTTTATAATAATTAATATGATTAAATGAAAGGAAAAAACTATGGCTTGCAAAGGTAAAAAGAAAGGAAGATAATATGAGTTGGTTAACTGATAAAAGTCCAATACTTCAAAGTGATATTCCTAATAAGATTGAGACACTTCATAACCAAATTTATTATCATAAAGGTAACGCTTATTTAATACCTAGAGGATTAGTTAGTGATAACTATACAATACCTTTAGGTATTAATAAAAGTAAATGGGATGTACGAGCATCGCATCTTCATGATATAGCTTGTAAGTATCACCAAGTAATATTAATTAATTTATCATTACCTACTATAATAGATAATTATTTAGAAGATATTACAATAGATGATAAAGATATAACTATATGCAAAGATATACCTAAAGAATATTTATCAACTATGGAAGTAAGTTTTAATAAAGCTAATAACTTATTAAAAGACGCAATGGTCTCGTCTGGTATTCCTACTAGATATTGTAAACTATATAGATTTGCTGTTAACTTTAATCTTAATTGGTTATTTACTGGTAAGGATAAAATAGACTTAAATAAATTATATAAAGATAATATCATTACTTAATATATATTATAATATACTATATACTATATAATATATAATATATATTATAATAAATATATTATAATATAATATATAATAATATAATATATATATTATAATAATACAACCTTCCGCAAAGGCGGTTCGGTTGTAACCTAATTATAACATATATTTTTTAGAATTACATCATAATAAATAATGATTGTTTAAAGGGAAATTAAAATGAAAGATGTAGACTCATTAATCTATAATGAATTAGTAGCAATGAGACAAGATTTAAAAGATTATATGGAGAGAACTGATAGAAGAATACTCTCTCTAGAGAAGTTTAAAGAGAAGGCAATGGGAGTCTGCTTATGCGTAGGCGTAGGACTTAAATGTGCTTGGGATTATATAGTAGAAAGGATAGTATAATGGCATATAGAAATATAGTCAAGGAAATGTTCGATAACCAAATGTCAGAAAATCCTAGAAGCTATTCGGAAAAAGATTTTGAGGCTGATATTATAAATCAGTTAAAACAAAATGTATTCAATCAAGAGTATGACTTAAAGAATAGAGTGTCAGAATTAATGGATGTAAAGAGATATAGAAATAGTATAGGCGATAAAGACTATGACCCTATATTGCGTAGAGAGTTCTCATACAGAAATTATGGTAGTGGTAAACATAATGATGTTTTTGAGATGGGTAATATTGAACTAATAAAAAAATATCTCCAAAATGATGACCCTATCTTTAGAACACAAGCTACGATAGGTAGCGGAAGATACACAATAGACCCAAGTGGGAATGTTATAGTAACTGACACATACAATTTCTCTAAAAATAAACATATGAAAAACATGGCAGACTTATTACATTTGATGGGAGCATATAAAGGTAACGCATTTCCTATTAGTATTAATTTAGGAAATATAAATGATTGGGAATTACAATATACTGGTAACAGAGACTTGGACCAATACTACAATAGATACAATAGATACATTGGTGAATAATTATGGCAAGTTTAAAGATGATAACATTTCATTGGACTGGCGGTACTTATACACCTAATAGCGTAGACCTTAACGCTTATCATTTTCTTATAGATGGTGATGGTAAGGTCCATAAAGGTAAGTATAAGCCAGAAGATAACCTTAACTGTAAGGACGGAATATACGCACGACATTGTGGTGGTGGTAATACAGGTAATATAGGTATAGCTATTTGCGCTATGTGGAATTCTAAAGATTACCCCATAAAGCGTATACAAATAGAAGCCGCTTGTAAATTAGCGGCTGAGTTGGCAGAACGGTACGGAATTAGAATTACTGATAAAAGTATCGTGACCCATTCAGAGTTCGGTAAATCTCATCCTAATACTACAAGCTATGGGAAGATTGATATACAATCATTGCCGTGTGTTTCTATATATGGTGTTGATAGCGTTGGTAAATGGATAAGAAATAAAGTACAATGGTACAGGAGTAAGATGTAATGGATGAAAGTTATATAGATATAGCAAAGATGATATGGAATGAGATGAACCCAATAGAAGGATGGACCAGTCCTCAAGCTAACTTTATGATGAACAGCTTGAGTAATGAACAACCTAAAGCAGCTCTATTTAAACATAATATAAACAATATAACAAATATAGATGGAAGTAAGGTTAGATTACCTTGGTTAACTAAGGCAAATATATCTAGAGATAACGCAAATAAACTATTACAATACGGTGATAAGACATATCACCAAGCTTATGTTGTGCCAGAAGATGAAATTAAATATATAAGAAATGATTTTGATAAAATAAAAAATAGAATACCAACAAAGTCTTTAGGTAAACTTGTGAACAAAATCTTGAACGAACCAGTTATTAAAACAACTGGTAAGATTACGAGTAGATTAGCTATACCTTTAGCCATTATAGATGGTATTGGTTTTAATCAACCAGTATACTAAAATTAGCTAATAGCTTGACGATTAAATCTAAGACTACTAGCAGGCTCGTAGAGACGAGTAGGTATAATAATGATAAAGATGTATAAGATAACAAAAAAGCCCGCAGGAAATTAATCCTAGCGGGCTATCTTTTTGTTTATTTGTAATACAAAATATAAAGGAGAGTATTAAATTTATTTTTTAACTTCATATAATCCACCAGCTAGTGGGTCAAAATCTAACTTAGTTTGTCTAGCTTTTTGTATCCGTTGATATAATTCTGATACAGCTAAAGCATTCCAAGCCATATGAGATAGGTGTGGAAGGTTACTTTCTGGGTCTAACTCCTCCCCATTTTTATAATTAAGATAATGTCGCAACATTGCATTTAGATATCTTTCTATACCATTATCAACTTCCTGCCAGCCGTTATCAGTATACTTCTCAGCACCAAAAGTACCAACAAGACCAACGCCCCAAAGAGCGCTACGAAATCCACCAAGTACCAAGTCTAGTCTTGGTTTTCCATTATCAAGCTTAACTCCTTTCTCTGTACTCATTATTCCACATCCTTTAACTTTTCTTGTGGTATCAATTTGCGTAAGTGGAACTTAGGAGCCTTCGGGTTTTGTCCAGTGAATGGGAACAGTATGTAACTGTCTTTCTCTGTAAGTTTAAAAGTATAGTATGGCTTTCCACTTGCCGATGTGTTACCCCAAACAGGGATGCACCCACCTTCATCAAATAATTCTGTAGTGTCTTCAATCATAAGACCTCCTTAATTTTTTTAGATAACTTTGTAACAATATCTTTAATCTTTTTAATTTCTTCTACAAAGTATTCTTTACCTTCTTCTAATTCTACTAATAAATCTCTAAGATTTTCTAAACATTTCTTAGCTTCATTAACATCAGTCTTTTCTTTCTTTAAAACTTTCTTAGCTTTAGAATAACTTCTTGCTAACTTCAACGCTTTAATTATATTCATATTAACCTCCTATCTGTTATACTTATTCATCATAGCTAACTCTTTTGGATTACGGCATCTCCAATATAACTCACAATTATCTTTACAAGGTTCTTGTATATCTATTATTATATAGGATTGCCATTCGTCTGGCATAGCCAAATATCTGAAACAAGTTTGTTTATCTTTGCAATCTCGTCTACTACACATTGATATATCTACCATCTATACCTCCTCTAGCTCATCACAGAATTGTTGGTAAGCGTCTTGGACCGTAACGCCAGTGTCTCTTACCTCTCCGTCCCAAGTTGTAGCAAATTGTCTTACATCCACATTTGGTCTAACTATTTCTGCAGTACCAAAATCTATTTGTCTAGCTGACACGATAAAAGGGTTTTCTCTCAACCTTTCTTCTACTAGTGCTGTTAATCTTTTATACAATTTCTCTGCTATTTCTTCAAAATCTTCACCAGCACAAATATCTGATACTACAATATCAAAGCAACCTAATTTAATTTGGTATCCTATTTCGTCACCATTGTCACAATTAAAACCAATCTCAATATATGAACCATGATTGGTATCGTCTAAAAACTTTTTTGCTAATGGTCTAAAGATATTTTCTAACTGTCTCATCATCGCTCCTTCCTATTCTGTTAAGTATCTTTATTTTAAATTCTTGAGTAACTGGTAATATCTCTAAGAGGAACTCAACCCAATTTTTCCAGTTATTCTCTGTTATCTCTAAGGTCAAGTTTCTTTCCTCCATAAAGAGTTATTATACCGTTATCGTAATCATCTTTACCTAATATCTTTGCACAGTTATAAACCTTTTCAAATTCCTCAATGCCTAAACCAGCATCTATATACATTTGTGCTATATCATCTATTGTTACACCTTTAAGCAATAGCTTATCAGCTGTAGCCTTTCCAACTTTTGGTAATCCACTATAACCATCTGTTGCATCACCCATTAATAGTTGCCGTTTGAAATTAGCTTCAGCTTGCACTGGTGTAATAAACCTTATTTCATCATGGTAACTATCATATATCTTACCAGAGAAAGTTCTAAGGTCTTTGTCAATAGATATAACCACATTGTTCTTATCTTCTTCTAGTAATATCCTACATGTATCATCAGCTTCAAGATGAGGTGTATAAACCATAGGGAAGTTATCAAAACACATCTTCCTGACTAAATCTAACATTATAGGCTTTGCTTGTTTCTTTCTATTAGCTTTATAACTAGGATTAATAATATAACGAAAGTTATCAAACCCACCAGTAACTAATATATATTCATCACAATGACACTTACTAGTTAAATCTTGGAATGTTTCAAGCAAATAGTTATAAGCTTTATTAATATCATATACTTCATAATACTTTCCTTCACCTAAATCTTCTAGTGAATTACAAGTACAAGCAGCTTTATACATATATGTATCACTATCTATAATCGCTCTACTCATCTAACACCTCTTTTATTGAACTCATTATCAATCTAATTAATAGTTCATCACTATCAATCCACTTCTCTACTATACCTCGAATAGCACCAAGTTTATAGTGCAATTCTTTTTCTTTACTCTCGAATGTCTTCATCTCTAAATACCTTTGATATCCTTTCAAGTTCTTTATCAGTAACATCTATAAGATGATTTATTATTTTAACTCTTTCATCTTTCATATCTCTTTCAAACTCGCTAGTAGGTGGCATCCATTCGATTAACCTACGGTAACCAATTAAACATTCTTGCATTGCATACAAGTCCATAGTATTCATACTCATATTATTTACCTCCAAATTTATTATACAATATATATATTATTTTGTCAATACTTTCTCTATCTAATTCCATAACATCTATATCAACCCTTGGTTTGTCTTTGTCTAACCCACCATACACATACAATACCAAAGGTATTCTACTTATATTATCATCTGGAAGTTTTCCTAACTCTACTAGAGCATCTTCAAAAAACTTTTCATGGACAGAACAAACATTACCTAAATCAAATTTTCTTTTATTACCATTATAAGCAGTATATATTATAGCTACTTGATTAAACTTTGGTAGCTTTTTAATTTGTTTTTCCATATACTTCTTATAATTTATCTTACAATTATTCAACACTCTATAATGTGTATTACGGTAATTGTTTAGGTTAAGTATCCAGCTCTTAACTTTGCTTGCTAATATCTTTATCGGTGAATACAATTTCATTATCCCATACTCCCACATAACATATACTTAATTGTATGGATAGCCTCTTTAGCATCATAACCTTTGTGTATCACTTGATTACATTGCTCATTTATTCTAGACATAAGCTCCATTAGATATTCATTTTCTTCATTAAGAAGTTCTATCTTTTTATCTTTTATGCTTTCACTCATTATTTCATCCTTCCAAAATTGCCCCAAGCATCTATTAGGTATTTGTAATCATATCTAAATCCATCCCTATCTGTATATCCATATACCATTGTAGTTCCATCATTAAATATAACAGAAATAGAATAACAATCATTACCTTCTATGTTTGGAATTATATCTTCTATGTCACCCCAATCAATTATACTAACACGCATATCTACCCCTACCTTTCATTATGCCATTCATAAACCATTTATCAAACTTATCTATTATAAATATTACAATTATTATAACAGCGACTGTATAACATGTACCAGCTAAATCAAAATCTACCACAATTTGTTCCTCCTACTTCTAAAAACTTAACTTTACTTGGTTGCCAACACATTTCTATATCTTTATTATTAATACCACCTCTGTTCTTACGAATAAGAAGTTCAGCAGCACCTCTGCTTGCTGGGTCATCTGGAAAATAATATTCATTACGATATAAAAATGTTACAACATCAGCGTCTTGTTCAATAGCACCACTCTCTCTTAAGTCACACAACATAGGTCGTTTGTCTTCTCTAGTTTCTAATGCCCTAGATAACTGAGATAATACTATTATTGGAACTTGATATTTAATAGCAAGTGATTTCAAATCACGAGACATCTCTGCAACTTCGACCTCTCTATTTTTAGAGTTTTTACCTGTCGGAGTCAGCAACTGGAGATAGTCAACTACAACTAATCCACAACTACCTTTAGTAGATTGAAGATTAATTATAGCTAACTCTATGTCAGAAACCTTACAAGGTGTCTTTGTTTCTATAAACAAATTCAAGCTATCTAAATATTCTTTTTGATTTTTAATCTTTTGAATATCATCATCTGTGACTTGCCCTGTATTTATTCTGTTGACATCTACACCAGCTTTACTGAACAACATTCGTTGTGTATATTCCTTCCTGTTCATTTCTAATGAAATAAACAGTACATTGTTTTCTTTTGATACATACTCAGCGATATTCATAACAAAGGCTGACTTACCCATTGAAGGTCTAGCGCCTACAATATATAGTTTACCTTTTTGCAAACCACCAGTATAATAATCAAGAGTAGGAAAACCAGACTTTATACCAATACTACCAGTGTTCTTGCTTCTTTCCATATCCTCTAGAACTTCATCTAGTCCGTCAGATATTGTATCTAATTTATCAGACTCCATATTACCACCGACAATAGATGTTATTTTACTACAGTAGTCCATACAAAGTCTATTAACATCAGAAGATTTCTTGAGTTCTTTATCGAAATCGTTTATTAAACTAGCAACTTTTCTGTAAGTGTTTTGTGATAGTACGGTATCAACTATTGGTACTATCAAGTTACTCATTGGTGAGTTAAGTGCTAAATCGTTTATAACTTTTCTACCACCTATATCTTTGAGTTTACCAGTATTTAACAAACGGTTACTAACAGTTACTATATCTACATCAACACCAATATTGTATAAGTCTATTATAGCTTGATATATTTCTCTATACACACCTTTAGGAAAACTTTCAACTGGTACTTTTGTAGACGCATAAGGTATTTTACTAGCATCAATTAATAATATTCCTAATAGGTCTTGATAAACTTCATCTGATACTTCCATTAATTTGCTCCTATTAATACTTCACAAATTCTCTCATAACAATCTTTACTAGTACATTCATTCGGATATGTTTCACCCTCATGCGTACAATCATGACAGAAGTTAGAATGGCAATGCCACAATGCTATTGTAGATAAAATCTTTTCTAAATTATCACCTTTAATTTCCATTATGAATATTCCTCCTGTTCTAATATACTTACTGTATTACAAACAACATAACATTTTTCAACAAACCCTTTACCAACTGGGTTCATTTTAAATTGTAAATACCCAGTACAAATTACATTTGCACCTTCATATAATTCTGTATTAACATAATCTGCTAACGCTCCAACACATCTACACTTAATCATATTCTTAATCATTGTACTCTTATGTGGTGAATATTTTTGATTAAGTAAAGTGAAGTTTGTAACAGATAACTCATTATCGTATTCGTGATTTATCATGCCGTATATCTTTCCAGATATAACAACGCTATTCATTATCTATATACCTCTTTATATATTTTATCAAAATCTTTTTTAAGTTCATTATATTCTTCTATTGTAAGGTCACCATATGCACAAGAATTATTAAATTGATTAAGAACAACTTTCATATCGTTTCTCATTGCTGGCGTTATTTTCTCTTTACTGTTCCAAGTATTTATAATACTTTCAAAATAACCTTTAATACTCATACGCTATTCCTCAATTTTATGATTAATAAACATATTCTTTAAAGCAAAACATACATCATGTAGTACGCCATTTGTTGCTGGTTTTAAAATTACATCACCATCTCTTAAAAAATATTGAGCCTGACATTTGTATATAGAATTTATATACATAACCTTATTAAAAAGGTTTGGTGTTGTTTTATTTAAACTACCTATAATTTTTATTACTTCCATAATTCCTCCGAATAAATATTAAACGAAACACCTTTGCCAAGAGGGGGTCGTCTCTTGGTCTAAGGATAATTATTTATGTACGATTTGTTAAGACCCCGTAATACTATTAAGGTGTTGTAATCTTTCTACTTCTTCTTCTAATTCTTTTATTCTATCACGCATTAATTCTATTCTAGAACTTAACCCAGACTTTTGATATATATGCATTATGTGTGTTATAACTGTTGTCTTTTCTATTATTAATCGTCTTGCTATATCCAAATAAGACATACCTTCTAACAATAAATTATATATCTCTACCTCTCTAGGCGTCAGTTTTGCCTTTTCCATATTCCTCCTTTATAACTTCTGGTATAAATTTTCTAGCTAGAGAATTACTAGCTGTATTATATGGTATATATTCATTAAGTTTTATAAATTCATCAAGCTTGACGCATGCTCTATTAACTACATCTATACCAAATCTATCTATCAAATTATTGTATTTATCTTTAGGTACCGTAAATAAATCAAATCCTATTGAACTACCATTAGCATTAGGTTCTCTTGTTACATACTTCCTGCTAGTTGGTACTATCTCATCTAACTTTATACGCAAGTCATAGATATATAATATTAAATCATTAACTAGATATCTTAATGCTTTTAACTCATTCTCTACTGTCATTTTAATACCTCGTTGATTTTATCCTTAATCTCGCTAATTACCTCACTAGCTTCAGGTAAGTTATTATTCCAATAATCAAATTTATCTGCTATACTCTTTATTTCTTCCAATGCATTAAAATATTTTAAATTTACTCCCATAAAATGATTTCTTGCGTCTAAAAGTTTTTCGTTTTCTTGCTTCAATTCGTTATATTCATCAAACTGGCTTTGAGATATTTGCACAGTTACATCTTCACCATCATTTATGACTAACTGTCCTAACAATATTTCTATTTTCCTTTTTAGCTCTTTGTTTTCTTGCTCTAAGCGTTTGAGTTGCTTATAATGGCAGTTCTTAACTTGTGAACATCGAATACTTGTAGTTGTTCCATAATAATTTTTAACAAAAATACAACTACAATCTAAATCGCTTATATAATCGCACTCGCTTACATTTACACCGTCAATTATTATTTCTTCTGTCATTTATTTATCCTCACTTTAAGTGTCGAGTGGGAAGGACTTGCACCCTCTCTTTACACCCCAGTTACCATGGTGTATGTGCTACTTGTTACACTACCTCTCGAAAGAAAAGGGGACTAATCGTCCCCGTTCATCCAACTATCACAATCAAATCAGGGAAAATAAAAGGGAAAAAGTATGCATAAAAATTATTTTAATATATCTGTTCCAAATTTTTCAACTAGAAACTTTATATCACCGTCATAAGCTCGTAACTCTTTTGGAATATTTTGTATATACTTCTTTGCTTTCCAAGCTGTATCTATATTCATCTTATACTTTATACTTTTATCGTTGGCTGGGTGGTTTGTATAGTATGCGTTCTCTACCCAACCAATAAGTTGACGGTAATGAGATATAGGTTTTGTTATATTCTTTTTATTTAACCACTTATTAAGTATATCAATACATACAAGTGTTTTATCCTTACCCCATAACCATATTAACTTATTGAATTGTTCAGTTGTTATTCTAACTTTATCAAACTCAACCCATTCTTGTTTAGGTGTCTTAAGTTCATTAAGTAAATAATATATATCTCTACACTCTTTATCTGATAGAGTTGATATATATCCTATAAGTATCTCTTTATTATCTACCCTCACGGTCTAATACACCTTTCAAAAATCTACCAGCTATACTATCATCTGGTATATATTTAGTACAGTTTATTATTGGTTCTAATACTTTCTTATAAAACTTTCTAAACCCTTGATAACTAAAGTAATCAAATTGAAAGTTATACAATTTAGCTATACTTAATTCAGGACATTGCTTTTTAGCTATTATAACTTGAACATATTCACCACCAGTTAAACTGTTAAACGCCTCATCTGTAAGTATATACATTAGTCCTCCGAAAAATCAAAAGTTATATCCAGTCTATCATCAATCATATCATCAATCATATATGTTTGCAATTTTAACATCTTACCATACTCTTCGTTGTATAAATAGACCTCATTATCTTTATGTTCATATTTATTTAAAATATCAATTAATTCATTTACTGTCATTACATTCTTCCTTTCTGTATCATAATACTAGTTGTCCAGTTACATAAGTTTTCTATTGGTATAGTCAACTTTGCTTCATCACACATAGAGGATAATGTAACATATACTAATATCATTTCAGCTATATATTCCTCTAGATTAAAATCTTTTTTCTCAACAGGTTTAGGTGGTACATTATTATACACAGGTTTCGTAGGAACTTGCTTTGGTGTATAGGTAGTTCCATTTGTTACTGGATAATCTTTATACTGTTTGCCACTACACTTGTTACATACATGATGTCGCCAACTACTTGGGTCTATCTTTGAATAAAACTCACCACCACACTTCTCACATCTGAATGTGTACTGAAAATCTTGTGTCATATTTACCTCGCTTTTTATTTACATATACATTATAACATATATCTTTTTATTTGTCAATACCTAACCAATAAAATATATTGTAATTTCATCACCATCATAACTCATTGCGATTGATTTCATATACAAATCATCACCTCTTAATTCATTATGAAAGCTTATTAGTGTTTCACTAGGATAATTCTTAAGAATATTTATAAAATCTTTTACCGTTTTTATATCTTTCATAATTACCTCTTTCTACCAACTTGCTTGATAATATACATAAGGTATATGTGGATTGTTTATTATATCTATTAAAACATTTTTTGTATACTCTATGTCTTGAAAATATCCTTCATCATAATCTAAACTACCAAAGAAGAAACCACTTTGAGTTGGTAATAAATCTTTAGCTTTATTTTTATTTTCTAAAATTCTTTCACATAATTCAAGTAGTTCTTTTAATTTTTCTTTTGTAACAAACATCTCTTGACACTCATCTATGCCACCACCACATTCGTTAACAAACCATTGATGTATTGCATTAGCCTTACGCCAATAAGCAACTTCTTTTCTTATTATATCACTTCTATTTATTTCAAATTCATCACCATCTATTCTAATTTTAATAGGTAACTCATTATCGCTTGCCTTCCATAATGGTATATGAGCAGTCAAATACATATCTAAACCCATACTAATCACCACCTTCTATATCAACTTCCAAATATTCTAACGGTGGTAAGTCGTAAACTCTTTTAAGTTTTATGCAATTTTTATCTGTATGAAAAACACCACATAAACTTATTACAGTAACAACAACTAACCATACGAATATAATAGTAACTCTATAATCTCTTTTAGTATGCATATTGCCAGTGTGAATATTCCGTGTCATATATATAATCCTTTCCTTTTATTTGATATCCTATATTTTCTGTTGTATACTTGCTACAATGTGGACACTTATGATAATAAGTATAGCCGTCTATATAGAATATTTTACCACAATGCTCGCACTTAAATATTGATTTATATTTATTAGCAGAATACCAATCGTAATTGTCGTCCACGGCAGACGACTCGTTTGACTTTTTTGTTGTAGTCGTCACCACCTTTTTTGGTTCATAACTCTTATTACTATACCATACCCCATCAGTCCAATAGCCTTTGCTTTCATTAACGATATAAGCATTGCCTTCTGTATCAAGTATTCCAAATTTACTGTAACCTATTGCGTCACCAACAAGTTCTAGGAATGCTGGGTTTTTCCATTGCTTATAAGAAATTTTACCTATTACTTTGTCTATAAAATCTCTAGTATCTGACTTGCTTTCCTTGTCACCATATCCAGAAATTATACCATTATGTATTAATGCCATATGGTTATTCAACTTGAACGGGTGACAGTTGTCAATGTTCACACCACCATGAGTGGCTATTCTAAAGTGAATTAACATAGGGGAAGTAGTTTCAACCTTTGAATAATCTTTATAGAATTTTTCAAAGTCATCAAGGTATTTCCTTATGTAAACTTTACCGTCTTTACAGAAGGCAAACCCCATACCGTCTGGGTTGTTATCACAACATACCCTTAAAATTTCCTTTGGTATTGTTTTATCTTTTGGTTTTACTATTGCTATGCACATTTTTCCACCTCGCTTTGTAATCTTATTATTTCCTTAATCAAACATGTTCGTAATGTTTTATTTAACTTTGAGCAGAACTCGTCTTTTGGTATTGTAAACTTTTCTCTAGGTGTTTTGAAGTTTATTCTAGATTTTATATTTTTCATATCACGATAACCTCTTGCACTTATATAGTATAGAACTTCATAATACTGTTTCCAATTTACACCATTTAGCATTTGCATTTTTTCATTGTTATATATTATAGGTCTACTAGATTTTATTTTTCCTATTTGACTTTCAAACTTTTCTATTTTATCTAGTATTATTTTATTCTTTGAGTTTAGTTTTAGATAGTTTATATAGTTACTTATTGTTATATCTTTTATTCCATTTACATGTACAAAATCTATCATTGTATCTACAAGTTCAACATAACTTAATAATACTTCTGGTTTATTTGAACTCTTGAATATTCTAAATTCATATGTCGCAGAATTACTTGTATTCAAAGCGACACCATGACCACATGATAACGGACATAATCTATCACTTTCACCTAGTTTAAAATATCCGTCATAAACACTTTGTTCAGCAGACAACGGTGTTGTTGCCCTACCACTCAAGAAGTACATAAAGTTCTTTTCTATTTGACCTTTACTACTATTCAATAGTATACATAATTTATATCTATCTTGAATTGATATAGATTTTTTAGTTACATGTATATGTAGTCCAGCACCTTCGTGATACTGTTTACTATCTACATAATCAAAAATAGGTTGCATTTTTTTCATTAATACATTTATAGATTTTCTATCTAATGGTGATGTAACAACCTCGACACCATAACTTATACTACCATCTCTTTTGTTGTATATCCACTTGTCAGTATAAAGTTTATTTTTCTCACCTAATTCATAAACTTTTTGTGGATTACAATTATTAAATTCCATTTCTAAACCGTAGTATCTAGTTTTATATTCTTCATTTTGTTTGCCATATCTATTTTTGAATTGTGGAATAGGTTTTGTTCCATAACTATTCATAAACGATAAGTATATTTGTTCTTCACATTTCTTACACCGTCTTACGCCTTTTTTCCTTAATATAAGACCATGGCAACACTCACATCTATCAAGTTTGCCGATTGAACAATGTTCATGCACTAACTCACCGTCAGCAGTTTTAATAAATATATCGTCTTTAGTTATTTCATTACCACAAATTGCACATACATTTGTTCCCATAACTAATTCCTTTCTTTTAGAGTAAAGGGGGTATGGATAACCCCCTATCCATTACTACAATAAAAGACTAATCAAAGTCAACTTCAGAGTATTCAAATACGCTGAAACCTTTATTGAGTTTGTCTTTAATGGCGTCTTGTAAAGTTTCATAAGAGTGGACTGGTTTTGTAACATTTCCAGGTGTAGCCTTAACCCAAATGAATTTACCGTTGGTATCTCTACCCAAAATGTACTGACCTTTGCTACCACACATTACATAGCCTCTGTCTTTGGAAACATTATCTAGCAATACGATATCGCTATTCATTTCCATAACTACTTCTCTTGTCATTTTGACCTCGCTTTCTTGTTTTTTGATATTACACTTTGAGCATACACATTACTGTATATACCCAATAAATTTCTTGTAGTCATTCTTTTTAAATTGCAAGCTTTATAATTTGTAGGCATGCTAATTTCCTTAAGGACATCTATATATATACTAACCCTAGACGGAACAACAAAATTTCCCCTATACCAATTAGAATTAGGATACTTTTTCAATACATACGACTCTGACTGTATATCTCTATCTTGTCTATCTTTTAAACTATTCAACACATCTAAAAAATCATCAATGTGTTCAGTCTTTACGCTACAATCAAAAGAGTTATGTGTATCATGCAATTTCAATCTGTCGCAGTCAAACCACACAGTAACAGTACCATAGTTTACGGTCTTACTATACTTTCCATCATAAAAATCTACCATACTTTTACCTTCTTTCTTTTTGTTTATTATTCAGTTACAATATTATCCTCTACATTTGGCTTTACCTTCATTTATTTTTATTCTTTCAATTACACTATCAACAAAATTTTCTTTTTCCCAATCTTGCATAGAGTCTATTGCTATCTCATAGACTTCATGCCCACTAACCCACATATCTATTGCAGGATTTAATACCTTTGATAATGTTTCAAGTTTAACAAGTACATCTTCAGACATCATTGCACCTCACATATCTATCCATTTATATCACATCTTAATACATTATAAAATTGCATTTCGCTATCTGTCATTCCTATTACTTCTTTATAAAATCTTTCTAAATATTCATTATCATCAGAATGTATTTGTTGTATATAATCTATACAATTTTCTAGTAAAAATTTCATTCTTTCTTTTTTAATATTCATATCTAACCCTCTATACTCTATATTACTTATTATTTTGAATAAGTCAACATCTTAACAAAACTTAATACTTATAAGTATTAAATAAACATATCTATTCATATACACCTTCCTCGCTGATACAATAATCACCAACTCTGATATACTCATTATATTCTTTTTTAAGAATATGTATTTCAGGCTTTGAAAAACCATATTCCCAATCCGAATGAAATATTCTTTTATTTTTATCAAGTTTTTCTAACTCTTTAATAAAATCGCCTACTGTTTTATATGGTTTACATTTATCCTCTATATATTCACCGTTGATTTTTACAGGTTTACTCATACTACACCGCCTTGTATATTCTATCATAATATTCTATTCATATACTATCATATACATACTATATGTCATACTATTATAATATACTATATAATATTATAATATAATAATATACTATCATAATACAATAATATACTATTATAATATAATACTATATATAGTAACATATTATTACATATATATAATACTATACTATATTATATAACAACATATAGTTTCATGTTCGGTAATACGGTATATTTCAACCGTATTACACCACACTAATTTTTACCATGACGGTGTCAACGCTTGTTTAATCCACCAATCTGGCATGCGTAAGATACCATCACCGCACGGGCATACTTGACCGCTATCATCATTGTGTCGTACAGTATTCCGTCTTGTAACAGATTTTTTCGGGTTAGGGTTATTCACTAACCACTTCTTAACTATTACAGATAGCACTTCATAACTAATAATTTGAATATTGCTATCCTTCAACATTTTGCGTATACCCAATATAGACACAGAGCCTTCTTTACTTCTCATAACTTCGCAAGCTATAATAATAGCTTTTTTGAAATTCGCACGGTCAACAGATGACCATACTGTTTGGAAGTTGTTACGGTCAAAACACAACCACATATCACCGTATTGTTTTGTTTTAATACTTTTTGCCATAGGGTCTACACCCGAATAAGTTTTAATATGTGTGTGCAACCGTTTTTTGCACGGTCTTTTAATATCGGGATATACACTATCATAATCGTTATAACTTATATCATTATTATCAATATCACCAATGTTATTACTAACACTAGTTTTATTAATATAATAACGCAAGTTTCCACGATTACGATAACTCATACTTGAATTACTTGTAAGCATAATCGTATATCCTTATATTATTATAATATGTTTTCGGGCTGACCCCGAAATTTTTGTGAGCTATCCCGCCCACATCTCTCATATTACTGATAAAAAATTTTTTGTAAATAGCTTGTATCCGTAAAGTATAAAATCGGCTACAATTCAATAAAATCAACTATTTCAGAGCTTAACATTTCTTAATATTTCTTAACATTTCTTAACAATTAAGCAAAAAAAATAGACTATCAAAAAACTTGATAGTCTATAATTCAATAGTATTAAGCTACATGTACAATGTTTGTATTACTAGCCCAATAAATACGGTTTTTTTCAGCTAAATATTCGTCATAGTTAGCATAAATTCTGTCTATTAGTACCCTAAAAATATTGCGTAACGCCTTAAAACTCAAACCCATATTTGACTTACGATAAAATAATTTAAAATTAGCCCATACACTATTCAATAACATATTTCTAGTTGCTGAATAGGTGTTTTCAAAACCCCGAATATCATTAATATTAGGCATAAAGCTATATACAAGCTGGATTGCTTTATATAGGTTAAAATCAATTATGCCCGATATATAGCTATTATAAAGCTTATTACCTTGTAAACATTCCATTGCTTGCATCTTTGCCCGAGCTGAAACTATCCTATCGTTAAAATTACGCTTTAATAGGCTTGTGTTCCGCTTGCGTAAAGGGTTTAAGAATTGTTTTGCACTATGCCATGCAATAAATTCCATTAATTCAGCGTTTGTGCTTGTTTGTGTTTCAGTCATACTCATTGTTTCGTTCCCTTCCATATAGTTTAAAGTAACACTACACAACAGCTTGCGACCTATACTATCGCTTGCCTTATGTTTTATTTAATTGTCAATGTACAATGTTAGTAAGTATTTCGGGAATTTGTTAAGAATTGTTAAGCAAAATTACCGACAGCTAACACCCAATTTTAACATTAAAAAATAAAAAAATGTCAAATATTGTAACATAACTTAATAAAAATTTACAAAACTTAACAATATTGACAATATAAAAATTATATATTTTGTATATTGTAATAGTATATACTTATAGTATATTTAATAGTATATATAATGTATAGTATTATAGTATTACTATATTACAATACATATTATATATAAGTATATATAGTATAGTATATAGTATATAATATAAAAATTATATATCAACAGATATATAATTTTATATATATAATATAACGGTGTAGTATATATTATTATAGGTATATTATATATACTATTATAATATATATAATATATAAAAGGTATATGCCCTTCCCGGAAGGGCTACATAAAAGAATTATTATTATATACCCTATTTAATACCGTTATAAATATAAGCCTATACCTATTTTACTAGGTAAAATATAGTTTAATAACTAATTAAATTATTTAATATTAAATTAAATAATACAAAAAATATGAGATATATTTATATATCGAGAATTAATATTAAAAAATCATAATTTTATAGGATGTATTATTTAGACTCTATATGGTATAATAAAAATAGAGGCTTAAAAGAAAAGGAGGAAATAATGATATTTGAACTTTCAGAAAAATTTAGTAAGATTGATGATGATATATCATTAAAGGTATCATCTTCTAATGGAACTTATTCTATTGGAGTTATGTTTGGTGAAGAAGAAGTTTATTTCTTTTCATCTACTGATAAGATAGATGTTATTGAGAGGGTTAATAATTTCTATCAAGCTTTATTGGATAGTGATTTATTTGATAGACTTCAAAAAGAGATTGAAGAAGAAAAGTTTGAGGTTATAACCAATGGATAGACCCGAATTAGATTTTGATAAGTTGTATCAATGGTGGGTTATTCTAGGTAAACCTAATAGAGAATTTATAAGGTCTATACCAAATGAAGAACTACCAACAACAAAAGGAGTGCTTGAAGCTTATCTTCCTCTATTTGTTGAAGAAAGCAGAACAGTAAAAAGTAAACCAATTACTATCCCGAAGTTTGAGGATAAGGATGAAGCAAGTATTGTCGTAGCCTCAGACTTCCATCTACCTTTTGAGGATAAAGAAGCTGTAAGATGTTTCTTAAACTTCTTAGCTGAATACCAACCAGATGAGTTGGTATTAAATGGGAATATAAATGACTGTACTTCATTTAGCTCTCATCCTCGTATAAGAGAATTATCTAATACTCTAAGAGATGGAAAAGAAGAACGAAAGACTTGGTTTAAGTTTGCAGAGTGTCTTAGAGATATATTGCCAAATGCTAAGATAACTTATATAGGTAGTCAATGCCATGAAGGCTGGATAGATAACTGGGTTCAATCATCTCCTATACTAGTTGAAGATTATAACTATACAATACCAGGATGGTTTAAATTAGAAGATTATGGTATAGAATACGAACCTGAGTTCTACGATGTAATGGGTAATAAAGAGTTAATCATAACCCATGGGACAGTTGCTAGGTCTAAAGGTGGTGCTAGTGCATATGCCACAATGGAGATGGAAGGAACCTCTATTATCCAAGGTCATACCCATAGACTAGCTCAAGTATACAAAACGACTGGTGTTAAAGAGACAGTTGCTATTGAAGGTGGATGTCTCTGTCAGAGAACACCATGGTACCATCTAAAAGGCAGAAGGTTAATGATGGATTGGCAACAAGGGTTTGTGTTGGTAAACACTAAAGGTAATTCGTTCTCTACACAGCTAGTACCTATAATAAGAAATGATGAAGACAAGCCTTATTTCTGGATAGGCAAAGAGAGGTATAAGTAATGGAAGTTCTTTTAGAAGGTGAAGGCGAAGACCTTAATCGTACTGTATACTTAGACAAACAAGATATATGTATGTGGTGCGAACAACAGTATGGTTGCCCATTGATAGAATGTTTGGCGAACGGGTTGGTTGAACCAACAGATGATATAAGAGTTGTAGATTGTGCACATTATTTAAAATTTGATGGTGTTTAATAAAAAGTTACGGTAAAAGAGGGGTACTTAGTCATCCTCCTTTCTCTCTGATAAACTACTATAGGTCCACCCCTCTGCCTGGTAGTAAGGAGGTTTATGTTATATTCTGAATGCGATGAACAACAACAAAAATTTATAGATAAGTATTTATCAACCTTAGACCCTATGATGGCGGCTATAGAAGGCGGTTATGATAGAAAGAACGCAAATAGAATTGGTTTACAATTACTAGCTGATGAGGGTATTAAGGAGGCTATAAAAGAAAGGCGTAGCGAACTAAACTCTATAGCAAATGAGGTAGAGTTTGAGAAGGAGGACTTACTTCGTGTCTTCTGGGAGATGTTCAATGACGCTAGGAGAAAAGGTAAACTTGCAGATGCAAGGGCTATCCTTTCTGATATAGCTAGATATAATGGAGTTAATCCAGAAGAAGTCAAAAAAGAAATTGCAGTATTGCAATTTAATATTGATGGTGATAAGATTTAATTACTCGGCTAATCTGTGTAGTTAGCCATCGGCTCGATATGAGTCGTCAGACACTTACCCATGTGTATAAATTGGGGCATCGGGGCAGTAACGCAATGTTGGTGGTTCAATCCCACTTGTCTCGAACACTGTCTTCCCTAGTCCGCAGTATAAATAATAACTAGGGTTCAATGAGGTGAAGCTATTGGTTAGTGTGATGGTACCCACTGTGTAGGTTCGACTCCTACCATCTCAGCCGTTTGACTGGTATGGCTAGATACCCAGTATAAATAATCTAGCCCAATGGGAGTCTAGTTTCAATAGTAGAATTACAGTGTGATTTACTGTAGATGTTGGTGCAACTCCAACGGCTCCAATCGAGTGTAACGAGGCTAGCCTCTGCAAAGCAAGCGAAAATGAGACCTCGGTGGTGAATTTGCGCAATAGTAGCCACCCACAGTTTCCGAATAGTTCTGGCGGTTGTGCAGAAAAACTATTCACCCTGTATGGGGTAAGGAGTAAAATGGACAAGTTTCGTCACATATTATATTTTACTTTTGTATTGATGCCATTATTCTATTGGTGTGGATTATCAATAATAGTAATAGATAATATGTATATTGGGAATTGCCAGTTTTCTTGTAAAAAGTTTCGTAGAAAGAAACAGCAAATAGATAAAAATAAATTTGCTGAATTAATGAAAAGGATTACTAAATGAGAACTAGAATTATTGTATTCCCAGACGGAGGGGTATACCGTCCAATTCCAATGAGAAATAAGAAAAGTAAGTTAGAAAAGACAACTGTATGTCATACAAATACAAATTGTTACCAGCCCAGAAAGAATTCCTTGAACTCGGGTCCTCTAGTAGTGATATAGATGTAGCATTATATCAAGGTGGATATGGAAGCGGTAAAACATTTTCTGGAAGTTTATTAGGTATTATATTAGCCCTTAAGTATCCTGGAATAAAAGGATTAGTTGGAGCACAAACTCTTATACTAGTAAGAGATACAACTCTAGTAAGTTACTTTGAACATCTAGAAAGAATGGGTTTACAACCTGGGATTGATTATAATTACTTAAAAGCTGAAAGCAAACTTGTTTTCTCAAATAAGTCAGAAATTTTATTTCGTCATCTAGAAGAACCTGATAAATTAAAATCTTTAAACTTAGGTTTTGTAGAGCTTGAGGAAATGAGTGATATACCTAGAGCTACATTTGATATGTTGCTAGGTAGGTTAAGGCAAGCAAAAAAAGATAATTGGGATAGCAATTTTAAATATAGATTATTTGGTCATACTAACCCACAAGAAACAAAGGGTTGGATATACGAGTACTTTGTAGAAAATAAACCAGATAACTATAGAAGAATAATTGCTCCAACAACAGAGAACGCAGAAAATCTTCCTAAAGGTTTCATTGAGTCAATGAAGGAAAGGTATAGTGAAGAATATTTTAAGCGTAATGTTCTTGGTGAGGATATGGACTTTGTATCTGGTTTGGCTACTAAAGGCTTTAGCAGGGCAGACAATATCGATGAAGAAATAGAAGTTGATAGGAATAAACCTTTATATGTTGCTTGCGATTTTAATACTGACCCTATGTGCTGGTACCTTGTTCAGCACTATAATGGCACTATTTATTATTTGTATGAGATTGTTGAAAACTTCACAGATACACTCCACATGACTGGCATACTTGCAGAATTATTATTGTCAGAAGGATTTAAAGACCACGAGATTATAATAACAGGTGACTGTTCTGGTGGATATGAAACAACAAAAGGAAATGACTTTCAGATAATAAAAGTTGAATTAATGAAGCAAGGGTTCACAAATATTCACTTTGATGTTGGAAGAAAAAATCCTCCAATAGCATATAGATTTAATTGCTGGAATAATATGATGAGAGATAAGAATGGTATCCCTCATATAAAGATTAGACCAGAATGCAAATACTTAATATATGATATAGAGAATTTAATACAAGAAGAAGGTACTGGTAAACCAAAGAAGCCTACTTCTTATCAGATAAAGAATGACCCTAAATCAAAATACTTAACACATCCTACAGATGCTTGTGGATATGTTGCAATGAAGTATTATCCTATTAAACAAGAGGAGTCACCTACTGCTACATATCAAGGTATTAAGAGAGATGTATTTGGAAAGAATAAGTACGAATATAAGATAGGAATAAGAAATTGAGATTTTATTACTACAAAGATAATAATAAAAAAGAAATTAGAAAGATAGATAGAGATAACATCTGTGAAGATATTAACAACAAGGCTAAACAATGGGCTACAGATGTAGAGGAAGTAAGGGAAGATTATGAAAGAGTTGTTAAAGAGATTTATCCTTCTGCTAATGAATATAAAGCTGAAGTTAAATTAATACCAGATGTCTATGAACAAAGACAATCTTTGAGAGCTAATATATTCAAAGCTACATATCAGAACTATGATGGTATGTTTGATATCGAAGGGTTGGACCCCGAGTCTCATGAAATGAGTGCTAGATTGAAATCAGCTCTTGTATATGATTGTTATAAGATAGACCTTCAATCTACCCTTGATAAAATATTAGATGATTATATGGACAAGGGTGAAGCTGCTTGGTTTTCTCATTGGACACAGAAAGTCGAACAAAAAAGATATCAACAAGAGCAACCTATTATAGAATATGATGCATTAGGAAATCCTATAGAGGTTGATATAGAATACATAAATAGAGTAGAGGATGAGATAGTTTACGAGGGAGCAGATATAGATAGAATAGACCCTCTTAACTTATTCTTTGATAAATCACAGAAATCACATTGGCAATCATGCGGAAAGATATATAGAGAATTTGTACCGTTATCTTATGTATTGTCAAATAAAGATTATAAACTTACAAGAGATGAAATAGCAGACCTTAAGAACATGGTTGAACAAGCATCTGGAGTAGAGATAAATGATTATTCTGATGACTACCATGATTTAGATACAAAGGTAATTGGCTCAACCGTAGAGGTAATGGAATACTATGGGGATTATATCATTCCAAATAATGGCGATGTTGCAAGAAATGTCATTATCGTTGTGGTTGCGGGTAAATATCTGGCTAAACTAGAAGAAAGTTTATATCCTGTATGTCCTATAGGATATGCATGCTATAATGAAAGACCAGATAGTCTTCGTGGTCAAACGCCACTCAAGCCAGCATTATTATTAAATGAATTAGAAAATAAATGTATGGACCTAACGATGGAGAGCTGGTTACTTACAGTTAATCCTCCAGTTATGGCTCAGAAAGGCATAATAAATGCTGGTGTAATATATGAGCCAGGTGGCATAATAGAATATTCTAATGACGAATTAAATGATGTCAGAATGCCACAGCCTTTAAACTTCTCTGCTGGATTAAGAGGTTTTGATTTTGAAAACTTCTTCAAGAGAAAGATGGAAGGTGCTACTGGTATTAGTCCATATATGCAAGGCAATGGTGGAACTGGCGGAGTTAGAACAGCAAGTGAGTCTACTTATATATATAGTGGACAAACAACTAGATTATCTAGAGAAGCATATCTGTTCAGCCACAATGTAATCGTTCCTATTATATGGAGTATATTTAAACTTAAAAAAGAATACCAAACTACTGATGATGTAGTACCAGTAGTTAAAGATGGTATACAAGATTTTTATAATGTTACTGATGAAGTTCGTAATGGTCATTATGTATTTATGATTGGTAATGCTCAGACTAGTATTGAAAGAGAAGCATCTGTACAAAAGATATTCCAGTTACTTGGTGCGCCAGCATTCCAATCTATAGTCCAAAGACCAGAATTCCCAGCTGCTGATTTCTTAACATGGATACTTAATGAACTTAACTATAGAGGACTTGATAGTTTATCTAGAAGTTTAGGGTTAAGACAATCTATTAGAGATGAAGCTAATGCTAGGGGTATTCCAGAAGGTAAAGTAGGACAATATGTAAATGATATGGAAAGAGGAATACAAGGAGCTATTCCAGAGTTTGCTAATATGCTAGAAGAACAGCAAGCCATGGGAGAGATACCTAAACCAAGAGAAGTCAGTAAAGATGTACAACAAGAAATGAAAATGTTAGGAGGACCGTTTTAATGAGTAGTGTAGTAAGTTTCACAGAAAGCAACAAAAAGAAAAGAGAAAGAGTTGCCAAGATGGACCCAGAAACAAAAAAGAATGCGCTAGAGCATAAGGAAAAATTTGAAAAATTTAGAAGGCTTTGTGATAGTCAAGATTGGAAAGACTGCAGAGATTTTATTAAAGATGAAATCTATCAAGGATTATCTTTATCACCTGGAGAACCTGGTGTTGGTGATTGGTGGTTACATTATTCTTGGGGATTAAAAGCATGTATAGAAAGAATAGAGTCTCATGCAAAGAAATATGACGAAGCTATAAAAATATTAAGTGAAGAATAATGGAGGTTTTAAATGGCAGAAGATGTTACAACTTTGGAACAACCTACGACTCAACCTACAGAACCTGTAGTTGAAGAAAATGGTAGCGAAGCTCCACAAACTCAGCCAGAAGGTCAAGAAACTCAGACCGAAGGTACTGATGAAAATAGTAATGAACAGAGTAACGGAACAGAAGGTGAAGGTAATAGTGAGCCACAGCAACCTACTGTAGAACAGTTACAAGCAAAGATTAAAGAATACGAAGTAAGAGATGAGGAAGAAGCTAAACTCAAAGAGGCTTTAGGTCTTAGGGATGTAGATACTCAAACCTATAATCTCATGAACATGGACCAACAAATAGTCAATGAGGGTAAGCAAGTTTATTTACGATTATGTAATGAATACGGCATAGATGCAAATCCATCTAAAATAGATGAGAGCGTTAGGGCATTAAAAGAAAAAGACCCAGCTAAAGGTTACGAATTTGAAAGAAGATTTGAACAATTAGGTAATGAGGTTGTTTCTAAACGACAAGCTGTACAACAACAGAATACTGTATATGAAGTAAATAAATTCCAAAATGATTACGGAAAAGTATTAGAAATATCTCCAGCCATTAAAAATGTTATGGCTCAATATGTAGGTGCATATGCTCAGAACACTGTGGATATGTACAACCAGCTAAGCAATGTAATGGGGTTGGTTCTTCCAATATACCAAGAAGCATTTGAAGCTGGTAAATCAGTAGCTTTACAGGGTAAGGCTAAAGCTGATACATCTGGAGTTCAAGGTGGTGTAGCAACTCAAAATACATCATCATATAGTTCTGGTCATACATTCACTAGGGAACAGATTAAAAGAATGAGTCCAGAAGAATTTGCAAAGTATGAAACTACTATTATGCAACAGATGCGTGAAGGTAAAATACAATAGAAAGGAATAAATAAAAATGACTGCTGAACAATTAAGAAAGGTAGATGGTGGCGTTATAGGTCACTTTACTCCGAAAGAATGCGTTATTGACTTAGCAACAGCTCCGTTCAATACCGCTGTAGGTTCAAACCTTATCGGTTTAAAAGTTCCTGCAAATAAATTCGTATATGGAGCTTATATTAAAAATGAAGCTGATGATTTAGCATCAAGTGGAGCGGCTACTATTAAGGTTACTGTTGGTTCTACTGATGTTATTTCTGCAACTGGTATTTCAGATTTAAAGGGAAAAGGTGTTGCTGCTCTTGATACAACTCCTGATTTTTCCGCTACTGAAAGAGAAGTTAAAATAACAACTGCAACAGCTGTTTATACTGCTGGTAAAGTTACAATCGGTGTAATTTACGGTTAATTATAAAGGGGAAATAAACTATGGCTAATAATGTAAACGCTTTCGTTCCTGAGATATATTCTCAGAGACTTTTAAAAGAGTCTAAAGAAATGACAGACTTTAAAAACAACATGACTAACTCTGATTGGGAAGGTGAAATCAAATCTGCTGGTGATACAGTACATATTTCTACTCCAGACTTGTCTAACATTGTTATTGGTGAAGGTATTGTTCCAGATACAACTTCTGTATATCCTAAATCAATTACTTTAACTATTGACAAATCTAAATCTTTCCAATTCAAATTCAACGATATCGAACAGGCTCAGTCTCAGTTCAACATGATGGAAGGTTACATGAGTTCTGCTAACGAATTGATGATGATTGAAGTTAATAAAGAATTAGAAGAAGCAGTTCTTGCTGACGCTGATGTTCCGCAAATTGGTTACGGTGTTGTTGCTGATACTGACTCAGCTGCTTTCACTTTCAATGCTTCAACAATCAACCAAGCATTCAACAGAATTAAAAGAACACTTCAGGACAACAAAGCTTTGTCTCCTGCTGGTTTCTATACATTCAAGGGTAACAAAGAACAGGCTTTACAGCTTGCTCCTGTAGTAACTATTTCTCCAGCATTGTTTGAAGAATTGGTTAACTCAACTGTACTTACTCACCCAACTACACAAGGTGATGATATCCTTTATAAAGGTGTTGTAGGTCAGATTGCTGGTATGAAGATATTTGTTGATACTATCTTATCTACAATCTCTGGTAATGATGGAACTAAATACTATGTTGCTGATGAAGCCAACAGACAGTATGTTGTTATTGCTGGTACTAAGATGGGTATTACATTTGCTGAACAGTATAACAAAGTAGAAAAACTTAGAGACCCTCAGACATTCGCTGATATCGGTCGTGCTTTGTACCTCTATGGTTACAAAATCACTAACCCTAAATCACTTGTTAAAGGTGTTCTTAAGTTTAGTGCTTAATGATTTTATAGGGAGGGTTTATTCCCTCCCTTTTTATAATAAGGAGTAATTAATGGGGCGTAACTATTTAGACCTTTGCAACGAGGTTATAAACTTAATGAGCTATCTACCAGTAACTTCATTGGAGGGGTTAAATACTCCAGAGGGTAGACTTATAAAACAAAAAATGAATGAAGTTCTAAGAGAGCTTTGTTGCGGAGAACACGATACTTGGAAGTTTAGAGAAAGAGAACAATCATTCTATACATTTGAAGGTATGGACAAATATCCATTGCCAGAAGGTTATATAGTTTATATAAGACCAGATGACGAAACAAATAGACCTCCTTTAATTTATAATATGGAACATAAATATCTTCCTATGAGCACAAATGGACAGCCAATTTATTATTGGATATACGAAGGAAAGATAAGATTATTTCCATGTCCTGGTAAGGGAGAGGATGGAGTTAAGTATAACATTAAATACTTAACAGATAAATATGCTGTAGACCAAAATGGATGTCCTAAAGATATTATGACAGATGCTACTGATGAGCCAATTATACCAGAAGGATATCGTTCTTTATTAGTATATGGAGTAGTAAGAGATTTTAGAGCAGAACTTGGAGACCCTAAATCAGAGTTCTATAGAAGAAAATATAATGCGTTGTACTCAAAAATGTTGAGCAATCAACGATTAACAGAAGATTATTTTAAGGGTGGTAAGGTATTAGGATATAGACCTACTAGTTTAGAGGCGAAGATAGCAGCCTTTAGAAATCCTTATGTTGGTAATTTAAGAGGAACCTATGAGTAAGATAAAATCACAGATAAGCTTCTATGATTTAACTGGTGGAATAAATAATGTTGATACAATGGAAAGGTTTAACTCCAGTCCTAGAAAAACAGAAACACCAGATATGTTGAATGTTGAGTATTATAAACTTGGTGGTATTAAAACTATGGAAGGTAATACTCAGGTAGGCTCAACACAACTTGCTCCTATCGTAGGTGGATGGGAATACACCAAAGGTAATGATAGATATATGATTATTGCCTTAAGAACTGGAGAGTTAAAAGTATATCTTTCGCAAGAAGTTGACGATGAAATAGTATATGATTTTGTTGAGGTTTATAAATTCCCAAGTAACTCTAATAGAGTAAGTTTTTGTAATATGAATAATGGTGTCGTAGCCACCAACGGTATAGATGACCCAGTGTTTTATGAATATGGAAGACACCAAGATATATCTGGTAAAGTTGCTGTTACTGGTGGAAGTGTTACTGGTACATCAACAAAGTTTACCACACAACTTAAAGTTGGAACTAAAATAGAAATAGATAGCGGAGCATATAAAGTAGATACTATAACTAGTGATACTGCTATGACTATTGTAAACTGGGATGATGGAGACACTCCTTCATTAAGTTTAAGTGACCAAACTGTATATATAACAGAAATATCACCTTGTTGTGCTACATTAGTAAATAGCCAACCAGAACCAGGAGCTGAAGATTTACATACACCAATAAGAGGTACAGCAATTCAGTATTATAATGGTAGACTTTGGATAGGTACTGATAATGGTTTGTTTTATTCTGCCGTTGGTTTATATGATAACTGGGATATACAAAGTGATGCTGGTGTTTTATATTCTGTATATAATGATACTTCTGAAATACAAGCGCTTGGTCTATATTCAGACTATATGTTAGTCCATAAGAAGTATAACACATATTTATTAACTTGTACTGGTAATAGTACAACAATAGAATTAAGACCATATAGTAATGTTACTTGTAATAGTCAACAATCATTTGTTGTAAGTAATACTAAATACTTCGTATATTCTCGTGAGCATAGAGATATATTCCCTCTTTCAACAAGAACTATATTTAGTGATAGATATCTTGGAGAGGCTATAACTGATAAGGTTAGAAATATATTTCAACAACTTAATGATAATGATACAAAGAGTATATTCTGTGTTACACTACCAAGAAAAAGATGGATGTTATTTTATTTACCATTAGTCAGTGGTGCTGGTAGTAACTATGCTTTAATATATGATTTTCAAACTAAATCATTTTTAGCTAGACAATTACCATTAAGTCAGTTTGTTACAATAGCATTTAATTTTAATAGTAATGTTTATGTAGGAACATATGATGGTAAAGTATTAAAAGAATTCAATGGTCAAACATTTAACGGTGAAAATATGAACGCACATTATAAATCACCTTGGTTTGATTGGGCAGATAATTATACTCATTCATTCTCTGAGTTTGTAATAAGCTTATCGCCAGAACTAAATAACAATTTTAAACTTCGTACATTTAAAGACGGTGATAGCCCATATGAAACTAGAGTTATAGATACAAACGAAATGATTACAACTGGCTTGATATGGGATGGTGATGAGCATTTAGAAGAAAACAATACTATGTGGGACCAAGATGTTTGGACTGCTGGTACATTTACAAGTTTAAGAATGTTGTTGCCAAACAATGTGTTTGAACAATTCCAATTAGAAATATATATAGATGGTGAAGATAACCAAGGATTTGCAATAGATGGATACGCATTTAGAAGATTGCGTACAGATGAAGCTCCTTGGTAGAAAGAGGTAATATGGAACCAAGAAAATATGACTTTGTACAAGTCACACTGGAACCAGAAGATTATGAGAAGGTAAAAGAAGTTTATCGCCTTCATAAAGAACAAAAAAGAATATTATTTAACCTTTCTTCTGGTATATCATCCGATGAGGAAATAATGGAGTGTCTTAAAGACGCAATAGAAAATCAAATAGTTCTATTAGCTATAGATACCACTACTGGTAAATATGCGGCTATGATAGGATGCGAAGATATTAGAATATTTAATGATGAAATCATTAATATGAAATGTCATATAGTCGTTAGTAAAAGATATTGGGGTCCAGAAAGTAGAAAAATAATATTTGATTGGTACAGGTTTATAGAAGAAACAATGAAACCAGTAAGAAGGTTAGAAGCTTTCGTACCATCTAACGCTTATGGTATAATAAAACTATTAAAAGATGTAGGTTTTAAAATAGAAGGTACATTAAAGAATAGATTAGTATATCCTAATAAAGATAATGTACCTACTAAATATAATGAATTAGTATATAGTAAAATAAATTAGGGGAAAAAGAATGAGTTTTGGTTCTGAAAAAAAGTCAGCTCCTCAATTTGAGGAATTTCAAGACACTCCTTGGATAACACAAGCTAGGGATATAGCTGACATAGGTGGACAAGGTGTATTAGATAATTATAAGAATGTAGATTGGTTTGACGATGCTACAAAATCTAGTATAGAGTCGAGAAACAATGAAGTGTATCGTAGAGCTTTTAACGATATGAATAGACAGTATAATAATATTATGAATGATTATGCTGCTCGAAATTATAATAGATTTGGAACTCTAAACGCTACACCGTCTGCATATCTAACAGATGAATACAAAAGAGATTTCCAGAGACAGATGGATGATTTGGCTTATAATAAAGCTGTTAACTATGAAAACTTAGTTAACAATGAGTTACAGCGTAGATATAATACTCTTGATATGTATCATAACTTATATCAATATGGTGCAACTCCTCATCAAATTGATATTGATAACTGGAATACTAGAAACACTAATAAGAGCATGGCGTGGAATGCGCAGAATGCTTCAAGTAGTGGAAGTAATGGATTAGGTAGTTTGTTATCTGCTTTAGGCACAATGAGCGGTGCGTTTATTGGCGCAGGACGAGGCGGAGGACAAGGTGGAGGAGTACAATAATGAGTTTTGGAAATAGTGGAAATATAGATAATTCCTCATATAGTTTAGATGGAGGTCTTGGTAATTTTGGTAATACTGGTTTTGAGAGTGTACCAGTAGAAGGTTTTAAGACTGACTCAAACGGTTATGAAATATATCCAGACTGGGTTACAGAAGGCATATCTCAAGATGATTATGGAAATTCTTCTGGAGGAAGAAATTGGGGTAGTTTGATAAATACGCTTGGTAGATTAGGAACTGGGTTGCTAGGTGGAGCTGCAGATTATAGTGCAAACTCTAATCAACAAAATTATCTTCCATATATAAAATGGTTAGGTCATGGCTTAGCGGATTTTGGTGCATTAAATAATGCTTCTAACAAACAACAAGCCCTGAACAATGCATATGGTAATACATTAATGTTAAGTAGTTTATTTGGTAGAGGTTTTGGAAGAAAAAGAGATACTATAGACCCATTACCAAAAGATGTTAATATATAGTTAGGATATATAAATGGGAAGTTTATTTAGTAAAGATTATCAAAACAACAAGATGTATTATAATAATCAAAGCAATAATTATAATACAAATAATTATGGATATAATAATTCTAGCAACAAATTTAATAAAACAATAAATGATATGTTTGGATTAGGTAAAGATTTATTTTCTAGTTACCAAGGAATGGAAGGTGCTGGAGGAAGTTATTTCCCATTAATAGGTGGGTTGGTAAACTCTGGTACCAAAGCTTTAAATGGTGGTAGTTGGAAAGATGATGTACCTCAAGCATTCTTTGGGATAGATAATGAAAAAGATAGCGATACAATGCAAACATTAAAAGGAGCTGGTAAGGGTGCTATGATGGGTACTGCAATATTCCCAGGTATAGGAACTGCAATAGGGGCTTTACTTGGAGCTGGTGCTAGTTTCTTAGATGATATTTAGGAGAAAATAAATGACACAAGGATATAATAATATGAGTGCATATCAACAAATGATTGCTGAAAGCTCTCCAGCATTTATAGATGAGTATGGTATAGCTAATGGTATTGTACAACCGAAAGTAAAACCACAAGTAATTAAAAATCAAAACCCTTCTCTGATGAGACAACTATCAAGAAATGTAGGTCAAACTGGAAAGGCGTTATCAAATGTTGGTAAAGCAAGTTCTAAAGTTGGAGGTAAAGCTGTTCCAGCATTAGGAGTTGGTCTCACTGGATATGATATATATAGGTCTAATGCTATAGCTGATGAGCTTGAAAAGATAAACAAAGTAAAGCCAAACACTGTACCTAAAGGCGCAATAGATTATTATAGAAATAAAGCGAGAGCTATAGGAGCTGGTGCTATATTAGGAACTGGTGCTGGCGCCGTATTGGGTAGCGGAGCTTTCTCTGTTCCTGGAGCCGCAGTTGGATTAGGTACTGGAGGAAGTCTTGCAGATGGTATATATCAATTATTCCAATCTAGAAATCCTTACAAAGAATATTTAATATCTCCAGAAGAAGCTAAGCTTTTAGAAGAATATTATAGGAATGCAAATGGAAGCAAAAACAATCAGCCTACAAATACTCCTAATAGTGATGTGCCTCCTGGTACTGTTCCTTATAATCCAGAAAGTGATGGATATGATTTATCTGATATACCTCAAGTTAGTACTAGAAATAGTCAGGTTGCAAAAGCAAATGCAATAGCAAAACAAATTAATGAGTCAACGCAACAAAATGCGCAACCTATTACTACTGACGATAAAGAAGAAATATTAAAACAATATATTGCTATGTTAAAAGATAGAAATGCTCCTTATATAAAAGCATTAAATAGTTATCTATCTAACTATCCTAGATTGTTAGACCAATCTGCAAGGAATGATTTATATTTCTATGGAGCAAATCTGGCAAAAGGATTAAACCCTAGAGCTGGTGAAAAGTTCAACCAAGTTAAGAACTATGAAAATATGGTAGGAATAGTTAAAGCTATAGAAGATGCTAAGAATGCTGGCGTTGATTACGCTAATGAAGTAACTGGCAATATGGATGTAGCTCAAACTCTTGGATTATCACCTCAGGCGGCTTATGCTAATAAGAATTTACTATCTGCTTATTCTATGGGAGAAAGAGACAAGGTAAGACAAGCAATAGCAAATGCTAATTACTTAACAAAATTATACGGTATAGATAGCAGAGCGGCTTTACAACTTACTCTACAACAGATGAAGAATGAAAACGCCGCTAATGTAGCTAGGATATATATGGGATTAACAGAAGGTGCTCCAGCCGTTGGCTTAACTCCTACTGGAAAACCTCAGCAAACACAGACTCGTAGTGCAGACCCAAGGCAACAATTTTTTGATTAAGGAAAACAATGGTAGATTTATATTCAAAAGATAGTATAATACAATACGGAAAAAGCAAAGGATATTCCGATAGAGATATAAATAGGGCTTTAAGTAAAGCTAAAAATAGTCTTGTTGAATATGGTATAGAACAAGGATATAGTGGTAGCAAAATAAATAAAGGGCTAAATAAAGCTGGCTACGATAATTATAATCCATTATTTACCAAGAAGAACTGGGAAAACTTTATTCCTAATTTTAGAGAGAATGCTGGTGAGTTCGCTCGTAATGCTAGAACTATATCTGGTCAAATAATAAAACCTTATATAGATGATATAAATTCGCCTAAAGGCGAGAGAATGTCTCGTATGAGAGATAGATTTATAAAAGCAATTACTAGTGATGAGAGTAGAAGAACTGCGTTAGGTGGTGCTGCTGGTTCTATTGCTGGCGCTGTAGCAACGCCTATATTAAGAAATATACCAGTAGTTAAATATCTTAACCCTGGAGTGTTTGGAGGCGGTGTTATTGGGGCTCTGAGTGGTCTTATGGGAGGTCCTAAGGAATTAGGTAATGCCATAGCATCTACTTATGATACTAATCTTAATGAGATGTGGAATGAGCCTGGTAAGGCTATACAGAATATAGGTCAAGGTGCTTTTAAAAATCCTATGTATTCTACATTGGATGTAATGTCAATAGGAGGAGCTAAAGCTGGTGGTAAAGCTCTTGAGGCAATAGGCAATATTGTTCCAGAAACTGATAACTTAGCGCTAGCATCTATATTACAGCCTAAGAAATTAAGAGATTTCAACAAAACAGCTACTGACCTTATAACATCTGCTAGGTCTGATAATGCAGATATGCTTGGTGCTTTTGAAAGATTAAATTCAGACCCAACAATAAATAGACTAGAGTTGGCTAAAGACCTTATTACTAATGATGGTAAGCTAAATGCAAAAGAAAAAGATATTTCTAGAGCAATTAAAAGCGCAATGGGTGAAGCACAAATTAAACTAGCCGCTAATCATATACTTGATATAGATAAATCTATTAATAATAATATAGCTCAATACGCTATGCAAAAATTAAGAGATAAGGTACCAGATATTATCCAAATGGATTTAAATAATTATCTCGAAACTGGTAATGTATCTGGTAGGCTTGCTGAAGCTGTAGCACAAAACCCTGCTTTAAGACAAGAAGTAGATGCTGTTATAAATACAGCTAGAGACTTACAGAAAAACGGTGACTTATCTTATATAACTCAGATATTAGTAAAATCTAAAGACCCTAGAAATGAAATATTAGCTGGTCAACTAGCAAAAGAAGCTGGTGCAAAAGATTACTTCTCTACTCAAAGATATATAGGTAGAGGTACTTATCAAGAGATAGCTGATGTACTTGATGAAAGTATAAAATTCCAGATGTCTCAGATATCTAAAGCATTAGAGTCTAATGATGTAGTCAAAGGACTTCTTAAGAAAGGTGATATAGCCGAGTTAG
>Ga0265298_10001067_pt1 | contig 40388 bp, 41 predicted proteins | sample AusTroGonzalo_MG_3_FD_193486 | JGI IMG/M metagenome (GOLD analysis project Ga0265298, IMG submission 193486) | Bovine rumen microbial communities from tropical cattle in Woodstock, Queensland, Australia - Gonzalo_01 | ecosystem: Host-associated > Mammals > Digestive system > Stomach > Rumen ... | reverse complement strand
CCGCTCGATTATCTTCTGGAGCGATCCGTTGAGGTTCACTATAAGGTTCGAGAGCGTCGCCGCCTTCTCGCCCTGGAGCTCCATTACCTCGGTCGCGGTCATCTGCGCCGTTTTCTGCTGGAGCATAAGGAAGAAGTCCACGAAAAACCAGTCCTTGATGTCGGTTTTCATGTCCTCCAATACCTGGAGCGTTATCGGGTAGTTCTGTCCGGTCTGTATCGGCTCCACTATCTGGCTTGCGTCGGAGACATATGTCTTTCCGCGCGGGGTGATGTCTATCTTGCGGATATCCTCGGAAACCTTCATCGGCGGCTCGGCGGAAGTCTGCGCTATCTGCCAGCTCGTTTTCTTCGCGATGTTGAGTCCTTTGATGTCCACGAGCGCGTTCTGCGCCGGGCTCGTTCCGTAAGCGTATCCCGGATACGGGTCCCACTGGAAAACGGCGAACGGGTTCTCATCGTAGCCTGATTCCTTGATGATCTCCTTGCAAGAGAGGTCAACGTACACGGCCGCCCAGGGCTTGTTCTTCGCGTCCTTGTAGCGCGGGTCGCGCCCGTCGCGCGGAAAAACAGCCTGGATTATCTCCAGCCGGTCGTTCCATCGCTCCACGTCCTCGTATGCCGTCTGCCATTTCTCGTTAAGATTCTCAAGGCCGAAAAACGAGACAGCGTTACGGAGCGTCATGTAGTAGTCGCGATAAACAGTGTCAACCTCGCCGTACTCGTTGATGTCAAGGTAAACCTCGTTCGCAGGGAGCTTCGTGAAACGGAGCCTGCCAAAAGCAAGATCCTCGTCGATGAGAAGCACACCCGTCCCGATAACGGCCGCATCGCGTACCTGGAGCGGAGCCTGCGAGTAGAGGTTGCTCCGGTTGAACTCGGAGAGCATGACGCGCTCCGAGTCCTCCAGCCAGTCCTTCACCTTGTACCTGTCAAGAAGCTCCGCGTCCTGGAGCGAGAGCTTGAACCAAACGATGTTCGGGCTCACCGAGTAGCCGACGAGCCCGGAGACAAGCGTCGAGAGATAATTGCTCGGCTTGGAGCTGTAGCGGTTCGGGACCTTCGGAACCTCGCCTATATCGTCGAACGAGATAACCGACGAGTCGGCGAACTCCTGCGCCTCCCGCCATGACGGGTGGAATTTCTGCCGGGTCTCCTTAAGCTGCGTATACCTGGACATCACGTCCAGCAAAAGATCTTCGCTCATACCATGTATTTTAAATGCTTATTTTTTGTACGTTATTAAAAAGCGAAAAAAAACGGGGCGGAAAAACAAATATTTCCGCCCCCGGATGGGATAAAGTTTTTTACTTGTTCTGCACGTCTACAGGCAAGGCCTTTATTCTTCAGCCAGTTTTTTGTAAATATGTTCTCGTATGAACGCGATGAGAAGCCCTATCGCTGTAAGAATTCCGGCCACAAGGGCGGGTACTTTGGCAATCTCCGTAGCCGACGTTCCCCCCAGGATGAGCAGGACTGAGCCTGCCGCGATAAAAACCCAAGCCAATACGGCTACCCAAGTTTTCTTGAAGAAATCCATATCATTCCTCCTTAGTTTTATTCTCAGCGGAGTATCCCATGTCCGAAAGGATATCCGCCAGATGCCGCGCGTGAACCCGCTCCTCGCGGGCTATCTGCCTCAGAATCGGAGCATATTTCTCCGGAGCCTCGTCCGCGAGCGTCTCGTAAGAATCCGCGTCCATAAGCTCCTCGCCATGCTTGTCGGATAGTACGTCTCCTATCATGCTTCCTCCATGTACATAACGAGCTTCTGCACGTCGCCGTCGTTGAAGCTCATTTCCTCTCCTGCGGGAAGCAGCAGGGGAATCTTCGGGAGCGAGAGCTTGAAGTTCCCAGCCTCCGCGAAAGTCTCCTTGAGCACTCCGGCGAGCTTCCTCACGTCGTACTGCCCGTCCTCGCAGGGAACAAACATCGCGACTAGCGGATTCGACATCAGTGTGTCGATTATTTCGGGGTTCAGCTTGATCGCGTTCTTCGCGAGCGTCACGACGAAACGGGTGCCGGAAGCGAAATCATGAGACTTGAGCATCTCCTCGTCAATGAACCTGATAAGCCCGTCGGCTATCTGTTTTGTGCTGACCATATATCATCCTTTGCGCCGGCAGCTTTATCACTGCCGGACTCTCCTTAGTTTCCTGTTCCTGTTGACGCGGATGCGGTCTGAGCCTCGTTCAGGACTCTCGTACCAGGGATCATCCGCTGTGTCATTCCCATAAGGCTCATAGTCTGGGCCTGCAAGGTCTGGAAGTTGGCCTGCTGGACCGCGTTCCATGTGTTCTGCTGCGCAATCTGCGCCTGGACTCCGTTCATCGCTCCGTCGGTATACTGCTGAGCTTTCAGCATGGCGATCTCCGTGTTCTTTTCGCTGATAGCCTGCATAAGGCTCATCTCATAGCGTGTAACCGGGCGGTCGCCCTCCGATTCGCCTGCCTTGCCGAGTCCGAGCAAAGAGCCGATTCCTCCCGCGCTGGCGATTCCGCCGAGCACAGTTCCGATAATACCTGTGGTAAGGGCTGCGTTGCCCTTACCTGCGCTTGCATATTCCATAACATGCCTCCTTATGCGCCCATATTAAGGACGGAACGTTTTCCTGTTATTAATAGCCGAGACTTTTTTAAAATTATTTTTCCACGCGGTAATATTTCTCCGGCTTAGATGTCCCGGACTTATACACGGGAAACGCGACAAGATTATCCGACTCGTCCTTGAAAACACAACCGTTGGCAAAATATGTATCTCCGCGACTTACCAGAACATCAAACTCTTTTTTTGTTATCTCAATCAGCTGCATCCTTTTCCTCCACGCGCTTAAGATTCTTCGAGAGACAGTCCGTGAGCATCTGCTCCACGTCATAACTGTTCGCCCCGCAAACCGTAAGGACGCACATAATAACATCGGCAAGCTCACCCTTGAACCTCTTGTCATCTAACTTATGGGGAATATCTGAAAAAGCCTCCATAGCCTCGACGACCTCTCCAGCGCAATGTTTGAGAGTATCCAGCTCATCCAAGATCTGTCCGCGCTTGTCCGCAATCTCCGCCGATATCCTCGCCATCCTGTTAAGGTCAAGCACTAAACTCCTCCTTGTCGTCGAACAAACTGCGCTCCCGGTCCCACGCCGCCCCGTACTTCGCGACAATCTGCCGGAAATCGTTAAGATCATAAGCGCGAATGCCGACTGTCCTTTTGCCGTCGCCCGTATCAATCAGAATCTTGAGAAGTTCGCGGAGCATCATTATCCGCTTCTGTTTGAGATCAAAAAAAAAACATGATGTTATTCTCGTATATCGTGATCATAACGTCCGCGTCGGTAAGCAGCTTGTATTTCGGAGGAATCTTCTCCGTCTTCGCATAGACCTTGAGCCCGTTCCTGTCTTTCTCCGCCGCGTCTGAGACAACGCATATCACCTTGACATTCTCCGCCCTAAGCATCGCAAGCTCCGGCTCCTGGCCCATTATCGAATATGCCAGATCCTCATAACCTGTCGCACGCCTGAATTCTTCCATTTCAAAACTCCAAGAAAAAAACGCCCTGTTGTACAGCGTCTGGAACTTTACTCACCGGTCCGCGCGGTTCCGGTGCGCGGCGGCTTTCTCTGTCACCTGTACGGCCCGGGCAAGGCTCCGGCAGCCGTTCGTGCGCAGTTTCCTACGAACCTTCCGCGCGTTCCGCCTGCCGTCTATTCCGAATTGCCATGTTTAAGAAAAATCAAATAGCAATTGTCTGCTTTTTGTTAATAATACAATTTGTTAATAATACAAATTGATTACATTTTTTTTTGCTGCCATGAAAAACAACACGACCACAAGAATTACAGACAACAAACACATGACCTAGATCAATCTGATATAAACCATTTAAATGCTCACAATCTTTGTTAAAAGGACATTCAAAACACATCATTTCTTCCGGCTCAAATTGCCTATCTTTATTTTGAGCTTGGCGATGAGCAACCCTGTATCGGAAAGCTCCTTGTCGCCCGTACGGAGTCCGTTCTTGTTCATGACCGCTTGTTCCGACCTCGTAAGGCAGAACAAGTTGCTTATATCACAATTCCAATGATCGCCGTCCCTGAACGATATAATATACCCCTCCGGAACCGGGCCATTATGCTTCTCCCATTCCATGATATGAACGAAACGCCAAACGTCCGGCTCCGCGACCTTGCGCTTGAGATATCCGTCCGTAGTCATTACGATCTTACCGACAGGAACATGATTATGCGGGACTTGTCCTTTTTTAAACCATGTTTTCTCGCACCCTGCATAATGCTTTCCTTTCACGCCCTTATTCACGGGAACATGTCCACGCTCGAAACGTCCTGTAAGGCCTGAGTCCAGCCTTAATCTGTTGCGGATGCCCCTAATCTGCATTACGGAGTATCTCACGCCGAACTCGGCAAACAGCAGGTCGGACATCTCCCGCGCGGTTTTTCCCTTGTTGTTCATGACAATAAAAGCACGCACCGGCGGCGGATAAATAGTCCCGTTGAGCTTCTTCCCCCTCGGAGTCCCGCTCCGTATTTTATGGTTCTGCTTATATGCTTTTATTCTGTCCGCAGTCATATCCTCGCCGAACATCACGGTGTACTCACGGGCGACTTCCTCGCTCGTGTGCCCCGGAATGAACGTCCGCAAGAACTCCTTCTGCTCAGCCGTATATCTTCTCATTACATGTTCTCCAGCAGTTTCTTTCTGTTTCTGTCACTGTTTTTACTGTCCCTGTTCTCCAACAGCGCGGGCATATCCTCGTTCTTGTATCCGCAGTTCTCCGCGACTTTGAGCGCGGAAAGCTGCAAGCTCGCGACATGCAGTATCTGCCCGCTGACCGAGCAGACCGCCTTTGACTTCTTAATCGTTCTCTCAAGAACCTCATTGTCCGCCGTCATCTCGTCGTCGTTAAGCTCCTCAAGCATCGCGAAAAGATGATTGTTGAGATCACTAAGATTGTTCTTCATCCCTATATTCTCCTTTTTTTTACGCTATGGCGGGGCGCACGGCCCCGCCGATTCTACGGTTTCAGGATTTTGAAGCGGGGACGGACATAACTGCGCGCATAGCTCGCGTCGTAGCAGTCGGCACGACCACGGTTGTCGGCAAAGCAGAAAAAAGCCGCAGAAGCATCCTCAACTGTCTCCGTCCAGTTCCAGACAGAATAATCCTCGTCAAAATCAAAACAGACGCGATTCTGGCCGTACTGGAAAAACGGCTTCGCATTGTCGCCCCACATATCTTCCTTGCGGAGAAGCCCGCACTCCTCGACGGGTATTCCCGCCGCCCTCATCGCGTCCGCGAGAGGTCCGCTCAGCCATTTTCCGAGCGGAGTGTCCTTGAACGATTTTGTTTCGTTCCAGTCATCGTCTATCGCGCTTCTCATAATCGCATGGTCGAAAACAAGGTTTATCTCGCCGGACGAAACGTCATAGACGGAAGCGCACTCGCCGTCCACCTTAACTTCACTGAACTCCATGTCGTCAATCACGCACGCCGGAACGACAAACTCCGGCAGCTGCATCCGCTCTCCGTCCTGAACGTCGTCCAGATGCTTAAAAAATCCTTTCGGTGAAAAAGTTCTTTTCGTTGAAATAACAACAGCTTCCTCTGTACTCATATATTCCTCCTACATAAAATTAAACGGGTCGAAAGACTCCGCCTTTTCCTCGCGCTGCCATGAGCCGGACTGTCTGCGGAGCGACTTCACCGGATGATGAACGAAATCGCTCATAAGCCCGTACCGGAGAGCATCGTACGCATGATCCTCAAGCTTAGTGTCCACGTCCTCCGGGTGGTTCTTGTCCGGCGTAAGAAGCGGCAGCGTCCTTATAAGGTTCCGGCAGCTGTTGACGATCGTAAGAAGCGGCACCTTGCCGGACTCCGTGTCAAGCGTGATGTTCAGATAGTCGTAAACGGACACAAGCCCGTTGATGCGGTCGTTGTTCGCCTTGTGCATCTTCCATCCGGCTTTCTCAAACTCCTCGGCAATGCTCTGCCGGTCGTCGTCCTTGTTCCATACGGCTGGATCGGCTACCATATCGTAAACGCCCTCCGCCATTGACATAGCCATCGACTCGGCGGCGACCTCACGCGCACCTTTTTTAAGCCCGACATTGTATTCACCCTCACGGCAGCCGTAATACTCGCGGTAAACCACAACGCGCCCGGCGCTGTTCACCGCGAACCAATATATCGCGAACGGCTTGGAGAACCCCCAGTCCATTGCCGCGAACTTGTACCACTCTCCCGGCCGGAGCACCATAGGTCCTATGACGTGCTTCGCCGGAACAAAAGCATCAAACACCTGTCCCTCCATTACAGTCCAGTCGCCGTACCTCAGCGCCCTGGCAAGATGCGACGGCATGTTCATCAGCCGCGCCTCATAATCCGTGTCGAGAAGGTACTTGTTGTCGTCAAGGGTAGACGGAATGAAGCACCTGCTTGTCCTGTGCACCTTGCCCTTGAAATCCACGGACTCCGCATAAAATATCTTGTTCGGCTCGTGTCCGTCCATGAACCGCTGCTTGATCCATCCGTGCCCGACTCCGCCCGGATTCGCCGTCCCGCGTATATAGCATGGTACTCCGTGCGTGCTCCGGGCGCGGGAAATCATGTAGTCCCAGCAGAACGGAGTAGGGTAGTTGCCCAGCTCATCCATGCCGACCCACGTATACTCGTGTCCCTGGTAGCGGCGCACGTGGTTCTCGCTCTCAAGGTAACGGAGCTTGAGCGTCGCGCCGTTCTGGAAATGCCATGTGTTATGGCTCTCCCCGACGGCGGAGCCCTTGAACCGGCCGCCCATCGGCTCAAAAAGCTCGTGGGAGCGGTTGAGAAGCTGCTCCAGCTCGCTCGTCGTCTGCCGGAAAAGGATGCCGTACCAGAACCGGCCGTATTTCCGCGCTCCCTCAAGAAAGTCGTTAAGCAGGAAATCGCTCTTGCCGCCGCCCGCAGCGCCGCCAAAAAAAAGCTCGAAAGCCGGACACCGGAGCGCACGCCTCTGCTTCGGCTGCGGCGTCCAGATAACCTCCTTCGCCATACCGCGTCAGAACGGAATATCCATGTAGTCGTCTATGGTTTCCGAGCCGCCGCCGTCCTTGTACATGTCAAGGTTCGCCGCGCTGTTTCCGGATTTATCAGGGCGCGGAAAACAGAAATATCCGTTCTTGTCCAGGATGAATTCCGGCTCCATGTTAAGATATCCGTCCTTCTGCCTGAGCCTGATGTGCATGTAGCCGCGCATTCCCCTCCATTCTTCCGTGTTCCAGTCGCCCCTGGCTATGCCGAACGTGTCGAACATCGCCGTGGCGCGGCCCGCGAAAGAAGCCCCCTCAGTCAGAAAAAACGATACCCTCGGCTCGCCGGGATAATTGATCTTGCACTTAACGCGCATATACCGGGCATTATCCTTGGTACTCCCGCCGGTAACCTCCAGAATCATAAGCTCATAGTCGCCCTCTTTATCGACCCTGCCGGGACGAACCGGCTCCGGCTCATAATCATCAACGAACATTTCAGTCCTCCTCGTTCCATTCCTCGTCGCTCGCCGCCTTCGCGGGCAGCTCTATGACGGGCATATTGACCTCAACCTGCTGCTCCGGCCGCACGAGCTCCAGATACCGGGACAGCAGCTCCATGTACTTGCTCCTGTCCACCAGCACGACCCGCGTGCCCATCTTGCCGGGATATATCTGTGCTATGGCCTTGGCCTTGTCGCCGAGCGAGTCCAGCTTCTTCACCTTTAGCCCGCCCTGCGCGTTAAGGATGTCCGCCGGATTGAAGAACGCGAGCGTCGCGAGGTCGTTGAGCAGCCTGCGCGCGTTCTCCTCGTCCGCTTCTGCCTGCGTCTCCGCGAGCAGAAGCCTTATAGCGTCCTTGATGCGCGTCTTACCCTTAAGCCTTGATCCACACGACTCGCACGACTTCGCGTCCGGCTCCACGATCTTCTTCGTTTTCCGGTCAAACTTCGAATACGCCTTGCGGTACGCCGCCGTCGCGTTGAAGAACGACTCCGCGTGACAGCAGTAATACAGGACGAACAGCCTTTCCTTCGGCTTAAGCCCGTCGTCCCAGCGTCTCTCCTCGTCGTCGATCATGGCGGCTCACCTCCGTCTTTTCTCTGCGCGGCAAGAAGCTGCGCATAAGCATTCGGCAAGGAAGGATCTATGCCGTACTTACGGTATCCATCCTCTATCGGGTTGCCATCCGGCTTAAAGTCGGCGCACTGCTTAACCCACTCCTCAAGCCAGGGGTTCTTCGAGCCACCAACGAACAGTATCCGTCCCACCATCGCGTTGAGCCTGTTGTACACGGCAGGCTTGAGCATGTTGTCAGGCAGGAGCGGCATGTCCTTGTAGTAACCGTCGCTCACGAGCTTCTCGAACTGCTGGCAGAAAACCTCCGCGACTATATCCGGCGGGTTCCTCTCGTCAGAGAGAGCCTTCATCCGCTTCGCGAGCTCATCAAGCTGCACGTGATACGACAAGGCATTGAACCCTTTGCAAACCTTAGCAAAAAATAAAATCAGGACCTTGCGGGGATTTACGCTGTTTCCCTGACCGGAACGTCCTGCTGTGTCCTTTCCGTCACCGGCTTCGGGCACGTCCAGCCAGAAATCTTGTGTCTCTGTGTTATCCGGTTTTTCTTCCGGCTGTCCGTTTTTTTCTTCTCCGCCGCCGTAGAAAGATTCGTCCGCAAAATCTTTCGCAGGCGGCTCTTTCTTTTCTCCCGTCTCTAATCTGTCTTGTATTTGTGTGTGTGTGTCTTTTTTTATCTCATCTGGTCTTTTTGTCTCTAATCTCTCTAATCTTTCTGTCTCTTTCTCTCTAGGGACGGTGACATTTCCGCAAAAACTGTCACCAAAAGTTTTTATGGTAACATTTTTTGCATTTTTGTCATTTTCGGGGCAAAAAAAGGACGGCTCGTCCTTCGGCGCGATTTTGTCCCTCGCGGAGAACATCTGCGACTCGGCGAGCTTCTCGGCCTGCGCGATTTTGTCCCGCACCTGCTTACGCCTCTGTTCGAGAGTGCGCGGTATCTCGTTCGGGGCGTAGTCCCAGTCAAGGATAAGACACATCGTAGACTTATCGACGCGAGTGATAATCCGCCGTTCCATCATGAGATCGGCGATGTCGAACACGTTCTGCGGTGTACCGATTTTCATGAGCCGGGAGAAAACAACCCCGTCGTCAAGGTCGAAAGCTCCGTCGTCGTCCGCGTTCTTGAGCGCGGCAAGATAGAACATATACGGAGCCGTCGCCAGCTCCGGCGGGAGCAAATCCACGATATAGGAAAGATTCTCATCGGTTAGCAAATCCACGCGGAGTTTCCTCCACGCGGTAACTTTATTTCTTACTGCCATAACTTATAACATCCTGTAAACGCCCCGCCTCGGACTCCATAAAGGATACCGGAGCGAGAGCGTGTCTATTATCTGCGCCGTTCCCCCGGCGCTGCTCTCCGTAAGCTCGGAAATCTCTGCGAAAGTAACCTCTCCCGCCTGCCTGACATACTCGGCCAACAAATCGTAGTTGACGATTTTCCGGGGCTTCTTCTTACATGGGAGCGGAGAAAAATCAAACTCCAGCTGCCGCCATACTTCCATTCAGCACATACCCGACGATCCGCACGGCTTCCGTCCTGCCGTACATGGGAACACCCGCGCCCCTGTCATCGTACCTGTCCGTAACCCGTACCTGAAGAATCCTGAGCCGGCGAACCGCGTCATTGACGACAGACTTATCAACCTCCAATATGTGGGCAAGCCCGGAAATGGAATATTCCTTCCTCATTGCCTGCCGTCCTCCCGTCCGAGAAACCCCAGCGCCGCCGATATCCAGAACTCGGCCATGCACTGATCATGCTTGCGGAAATATCTGCGGGCACGACCGATGCAAAAAATCGCTTTCTCAAACCCTGACATTTTTCAACTCCTTTTTTCATCCCCTAAAAAAAAGAAAAGCCCTCGCGGATTGGTCTGTTATCCGTGGGGCTTACAACCAGCTCGAAAGAGCGGTTAGACAACAGACCAAAATCTAACAGCTCTTATCCGGCTGTACACTTTTTCACCTGTTGTCAATAATGTTGACAATTAAGTGATATAGTGTACAGGTGGGCGGCCGTTATTCACGGCCGATAATTTATTATTTATTCAAAAAATTATTTTTGTCAACATTTTTTTTATAATTTTTTTTCAAAATTTCTTGATTTTACTATTGACAATTTCAAGTTGTCGTGGTATTTTGGAAACGTAAGGGCGTAAAACAACACCCGAAGGAGCAGAATATGACAGAGAAAACTATGGATTTATCAACTATCGATTTTCATAATTTGGATATTCATGGACTAAATATTATAAGGAGTTATTTGGGAGGCAACGAAAATTCAAACTTTTCTACCGAAGAAATCGTGGAAATGCTTCATATATCTGGAACTTTGGTTTACAACGAACTTGCGACTGACTATGGAGAACAATCCACCTGCGAATATTACGCTACCTTAAAAGAATACGAACCTAAAGCCAGATTACTTCTTGCAAATCATAATGACAAAGATATCGACCGACTCCAGGAGCTCATGGAAAATGAATTAAAACGAAGAGAAGAAATTGAAAAGGCGAAAGATCCAAATTATATTCCTTTTTAATTCAGGAGAAAAACGAAATGGAACAAAAGAACAACTGGGGCGGTTTACGGCAAAACGCCGGAAGAAAACCGAAACCACCGAAAGAAAAATACGTCACCGTAGCTTTCAGCTGCACCCAGGAGCAGAAGGAAAAGCTGCGGCAGGAAGTCACAGAAAGCGGGCTCAGCCAGTCCGCGTATATATGTAAAAAACTTTTTTAAATATATCTCTGCGGTGGGAGAAAGGATTTTTGTATAGACCTCGTTAAACTTGCTCTCAAGCAGAAGTACATCCCGCTGTGCGCGGCGGGCAAACTGTCCATCCGAAAATGCGCGGTGCTCGTCGGGATAGCGCCGTTCTCCGCGTGGCGGCTCAAGCAGCGGTATCTGGAATCCGGCGACTCCATCTGGATCCACGGCAACACGGGACGGAAGCCCCGCAACAAAAAATACGACTACGATAAACTTAGCGCAGACTACGGCAAATTCAGCGGAACTCCGTTCGCCGCCTTCCGAGACAACTGCAAAGATTTCCTCCGATACGAAACAATCCCCTCGTACACGACAGTCTACAAAGCCCTGACATCCGCCGGAATAATCTCTCCACGCGCCCGTATTCCTGTCCGCGAGAAAAAGAAGCATCTGCCCCGTAAAGAACGTCCCAACGAGGGCGACCTGATGCAGGTTGACGGCTCGTCGCACGAATGGCTCATCGGCAAGGGAAAAACCTGCATCCACGGCGGGATAGACGACGCGACGCACAAGATAACCGCGCTCTACATGTGCCAGAACGAATGCAAGCTGGGATACTACGCGCTAATGCGCCGGACATACGAGCGTTTCGGCGGATTCCCCCGCGCAATCTACTCCGACAAATCCACCTGTTTCTTCACCATCAAAGAGAACCTGGGCAAAGTTACTATCCAGGAACAGCTCCAGGGAATGAGGGACAACCCCACTGAATGGCAGATAATGGCAAAGAAACTTTCCGTTGACCTGATAGCGGCACTGTCCCCGCAGGCGAAAGGCAGGATAGAGCGGCTATGGCAGACTTTGCAAGGACGGCTGCCTTTTATCTTCCGTTTCCTTAAGATAGACACGATTGAAAAGGCGAACGTGTTCCTGGACAGCTTCGTTGACGACTTCAACGCTCGGTTCTCCGTTCCCGCGCAAGAAACTAAACGCCACTGGAGAAAACCTCCGCCCGGAACTGACCTGGATTTCCTGCTTTCCGTAAAGACGGAGAAAAAGACTAAGGCTGACGGCTCGTTCCTTTATCACGGCTACAAGTTCCGGCTGCTGGCGCAAAGAGCGGCCTGCGTGAAATTCATCCTCTGTCTTTCCGAGAATTTCGGCATCCGCGCTTTCTTGAACGGCAGATACTACGAGGTGGAGCTTGCCGAGCCGATATGCGACGTTGCGGGCGACAAACTGACCGCCGTGGAGAAAGACCTGATTTACCGATATTTCTACGCGGACACGCATTCCGGGCGGGCGCTCGTACGCGCCGGATAATTTTTCCGGATTTTAATAACAGAATTGTCGGACGTGCTGTAGAATACAAACATTCAAACTCTCTCTTATAATTCACTCCTTTCTCCGGCAGTACCCTCTGCCGGAGTTTTTTTTATCCCTGTTAATAACGGCATCCTCTTTTCCAATGTAGAATTCATGCCGGAGAGTGCCGCGCACGGCGCGGACAAAGTGACTGACGGAGGAAAAGGGGATATGACGGATGATGCCAGGGACATCGAAATACGTACTATGAAGAAGGACATCGAGGACATCAAGGCGGGGATGGAGAGCCTGCCGGACAAAATCAGCAGCAAGATTAACGAGAACATGGACCTCAAGATCAAGCTCGCCATAAGCGAGGCGGAGAAAAAGTACCAGGCGAAATTCATAACGCTTCTGCTAGGGCTTATCGGCGAGGGAATCGGGCTCATCATCTCGTTTTTCATGAAATAGGAGGATTATATGAAACATCCGCAATCGTTCGCGATTACGTGCAACAAGGCTTTCAGCACGCCGGAGATAAAGGCGGTGGCCGAGTACGGATGCTGCGCGTTCGTGCTCATGTGGAGCCTGGGTATCAACGTCCCGGATTTTATCGCGGTAAAAAAAGTACAGGACATGATAAGGAAGAAAGTCATTGACCAGGACTGTACGGTGAAATGGTGCTCGGCGGTTGACCATCTTACGGGCCGGCAGCTCGCGGACGTAAAGTTCGTTGACATCAGCAGCATTAAGGACATCAAGGAGCGAACGCCCGTTATGTACAAGCTCGGCAAAAAGTGCCACTGGGTCGGGGTCGAGAACGGCAAGGTCGCTTTCAATCCGCTTAAGTTCTCCCAGTGCGTGACGCTCGGCAAACCTGCCGAGAAAAGAGTTCTTATTTTCAAGGAGTAAAACATGGACAAGATTCAGATTGCGGAGGTCGCTCTTGCGACAGTGGGTATGACGGAAGTAATTAAGAATTTCGTACAATCCGGAGGGAAAAGGCTCTGGACGCTCATCACGCTCCTTGTGGGCGCGGGAATGGTCGCCGTCGCGGTGTTTCTGCCGGAGACGGTGCTTTTCGGCATAGTCGCCGTGAGCGGTGCCGTGGTTTTCTACGACACGGTGTTCAAGCTGTTCAAGAAACTTTTCGAGCTGCTTGTGGCTCGGTTCGTTCCTGCGGCAAAGTCTGACGATGAGACTGACGCGGAAACAATGAATGAGGACGGCGTATGATTTACGTCATTCTTTTTTTTGCCGTTGTTGTCATAATTCTGGGGTTCTGGCTGCTCCGTGTCCGGGAATATTCCAAGAAGCAGGCTGCGGAGCAGGACAGGCTTCTTGCCGAGCTTCACCGGAAAGAGGATTCTATCCGGCTTCTTGAAACCTGGCAGAAAGAATACAAGGAGATTAAGGATGATGAGTCGAAAAAAGCGGCGGAGATCGCCGAGGCAGAGAGCGACGAGGATGTTATGGATTCTGTCCGTGATATTGTCGCTCGCAATAACGAGCGGGTGCCGGACGACAAAAAGCGAGGTCGTGTTGCCGCCCGTTCCCGAAAGAACGGAGCAGCCGGAGCCGGAAAGCCTTAAGGATCTGGCGCTTCTTCTTAACTACTATGAGTTTCTGCTGGAAGAATGGGAAGCGTGGGGCGCGGCGGTTACGAAACAGGTCGCCGGATGCGGCGAATAAAAAAAACACCGGGAAGTTGATTTCTTTCCGGTGTTTTTTTGTGTCATTATGCGTTCGGAGCCGGCTGCTCGGACGGCTCCAGTCCCTTCGGCGAGGACGGTTCCTGAACGACGATGAAAGAGTATTTCGAAGCGATAACTTTGTCCTCGCTCACGGCGAAATGCTCCGCGATTATCTTCTTGATGTCCTGCTGAGAGAGAATAAGCCCCTGCTGCATCAGTCCGCCCCTTCAAGTTGTGCCTGTAGCTCGTTTATCTCGTCGCGCACTGCCTGCCGTGCCGCCGCGAGCTCTTCATAGTCATAAGGGTCTGGCTCACCCTGTAGCCGCGCCTCATATATCTTGATTATTTTCCAGTCTCCTATGTCGCTCGTAGGCGCGTCCAGTTTAGATACAAGCTCCCTTATGCGAGCCTCAATGTCACCGCGTTCCATTTAATCCCCCTGAAAAGTGTTTTATATAATGCGTCCGTCGTGCGCACGCTCTTATATGCGTTATATCTGATTATGTTCCCGCGCCAGCTCTTGTACTGGTCGCGCACTTCTTCCGGCTTCATGCGCCCCGTAAGCACAAGACTTCTGAACTTCCGAAGCTTCCGGCGTTCCCTCGTGATGCTTTTCCGGCATGGTATCTTGATTATCCTGCCGCGTTTGCCGTAGGCATAGCGGATTTTAAGGAAAATAAAGCCCTGTGTGAGCTTGATTATCTGCGTTTTCTTTTTGTTTATAACGATTCCGAGTTTCGCGCAAATAGCTTCAATTTCCGCAGAAGTCCGCGAAGGAATTCTTTGCTCTGATGTATGACGTATGTATCGTCCATATAGCGGCCGTAGTATTTGCAGCCTTTTACGATTTTGCACCAGTTGTCTATCTCGATGGGGTAGTAGATGCCTATTATCTGCGATATCTGCGAGCCGATGCCCACGCCCCTGTCGCCGAACGTCTCGACAAGCTCCGTAAACAACTGCATCACGTCCGCGTCGTCAACAAGTCTCGAGAACATGCGCAACAATTCTTTGTGGTCGATGTTGTCAAAGTATTTCGAGAAGTCTATCTGCAGCACATAGCCGTTACGCCCGTAACGCCTGTAAAACTTTTCCAGATGCGCCTGCAATCTTTTGCGCGTGAACTCTATCCCCTTGCCCTTGACGCTCGCGCCGTTGTCGTATATCAGATGTTTCCGCGTCAGCGGCGCAAGGATATTGTCGCATAGCGCGCGCTACAACACCCTGTCACTGATATGCAGGCTCTTGATGTGCCGCTTTTTCCCGCGCTCGTTTATGTCGAACTCAAAGAACGGCTTCTGCCTGTACGTGCGGTTCTTAAGTCTCCCGCTCAATTCCGCTATGTTGATAAGCTCATTCAAGCCGTACCGCTGTACTGATTCTTTCCATTCAACGCTTTTCTTACACTGCATATAAGCCTCGTGCAGTACGTTCAAGTCTGTTAGTTTTTCGTACATTTTTTTAAACTCCACAAAATAAATAGGGGCGGACGCGTATAACGGTACTAGTCATAACTAACCGCGTCGCCCGCCTTGTTCGGCTCTCGCGCAGGATAAAGTTTCCTTCAAAATGCGCACTTGTCTTAAAACTCTGTGCGCCATTCAAATCGGGGACGGACATATTTGTTCGCATTGCTCGCGTTGTTGTAGTTGGCATTACCATTGTTGTTGGCATTGCAGAAATTAGCCGCAGAAGCAAAATCAAACTTTACCCTCTGTTATTTTCTTTCTTGTCTTGTTGTCACTTCGCCGCCAGCCTTTCAGAAGCGTTTCCTCGCGCTTAATAAGCGTTATCGTATCGGCAATCCAGTTAAGATTGATAGGAAAATGCCGCTTCAAGTATTGTAGCTCCCTGTAGAGGTTGCCGCATATGCCTATGGCAGCGTTCTGTTTCCGGCGGCGTTCGTCGCACTCCGCTTCCGTGGTCGCATAGATAAGGTTCGCGTCTATGATATTCCGTATGAGCGTGTCTGTGTAGCTTATCAGAAGCAGCTTCCGCCGCCTGATGAACCATTCGGGATACTCGCTCGCGAACTGCTGGCTCGGCGTTTTGCCGTACTTCGCGAAAATCGTGTCTATTGTCTTCTGGTCTGCCTCCTCGATGTTCCTGATTATCTGCCTTACGCTTCTAGTACTCCGCTTAAGCCCGAAATCGCGCAAGCAGAAATCAGTTATATCATCCTGTAGTTTAACGGCGCACCTGTAGAATTCCAGGTCGCTTAACGCCTGTAGATTTTTAAGCACGCTCATTTTTTTATCCTCTATAAAATCTGCAACCCGCCCGCACGGGGCGGGGATTGCAGATTAGGCGATTATGAATCGGGGACGGACATATAGGTACGCAAAGCTCGCGAGGAGGTAGTTGGCAAGACCATCGCCGTGGGCAAAGCAGAAATCAGCCGCAGAAGCAACGTCTTTAAGCCAGTAATATCCGCTCCTGTTGTTTCGTGCTACCTCGCTCTGCTGGAACAAGGCGAGCTGCCGGACTGCCGTTCCGGTGTCATATCCCGAAGAACTCCAGACTGTAGTGCCGTAAACTTCAGCCTCGCTCATAAGAATAGCCTGTACGCTTACCCAAGCCCAGTTGTTCGAACATCCTGTTGCGCTGCCGAAACGGTTGTAGCCGGAACTGTTGATGCTGTTCGATACCAGCTCGCGCACGGTCTTAAGATGCGCACCGAACTCCGCGTAGAGCTGCTGGTTTATCGTCGCGGTGGAAGCCGTGCTTCCCGAACTCGCGACAGACCCGATAGTGGTGGTGTGCATCTCGCTTCCGACGTATCCGCCTGTCGTGTCGTTGCCTGAATTCATCCTCGACCGTCCGAAGTGCTGTTTCTCTGTGGAGTCGAGTCCCTTGCCGGGAACCATGATAAGGTGGTGGTAGTTGATTTCGTAGCCGGAATCGCCGCGACCCCACGCGCCGTCTATGTCCGCGACGGTGACGTATTCAGAGCCTGTCTCCTGATACTGCCCTGTCCGTTCATACGCGCTTATCGCTCTGCTCATGTGAATATAGTCGCCCACGAAAATATCATCCATGAGCGGATGTCCGTTCGTTCCGGCTACGCGGTCGGAGAACGAGCCGTCAGCAAGGTACGATGATATGTCTTTCGGAACAATGCGCGGAATACGGTGCATGGCACGGGTGATATTGTCTATGGTCAGCTCCAAGCCGGAGAATTTCGTGTAGAGTCCGCCCGATTTAACGGGATTGTTGCTGTTCTCGACCGGTACTGAGTCTATCGGGCGCACCGCGTCCAGAAGGTCGCCTGCCCCAACGCTGTAGTCGTCGCCGGATGCCGCCTGCACGTGCAGCAGGTCCGTGCCCAACGGGGACTCGCGCGCCGGCAGGTCCTCTATCCTGATGTCTGCCATAATTTTATTCCTCCTGATGCAAAGTATAAGGGGAAAAAATGTGCGCCGTTATAAAAAAGGACTTGCGCTTTCCGGCCGAGTGGGTTTAAGATTCAGTTAAGGGGGCGAGTATGAAAAAATGTATCGTTATTTTATTGTGCCTTATGGTTATAACCGGGTGTCAAACAGAAATCATTTATATGTTGAAGAACAACACGACGCTGCAGGTCGTCGTTAATCACTACAACAATGACTATACACTTACTCCAGGGCAAACAATAAAGATTGCGCATCCCATAACAAGCAGCGGGGATTTCAGAATAATCTCGCCTGTATCTTATAGAATAAAACTTGAAGCAGAGGGATTCAATTATTCAGTTATTGATGTAGATCCAGAAACTCTTCATGTTTTGAATCTGATGCCATGTACGATAACTTTAATAGATACTTTACATTCAGAAATCAATCAATCAATAGGAAGTAACACAACAGTAAATATACAGTATTACCCACAAGAACAGCATAATTGGAAACTGGTTGGAGCTGAGACTGACAACACCTTTAATTATATTACTTATCAATCCGAAAGGAAATATTTTCTCTTTGATTATGATCCAGATAAACTTCAACTAATTATCCAAGATTTTTAATCAAGAGATTTTAACAGTTCCATTATCATTCCATAAATAACCGCTTGATGTCGGTCTGGTTGTAGGTAAATTATTAATCCTTAATGTTTTATTAGTTGAAACAAACTTTGTCAAATAAGCAGAAATATTAGCTACTTCATCCCCCCCTCTATATAATCGATGACTAGCTAGATCTGTAGTCAGACAATCTATTGTATACTGATAATCTCCTTGTTGATAATATTTATTTACTGAAAAACGTTTGCAATTTTGATAATTATTTGCATAGGAAAGATTAGGGTTTACGTCTGCAGAAGCAGCTCCAAATGTCGTATTCATAGCCAGATATATCTGTTCGGCTGTCATATCTGGCGTTATCGTTAATGTACTAGCAGGTGGAGCATCATCAGAAATAGTTATCGGACCCGAGACTATATCTCCTTCAAATGTAGAATTCCCTGAAATATTTATATTCATCAAATTGCCAGTGATAGCATCTATTATTCCCGAAAACTTACCATTTGTCGCAAACACCGTCCCGCGGAAAATACCCTCCCTTGCCTCAAGAACGCCGTCCGCGGACAGCCTGAACCCTGCGCCCGTTCCCGAATCGAACCCCTCGCTCTTGAACACGCCGCCGGACTTAAGTATCATCGTCTGCGCCATAAGGGTATCAATCATCGCGGACATCGCCGCAAGGCTCCGCGCGAACACCACGCTGAAACGACCCGTCTCAAGGCTCTGCGAGTCCTCGCGGAGCATATCAGAAAGCGCGTCCATGTAGTTACGGTAGCTCGCCGGGTCTTCCGCCGAAAGCTCCGTCCACGCATAGCCGGATTCCCCCGACCTCTGCCACTTGTAGATGCTTCCGTTCTTCCGCGCAGCAGTCGTATTGCCGACATAAAGGAAAAAGTCTCCGGGCGACGGCGAGCCGGGATCAGCCGTCTTGGGCCCGAGGTACGTTCCACCCGCTACGTCCTGCGCCGCGGTCTCGGCAATGTCCCGCACATGCCCCTCAAGCATCGGGGATATCGGCTCTCCCATCGCGATAAGGTCGTTCGTCGCGAGCACATAGCGCCAGTCGTTCCTGTCGGGTATCCTTCTCCAGATTCCCCCGGAGCAGGCCCATACATCGCCCTTGTGAGCACGGACAGAAACCGCTATGTGGTCGCCGGAGCCTGTCGCGATAACGCCCGCATCCGCCACAATGCGGTAGGATGCCACGGCAAAAGACGCGCCCGCAAGGAAAAAAGAGCCTTCCTTTGTCTCCGTGAGGGATGCCGCGCCCGTGACGACTCCCATGTAGTCGCCGGATGAGACTGCCTGCCAGCCCTCGTCCGCGACGTAGCGGTAGAGCTGCCCGCCGTAGTAGCCGAGCTCGTCGGAAAGCCCCGGTTCGGAGAGCGACGAAAGCACTCGGACATAGGCGAGCGCGGTCTGCGTGAGCACCGCCTGCGCGAACATCTGCGCGTCGTAGTATGCGTCGTAGTAAGCGTTCATGTCGTCCGAGGACGTAATGACGGTGTTGGACTCCATGTCGTCGAACACCTTTATAGTGGAATAAAGGTACGTGTAGAGCGCGCTGTAGACTGTGATAAGCCCGGTTATGCGCGGATCGTCGGAGAGCCCCTTTGTCTCCGCCTGCTGGAGAATCGCGAGGTACACGCGGCGCAGCTCGCCGAAATCGCGCTTAAGGATCTTCTTCTCCTCCGGGGTGATGATGCCGTCCGCCGCCGCGTCCTGGTAGAACTTGTCGGCGCGCGAGGCGACGCTTACGAGCGTCTCCTGGACGCTCCCTATCTTCGAATCAATGACACGGGCGGCTTTGCCCGTGAAATCCTCAAGCACCTCAAGCGACTGCACCACAAGATGCTCGCCCCTCATGTTACGCTCTGTCTCCACCATATACGCCTCCTGTTATTTCTTTGAGCTGTCTTTCCCGCCCGTGATGTCCTTCGCAAGTCCGTAGACCGTGCTAAATCCTACATCAAAATTTCCGTCCTCGTCAGTAAAAAACTTGTAGATCTCCTTGACGCCCGATGTCGGAAGTCCGAGAGCGAGTCCTACGCCCTCGCCAAACTGTCCGGCGGCTTTCGTCCAATTGCCGTTCGATACGCTCATCACGGCGGAGCCGAGCTTCGTTATCATCGGGGTCATGTCCGTTCCGGTGGAGAGGTACGTGCTCCGTCCGGTGAGGGTTTTCTGCACGACCGTCGTAAGGTAGCTTCCTATGAGCGGCACGGAGTCCGTGAACTGCGTCGTGCCGTAGAAAATGATGTTGCGGAGAGCGTTGAGGCGTTTCTCGTCGTCGTCGTCCTTCCTGCCGCTTCCGGCGGTGACTCCCTCCATGAGCATGTTCATCGCGATTCCGGCGACGGCGTAACCGGCTATCATGCCGGCCGCGCGCTTGAACTGCTTCGTGCGGACTGCGGCGGGCAGGTCGTAGCGGATGTTCTGCCATATCACGTTGAGCGAGGTCTGGAACTGAAGATAAGCCTTCGCGAACTCGGAGCTGTTCTTGTAGAGCGGCGCGAGGTCGGAGAGGCGGCTTGACGGCTGGCACTGGCGCGTACAGTCGTCCGCGTAGCGCACGGCGGCCGCCTCAATGTCGGCTTCCGTAAGCACCGCGTCCTGCGCCGCCTTGTCTATCTGCTCGGCGGTAAGAACGGCGTCCGGGCTTTCCGGGGTGACGTTCCGCTGCTCCGCCTCCAGCTCCGCTTTCTTCCTGTCATAAGCGCCCTCGTTCTCCTGGGCAAGCCGCGCGTATTCCTTCTTGTAGCACGCGAGCCATCCGGGAGCGACGCACGCCCAGTCGATGAACTCAAGGCCGGACATTCCCTTTTTCTCCAGCTTCATAAGCTTCTGCTTGAGCGGAGTGTCGGCTTTCTCGGCAAGCTCGTCCACGAGGTCATAGAGCGGATCCTGCACGCGGTTCCGCATAAAAAGAGACTTCTCCTTGATAAGATCCCAGCCGTGGTTCGTGACGCACTGCCATGCAGCGGAAGCGTACTCCGCCGGGGATACGAACTGGAAGTACGGAGCGGGGCTTGTCGCCGCCTGCTTCAAAACACCGGAAAGTTTCCAGGCTAAATAAGCCGGAGCGGTCTTACCGCGCAGCGTCCGCATAAGGTCGTCGCCCGCCGTGCGGACGCGGTTCGCGTTGGGGTTGGCGACCTCATTGATATAGTCGTCTATGTAAGAGAGCATCCCGCGTCCGTAGCGGTTCTCTATGAATCTCCTGGTGTAGTCCGCGTCGCGTCCCTTGTACACGCGGTTGAGCTCGCGGACATAAGGCGCGTACGCGATGAAATGCTCGGTCCTATCAACGGAGGCGAGCCATGTCTTGTACAGTCCCATCTGGACGGGCTTCTGATGCAGCGGACTAATGGCAACACGGCGCTGCGTCATTCCCCTGTTAACGCCGGTTTTTCCGGCAGCGTTCCCGCCGGAGGTAGTAAGAAGATCCTGCTTCACCTGGTTCGCGTTAGTCTCGCCGTTGGACTCAAGGCGCACCATCGGCACGTAGTTGCGGACACGGTTCACCGGCTGGTTGAACTCCTCGACGGAAACTCGGTTCATCCGCTCGAACTCGGCGGCGTAATCCTCTGCGACAGTCTCGTAAAGAGCCTTGAGCCCGGCGCTGCCCTCAATAAGCTCGGTCGCGGCGGCGAGCACCCTGTTATAGCGCTGGCGGCACTTCTCCATGAACAACGTCTGCCCCGGATGCCTGTCAAGGATTCCCGCCGTAAGCTCCTGCATCTGCTCCGCGTCGAGCGTCTCGTCCGCTATCGCCTCGGCGAGTTCCCTGTCCATCTCCTCCCATTCCTGCTTCCGCGCGACGTCCTCGTCGGCGGAGAGCATGTTGCCGAACATCACGGCGTTCCGGCTCGTAGGCGCGTAGTCGTCGTTCTGCTCGTTTCCGTCCTCGTCGAGCACCGGGTTGCCCTTGTCGTCGCGCACAACCTCGTAGTCCTTGTCGGCGGCGTAAACGTAGAGCAGGTCGTCAACGGAGAATTTCAGCCCGTCAACCTCGACTATGCGGGAAAGCTCGACCTCAGTAAGCTTGTTGTCGGCCATGACTTTCTTTATCGCCTTGGCGCGGCGCTCCTTGGCGGCCTCGCGCGCGTTCCAGCACTCGTCCTCGCGCCAGTAGAGCATCTGCGTGTTGATGCCGTCCGTGTAGTTGTCGAGGATGCGGGCTACGCGGCGCACGTTGGCGTCCGCGTAGCCGTTGAGCAGCCTGTTGAGGCGGGTCTCCTTCTTGACGGCGGCAGTTCCCTTTATGTCGGAGTCGAGTCCGAGTATCTTATGTATTTTGTCCTGTTTCTTCGCACGTTCCTCCGGCGTGTCCCCGTCGTCGAACTGGATGCCTGAGTCTCGGGCGAGCGCTTCTATCCGCTTCCTGATTTCCCGCGCCTGCTCGTTGCGGAGCTGCTTCTTGGCGGCGAGCGTGTCGCGCCCGTCCTTGTAGATGTCGTTCACGCGTACGGCAAGTTTCTCCAAATCTTCCGTAGTCCATTCGCGGAAAGGCCTGTGCATGAGGTCGTCGTAGAGGTCGGCTCCGACCGCGTCCTTAATCTCGGCGGCGAGCTCGTCGGGCATCCTTATTACCCAGCGCGTCTCATCCTCGTTCTTTCCGGTGGACGGGTTCCGCACGGTACGGGTCACCTCGTCAACCTTGATGTCAAGGTCTATACTCTGCTCGCGCTCCTTTGAAAGCTCCTGTAACCGGAGCTCGCGCACCCAGTCCTCCTTCGGCATGACCTTCGAGAGCCGCTTCTTGTCCTTGGAAGCCCATTTGTTGTAATCCTCGATCGAGTTAAGGGCACGGAGCTTCTCCAGCATCTCGCCGGCAAGCTTGCCCGGTTTTCTTCTGAGGTAGTTCTCGATGCGCTCCCGCTCGTCCACGTCGGTGAGCCATGCTGACGCGACCTGCCGCGCGTCGGCGGAGCCCTGTCCTATCCACTCGTTCACGCCGCCCATAAGGTTCGGCTCGAAAACGCGCTGTATCGCGATAAGAAGCCGGGCGGAGTCGTAGTCTATGCGGTCGAAAGGAACGCGGCGCATCGTGCGCTTCACAAGCTGGGTACGGAGCTTCTTGAGGTTCTCAAGCGCGCGGCCGTCCTGCTGCTTCTGCCGCAAAGCCTCGCGCAGACTGTAGAGCTCCCTCTGGTGGCGCATAGCCTCGGACACCTGCGCGGTTATCCTGGTCACGTTCTTAAGGTCGCTGTACTGCCGGAAAATCCTGTCGTAGTCCGCGCGAAGCGTCTGCGAGTCCAGCTCGTACCTTCCGGTCGTCTTGAGCGCGCGTTCTATGCGCCGTCCCGTCGTGTCGGATCTGTTGTGCCAGCGGGCTTTCATCTCAAGCAGCTTGTCGTGGAGCCGCAGGAGCTCCCTCTGCTCCGCGTCCGCTATCCGGCGGAAGTCCTCGTCAACCTCGTTCTTGAGGTCCGTATATTTTTTCTCCGTCTCGCGGAGGTCCTTCTTAATTGACTTGATATATCCGTCAAGCTCGCCGTCAAGCCTGAGCTCGCCGGACCTGATGCGCCTGGCCACGTCCTCGTTGGAGATATCCTCCGCGATCTGGCGTCGGCGCTCCGGCGACATCTCCTCGAAATCCTCGTCCGGGTCCGCGAGCACGTTGCTCCTGAGCTGCCCCGAAACCGTGTCGCCTTCCGGTACGGCAAAATACTCGTCCCCCATTATCTGTGAATAAATCGCCCTGTAGTCGCGGAGCGAATGCGAGATAAGAGAGAGCATGGTCTTGCGCGTCCGCGGCGTGAGCTCCTTGCCCTTGGCGACGCGCATAGCGTTACTGAGCCACGTTCCGTGCTTGAGCTGGGTGCGGATGAACTTCTGCATCTCGTCAATCTCGCTCCGGGCGGCGGCATCCTCCGCCGTGATGCCGCGCCATTCCTCGCCGGAAAGGTCCGTGTCGAGAATCTGCTGCACGCGCTTGAGGAAGTTCTCAAGCTCGCCGGGCTCCTTTATTTTCATATAGAACCAAGTATCCAGCGCGTTCTGGGGACTTTCGCTTATCGAATTATATTTCTCCAAGACTGCCTCAGCGTCAAGGCTTTCCTCCGGCTTGAGTCCGTGGGCGAGCTCCCATGTCGTCTTGTACCACTGCGCGTCGGCTCCCGCCGGCACCTGCGAGTGATAGTCGTCCGCTTCCATGGCGTAGGGGTCGAACCCGCTCTCGTATGCCTCCATGAAGTCCTGCCAGGTATCATAGAGGGATGCGTCATCGTAGAGCTCCTGCTGGGTCTGAAAAAGAAGATGGTCAACGATTTTCACGTCCTGGTCGTTGAAGATGACGTAGTTATAAGCGCCGTTTCCGTTTCCATAAATTGTGCCGGCAGGATATTTGATTCCGGCGAAGCCGGCTTTGCTCAAGAATTCAGATGCCTGTTTCTCGCCGCCGACAGCTTTCGCTATCGCCGCATATAATTCTTCTCCGCTTGTGAACGCCTTGTTTTTTCCGCTCCAGAAGTCCATAGAAAAATCAAAATTTTCACTTCCTTGTTCACGGATAGCATTATAAATACGAGTTTTAACTTCATCACTTACTGGTTTATCATAAGCAATATATCCGTCGTCCGGGATCTCGACCGTGTAAAGATGAGTTACATTTATTGCATCAAGTTTGGCAAGTTTTTCTTTTGCTTTTCTATCAATATATGGATTATCAATAGTATCTAATTCACTTTCCTTAATCTGATTTTCAAGATAAACCTTATATTTTGATTTATCAAAATCATAACTACGCAATTCTTCAAACATTTCTCTTTCTAAAGTATCGCGTTCATAAGGATTGTCTGCATATTTGTCTATTTGTTTACGCTGTCTTTCCGCATAATCTCTTGCAATTTCCTCATCATCAGTAACATAAGTGCCGTAACCGAAAGACATACTGCCCTCACCGGAAAGCCCGTAGCTCTCCGTGTCGAACTTGTCAAAATCCGCCCCGGAACCATGGTATGCAGTCTGGAATAACATAATCTGGTCAGCACGGGAAACGTCCTCGGTAGCGGCAAGCAAAATATTGCGGCGTTCTTCTGGAGTGAACCGCCGCCGCGCCTGAACATTACGGGCTTCAACCTCTCCGGCTAGACTTCGATACTGTTCTTCCGGTGTTTTCACATAACTTACAGAAGTAGTACCTTCCTGAACAGAAACAGCCCTGCTCATTAAATCAACATATTCGTTGAACGCCGCGTCGTTTTCTAATTCATCGGAAATTCTGCTTGTAGTTTCATAATCCTGTCTGATGCCTGCTTCATTGTATTTTCTTACAAGTTTCTTCCAGTTTTCATCTTGCTTGTTGAATAACTCATGAGCCTGCTTTGTAAGGTTCTCAATTATATCTTTTGAGAAGTCTCTGGTTTCAAACTGAGCAGCACTGCCGCCTACAGCAAAACCCTCGATCCGCTGAATAGCATGCTGAACCTCATGCGCCAAGACGCTTAGAAAATCATAATAACTATTTGCCCCTGACGGATAAATAGTGATGCTGTTTTCATTCGGATCGTACGAGCCTTGATGATTGTCAACATCTTTCCGGGCAAACGCTATGGTCGTTTTCTCAAGGGCAGGATAAGCCTTGAATAATTCCGGATTGTCAATAAGCTGCGGCAGGTAAAAGCTTTCGCCCATATCGTTCCAGAAATCAACGGGGTCTATTCCTCTTGCGACAAGGCGGCGCAAAGCTTTCTCAACATCCAGACCTGTATCGTATTCAAGGAGCATCTGCGCAATATGCACTTTCTCCTGAGCTTCTGCCAGCTCCGACTCGTAAGTAGTACCCTCCGGCAGAACGCCTCTTTTTACCATGTCGTTTATTTTGCGCTCTGCCTTGTTTTTGTTTTCGACAAGAGCCTTAAGATTGCTCTCCGCCTCTTTCAGTTCATTTTCGTATCTCTCAAGTTTCTCATTCGTCGCCTTGATGTTTTTCAGATGGTAATCATCGTCTATCTCGTAGCGCCACTTGCCGTCCGCTCCACGCTCCCATCCGGTAGCGAGCCTGATGCTTTGAGCATCTTTTCCGTCCGTTTCCATCTGCTTGGCGACAGCAAGGTTCTGCATACGGCTCACGCCCTCGGCGACTTCCTCGTTGTTGTCGAGGTTCTGCGCGCCAATCTCGCCCGCAATCTGGAAAAGGATGTTCGGATTGTTCGCATCAAAATTGCCGTTGTTGTCCGTAGCCGATTTTACGTCCGTATTATTAAAAGCGATATAGTCATTGCTTGACGGAGGCGTTATGTCCGTAAATCCCACGTCTATAATATTCTTAGCTATAAATCCGTCATAACCTTCCTGCTTAGCCTTCGCGACTTCCTCATTAATGTTCATTCCTTCCTGGTTCCATTGCTTGCCGTCATAATCCATGATTTTCGGATTACGCAAATTCATGAACAAAGAATACACGCCGCCGTCTCGGTAAACTCCCCAATCATATTTCCTATGCAAAGGAGAATCTTTATCGAGTATTACGTCTTTTATTTTTCCGCCGTAGTAATTCTCAAAAGAAGATGCAATTTCTTTATTGTCATTCGTAAAAATTGTTCCGGCAGGCGTATTAACATTCGTTTTGTTTGTTTCACCATCATTGAAAACCGTAAACCAATAACTGCTTCCATGATAGACAACAAGCGGCTCGCCATTCTCGTCGAGGACTTGCGACATAGTTGGCTTGACAGCCCCGGAAAGTTGGCTTATAGTAAAAACACTTGAGCCAGATTGCGCCGGTACATCATTATTGATTCCTGCCGGGTACGTAACTGGCTCTATTTGTACTTCAGTAAGTTTATGATCTTTATAACTTGTTTTTAATGAACTTTTATTTACATCGAGTTTAATTCTTACTGAATAAAATTTTTCTCCGACTTTTATTGCAGAGTAGTAAATATCCTGACCTTTAAGTGCACTATGTTTTGCTTGTCCGTCATTTTCTTCAAAATCAAAAAATCCGGCTTTTCTTAAAACTTCTTCAAGCCCAGTATAAACGGCCCTCTGTTCTTCCCCGCGTCTTTTTACAGAATCTTTTAAGCCACGATTAGAAAGTCCGACTACCATTCCATCATCATCAATAGTAACTAATTTTCCGGCAAGATTATCTTTAAGCCATTGCTTTAAGCTTACTGCGTCTGAATAATCAAACGGTAAATTTGCAATGTCAATTTCTGTAATTTCTACCTGCTTGTTTTCATCATAAAGCCAGTTACCAAACCAACGCTTGAAATTCGGTGTCCTTACCTGTAACCACTGTCTCTCGGTAAGCTTTGTCGGCTCTCCGTTCGGAGCTTTCATCCAAGAGTCTGTACCTTCATACTGTTTGCGTACAGCCTCTATCTGCCTTTCCGTCTCCGCGAGCTCCGCTCTCTGCTCTGCCGTCTGAAAGAACATATCCTGCGGAATATCGTCTACGTCCATACTGTACTTGCTCACGTCGAACGACTTTCCGGCCGTATCAACAATGACATCGTTCACCATATCCTGCGTAGTGTCGTTGTCGTTAAGGATAGCCTGCTGCTCCCGTGCGAAAGAGCCGTTGCCCGCAGAGTCCTTCACGTCCTGCACGATATCGTGCATACGCTCCTCAGAAGCAACCTGCTCCGACGCGATCTCCCGCGCCTCGTTCCGGTCAAGCGGGAACTCGTTGTCCTCGTCCGCACGTGACTCTCTCATAAGATTGTCTGAAAGCTCGGAAAGCCTCCGCTCAACGTTCTCCGCGCGCTCAATGAAAGCCTTGTCCTCCGGGGAAAGGTTAAGCTCGTCCGGGTTAATTACATCAGCTTCCGCCATACCCGCCTGACGTGACGTATCCTGCGACGTTTCCGCGCGGGTCTCCGTGTTCTTGGCGGACTCCGCCTGCCGCGCCTGTTCCCTGCGTTTCTCCTGGGCTTCCGCGCGCATCTTCCTGTCCGCCTCGGCAACGGCCCTCTCCGCCTGTGCGAGCACTGAGTCGCCGCCGGAGAGCATCTGCTTGTACACGTTCTCTATTTCCGGGTTGAGGTCGATGTGCTTGCTGAGAGCGTTGAAGCAGCGGGCAAGGAACTCCGCGAACTTCTGGAAAACGTTCTTCATCTCGGCGGTCGGCGCATTGCCCGTCTTGAGCCAGTCCTGGAAACCGTAAGCAAAAGCTTCCTCGCTCGGCATAAGATTCCCGTTCGCGTCGCGTATGGCGCTCTGGATCCAGTCGCCCTTGACGACACCGAAAGCTTTCTCCACCTCTGCGAGCCTGTCGCCTGAGAGTTGCTTCCGGTATATGTGCGCAAGCTCATGCGCCCATGTGGAGAAATCCGCGCTCTGTCCCGCGTAGATAACTGCGCGCAGGTCATTCTCGTAATCCTTCCACTTCGTCGCGCCCGCCGCAACCTGATATCCTTTCTCCTTCGCCTCGTCCTGAGAAAGCTCGAAAGTCATCCGATTCTGATTAGCTTCCAACTCCACGTCCGCCGTATCGCCGAAAATGTCTGAGCCGAAAGTCTTGTTGATATATTCAGAAAGTTTTTTGCCCTGGGAGCGAGCCATCTGCTCCAGCAGGGAAACGGCCGCGGCAAGATGTCCCTGTCTCTGGACGTTTGGCATGTACTTCGCGACTGCCTCCGCGACCTTGCGACGGGCAGCGGCCTCGACATCAGATTCCATGACAGTCTTTGCATCGTCGTAATAGGTAAGCCCGGCCTTGACGCCCTGCGGGTTGTTCCGTACGAGCGATTCCTTTATCGCCTTTGCGCGGCTTCCGTCCGGCTCCCATATAATCTCATATCCCGCCGACTCGCGGGCAAAATCGTCGTAAAGCTCCTGGCGCAGGTTCTCGCGCCCCGCGTTCATAATGAAATCGCGGATATAAACCTGTTTGTTCTGCTCGTCCACCTCGTAGTCGATGTATCCGTAAAGGTTCTTGTCAAGGTCGCCCTCGTAGTCGCCCGCCTTGTAACGGCGCACCTCGCCCGAATCGGTGTCGCGCAGGGTATCGTCCTCAGTGTAGAGCTTGCCTTCCGCCGTGCGGTAAACCGGGCGCGCGTTGCTCGCTCCCGTCTCCTCGTCAACCTGGATGTCCTCAAAACCTTCCGCGGCGCGGTTTACTTCCTTGATCTCGTTCACCTGCTGGGCAGTCGCCGCGTCGCGCTTTGACTGCGCCGCGCCGTGAATCTCGTCAATGACGGAATTCTTCTTCTGGTCGCTCATTCCCTCGAATATCGGGCTGTCCTTGACGGCGTTACGGAAAAACTCCTTGCTGTCAACCATTCCGGCAAGCTTGCCGACGCGCTTGTATTCCGAAATATCGACAGCCGCGTTGAAACTGTCGGAAGCAACACCGAGCACGACGGCACCCATCACACCGCCCTTGAACTCCTCCATAGCGGTCGTTACGACTGTCTTAATGTCGTCGTCCGGCAGGTCGTAGCCGTCAAGAGCCGCCGCGAGCTCCTGTCCCGCGAGCGAAATGAAATACTGAACGACTTCCTCGGCGCCTTCCTCGGCGATGTTCCCCGCATAGCGGAGTCCCATGTTGGTGACGACTTTGGCAAGCGGCCCGAAATGGAGAACCTTTCCGAGCTTGTTGGCGACGTTCTTCGCGACGTTGCCCGTGAGAGTTGCGGCAGTCTTTCCCGCAATACGCGCGGATCCGGCGAGAGCGGACGCGACGTTACCGAGAGAGACCTCGACAAAACCCTGCAAGCCGCCGGAAAGGACGGAAACGAGGTTAGCCGTGAACGGATCGGAGCCGTTCTCTATAAGGTCGATGTATTCCTGTCCGGCGGTGAGATACGCAGACGTATTGAAAGCCGTGAGCGTTCCGACACCCGGATAGATGAAGTTTCCGAAAAGACCGGAAAGAGCCGTATAACCTGAAAACGCGAAAGACGGAGCTCCTGCCTTAAGCATCTCGACAAGCCAGCCGCGAGGAACACTGTCCTGCAAGTCCTCGTTTACAGCCTGCAAAGCACGGTACTGGTTCCAGTACGCTTCCTCAAGCTCCGCGTTGCCCGCGAGATGCGCGTCCCTTATCTGGTTGCCAAGAATACCAATTTTCACATTATTGTTTCCCAGCGTAATCATATCGGATATCGCCTTGAAACCGGACTTGTAGTCCGTAACCTTATCACCAAACCATTCCGCGTTGAGCGCATCAAGGTTCATGTAGCAGTCAAAAGGCGACTCTCCCAAAATGCTGCTCCATTTGTAAGCCGCGCCAAGGCGAGCGGATTCTTCATCAGGATTGTCCGAATTGGCTATAACCTCGTTCCATCTCCTGTAATCCTCATCCGGCATACTGATTCCGTAGAGCTGGCGGTTCGCAAGCCGTTCCTGCTCGCGCTGCTTCTGCCTCTCCGCGATCCCCTGCAACCTGTTCGCGGTTATCTCATCCGGGGAAAGCTGTTCCTCTGCCGTCAGCTGCGTCTGCGCCCCGGAAACATTATGCTGCACGGGAGAAACCGTATCGGACTGAGGGACGGACACGGTCGGCTCCTGCACGGGACTTGCAGCGGAAACTGCCGGAGTCTGCCTGGTATCCGCCGAAAGCTTCTGATTGACGATATCCTGTACTGCATTGTAATCATATCCGGCATCAGCAAGGCGCTTCTTGCGCTCCTCGCCCGTAGCCCAAAGCCCGTTGATAACCTCGTCGGCAATCTTCTCGTTCGTCTTTCTTCCTGTCACCTGTGAATCTCCGAAAACAATATCCGCCATATCCGTTCCTCCCGCTATCTTTTAACCCACTTATCCAAAAGCGCATTATATCTGTTATAAATATCCGATGGTTTTATCTTGCTGCCGTCCGGTCCTATGCCGGTAATGAGCGACATACGCAATCTCTGCCTTGCATCATCCACGGCTTCCGTATAATTTCTGTCCTTCTCATCAAGGTATCCCTCATTGATGAGGAACTGCGCCGCGGCGGAATTGAACATAGAATCAACAACTTTGATTTTATTTTTATCCACATACTCATATTGCGAAAGTATTCCCATGTCTCGGTAATAAGTACCCCTGTCATAGTCACTCGCTGTCCGGATCGCATTGATAACCTTATCGACGTCCAGCATCCTGCTCTCATAAGAATAACCGTCTGAATTCCATTTCTGAGCCTGCTCCCTGCCCAATACATCCTCAACAATTTTAGGCATTCTATTAGCGGCTCTTTCTGCCTGCGCCGTCGATGATCCCATCCCGTATACGGCAGCCCTGAAAGCGGCCTCCGGGTCATTCTGTTTCTGTATAGTATCAGCAATCCGCTGATTTGCCTGAACAACGGCATTCTGCTTTTCTTCTCTCCTTTCCGCATAAACGCCCCTATGGTCTTCAACCGCCTCATGCTTGTTGCCGGTGACATCGAACACCTGATAATCCTTGCCGTCCGGGGTTGCCTCAATCTTGTAGTTCCTGCCCTTGTAGTCTACGATGATACTGGTGTTCTCATCGTTATTCGTAGCCTCGTACTGCCAAGTAAGCCCGTCGTAATTCTCAAGGCCGAGCCATCTCGCGACACCGTGCATCTGGGAAGCCACAAGCGCGCTGTCCTGCCCGACATTCGCGCCGCGCGCTATGCGCTCACGGCCATAGAAATCAGTGAAAATAATGTCGTTCTCGGCGGCAGCCTTGGCGAACTCCGCTATCTCCTTGTTCGAATAAGAATATGTGCCGTCATTTCCATATTTGACGGTACTGTATTTCGGGTCAAAGAATAACTTGCTCCGCTGCTTTGTGTAAGCAACGGCGTTGAGCCAGCTGTCCATAGCTTTCTCTATGTCGCCGAGCTTGTCCGGCGACGTGGATGCGACCGTATCAAGAACAAAATCAAAGAAATCGCCCATAACAGCAGGGTCATAATCCTTGAGATTCCCGTTCTTGAAGTCCTTCATGATATTCTCGTATTTCTGATAAACCGTATTGAAACCACCCTTGGCATCTTTCAGATGATTTCCAAGAGCATCCAAAAATCCATTAAGGACATCAGCATTGTAAACGTAAGCCCAATCACTAACGGCCGCGTCATAACCCTTATATTCCTTGAAGTTTATCGGAGTATCCTTGTCTCCAAACTCATGCTCATAAATAAAAGCGTCCTTAAGCTCCTCGGAATATGCTTCCATAGCCCCGTAAACGCTGGAGAAATCCCCCGCAAAATACTGCGCGAAAGCCGTGTCCGGCGCAGCCTTGATATAATCCTTGATTGACTTCTGCACGGCGGAATTATCCGTTCCGCTGCCGGAGCCTGACGCCCGCGCGGACGCGGCGGCAAGCCTGCTCTGCTCATCAAGATAATCATTCACGAACGACGCGAAAATACGCGCATATGAGTTGCGCCTCGTCTCGTCAAGCCGGTTGCCGCTCATAGTCTGGTCCATGTCCGCAAGGACTGAACGGGCGGCCGTGTACTGCTGCGACACGCTCTCCATGCTTATAATACGCAAGAAAGCCTCGGACAGGGAGTTCGCGTTCTTGTCCTGCAACTCGCCGAGCTTCGCGTAATAAAGCTTCTCGCCGTTCTTGAGGGCGTTGTCGCGGAACTTGTCCTGATCCACCTGATCGCCCGCGAGGTTGGTGAAGCTCTGGGTATCGGCGCGTATCTCCGCCTCTATCGACTCCCAGGACTTAAGCCCGTCCTTGAGCGCCGCATCGGTGAGCTCCGTCACCCTGTCCGTGTAATAATCAGAGACTGTCTGCTCGGTCTCGGCGAGCATAAGCCTCCTGTAGTTCGTCTCGTCTATCGTGCCGTTCATGTACGCCTGACGGTAAACCTCACCGTTCGCGTTGATGCGCTCCTGTCCGTTAAGCGTCCGGCGGTTGATATCCGCCGTGTCCTGCATCGTGAGGACGGCGTGCTCGTTCATCTTGGCGGACGCCTTGGAGCGGAGGTCGTTCCTCAAAGTCGCCTCGTAGCCGGTGAGCATCTTCTCTATCTGCCTCTGCGTGTACGGGTTGGCGCTCTTTGTCCTGTCGCGTGTCTCCGTAAGGAACTGGTTGAGCCGGTCGTCCCACTGCTCGGCGAGCGTCATGTTGTCGTTCCAGTTCTCGTCCGTCGTCCTGTAAAGATCGTTGACGAACTGATCGGACTCCTCGCGGAATTTCGCCTGCCAGTTAAGCACGTCCATCTCCGCGGCGCGCTCCATTTCCTTACGGTCTATGTCAAGCATCGTGTTGACCGTTCCCGCGAACGAGTCGAACACGTCGAGCAAAGTAGTCTGTGATGCCATAAAAGCCCCCTTTGATAAGGTTTATCAGTGTTTGGTAATGTTTCGCAAAGTTATGTCAGGCGAGGTTCCACCAGCCTTCCTCGCGTCCTGTGGCGGCCACGTTGTAGGCAAGGCTCGCACCTGTCGTCGCGCCGTGAAAAAGCGACGAGAACCAGCGGGAATTCACGCTGTCAAAACTGTTGAATTCTTCTTTCTGCCGTTTAAGGCGGCTGATCTCAGCGTCGTATCCTTCCTCGGTTTTCTTTCGCTGGAGCTGGTAATCCTTGTACGCGAGCCCCCCTTCCTCATAGTCCGCGCGGAGCTGCGCCGCGTCGTCCCGTGACTGCTGGAGCCCGAAGTTGGTGCTCGAAAGATTGTTGAGCACGCCGGAAAGATCAAGCTCCGACCCCTTGCGCCCGGCTTCCTTCTGCGACTCAAGCTGCGCGGCGTTCACGGCTGCCTGCATGTCCACGGCCTCCGCCATGCTGCCGGTTCCTGAGCGGGTGCCGGAAGCGGCGAGGGAAGCGAGGTCACTGCCGTAGGATGCTCCCGCGTTCATCTCAGCCGCGTTGAGGTTCTCCCCGAACGCAACCTGGTTGAGGGAAAGCGACTCCATCTGAGTCGCGAGGCTTCCAGCCGCAAGGGACTCGGAGACGGTCGTCTGCAAGTCCTGCCTGTCCGCCTCTCTCCCGGCTTTCTCCTTTGAAAGCTCCCAGCTCTCGTCAAGGTAATTGAGCTGCCGTGTTTTCTCCTCTCCGGCCGCGTCTATCGCCCGCTGCGCTTCTGTGTTCCACTGCCTGTCCGCCGCATCCTGCGAGATAAGCCCGATAAGGCCGCCGCCTATAAGCCCCAATACAGCCAAAGTAAAAATATCCATACGGTCCTCCTAGTTAAGCTTAGCGTTCACGCCGAGTATGACGCACGGCTCAAGGCTCTGCGCCGAAAGCTCGAATATAACGTCCCTGTCGTACTGTCCGGGGAACTGCACGCGGGCGACTCCCGTATACGGCGCCTGATAATTAACGAAAAGCTCCGGCGGACATTCCGTGACGGTCATCTCAGGAAGCGCCGAGTCCAGGAACCGCACGGCAAGCTCCGTTATACGGCGGAGCGACGCGGGGTCGTCCCTGACGACCGGAAGCGAGCGCACGAGGCTCTCGAACGGATATCCCTTGTAAACCACGTCGCCGTCGTTTATGAAGCCCGCGGGGACGTTATCCGCCTCGCATGACGCGCCGGTTGTCGCGTTCCAGAGCAGCCTGCCGGAAACCTCGCCCGGCTCCGCCTCGTCGTAAGGCTCGAAAGAGTCCAGATATACGCCGTCGTTGGAATCCAGGCTCTCAAGAAAATATGAGTCGCCGTCCTTCACGACGAAATAGATGATGTCGTTCTGACGGTTCCCGCGCGTTACCGCGCACGAGCGGAACGCCCCGTAACCATGCTCTATGCGGCTCCAGCCGAGGATGCCGTTAGTCTTGTCATAGAGAAGCGACACACACGCGCCGTCCTGCCGCACGATAAGAAGCCTGTTGTAAGGATTCTGCGCCAGATCGAAATCGACCGCGGGCGATTCGGAGAGCATACGGTCGGAAAGAATCGCGATGTTGTTAGTCCGGAACGCCTCGCTTCCGGGGTCATAGTAGAACTCACGGATGCCGTATCCGCCCTGTGAGAAGAACACTACGGCGGTATCGGCGGTCAACGCCTGGATGGTGTCGCTGCCGTACCTGCACGACATCTCCGCCTGAACGCTCACGGCGGTTATAGCCGGGGAGCAGCACCATACGGACGTCTCCGTTCCTATGGCGAGAACGCGGCTGTTCGCGAGCCATTTTATCGCGTCCGATTCCTCGGACGCTATCTCGAAATTGAAAGAGCAGGATGCCGTGACTATGCTCCGCGACACTACCTGATAGGTGTAGTCGTCGGCTGTAGGGCTCAAAGAATTCTTCCAAAGGGAAAGGTTCATCACAAGCCCCTCGGCGGCGGCGAGCGGGTCTTTATCCACGGTTATCGTATTTGAGGTAACGGAAACGACCTTCGTGCCGACCGGAAAACAGTCCGCCGTGACGTAGTAATCGGTCGCGGAGCGTGAAAGCACGGACGTGAAGTCCTGCGACACTCCCGTTATGGTACGGCTTCCGGCTGTGGCGGTTCCCGTGAATATGTGTATGTCACTGTCCTTTATTACCTTATTGACGGTGACGTATGTCTCGTAAGTGGAGAATTTCGCGTATCGCTCGCCTGCCGTGTCGGGAGCGCACGACACCCATACCTTCTGCGGGCTGTTGTAAGTCGAAGCGAAATAAAGACGGTTGTTGAAAAAGGCGATGCAGCGGGGATACTTCCCCGTTGTCTGGAAAAGGTTCTCCTCGGCGGCAGGCTGGTCGCCGTAGTGCCGCCATTCACCTGTCGTCGCGGTAAGGACCGCGTACTTATACACGAAACCGGAGTAAACGCAGAAAAGCGCGTCCGGGTCGTATGCCTTTCCGCCGACTGACGGGATTCCACCAGTAACGGAAACGGCAGGAAGCGAGTTCTCCGCGATGATAACGTATCCGTAGTCGTCGTCGATGCGCACGTCCGGCGCGAAATCGAACGTCATGGAAGCGACGGAGAACGCCTGCTGGGAGCTGTCGTACCTGATGCGAAACGGCGCGTATCCGCCGTGAGTAAGTATCATGGTGTCGTAATACTGAGCGTACTGGACTTCCTTAACCTCGGAGACGGAGAGATACGGAAGCGGAAGCACGACCGGATTCCCGGAGGATGTCGCCCGCTCGCCGTTCCGCCATACGTCGGCGGCGGTTCCGTCCGTCCTGACGTAATAGGTCTCCGTATCGTCGTAGACTGTCGCGGCTTCGTATCCGCCCGCTCCGTCGCTTATGTAACATGTTCCGGAGCTGAACGTCTCGGAAGTCGGCTGCGGGTCCGCCTCGGTGTAAGTTACAGTACCATGGCAGACAAAAAGGAAAGACAAGTCCTTGTCGATATTGAAAGGAATGAGCCAGCTGTCGCCGGGAAGCGAGCCGAGCCTTTTAGTACCCGTCCGCCGCCGGATGCCGCCGGTCGGGATTATCTCGAAATTGGAGAGCCTGGATGCCGCCTGGTAATACTGCTGCAAGTCCACGCGGCCGGAAAGAACGGGCGAAAGCTCGCCGGAAGCAAAGTTCGTTATAAGCATTATATCCTGTCTCCGTACCTGGGAAGCCCCAGAACGTCGCCCCAATAAGGGTTGCCGCTGTCCTTGTTGTGCGCGTGCGCTATAGAGAGCTGCGCCGCACGCCGTTCGATGATGGATGCCTCGGAGTAGAGCAGCTGGTAGAGCTGCTTGTCGCCTGACATCTTGAGCGCGAGCTTGGCGGCAAGCCGTGTCTCAAGGTACTCCTCAAGAAGCGGGTCGGCAACGAGCCCGTCGTATCCGGGATAATCCTCGTCCGCTACGACATAGTATGTCGCCGTATCGTCGTATGTCTCCGCAAGCTCGTATTCGCCCTCCGCGTCCTGGACGTAATATTCGCCGGACGCGAAAGTATCCGAGATCGGCTGCGGGTCTGCGACGACATAATGCGCATTGCCCGTGTAGCTGTCGGACACGTAGGTAAGGACTGCCTCGCAGTCCTCCGTGTAGAGCGTCGTCCCCTCTACGTCCCACTCGCGCCCGGACTCAAGAGAGAGCGGCTTCCGGCAGTCCGCCGGAAGGATGAACGCATACAGCGGTCCGGCGTGCGGAGCGTCCCCGGAGGCAACCAAAGCGGCGCGGCGCACCTGGCTCGTCCACTCGGTAGACGCGAGCGTCTCAAGGATAGTCTGCAAATAGAGCTCCTTCACATAGCGCCATTTCGCGGAGTTGTTCTCCGCGTCCGCCTGTACGAGCGGTTCCTCGCCGATCTTAATGAACGCGCGGCTCGCCAGATCCCTGTCTATGTTCATCTTTCACCTCACCAATTAAAAAGTTCCCGTACAGGGAACTCATGAAAAGTTCTCCGTACGGGAAACTTCGTTACTTCAAGGGCTCGAATACGTCGGGGACGCTTGAAACCGTTGTCTCAAGCACGTCACCCTCGTAAAAGAGCCTGCCGTCATAGAAGCATTTCTGCACGCATCTGTAAGAGCGCACGGCTGCCTCGTCCTTCTTGGCCGTCTTTCCGGCTTTCTCAGCTTTCTCGGAAGCTTCCATTACTCAGCCCCGTAAGCGTCGATCCAGCCGTAGAGCTTTCCGGCAGTTACAGCAGGAGTCGTTCCGCCGGTGAAAGTAACCTTTGCCTCAAGCTTGAGAAGAGGAAGGTCGCCGTATCCGCGCGGGATAGGGAACACAAGAGCCTCTGCGGAAGTGCCGAGGGCGGATACGTCCGCAGTCCACTCGCCGATAACGCTCCAGTTGGAACCGCTGTCCGCGGATCCTGAGAGCTTGACGGATACCGTCGTAGCCGTCGGTGAGCCGGATGCCGTGATGCCGGTAGAGCATCTTACGGCGACTCCCATTCCCTCAAGGTCGGTGTTGCCGGTGTCGATGCGTACTCCGTCCGTTGCCGATGCGGAGTAACCGAACGGGCCGTAAGAAGTGGAGAGAGTGTTAGTCTCGCCGAACGTAAGCTGAACGTCCCTTCTCTCAAGGGAACCTTTTGTTTTTATTGCCTTGCTCATTTTGTGCCTCCATTAAGATACGACTGCTTCCGTGTTGAGGATCGCGTCGCACTGGCGGATACGCATGTCACGGAGCATGTTTACAGGGCGGCCCCATGGGTCGTCGGTTGTGTATACTACGTTGCTTTTTGAGAGCGTAGCCTGGTCGAAAATACTCATCACGTCCTTGTTACAAAGGATGGATACAGTTCCCGGACCTGTCGGCAGGTAAGCCTTCATCTTAAGGATTTTCTTGATGAGGGCCTGTGCATTGTCGTCGGTCATGTCGCTGTTCATGTCGATGTTGCAGATACGGATGAGGGAGCGCGGGTCGCCGACGGCGATACCGTAGTCCGCCTGGTAGTAGCTGACGTATGCCTCGTACTCGCCGCCTTCCGGAGCGGAGATGGTCTGGATGCCCTTGTCCACGCGCTGCACGCCGAGTCCGGTCGCCTCGCGAGGGAAAATGTACTTGCAATACTGAGGGCCCCATTTGACAAGATAAACAGATGTCTGTTTGTTGGCCGTGCTGCCGCCGTTGGATACGCACTGTCCCGCGACGAGAGAGCCGCGGCGTGTTGCGAAACCGTTGATGTTGGCGGGGTTCGTGGCGTGGTTGCCGTAGAACATATCGTCCGCCATGTCGTTCGAGAGCCCCGCAAGAAACGCCATGGACTCGTCCATGAGAAACTGGCGGGGATTGCTTGAGTTCTTGACGAGCGATGCGTCAACCTTTGAATAGATGGCGACCTGTGCCACAACATCGTGGATAAGGTCGGTCTGTGACGCGCCCGTTCCTACGCCCTGGTTGTAGACGCGGTGGGTTCCTTTCGGAAGCGCCGTGCGCACGATCTGGGTGTTAACCGTGCGGTCGTTCGCTTCCTGCATCGGTGCGTCGTAGAGCATCTCGTTCGTTGCCGCGAGCTGCTCGATTATCCGTCTCTGGTCGTCGGAGATGGAATCTCTTTTCACAAGTTCAGCCGCCGTAAGAAGGTCGGACATGGACTTAGTTATTGCTGCCATAATAGTTTTCTCCTATATGTCTTTGAATGAGAATGAGCCGCCTTCGGCAGTAGGCTTGTATCTCCTGCTTCCGGGCGCTCCCTTCGTCGCCGTTCCTGCCTCCGCCTGCATCTCGCCGAGGTTGACGAACATCTTTATGATGTCCTCGTCGTAGATAAGGCCTGAGTCGGACAGCTTCTTTCCGGCCGCTTCCCCGGCGAAAGCCCTGATGCCCCTCTGGAGCATGGCCATTTTCTCGCCGTACCTGCTGCCGTATTCCTGATGGAGCTTAGCATCAACGTCCTTGATACGCTGCGCCGCGTCCGCCCGCATCCTCTGCGCCTCGCCGTTGCCCAGGTCGTTGAGTGACTTCCACAGTCCCTTCGCCTGCTCGTCGGTGAGGTTATGGCGGAACGCAAGCTCCTTGAACGCATCCGCGTTCTTGTCGTCTATGCCGTACTTCGCGGCTTCCGCCGGCCGTCCCAGCTTCTCGTAGAAAGCCTTTACTTCATCCGGCGGAGCGTCCTTCGCCGGAATCACGATGCTGCGGCCGAGCTTAGCCTCAAGCGCCGCGTAGCTTTTTCCGAGGTCGCCGATCTTCTGGAACTTGCTCAGCTGCTTCACCGTCTCCGCGTCGGAGCGGATGTCGTCCGGCAGCTGGCTCATCCATGCCGGCAGATTCTGATGCGCATCCTGCGCCGGCGGCGTTATCCCCGCGCCCTTGTCCCCTCCGTTGCCGGAAGGTTCGTTCTTGGGTTGTGCCTGCCCGATGCCTATCGCGTCAGCCAATGATACCGGCGCGGTGTTTCCCGCGCCCCCCGTAGCCTGCGGATTGCCCTGTGTAGGATCCATAGTTACTCCTTCGCGCCGCCGCCCATGAGGACGGTAACGATTTTATGTGTGTCGTTTATGTCCAGCCTTTCTTGGACAAGGAATTTTGCGTAATTGCAGAGGGCGGTGTCGTCCGCGTTCTTGCACATGTCAAAATACTTAAGGTCGATGAGAATCTGCGTGAGCACGATCCTGCCGTGCGGAGTGCCGAACACCTCGCGGAACATCCTTCGCTCCGCCTTGGCCTGCTCGTCCGGCGCAAGGCCCTCGAATCCGGGAAGCCCGCCTGTCTCCCTTTTCCTCTCGTTGCCTGCGAAATACTCACCGAAAACATCAAGCTCCGATCCGTCGCTCTTTCCCATGTTATTCCGTCCTTCCCGCGAGCTGCTTGTTCAGCATGTCCATCACGCTTCCCTGCTCGGCGGCGCGCCCCAGCTTGTCCATGTTCTGGAGCACGTTCTGCTGCTGCTGCATCTGCGCGGCCTGCGCCTGAGCCTGAGCCTGTGCCTGCGCCCTCTGCTCGCGGATAGCGCGCACGTCGCTCTCCTCGCGGATGATGTTCTGCGGGAGTCCCTGTCCTTCCATGGCGGTTTTCATCAGCTGGTCGCCGTCGATGTAGTCTCCGGCGTTCGGGAACATCTGCATGATAGGTCCTGCCGCCTGGAGCGCCTGCATCGTGCCGCCCATCGTGTGATATTTGCGCTGCGCCTGTGAGAGCGGCCCGACAAAATCAACCTTCATCTGCGCGCCCATTCCGCGGATAGAGTCCGGGACGGGCGGAATTTTCCCCTGCCTGTAGAGCAGGTTGAACGACCGCTCGATTATCTTCTGGAGCGATCCGTTGAGGTTCACTATAAGGTTCGAGAGCGTCGCCGCCTTCTCGCCCTGGAGCTCCATTACCTCGGTCGCGGTCATCTGCGCCGTTTTCTGCTGG
>Ga0265298_10001066_pt1 | contig 40405 bp, 32 predicted proteins | sample AusTroGonzalo_MG_3_FD_193486 | JGI IMG/M metagenome (GOLD analysis project Ga0265298, IMG submission 193486) | Bovine rumen microbial communities from tropical cattle in Woodstock, Queensland, Australia - Gonzalo_01 | ecosystem: Host-associated > Mammals > Digestive system > Stomach > Rumen ... | reverse complement strand
TACGTAAAGTACAGGGGGAACCTCTTGATACGCTCTTTACCCGCAAACACTATACAAAGGCTTCACGTCAGGCTTATGATTATGTGGTTCAGGGTATGCGCTCGTCTGTGCTCGGTGGTACCTGTCACGAACTGGGCAAGTACGACTTTATGGCCTGTGGTAAGACGGGTACGGCTCAGAACAGAGGTCACGACCACTCTGTGTTTATGGGATTTGCGCCGATGGATAACCCCAAGATCGCTGTAGCCGTATATGTGGAGAATGGTGGATGGGGTGCCACTTATGGTGTGCCCATCGGAGGGCTCATCATGGAACAATATATAAAAGGTAAACTCTCTGAAGCCTCTGAGGCCAGAGCAAAGAATATTCAGGAACGTCGCATCGCTTATGGTACAACCGACAGATAGAAATCAGAAAGGTGTCATCCGCTCACTCGACTACTGGACGATAGTCATCTATATCGCCCTGCTGACCTTTGGGTGGTTCAGCGTATGCGGAGCCAGTTATACTTATGGCGAGACCGACCTCTTCAGTCTGGATTCACGCTCTGGCATGCAGATTGTGTGGATAGGTACCTCTATCGTTCTGGGTTTCGTCATCCTAATGCTTGACGACCGCTATCTTGACATGTTTGCCTATATCATCTTTGGCGGCATGCTGCTTCTGCTTTTTGCCACCATCTTCAATCCGCATAGTATTAAGGGGTCGCGCTCTTGGCTGGTGTTAGGTCCCTTGCGCCTGCAACCCGCAGAGTTTGCTAAGTTTGCTACGGCCTTGGCCTTGGCTAAGTTTATGAGCACTTATGGCTATTCCATCCAAAAATGGAAACATTTTGCCCCTACGCTGGCCATCGTGTTGTTGCCCATGCTATTTATCGTCTTGCAGCGTGAAACGGGTTCGGCCCTGGTATATCTGTCGTTCTTCCTGATGTTCTACCGAGAAGGTATGCCAGGTAGTATCCTGTTTACTGGTGTGGCTATGGTGGTCTATTTCGTGGTGGGCATCCGTTTTGCCGATACCATGTTCTTCTATACTCCCACGTCGGTGGGTAAGTTGGTGGTGCTGCTCATGATTCAGCTTTTCTCATGTGGGCTGCTCTATGTTTATCACAACGATCGTCGTGAGGCTGTCCGATTGGCTCTTATTAGCATCGGTATCACTGCCTTGATTGTTCTTTTCACCCTTGTCATCATTCCCTTCGATATCTCTTATATCGAACTGGGCTTGTGTATCATACTCATAGGCTATCTGCTTTGGCGCTTCCTGATTACACGTGTGCGTAATTACCTTTGGATTTCGCTATTCGCCTTAGGGTCGCTCTTGTTCTATAATCTGGCTGACTATGGCCTGAACCATGTACTTGAGCCCCACCAGCGTGTTCGTATCAATGTGCTGCTTGGCTTGGAGGAAGACCTGAGGGGTGCTGGCTATAACGTACATCAGAGTGAGATAGCCATTGGATCAGGCGGCTTGGAGGGTAAAGGCTTCCTGAATGGCACACAGACCAAGCTCAAGTACGTGCCTGAGCAGGATACCGACTTCATATTCTGTACCGTTGGTGAGGAAGAAGGTTTCGTGGGTTCTGCAGGTGTGTTGTTGCTTTTCCTGGCATTGATACTAAGACTTATTCATCTGGCAGAGCGCCAGCCCCGTCGTTTCGGACGTGTCTATGGCTATTGTGTAGTTAGCATCTTTTTGTTCCATGTGTTCATCAATGTAGGTATGGTACTGGGGCTTACTCCTGTAATCGGTATTCCTTTACCGTTCTTCAGTTATGGTGGCTCGTCGTTGTGGGGCTTCACATTCCTGCTGTTCATCTTCCTTCGTATCGATTCCAGCCGGAATATGGCGTATCGCTAACCTTATTTCCTACGCAGGCGCAAGCCGACATCGGAAATACCCGGAATCAACTCGCGTTTCATATTGTGAACAATGTAGACGACCAATGAGTCGCCTTTGTTCAGGTTAACTTCGTTCATGTCGAAACGATACTGGTAGTAGCTTACGCCTTCACCTAGCGGTGTGCCGTATTTGTCCATCAGCTCGCAGGTGTAGGCATAGCGGTGAGAGCCTCCCAATGGCAGTATATGCTCGTCGACCAACATGGTCAGACTCAGGAAGGGGTAATCGCCGTTAATGCGCATCTCCAGTTGCTCCTGATAGGTGCCTTCTTCAGCCACAGGCGGTATGGAGAACGTCAGCGTGTCGTTCTTCTCCCATACGTAGCCTGGCACATGCTCATAGTGATGATATACCGTCTTATCATCACATGAGACCATCCCCAGTGTGATGATAAGCAGTAATAGTGTGGCTATTTTATTCCGCATGCTGTTTCTTGGCATTGTTAGGCTTGTTATTGCCACCATTGCCACCACGGTTGGCGGGTTTCTTCTTTTTCTTTTTCTTAGCCTTATCAAAGCGGCTGATGTCGCCTCCAGCCAAGTCGATGTTGGGTTTCTCTTCTACTGACTTCTTGCCGTTCTCGTTCAGTGATTCGGGCTTCTCACCGTTGCGATTCATCTCGATAACCTCCTTGGCCCTCTCGGCACTGATGGTCTCGAGATTTGCTGCTATGTTCTTATCGGTAGAGTAGGTGACGAGTCCTGCCAGGATGTCGCTCTTAAACAAATGGTACTCGGCATCCATTGTGTACAGGGTAATCTCTTTACCAGGCAATTTCTTGCCTGCCTCTACGTAGTCGTCTACCTCGTAGTTGAGACAGCATTTCAGTTTGGCACACATACCTGCCAGTTTCTGAGGGTTCAGCGAGATGTCTTGGAATCGGGCTGCGTTAGTGCTTACCGTAGTAAAGTTCTTCATCCATGTGGCGCAACATAGCTCACGTCCGCAAGGACCGGTACCGCCAATACGTCCAGCTTCCTGACGGGCACCAATCTGTTTCATCTCAATGCGAACATGGAATGCTGCTGCCAAATCCTTGATTAGTTGGCGGAAGTCAACGCGCTCATCGGCTATATAGTAGAATATGGCCTTGTTACCATCGCCCTGATACTCCACGTCGCCAATCTTCATATCGAGTCCCAGACCTTTGGCTATCTTGCGGCTCTCTATCATCGTTGAGTGCTCGCGGGCTTTTGCCTCGTGGAACTTCTGCATGTCGGTCTCGCGGGCTATGCGGTATACGCGCTTAATGTCGTCGGGCGACTTGATGTTGGCCTTTTTTAACTGAAGTTTTACCAGGCGTCCAGTGAGCGTAACCACGCCTATATCGTGTCCAGGACTTGCTTCTACTGCCACCACATCACCCTTCTTCAGATCCAGGTTGTTCACGTTGTGGTAGTATCCCTTGCGGGTGTGCTTGAACTGCACTTCTACCAGATCGGTGGTGTCCACGTTGCCTGGTACGTCAGCCAGCCAGTCGTATGTGTTCAACTGCCTGTCCTGTCGTCCAACAGCCTGATGGCACAAGCCTCGGTCGCATCCTATCATGATGGTATGTTCCTTTGTATTGTCAGTCATATCTTTATTGTTTATTATCTTGTCTTTTCTTACTTTTGCAAAAGCAGGACTATCATCTGTAGTGCAAGGTCGAAGAATACAATCTTCGCGTTTGCATTCTGCCCGATGTCGCGAATAGCCAGATTAGCCAGGTCGCTGATAGGCAGGATATTCTTTTCGTTAACGAATCGAGCGAAGTTGTGTGCGAAGTCCTCTTCTTTTTGCGTCATGTAGTTCAGTTCCTCTTGTTGGAAGTTGTACATGAAGTTCTCTCGCGTCATTGTCAGAAAGTAGGTCAACCAGCGTTTCTGTTTCTCTCGTCCCATATTGGCCAGCTGCTCGCTCCATCTCCTTAACTCCTTTATCTTGCGCTGGTATGCCAGTCTCATAAGCATGATATAGAGGTCGAGGAACAGTTCGTTTTCCGAGTTCACTTGCAACTCCTCCAATGCCTTCAGCCAATTGCCGTTGGCTCTGCGACTGATGCGATGAGCCTCTTCTTCGCTCACCCCTCTGCGCTCTATCAGTGCATTTCTGATATCTGCCTCATTGGTGCGCTTGATGTCAATGCGCTGCACACGGCTACGTATGGTTTCCAGCAGTTTGTCGGGTTCCTCGCTCACCATGATGAACACCGTCTGCTGTGGTGGCTCCTCTATCAGCTTCAGCAATTTGTTGGCGCACTCTATGTTCATACGCTCAGGCAGCCAGATAACGCTGACTTTGTAGCCTCCCTGGCTCGACTTCAGACTCAGTTTCTTCACCAGATTGTCACTCTCGCCTGCGGTAATGATGGCCTGCTGGTTCTCGCCTTCCATCATCTTCATCCACTCGTCCATGGTGAAGTAGGGCGTCTGAGATATCATCTCGTGCCACTCTTTGGCAAAGTCGTCGCTCACGGGCTTGTGGTCAGTACTCATCGAGGGCAATTTGATGGTGGGGTAGGTGAAGTGTAGGTCAGGATGTTCCAGCTTCTGCAACATGGCCTTGGCTGATGGCGTGCCGTTGTCGAGCAGCTGACATGCGAAGGCTGTTGCCAACGCCATCTTTCCGCTACCCATGGGCCCGCAGAGCATCATTGCATGAGGCAGGCGGCCTTCTTTCACCATCTGCATCAGCCGTTCCTTGGCTTCCTGTTGTCCTATCACCTCATCAAATGTCATAGTCTCTTTGCTACTTCAATAACAGAATCTACAGCCGATACGGTGTAGAAGTGAATATTGTTCACCCCGTGGCCATACAGTTCCTTACACTGGGCCGTGGTCCATTCTATGCCTAGTTGACGGGCGTCTTCATCAGTCTTGCACTTCACCACCTCCTTGGCCAGTGCCTCAGGAATGTCACAGTGGAAGGTTTTTGGTACAACCGTCAGCTGAGCAAGTTTGGCAAAGGGCTTGATACCAGGGATAATGGGAATGGTGATACCCATCTGTCGTGCTTTCTCGACAAAGGTGAAGTATTTCTCGTTGTCATAGAACAATTGTGTCACTGCATATTGTGCACCCAGCTCTTGCTTCTCTTTCAGATACTGCATATCCATCTCCAGGTTGGGCGCCTCTTCGTGCTTCTCGGGATAGCAGGCCACGCCATAGGCAAAGGGCTTGCCAGGGCGTTTGATGGGTGTGCCGTCGGCAAAAAAGCCTTCATTGAACCGCTTCACCTGCTTCATCAGTTCTGTGGTGTGGGCGTGCCCTCCGGGTGTGGGCACAAAGCGACTGTCTTCCTTCGCTTTGTCGCCACGCAGCAGCAGCACGTCGCTGATACCAAGGAACTGCAGGTCGAGCAATTCGTATTCAATCTCCTCAATCGTAGAGCCGCTGCATATCACGTGGGGCTGAACGGGGATGTTATATCGCTGTTGTATGGCGGCGGCAATGGCCACCGTTCCTGGGCGTCGGCGGATGCGCTGACGTTCAAACTGCCCGTTGTCCAACTCTTTGTATACATATTCCGAGTGGTGGGTAGTAATGTTGATATAGGCAGGATCCAGCTCCAGCATCTTGTCGATATCGGCAAACAGCTTCTCCGTACCCGTCCCCTTCAGCGGCGGCAGTACCTCTATAGAGAACCGCCTGCAGCTTTTATCTTGGTGAATAAACTCAGTAACACTCATAATTGGCTGCAAAGATAATAAAAAATATAGAGGTAAATTTACTTTTTTACTTTTTTTTCTTACCTTTGCAGCGAAAATGATGAGTATTAAGCAATTTCTTAAGGATTGGACCCTTCCCTGTGCCATAGCCATTGGCACTGTGGTTTATCTTACTTTCTATTTCGTGCCACAGCTCGATGGGCTTGGCGACTCTTTGGGCGAGGTGGTCGATACCATTTTCCCGTTGATGGTGTTCTCAACGCTGTTCTCCACTTATTGCCGTGTCGATTTCCATCAGATGCGCCCTCATCGCTGGCACTTGGGAGTGTTGCTGGCTCAAGTGGCGTTGGTTGCTCTCAACGTGTGGATTATCTTCGGTGTTGAAGCCGATCCCGAGCAAAAACTGCTGTGGGAGAGTGTGCTTACCTGTATCATCGGCCCTACGGCTACGGCCGCTCCTGTCGTTACTGCCAAGATTGGCGGCAATATCAATACTATGACCGCCTTTGTGGTCATCTCAGCCTTTGCTTCGGCCCTCATGATTCCCGCTGCGTTTCCTCTCATCGAGCGTGGCAACCAGCTCGACTTCTGGACCGTCTTCTTCATTATCCTCCAAAAACTTGCCCTTGTGCTGGTGTCGCCGTTGGTGTTGGGATGGTTCGTTCAGCACTATGCCAAGCGTTTCTGTGCTTGGCTCGTGTCTATCCCTGATCTCTCGTTCTACCTTTGGTCTGTTCAGCTGAGCGTCACCTCGGGGGTTACCGTTCGTAACATCGTGCATAGCGATGCAGCCTTGCGTACCCTCTTGATGATAGCCGTCATGAGTCTGATTCTCTGCTTCATTCTTTTCCTTGTGGGGCGTTCTATCGGGCGCCATCTAGACGACGAGATCGATGGCGGGCAGGGCTCGTTCCAGAAGAACACGGCCCTCTCCATCTGGGTGGCTTACACCTATCTCAACCCAGTGGCCTCTGTCGGTGCTGGCTGCTATGTCCTATGGCAGAATATCATCAACTCTCTTGAACTCTGGGAGTATCGCCGCAAACACTCTGTTTCCTGATCTGTTATGAGCCGGCTTGTAAGAAAAATTAAATCCCCCGACAATCGACGGGGGATTTAATTTTGTCTATTTCTTAACCTTGTAGATTCGGAAGGTCTTGGCAGGGATGTCATCTAAGAGAAGCGAACTCTTCTTGCCAGCATCGATCTGACAACTGCCTTCTATGGGAATGATCTTCTCTGGATTGTCGAGCGTATTCTCGTCGTCGTCACCATCGTGTGTGAGGGTGATAATCTGGGCGGTACGGGTGCCCTTCATGCCCTGCAGTTGAATGCTGAGTGGCTGGGCTTTATCGCTGGTGTTCACCACCTTGATGATGACCTCGCCTGTAGTCTTGTCAAATACACTGCTGGCGAAGAGGCCGTCCTGCCCCTCCTGACCTGCCACAGGCTTGCCCTGCATGGTGAGTGGGAGCACGTTTGTACCCTTGTTAACGGCATAAAGCTGCTGAACGTAGTAACTTACCGACTTGAACATGCGAAGATTGTCGAACCAGATGGCATCAGGTCGCCACTGCCAACCCTCAATATGGGCGAAGAGGGGGGCGTAGGTTGCCATGTGTACGATGTCGGCGTTGCGCTCGATACCTGTCATATGGGCAGCTTCTAAAAGTGAGGTGTAGTAGTGGTTCCACTTGTGATTGTTTGCACCATGACATGCAAATTCGCCAGCAAAAACGCGGGGACCCTTACGGTCGTAGGAGTCGTAGCGCAGACCATGGCTGAGGAACCACTTTTCGTTGCGGTAGTAATGCTCGTCATAGAGGTCAACCTTGAGCTCCTTCATGCGAGGTTGTAGCAAGTCGAAGTCCCAACCTTCAGAGTTAGGACCAGTAGTGCCGATAAGCTTGATGTTGGGATATTTGGCACGGATGGCGTCAGAGAATTTCTTAAGTCTGGCAGTGAACACAGGACCGAAACCACCATGCTGTTCGTCATAGTCCCACTGCTCGTTGCCCACGCCGAGATATTTCAGATTGAAGGGCTCGGGGTGGCCCATCTCGGCGCGTACCTTACCCCACTGAGAGTCGACGGGGCCGTTGGCAAACTCGATGAGGTCGAGCGCATCTTGGATATAGCTGTCGAGGCTGTCGAGAGCTGCATGAACACCTGGCTCGGTAGGGTCTGGATTCTGGAACTGACATGAGAGACCGCACGAGATGACAGGCAGAGCCTCAGAACCGAAATCCTCGCAGAGCTGGAAGAACTCGAAGAAACCGAGACCATAGCTCTGGAAGTAGTCGGGATAAAAACGATGGCCAAAGGTATAATGCCAGCGGTTCTCGTTGAGTGGACGGTTCTCTACAGGGCCAACGCTGTTCTTCCACTGATAGCGGCTTTCGAGGTTTACACCCTCGACAATGCAACCGCCAGGGAAACGGAACACGCCAGGATGCATGTCGTAGAGCGCCTGAGCCAAGTCTTTACGCATGCCGTTCTCGCGTCCCTTCCAGGTGTCAACGGGGAAAAGCGAGATATGTTCTACGTCAGTCGTAACCTTCTTGCCTGCGAGGAAGATGCGGAGAGCGCCCTTGGCTTCAGTGCGGGGCGACTTAATCTCTGCAGTGTATTTCTTCCACTCCTTACCCTCGATATTGACATTGACACGGGCAAAACGCTGATCCTCGCCCATAGTGTCGTTGTCGACAAGGCTCACTTCGAGGGTAGACTTTCCGCCCTCAGGACAGCGAGCCCAAAGCGAGAAACGGTAAGTGGCATCTTTCTTGGTAGCGATACCGAAAAAACCTTCGTTCTCAAGACCAGTGAACTTATCGCTGTGACCAGCATAGCCGAGGCGCACATAGTGGGGATTGCGCTCAAAGGGACCATCTGAACGAACCTCGAAATTTCCGTATGCACGCCAACCCATCAGGCTCTGGGGAAACTCGAAAGAGCGGTTTTTCACCATCTCGGCATATAGACCACCATCGGCTGCGTAGTTGATGTCCTCGAAGAAGATACCGTACATCGTAGGCTGTACGGGAGCCCCTAACTTCTTAGTGTTCACGTCGATGACGTGGGTCTGAGCAGCGACCGAGAGGCCGATGGTCAGTAGACTGATTGTTGCAAATTTCCTCATTTTTTAGTAGTTGTTAGTAACATGATGGGCACAAAAGTACATAAAAAAAACGACATAGATGACACATTATAGAAAAAATAACATTTTTATGACGGAAAATGTTTGGCGGTTTCAGTGGAAAACAGTAACTTTGCAGAGATTTTCTAAGAACCTAAGGGTATGATGATTAACCATTATCTACGGATATTGTGTGTCGGTGCGGCTTTTCTGACAGCGTCGGAGGCGTCGGCCCAAACTTCACAGTGCTCGGATACAATAGTTCATAGACAGTTGCAGGAAGCGATGTGGAAAGCTTCAGGAGGCAACTCAAGAGATGAGCTATATAATGCATGTGTGGCTTTTCATAGGCATGCCAAGGAAGAGGGCGACATCGTTGCGGCTAATAATGCATGGGTGTGCGGCATCATGTTCAACTTAGGTAAGATGGATATTAAGGAAGCCTATTATGTAACTCAAGCGATGAAAACCGACATCATGACCAGTAGGTGTCCTGAAGCCGGGGATTTTTATGTGGCGAACATGCTGGGGCATATATATAATACCTGTGGTAATATTCCCGGGGCGCAGGAAGAACTGTTGAAGTCGGCCGAGCTGATTAAGGGTACTATGTTTGAACGTGACGGATTAGCTTTTATTTATGTCGCGCTTGCTCACGTACATCTTAATAACGATTTGAAGGAGAGCCTTCATTGGATAGATGTGACGCTAGAAGAAGCAGAGAAGTATAAAGGTTCGTGGAACTACTACAGGGCTCTGATTGATGCCTATGCCATCAAGGCAATTGTGAGGTTCAAACAGAGGAACTATGATGCCTTCAACGAGTGTTTCAGCATGATGGAGGAGGTTGAAAGAACAAGTAAGATCTCCTCAGGTGACCTCTTTGCACCCTATGCCCGTATATACAAGACCCTGATTGACGGTGATACGGAAAAGGCTCTGGTTGAGGCAAACGCATTATCGAACCTCAAGGAACGGTATCTCGTGAAATGTGACATATTTCGTTATATTGGCGATAACGACAAGGCTTTCCTGACCCAGAGAGAACTGATGCACAAACGTGACTCTATCACGGGAGTGATGATCGCGGAGAATATGCGGCAGCATGAAGCAGAGATAGGGCTTGTCATCAAGCAGAAGAAAACGGCCAGGGTGATGAACTTCGTATTGCTCGGTGCCGTTGCGTTGGCAATTCTCGTTATTGTGCTGTTGGCGCGCATCCTTCTTATACGTAGGAATTTCTCAAAGCGACTTATGGTTAAGAATGGGGAACTGAGAGCTGCTTATAAGAAAGTTACGGCTGCCGATGAGATGAAAACGGAGTTTATCAGGAATGTGAGTCATGAGATACGTACGCCGTTGAATATCATCAATGGCTTCTCCCAAGTGCTTACAGACGAGGATTGCACCTTTACACCTGAAGAACGCCATGAGATAGCCACTACCATCGGTGAGAATACACGACAGATTACTTCGCTGGTAAACAAAATGCTGGCGTTGGCTAACGAAAGCACTAAAGATTTGATGGTTGATGCTGTGGAGACGGACGTTGCTGATGTCTGCCGAAAAGCCATAGAGGCAATGCCGATAATAGATACAGAGAAGATAAAAGTAGAGTTCATGGACTCGACAGATGGCGAAACAACCATTGAGACGAATGGCGACAGCTTGCTACAGATATTAGAGAATCTGCTTGAGAATGCGGCTAAATTTACCGAACAAGGACACATATACTTGAAACTCGATAGGGACGATGAGAACTTCTATTTCACTGTAGAGGATACGGGTTGCGGTATTCCTGATGACAAGAAGAGTACGATATTTGAGTATTTTGTGAAGGCAGATGAATTTAAACAAGGCTTGGGATTAGGACTGGCCTATTGCCACAAGATTGCGAAAAAACTAAACGGAAAACTTTTGCTTGTTAAAACGTCGGATGAAGGAACGACGTTTACGCTAAACTTACCGATTAAACTTAAAAAACATAAAACATTATGAATCAACAAACTCAACAACAGGGTAGCAAAGCCTACCTGATTTCAATCGTGATGGTTGCCGTACTTGGTGGCCTTCTATTCGGCTATGATACTGCCGTTATTTCTGGTGCAGAGAAAGGTCTGCAAGCTTTCTTTATGGAAGCAAAGGATTTTGCCTATACTGACGGATGGCATGGATTTACTTCAGCTTCAGCTCTGATAGGCTGTATCATAGGTTCTGCCCTGTCGGGCTATCTGGCCACCAATTTGGGTCGTAAGAAGTCGCTCATTATTGCGGGTATTTTGTTCTTCATCTCAGCCTTAGGCTCGATGGATCCGGAATTCATGTTCTTCGAATATGGTACACCAACTTATTCACTGCTGATTATGTTTAATATCTACCGTGTAATCGGTGGTATTGGCGTAGGTCTGGCTTCTGCCATCTGTCCCATGTATATAGGCGAGGTGGCTCCTTCTAATATCAGAGGTATGCTGGTGAGCTGGAACCAGTTTGCTATTATCTTCGGTCAGTTGGTAGTTTACTTTGTGAACTTCTTTATCTTGGGTGACCACATCCAACCGCTCGTAGAGGAGATGGGTAAGGGCTTGGCTGCCATTAACCCCGCTGCACAGTGGACGGTGACAACTGGTTGGCGCTATATGTTCGGAAGTGAGGCCGTGCCCGCAGGACTCTTTGCATTGCTGATTTGCTTTGTACCTGAAACACCGCGTTATCTTGTAAGTATAGGTCAGGATCAGAAAGCTGAAGGTATCCTTGCCAAGATTAACGGTACTGCAAAAGCTGCTCAGATTTTGCAGGACATCAAGGATACGATGGTGGTGAAGACCGAGAAACTGATGACCTATGGCGCACTCTGTATCTTCGTGGGTATCATGCTGTCAGTATTCCAGCAGGCTGTGGGTATTAATGCTGTGCTCTACTATGCACCACGTATCTTCGGCGACATGGGTATGGAGAATCCTATGGTGATTACCGTATTCATGGGCGTAATCAATATTCTGTTCACATTGGTTGCCATCTTTACTGTAGAGAAACTTGGACGTAAGCCGCTGTTGATCTGTGGCTCGCTTGGTATGGCTTTGGGCGCTTTTGGCGTTGCTCTGACTTTCGGACACGCAGGTCTGGAGATGCTGACAGCCGCCTCGTTGCTGGTTTATTCGGCTTCGTTTATGTTTTCTTGGGGACCCATTACTTGGGTGCTTATTGCAGAGATATTCCCCAATACCATTCGTGGTGGTGCGGTTGCCATCGCAGTAGCCTTCCAGTGGATATTTAATTTCATCGTCAGCTCTACCTTCGTACCGATGTTCAATATGCATTTGACGGAGGGTGATGATTTCGGACACTGGTTTACGTATGGTCTGTATGGCATCATCTGTGTGATTGCGGCTCTCTTCGTTTGGCGACTGGTTCCTGAGACAAAGGGGAAGACCTTGGAGGATATGACCAAATTGTGGAAGAAAAAATAAAAGAGATAAACAAATAATATTAATCGATTAAATAATGCCATTATGAAGAAAATTTTAGTAGCAGAAGACAACGACAGCAATTATATTCTGATGTCGTACATTTTGAGAAAGTATTATGCGTATGATCGTGCCAAAAATGGTCAGGAAGCTGTTGAAAAAGTTAAGAGCGGCGACTTTGATATGGTACTGATGGATATTAAAATGCCAGTCATGGATGGCTTGGAAGCCACTACGGCAATCAGGGAATTCAATCAGGAAATTCCCATTGTGGCGCTTACGGCTAATGCTTTCGATAGTGACCGTGAATTGGCTCAAGAGGCTGGATGCAATGAGTTTATGGCAAAGCCCGTAAACAGCGATGAGTGTCTGGCTACAATACGTAAGATTATAGGAGTCTGAAAATAGCCTGATGGATCCATCAGGCTAACTCTAAACCGAAAGCCTGCCGTAGAGCCTCTACGGCAGGATTTTTTTGTAGCATTAGTTCAAATTGCTCACGACGGGTGAGTATTTTCTCGTGCTTATATTCGGCTACGCTGATGTCGAGAGTGATATTGCTGTTTTGCAGGCTACTTCTCAGAGTGCTGAGTATGCGCCCCTTGAAGTTTTCAATATCCTGCTTGATAAGCATGTTATCAACAATCAACTTGATATGAGGAATCTCTTCGATGGTGGGATTCATGTTTTTCATGCGAGTAGCGATACCCTTGTATTCTTGAGGCATACGGATACACATGGACATCCACTGAAGATCAAGTTCTTCTTGTGTGAAGTTGGCATTGGTCTGCTGATCTGGAGAGGCTGTAACGGTGCCAGGGATGATGTTCATCTTGGTAGCTTTCCCCTGGTCACGAAGATTGTTCCAGGAGAAGCCAATCTTCTTCAATTGTACAGTTGGCTTTGTGGGTGCGACTTTAGATGTAGGCGAGTCGCTGCTTTTGATACTATTTGTAGCGCTGGTGCTGGAGGAAATGCTGGCTGCTGGCTTTGATGCAATAGGCTTAGCCGCGGCTACCTGCGGGGCCGCTTTTCTGGGCTGAGACTGCTGCATCAGTTTCTTAAACAGGGATTTTAATCTTCTGGGGCTACGCCCCGCGCTGGCGCCGTCATCATCAGGTTGAGTAATCTGTGCCACTTCAATCAGCGTGAGTTCCACAAGCAGGCGCTTGTTGCTTGACTGACGGTAGTTGATGTCGCACTGATTCATTAATTTAAGAGCCTGGTAAAGGAATCTTGTTTCTGCTCGTTTGGCCTGCTCTGCATAGCGTTCACGTTGTTGATCGCTCACCTCAAGTAGAGGCAGAGTGGCTTCGTCTTTAGCCATAAGGACATTGCGAACATGTTTGGCCAAACCTTGAATGAGTAAGCCTCCGTCGAATCCCTTATTGATGATATTGTTTAGCAATACCATGATATCGCTCACCTTATTCTGCAGACTGAGATTGATTATCTGAAAATAATTCTCGGAATCAAGCACATTCAAATCTTCAATCACTTTTTCATAAGTGATGTTTCCTTGACAGAATGACGCCGCCTGATCGAAGATGGAGAGGGCATCTCGCATGCCGCCATCAGCCTTTTCGGCAATAACTGCCAGTGCTTGCTCTTCGTAGGTGATACCTTCTTGCTGAGCCACATGCTTCAGATGGTCTACAGTGTTACGAACGGTCATACGCTCGAAGTCGTAAATCTGACATCGGCTTAATATTGTCGGCAAGATTTTATGCTTTTCAGTTGTAGCGAGGATGAAGATGACATGTGCGGGCGGCTCTTCGAGAGTTTTGAGGAATGCGTTGAAAGCTGCCGTTGAGAGCATGTGTACCTCGTCGATGATAAAAACCTTATAACGACCCAATTGTGGTGGTATACGTGTTTGCTCCATGAGCGTTTTGATGTGCTCTACGCTGTTGTTTGAAGCTGCGTCGAGCTCAAAGATGTTGAGCGAACGTTGCTCGTTGAACGACTGACATGACTCGCATTCGTTGCAAGCTTCACCATCAGCAGTGGGATTCTGACAATTGATGGCTTTGGCGAAGATGCGCGCACAGGTGGTCTTTCCAACACCTCGTGGACCGCAGAAAAGATAGGCATGCGCAAGCTTACCGCTCTTTACAGCGTTCTTCAGCGTGGTGGTAAGAGCCGCCTGACCTACGACAGTATCGAAGGTTAGCGGGCGGTATTTCCTGGCTGAAACAATGTATTCCATTATTCTAAATGTTGATTTCGTGCTGCAAAGATAACCATTTTTGGCCACAGATTATACAGATTAACACTGATTAATTAAAAAAATCAATTAAATCAGCGTAATCTGTGGCTTTTTTCATAACTTTGCAAGCGATATGAAACTTTTGGTAAATATAAAGGCTTATGTACTGCGCGTGTGGCACTCGGTATTTTTCAAATATGCCGTGGTGACTATTGCTGGCGTATTGCTTGTTGGCTTTCTCGACGAGAACAGTCTATGGAGCCACATCAAGAACTTGCAGCGTATCAATGACTTGACGGAAGAGAAAGAAAAGTATAATGCAGATTTTGAGCGTGATCAGGCTCAGATTAAGGAACTTGACAAGAACCCGAAGGCCATTGAGAAGATTGCACGCGAACGTTATTTTATGAAAAGTGATGATGAGGATATTTTCGTACTCAGCGATGATGAGCGCGAAGCAAAACCACTGGAAAGCAGCAATGAAACAATTGAATAAAACACAGACGATGATTTATCTGTTGGGTGCCATACTGATGACCGTTGGCGCTGGTATATCACTATTGACATGGGAGAGTGCTCCTTACATCTATAGTATAGGTGCACTGGGCTTTGCCTCTATGCAGATGTTGCAGCGTTATGAGGGACAGAACTTTAATATTAAGAGACTGCGTAGGATGATGCTTGTCAGCGATGTGCTGTTTTTGTTAGCAGGTGTACTCATGTTCGCGAATAAGAACAATTTGTTAGGACTTGACCATATTATATATATAGAATATGTATATAACAAGTGGGTTCTCGTGCTTTTGATTGCAGCTATCTTACAACTCTATTCTATGCATAGGATCGGTCGTGAACTCGAGAAAGAGGCAAAAAAACTATAAAAGATTGCGCATTTGTTTTAAAATGCGCAAATTTATTTTTCTACTTCAATAATTCATTATATTTTTGCGCCACGAAATTAATTATATATGAATAAGGTATTATACGCTTTTCTAATTGCTACTACGCTAATATCGTGCGCTGAGTCATATTCGATTCAGGGATCATCATCAGTATCGCAGCTCGATGGGAGCAAACTCTATCTAAAAGCAATCAAGGATCAGGAGCTAAAGAATATTGACTCTTGTGATGTGATACATGGAAAGTTCCGCTTTGCAGGACTTCTTGATACAGTTAAACTGGCTAACCTCTATATGGATGATGAACCTCTGATGATGCCGGTTGTTATCGAAAAGGGTGAGATTGAGATTCATATCGACAATACGAGCCGTACCGTTAGTGGCTCGCCACTTAATGATAAGCTATATGAGTTTATTCGACTTCATGATCAGATTGATAATGAAATGAATGAACTGAGTCATCGCCAGAGTCAGATGCTGCTCGAAGGTATCGATGAAGGTGTGATAAATCGTCAGCTTACTGTAGAGGCTGCCCGTCTGGCACAGCAGGAAGATAGCTTGGTGACAAACTTCATAGTTGAGAACTTTGATAATGTTTTGGGGCCAGGGGTATTCATGATGATGACTGGCAGCTATCAGTATCCTGTATTGACCCCCCAGATTGAAGACATTATGAGTAAAGCTACCAAGAAGTTTAAGGAAGATGCATACGTGAAGCAGTATTACCAGACGGCTTTGGATATTCAGGCTCGCCAGAATGGACTGGTAGATGACAATGTGAGGTATGAGAACACTGATTCAGTCGGGAACGCTCGTTAACGAAGGGTGTACGTTTGATGGCTCTATCGTCATCGAAAACGGCAAAATCTCGAAAGTAATACAAGGTTATAATACTCCCGAGGCATCCTATGATGAAGTCATAGATGCTTCGGGATGTTTTATTCTACCAGGTGTGATCGATGATCATGTGCATTTTCGTGAGCCAGGATTGACTGAGAAAGCCGATATCGAGATTGAGAGTAGGGCTGCGGCTGCTGGAGGCGTGACAACCTATTTTGATATGCCCAACACAGTGCCCCAGACTACTACCCTCGAAGCCTTGAAGGACAAGTTTGCCTTGGCTGCTAGTAAGAGCCACGTTAATTATAGTTTCTTCTTTGGCGCTACTAATGATAATGCCGATCTGTTCTCTCAACTCGATGTACATCAGATACCTGGTATCAAATTATTTATGGGCAGTTCTACGGGCAATATGTTAGTTGATCGTCGTGAGGCTTTGGAGAAAATCTTCGAATTGACGCCACTTCCCCTGATGGCTCATTGCGAAGATACGGATATCATTAACCGCAATATGGCAGAGGCGAAGCAGAAGTATGGCGATGATCCTAGGGTGCAGTATCATCCTGAAATACGTAGCGAGGAAGCATGTTACGAAAGCACGCGCTTGGCTGTAGAGTTGGCCAAGAAACATATGGCTCGTCTGCATGTGGCCCATCTGACCACCGCTCGTGAATTGGATTTGTTTGAACCCTCATTTCACACTCAGATGATTACTGCTGAGGCCACTGTCTCGCATCTTTATTTCTGCGACAGAGATTATTCCCAGTTTGGTACTCGCATCAAGTGTAACCCTGCCATAAAGACCCAACGTGACAGAGACGCCTTGCGTGATGCTTTAAATGACGGACGTATTACTGTGATTGGTACTGATCACGCTCCCCACCTGTTGGCTCAGAAAGAAGGCGGATGTGTCTGTGCTGCTAGTGGTATGCCGATGATACAGTTCTCGCTTGTTACCATGTTGGAACTTGTGGATCAGGGCGTTCTTTCAATAGAGCGTCTTGTAGAACTGATGTGCCATAACCCGGCAAAACTATTTGAGGTCAGAAATAGGGGATTCCTTCGTGAAGGCTATCAGGCCGACATTGTATTGGTGCGCCCCAATACTGCTTGGATTGCCTCGAAAGAAAACATCTTGAGCCGTTGTGGCTGGAGTCCTATGGAGGGACACATGTACCTCTGGCGCGTAGAACGAACTCTTTGCAATGGTCATACAGTGTACCTGCAGGGTAAGGTTGATACTTCTTATATTGGACAACCTGTAGCTTTCAGATGAAAATAGTTTTCGATATCCCGTCATTGGTTCCTTATGTCAACTGGCCCTACTTCTACTATGCTTGGCAAGTGAAGGAGGAACAGGAGAAGATACGTTTACGTACGGAGGCAGAAGTTTTTCTAAAGAAGATAGAAAATCGATACCAAGCCTATGCACTTTTTGAACTCTTCGTTGCCAATGCCGATGGCGATGATATCGTGCTTGACGAACATCGCATACCTTTACTCCGTCAACAACAAGGCAAACCGCCTTATCTGTGTCTCTCCGATTTTCTGCGTCCTATTACTTCTGGCATAAAAGATAGGGTAGGGGTGTTTGCCACTTCTGTAGATTTGGGTTTGGAAACCGATTTCGATTCTGATCCATATCAGAAGATGATGGCACAACTTTTGGCAGACCGTCTGGCTGAGGCTGCAGCAGAGTGTATGCACGAACAAGTGAGAAAAAACTATTGGGGGTATGCAAAAGATGAGCAATTGTCGATACCTGATATGCTGATTGAGAAGTTTCAGGGTATCCGTCCTGCCATAGGCTATTCTTCATTGCCCGATACTAGTTTGAATTTTGTACTTAATGACTTGTTGGATTTGCGTCAGATAGGCATTCGTTTGACAGAGAGCGGAGCAATGAAACCCCATGCCAGCGTGAGCGGACTGATGCTGGCCCATCCTAAGGCGCGTTATTTTAACTTGGGAAAAATAGGGGAAGACCAGTTGCGAGACTATGCCCGTCGTCGTGGTCTTCCCATAGAAGTTGTTCGTAAGTTCTTGGCCTCTAACCTCTGATTATTTCTCAAGAGATTTCCCTGACATCAGAAGTTCTACCAGCGGACGATCCTTATAGGTGTGGCGCTGTTGATCCCAGAAGCCGAAGTCGGCATCGTAGCACCATGTGGTCCATGCAATGTTGAACTCATCAAACACCGTCAGCATGTCACGTGTCCAGTTGTAAGCCAACTCGCGATCTACAGGCTCATAGACCCCCCATTCGCCACAGAACAGCTGAAGATCATACTTCTTGGCGGCCTCGATGGCATCCTTAAACTGTGCGCGGATGGTATTGATGTCCCATATTTGCTCTGTATATTGCTTCAACTCTGGCTTGATGGCCTCTGGAGCTGCGTCGTAGTCTTCTTTCGAAACAAGTATGCCAGGATAGTTTACCTTGCCTGTGTATTTGCCAATAGGAGTCCACCATGCACCATAATGTGTCAGAATCATTGGGTTGTAATAGTGGAAGCTGAGGATAATGTTTTTGTCACCCTCTGGCACTTTCAGAAACTTCATCGTTTCGTGTCCCTGCCAGCGGTTTGAACCAATGACGAGAGTGCGCTGAGGTTCTATTTTTCGTAGTGCTTTGTGTACTTTAGCCACCAATTGGTTCCACTGCTCGTGCTCATCAGCTACAGGCTCATTCATGAATTCATAAGCCACCCAGTCGCAACTGCGATCTTTTAAGAATGCAGAAAGCTGATACCACAAGTTGATCAGGTCCTGTTGTGCCTTCTCTGACGTGAAGAGCGTATTAGCAGCTTGGTCTCCCTCATTTACGGCATTGAAATAGTGCGAACGGATGATGTGCAGGTCAACGATGGCGCGTAGGTTGTGCTTACGAGCCAAGTCGAGAGCATTCTTCAGCAAATCCCATGCTTCTGGTAGCTTATTACCCTGTTCATCCCAGAACTGAACCTCGTCAATGGGGATACGTACGAAGTCGAATCCGAGTTCTTCCAGACGTGCGAAGTCATCTTCTTGGATGTGTAGTCTGCGTGCTTCACCACGCTGTTCTGATTGCGACAGCCAGTGGCTGACGTTTGTACCACGCTTAATGCGGAAATTGTTGACTTTTCCAGTTTGTGCAAAGCATGACATTGATACAAACATTACCACTACGATCATAGTCAGCTTGAAAAAAATCCTTCTCATAATCTCTATAGTTTTAAGTTATTATTGTGCTTTAAGAGTGATTACCACAATCTCGCCTGTAGCGCCGAATCGGAAAGGAATCAGTCCACCGAGGCCTGCTGTGACGAAGAGCGATTGACCGCCTTCCCGATACCAACCGCTGTACTCCTTGCCTGTCAGCGCCATAGGACACCATCCGAAGATAGAGAACTGCATCTTATGAGTATGTCCACTCAACGTCAGTTGACTTCGTCCGTCTGGGATGATTTTACGCCGCCACGCTGAAGGGTCGTGCTCTAGCATTAGAACGAACTCTTTGTCGGTTGTGTTTGTTAGAGTTTTATTTATGTCCCCTTTTTGGGGAAACTTTTTGCCGTCACCATCGTTTTCCATACCAGCTATGATGATGTGCTCCTTGCCGCGCTCGATGGATTGGCTCTCATTGCGAAGTAGCGTCCATCCTAACTGTCGTTCAAGACTAACCGTCTCTCTGCAGTTAGCTGTTTTCATGGCGTCGTCGCATCCGAGATAGTATGCGTAATCGTGATTGCCTAGTACAGAGAAAACGCCATCCTTAGCCTTTAGTTTGTTCAGTATGTCCATGTGTGGATAGAGGTCTTGTGGCTGTATGTTTTGAAGGTCACCAGCAAATACAATTATGTCGGCCTTCTGCGAATTAATACTGTCTATAGCCTTTTGCAATATCCATTGGTCCTTGATGGTGTAAGAACCCACGTGTGCATCAGAAAAGAGTACGATCTTATAACCGTTGAAAGCCTTTGGCAGTGCCTCTGATGTGTATGTCTGATGATTCACCTCCAACTTCTTGAATCCTATGAAACTACCATTTAATACAATATACCAGATAACGGGTACAATCAGTAATCCCAGCAGGTTGCCGTAATTTTTCTTTCGGTGAAACAACTTGCAAACGCTCAGTCCCAGTCCCGATAGCACCATATACCCCACCTTGGGTACAGCTATCAGTCCTAGCAATAGTAGGTAGATATATAATATGGTGGGATTGTCGGGAATGAAGTTCGCCTCGTATGTCAGCATCAGTGTATAGGCTACCAGCAGGATAGAAGGAATCCAGCGTACCACACGTCTTCCTACTGGTAACTTGTGGCGCCAATAGTGCAAATCCAGATATATGTCGGGTATCAGGATCAGCAGCAAGAAAATATAAGGAGCTCTTGCAATCATTGATCTGGGTTCTCTACATAGCCTTGATATCTTGGCGAGAGTGACGACATTACTGAGTCGTATGCCTGACGCATGGTGGCATCTACGTTGTCTGGTCCTTGACCGATGGGGTAGATGGGCTGATGAATGGTAAGCGTCAGCGGATGCCAGTTGACGAAGTTGAATCCCTTCATGCGAGGCAGAATGTCGAAGCTTCCATTAATGGTAAGCGGCACTACGGGCAACTGCAGTTCGTCAGCCAGTGCGAAAGCACCTTTCTTGAAAGTCCCCATATGACCTGTAAATGTGCGTGCACCTTCTGGGAATACTGTCACGCTGTAGCCCTCTTTCAGTATTTCTCGTGCATCCTCGTATGTCTTGCGTATCTTGCTGGGACCACGCTTGTCAACGAATATCTGATGTGACTTAGCACAGGCATAACCTACAAACGGAATTTTTCTCAGCTGTTGCTTCATCATCCACTTGAAATTACGCCCCAAATGGCCGTAAATCAAGAAAATGTCGAACGAGCCCTGATGATTAGCAACAAACACATAGCTCTGGTCTTTCTCCAGATGTTCGCGCCCCTCTACCTTGACAGGAATGAGAAATGTCTTCAACACAAGTTTACCCCACATGTGGCCTGGGTAATATCCCCAGAAGTGACCGTTACCTATGGTTGTACCTATGCCCACTTCAAGGGCAGTGATAATGGTTAGGATTACAAGTAAGGGTAATCCAATGAAGAGTTGGTAGATAATATAGAGTAATTTCACAGTCTTATGTTTCTTGTAGTTCTATTGTTTAGGAATTTCTTGGGTATTTCCTTGTCCACCCATCCCAGCGTAGTCTCATCACACCGAAGAATGCTTCGCCGAATATTCCACCCGACATCTTACTGGTGCCCTCGCGTCGATTCACGAATATCACGCTCACCTCCTTGATCTTAAAACCGATTTTGTAGGCTGTGTATTTCATTTCAATTTGGAAGGCGTAGCCCTTGAAACGTATTTTGTCGAGCTCGATGGTCTCAAGTACCTTGCGCTTGTAGCACACAAAACCGGCAGTAGTGTCGTGAACCAAGAATCCCGTTACCATGCGTACGTATTTCGACGCAAAGTAGCTCATCAGTACCCTGCCTATAGGCCAGTTCACTACGTTTACGCCACTCACATAGCGACTTCCCACAGCCACGTCGTAGCCCTCGCTTTGACAAGCCTTGTAGAGCCTTGGCAAATCGTAAGGGTCGTGACTGAAGTCGGCATCCATCTCAAAGATGTAGTCGTAATGATGCTCTAGTGCCCATTTGAAACCAGCAATGTAGGCCGTGCCGAGTCCAAGTTTGCCTTTTCGTTCCAACATGTATAGGCGGTTGCCGAACTCCATAGCCATCAAGCCGCGTACAATTGCAGCTGTCCCATCAGGCGATCCGTCGTCGATCACAAGAATATGGAAACACTTATCAAGGGCGAATATCGCACGGATGATGTTCTCGATATTCTCCTTTTCGTTGTAAGTAGGTATGATGACTATACTGTCACTTTCGTACATAACTTTCTACGCTTTTGATGGTGCAAAGTTAAGAAAAAGAAGTGAAAAATGAAAAGTGAAAAGTGAAAAGTATGCTCTATTTGTGTTTTTTTTGTATTTTTGCACCTGAATTTGCGATGAATATACAGGAATTAGAGAATCTTTACGCCAAGTTGCCACAAGTGTCGGCACTGGCTGCTGAGTTGGGAAAATCCTCGTCTACAACGGTTTTCCTTGAAGGCCTGTTGGGCTCCAGTGCGGCAATGCTCTTTGGTAGCTTGGCGATGAAGTGTCAGAAGCGTCTGCTTTTTATTCTTCAGGATGTCGAGGAGGCAGGCTATTTCTATCACGACCTCACCCAGTTGATGGGCGAGGAACGGGTGTTGTTCTTCCCCTCCAGCTATCGCCGTGCCATCAAATATGCTCAGCGCGATGCAGCCTCTGAGATCCTGCGTACTGAGGTTCTTGCCAGACTGACAGGTGGATGGGTTGGTTATATCATTACCTATCCTGAAGCATTGGCCGAGATGGTGGTGTCGAGGAGGAGTCTCGATGACCGTACATTAGTGCTTGAGAAAGATCAGACTATTGCTGTTGGCGATATTGAGAAGACCCTCCACGAGTTTGGTTTCCGCGAGGTCGACTATGTCTATGAGCCAGGCCAGTATGCCCTGCGCGGCTCAATTCTCGACGTTTACTCCTACAGTTGCGAGTTTCCCTATCGTATCGACTTTTTTGGCGATGATATCGACTCTATCCGTACGTTCGAGGTCGAAGACCAATTGTCTAAAGATCATCGTGATCGTATCGAGGTGGTGCCCGAACTCTCTGGCGTTTCCGAAGAGAAAGTTTCCTTCCTCTCGTTTGCGCCTCGTGACGTGGTGCTGGTCACCAAAGACTATCTTTATGTGCGCGATGCCATAGATCGTGCCTATCAGGAAGGCTTCTCGGCTCAGGCACGTACAGAGCAGATGGAGGGAGCTACCGAGATGGAACGCCGTGAGATAGAACGCCGGTTGCAGCGCGAGAACCAACTCGTCACAGGAGCTCAGTTCATGAGCGATGCCAATGAACTCCGTCGCATAGAGTTTGGTCATCGTCCCTCATCTCTAAATTCTACATTCTCAACTTTTAAATTCTCCGTCTCCGTTCAGCCCCTTTTTCATAAGAACTTTGATCTGCTCACCAAAACGTTTGAGGACTACCTCCTTCAAGGTTATCATATATATATATGTGCCGATAGTCAGAAGCAGAACGAACGTCTGAAAGACATCTTCGCAGAGAAGTCGGCCATCGCCTTTACTCCTGTTCAGAACACCGTTCACGAAGGTTTTACTGACGATGATCTTCGTATCTGCGTATTTACCGACCACCAGATATTCGACCGCTTCCATAAGTATAACCTCAAGAGCGACAAGGCTCGTAGTGGAAAGATGGCCCTTACGCTGAAGGAGATTCAGCAGTTCGAGATCGGCGACTACGTGGTGCATGTCGATCATGGTGTGGGTAAGTTCGGTGGTCTCATCCGCATGCCTCAAGGTGACGGCTATCAGGAGATGATAAAGATCCTCTATCAGCATGGCGACAGTATATACGTGTCTATCCACTCGCTCTACAAAGTGTCGAAATACAAATCGCAGGAAAACGGCGAGCCTCCACGCCTCTCCTATTTGGGTACAGGCCAGTGGGAACGCCTCAAGGAACGCACTAAAAATCACATCAAGGATATGGCGCGTGACCTGATTAAACTCTATGCAAAGCGCCGTCGTGAGAAAGGTTTTGCCTTCAGTCGTGATACATATCTGCAACAGGAGCTCGAAGCCAGTTTTCTCTATGAGGACACACCCGACCAACTCAAGGCTACGCAGGAGGTAAAGGCTGATATGGAGCAGGAAAAGCCTATGGATCGTCTAGTTTGTGGCGATGTGGGCTTTGGAAAGACCGAGGTGGCTGTGCGCGCTGCTTTCAAGGCCGCTACCGATGGCAAACAGGTGGCTGTTCTGGTGCCCACCACCGTATTGGCTTACCAGCATTACCGCACGTTTATGGGGCGCCTCAAGAATATGCCTGTCCGTGTCGACTATCTCACCCGTGCCCGTACCGCGAAACAGACCACTCAGGTGCTCAAGGATCTTGCCGATGGTAAAATCGATATCATTATAGGAACGCATAAACTAATCGGCAAGACGGTAAAATTCAAGGATCTTGGCCTGCTCATCATCGACGAGGAGCAGAAGTTCGGTGTATCTACTAAGGAGAAACTGCGCCAGATGAAGTCGAGTGTCGATACCCTTACCATGTCGGCCACGCCTATTCCCCGCACCCTCCAGTTTTCGCTCGTTGGTGCCCGCGATTTCAGTGTCATCCAGACACCGCCGCCTAACCGCTATCCCATTCAGACCGAGATTCACACCTTCGGAGCCGAGATCATCACTGATGCCATCAATTTCGAGATGTCGCGCAATGGTCAGGTCTACTTTGTCAACAACCGTATTAGCGAACTCCAGCATATTGAGGAACTCATCCATAAGTACATCCCCGATGCCCGTGTGGCCATCGGCCATGGACAGATGAAGCCTGAGCAGCTCGAACAAATCATCCTCGACTTCTCCAACTACGACTATGATGTGCTGCTCTCTACGACCATCGTTGAGAACGGTATCGACATACCCAATGCTAACACCATCATTATCAATGGTGCCCACAACTTCGGGCTTTCTGACCTTCATCAGATGCGTGGCCGCGTGGGACGAGGCAACCGTAAGGCCTTTTGCTATCTGTTGGCACCGCCTCTTGCGGCACTCCCTGCAGACAGCCGTCGCCGTCTTGAGGCCCTTGAGAACTTCTCCGACCTGGGTTCAGGTATTAACATTGCCATGCAAGACCTCGATATCCGTGGTGCAGGCAACTTGCTGGGCGCCGAACAAAGCGGTTTTATCTCAGATTTGGGCTATGAGACCTACCAGAAGATTCTGAATCAGGCGATGACAGAACTGCGCAATTCAGAAACCCTTCAAGAGATGGGGGACTGGCAGGTTCTTGGGGGAAAAGAGGGGGATGCCTCCTTCTTTGTAGACGACTGTGCCCTCGAATCCGATATTGAGATGTATTTTCCTGATTCTTATGTACCTAGTGACTCAGAACGCATGTTGCTCTATCGCGAATTAGATAATCTGGCGGGCAGTTCCCGTCTTGAATCCGATTTGGAGGCTTATCGCAAACGGCTTGTCGACCGCTTCGGCACAATCCCCCCTGTTGCCGAAGAACTTATTGAGGTGGTGCCGCTCAGAGCCGCAGGCAAGCAACTGGGTATCGAGAAGATTATGCTCAAACAGCAACACATGTACCTCTACTTTGTGAGCAACAATGATAGTCCCTACTATCAGAGCGAGGCCTTCGGACGCGTGCTCAGCTATGTAGCTGCCCACCCTCGTCAGTGCAATTTCCGTGAGGCTAAAGGTAAGCGTTCCGTCGTTATCACCAGCGTACCTACTGTAGTCTCTGCTCTGTCAATCTGTCAACAAATCCTGTCAGATTGACGTATGTAGGCCTCTGGCATCTTCCTTGCATGTTGTTGAGTGAAAGCCGAAAGGCAATCATAAAAAATAACATGTATAATCGTTAAAATAGAATTAGGAGGTAAAGATTATGATGCCAGTAATGAGAAGCAACAGTTGGATTCCAAGTGTGTTCAATGACTTGTTTGATACCGATTTTATGCCGAAGTGCAATGCTACGGCTCCTGCTATTAATGTGAAAGAAAGCGACAAGGCATACACCGTAGAACTCGCCGCTCCGGGCATGAAAAAGGAGGATTTCAATGTGCATATCAACGATGAAGGTAACCTCATCATTAAGATGGAGAGTAAGAGTGAGAAAAAGGATGAGGACAAGAACACTCGCTATCTGCGACGTGAGTTCTCATACTCAAAGTTTGAGCAGACTTTGATTCTGCCTGACGATGTAAAAAAGGAGGATATTCATGCTCGTGTAGACAATGGTGTACTCACTATTGAACTCCCCAAGGTGATAGTGGAGAAGGCTAAACTTTCTCGTCAGATAGATATTGTATAAGTTTTTTAGTTGTTGTTTTTAGTTTTTTGAGCCGTCAGACGTTGGTCTGGCGGCTTTTTTGTTAAAATCCTCATTTATAGGGATTGTACAATATACCGAATAGCAGTACCTTTGCACCGCAATTTTAACACAAGGACGAATATATAGTTATGTGTAGCAACCCATTTATAGCTGTTATTAATCACCAACCTGCTCAGCGCCCTCCCATGTGGATGATGCGTCAAGCAGGTCGTGTACTTCCCCGTTATCGCTGCCTCACCCAGAAACAGCCTTTTCATTCTATTTTGGCCGATGCTAAGATGGCCGCCGAAGTCACACTTATGCCTATCAACGATATGGGTATGGATGCCGCCATCTTATTCAGTGATATCCTCGTTGTTCCAGAGGCATTGGGTGTTCAAGTCGAATGGACTAGTGATGGCCCCGTATTTCCCCATCCGTTGATGGATTTAGATTCCCCCGCATCTTTGCTCTATTTCAACCCATCCCATCTGATGCATGTGGCCAATACCCTTGATGAGATACAGTGCCAGAATACGGACGATACTCCTGTAATAGGCTTCTGTGGCGGTCCGCTTACCTGTCTGTGCTATATGCTTGGCGGGCGCGACAAGAGCATGCAGTTTACCGATGTGGTGCGTTATTTCTACACCCACCGCTCAGAAACAGAACAGTTGCTCGAAGCCCTCACAAGTGCATCAGAATACTATGTGCGTCTTCAGGCGGCTCATAAAATTTCCGCTTTCCAAATATTCGAGTCGTTTGCCAGTGTGATACCCGTCGAGCTCTATACTTCGTTGATTCTGCCTTTTGTGCGTCGTATCACAGCGGCGGCCCGCGATTGTGGCCTGCCGGTCATTTTCTTTCCAAAAGGTTTTGGCACAGGGCTTTCGGTGTTGACAAAAGATGATTGCGACTTCGTGAGTATCGACTGGCATACGCCACTCTCAACAGCACGCGCCATAGTTTCACCCGCTTTAGGCCTTCAAGGCAATATGGATCCCCGTCTGTTGTTTGCCCCTCAAACTGTCATCGCCCAACATCTGCAGACTTATATGGACTTTTTCAACACTTACCCCAACTATATATTTAATCTGGGGCATGGCCTTCATAAAGACACGCCGCTTAAGAACGTGCGTTTCGTTACCTCATGGTTTAAACAGAAATAAAAAATAACTAATAAAAAAAGAATATGTTTTTAGGATTTCTCTTAACGTCACTGTTAGCCGTCGAAAGCCCCGAGTTGATACCCTCTGATACCACTACAGCCCGTTCTTACGATCTCGACGAGGTGGTTGTAAGCGCGTTCAAAACAAACAAGTATGATCTCATGCCAGTGTCGCGTACAGCCTTATCGGCCCGCCAACTCAGCAATCGGCAGATTACAGGCATAAAGGAACTCACTGCCGTTATTCCCAACTTTTACATGCCAGACTACGGATCTCGCGCCAGTTGCCCTGTGTTTGTAAGAGGCGTGGGGAATAAAAGCGATGGTACAGGTATTGGCTTTTACGTTGATGGTGTGCCCTTCTACGAACCTCTTTCGTTTGATTGCGATCTGGGTGATGTGGCCTCAGTAGAGGTGCTACGTGGTCCGCAGGGTACGCTGTATGGTCGTAATGCCATTGGAGGTATTGTAAATATCAGCACCCGTAATCCGTTGGAGTATCAGAACACCCGTGTGCGTTTGGGATATGGTAGATATAACGATGTGCGCGCTCAGATATCAAATTATACAAAGGTGTCGGATAAGTTCGGCTTTACCTTTGGTGCACTTTATCATCATAACGATGGCGCCTTCCGCAACAGCTATCTGAACGAGAAGGTAGATAAGATGAATGAGACAGAGGAGCGTATCGGCCTTTATTATAAGCCTACCGAAAACTGGTTGATTCGTCTTACCAGCCACTTTACTTATAGCGATCAGGGTGGTTATCCCTATGCCCCTGTGGATGTTGAGACTAATACGCTGCAGAATATTAACTACAACCGTTACAGCTCGTTCCGTCGCCTTATCAGCACCAATGGTCTGGGTGTTACCTATAATGGTCCTGTGGTTAGCTTTAACAGCCAGACTTCGTTCCAGTATATCAACTCAAAACAGGCCATCGACCAGGACTTTACTGTCAACGATAAGTCGTTTGTAGAGAATGCACGTCATCAGAATATGGTTTCACAGGAGTTCACCCTCAAATCTAATAACGACAGTCGTTACCAGTGGGTTGTGGGTGCTTTTGGCATGATGGAACATGTGGATCGTACCGTCGATAATTTCTCACCATCAGCTGGCTCGCTTAGTCATACAAACTACTGTGTGCCAACAAGTTCGCTGGCCCTGTATCACCAGAGCACCTATAATATCTGGCAGGGTCTTTCGGCTACAGCAGGTATTCGTTTTGATTATGAGCATGCTAAGACCAACTATGATAATCTGAAAGTAAAAGTTTCGTCGCTGCCTGATGGTGGTTTTACTTTAGTAGATCCCAGTCAGATGGCTTCGGCATCAGGCGAATCTTTCGAGAGCAGCAAGGACTTTACACAGGTTACTCCCAAGTTCACGCTCCAGTATCTTACTACCGAGGATAACCTTTATTATGTATCGGTGGCTCGCGGCTATAAGCCTGGCGGTTTCAATAAGTCGTTCTCAACATTCGATGAGCGTTCGTACGAACCTGAATACAGTTGGAACTACGAGGTTGGTGCCAGCGTTAACCTGCTGAACAACCTGCTTACCCTGAGTGCCGACCTATTCTATATCGACTGGCGCCACATGCAGATTACTTCTACCATCACAGGTGTGGGTAATATCACCACCAATGCTGGTCATACAGATAGCAAGGGTGCTGAGTTGAATGTGATTGTACGTCCTGTTGAGGGCTTGCAGTTTACCGCAAACTATGGTTATACTTATGCCCGATTCCTCTCGTATGTAAAGAGCGAGACAGTAGATTATACCAACAATCGTCTGCCTATGGTGCCTAATCACACCTTGAGCCTCGATGCCAACTATACCATTAATCCTATAGGTTGGTTGGACCGCGTGATGTTTAACGTAGGTTTGCGAGGATTAGGTCGTATTTACTGGGCCGAGGATAATCTGGTAAGTCAGGATTTCTATACCACTCTCAATGCTAAGGTAGCCCTTACCAAGGGGATTGTTACATGGGAGGTATGGGGCAAGAACCTGACAGAGACCAACTATATGGCTTACGGTTTTAAGTCGTCAACAGGCAACTATGCCCAGGCAGGCAAGCCATTGATGTTTGGAACCACTATCGAGTTAAACTTCTAAATCACCAATAGTTTCATGGCAACAACCACCAGCGTAGATAATGTAAGAAGACTGAATCTCGCCACGTTTTTCTGTCTCTACATAGCGCAGTTCATCCCCTCAACGTTTATCACTACCGCCATGCAGGTTAGTATGCGCCAGGCCAATTACGGTCTGGCCACTATCGGCCTGCTGCATTTGGTGCATATACCTTGGCTTGTAAAGTTTCTCTGGGCGCCAATGGTTGATCGCCAGTGTTCGCAACTGTCAAGCTACCGTCGATTTATCCTGCTTATGGAGTCGATCTATGCTCTGTCAATCATGTGCATTGGATTCCTGGATATCTCAGCTGATATCTATTTTATCTTTGTGTTGGTATTCTTATCGATGTTTGCATCAGCCACGCAGGATATTGCTACCGATGGGTTAGCAGTACGTGCTTTTGGCAAGGGCGACCATAGTGCTGTAAACAGTATGCAGTCGATGGGCCGTTATGCTGGTGCGTTCTTAGGTAGTGGCATCTTCATCGTGATGCTTGACCACTTTGGCTGGAGCGTGGTGTTCCCGTTGTTGGGTCTGGTGGCTTGGCTGATGGTTGTGCCTTTGCAGTTTAATAAGAAGATACATATCGAACCACGTTCGCCCAAGCAGCGTGCTAAGCTCATGGACTTTATGTGGTTCTTCAAACGTAAGGATATTATCCCTCATGTTATATTCCTGTTGCTGTACTTCATGGGTATCATAGGTATTATAGCCAATGTACGTCCTTATATGGTTGACTTGGGTTATAACATGAAGGAGATAGGTGTGTGGTTTGGTATGGTGGGTACTGCCACATCGTTTGTGATGGCTTGGGTGGCTCATCTGTTTATTCGTCGTATCGGCATGTATCGCGCCCGTTTGATAGTGGCCTTCATGATTGTTACAGCTCCGCTATATTTCCTGCTGCTCACTTTCTTGCCGTCGCCCACACTACCCATGCTGGTAGGTGGTTTGCTGCTGGTAAAAACATGTCACGCCTTTGCGTCGATTGTGGTTTATACCACAGCGATGGACTGTGTGCGTGAGGGACGCGAGGGAACCGATTTTACCATTCAGGTGGTAGTGGTTCATCTCAGTTCATCGCTTATCTCGATTATTTCTGGTGGCGTTGGCGAGTGGCTCGACTATCGTGGTCTCTATCTCATCGAGTTAGGCATTGCGCTCGTAAGTCTGATTTATGTAATTCGTGTGTTTAAACCAAATCAGATGCTGGCCAAATGGTAAAACGAATACTTTTCACAGCTCCAGTTTCCTATCATAACCGTTTCCGCGAAGCCTTCAGAACGTCATCAGTAGGCTTCCGCCCCCTATTCGTACCCCTTATCCGTTCCTCAGTGTTGCCCCCAGATGACGCCTTTCTAGAGTTCTGTAGGCGTCTGACAAGCTTTGACTATATCGTCTGTCCTAGCCTCACGGCAGTGCGAGCGCTTGCATCGTCAGACTTGTCTCGGACTAGCCTTGAAGGGCGTATTGTTGCCATCGGTCGCGATCAGGTTTCTGTTACTCAGTTGCTTGGTGTTGAGCCCGTCCTGCGTTATGCCAAACCTAGCATGATGGGTATCGTAGAGGCTTTGCAGCTTCAACTCTCGCCCTCGGCTAAGCATGTAGCTGTGTTGCTGCCCCAGTTCAGCGGGCTGCCCGTACCCTCCACCATTACAGACTTTCTCAGCGCCCTTCGCCTCATGGGGGTTGCTGTTACTCCCGTTTATTGTTATCGCACCTCGACTATTGACCAGGAACGCTGTACCAATCTAGCTGATGCTCTTTGTCGTGGCATTGTGGATGCCATTGCAATCACAAGTGGCGGCGAAGCCTATGTTCTCTCCCGGATTCTCTCACTTGCCGCTGCTCAAGGTCAACCAGTTGAGGTGCCTATTTACTCATTCGGACCTTACACCACCCGTTGCGCCCAAGAGGTCGCTGTTGATGTGGCAGGTACATCGCCTCGTCATCACAGCTTTACTGACTATGTCGAATACCTTGCTAGCGTGGTATAACTCTTTAACGTATGACTGGTGAATATACCAAATATTAGTGTTTTTCGTTTGGTGGTCTTGGTGCTTTTTGTATCTTCTTGACACTCTGATTGTTTTTTCGGAACAGAATGGAACTTTATTCGAATAAGAAAACGAAACAGGGGTGCACATCACTGTGGACCCCTGTTTTGATACTAAATTATCAACCATAAAAACCTAAACCATTAAAACTATGTTTTATCTCATTTCTTTCGAATGAAGACAAAAAAAAGCGGGACTCCGCCGAGCCCCTGTTGTTAACCTTAAATCTAATACTATGAAAAACATGGTGCAAAGGTATACTTTTTTTTTGAAGCATGCAAGCTTTTTGCATTATTTTTGCAAAAAGAAGCGCTTTTTTATAGATTATTCGGCAAAAAGCACTAACTTTGCCTCCTGATATGGAAAATATAAAATTTATTAGGGATACATTTCTGTTGGCGATTCTGGCAGGAATATGCATTTCGATAGGATGCGTTGTAAACCTTCGTGTGGGAGGAGTGGCTGGTGCCGTATTGTTCGCGTTTGGCCTGACAACTGTGGTGTATTATAGACTGAAACTCTATACGGGTACGGCGGGGTTCATAAGGCGGCAGGGCGATTGGACAATGCTTTTTACTGTGTTGGTGGGTAACATCGTTGGCTGTCTTCTGTCAGCGTCGATGATTGCCTATGCGCAGCCTGACTGCGTGGAGCCCGCAGCAAAGATTCTAGCAGGGCGATTGGCCAAGGGCCCTTGGGCGTGTTTCCTACTGGCCATCGGTTGTGGATTTATCATGACTACAGCGGTGGAGTTTGCAAGAAAGGGCAAAATGCTGCCGCTAGTGCTGGGTGTGCCTGTATTCATTTTGTGTGGATTTGCACACTCTATAGCCGATGCGTTTTATTTTCTCGTTTCACCAGCTGAACAGGTGATGAATACGAATGTACTTATGGTATATGTTTCAGAGGTACTGGGCAACTTTGTGGGGTGTAACTTATATAGATGGATCACGATATGCGTTCCAAAGAACTAAAGTGTGAATGAAATCGAAGAAAAAGAATGAGCCCTGTTAGGAATGATCCTGACGGGGCTCTGCTTTAATAAACTAACTAAAATAATAACGTATAATGTGAATCGAAAATTATTGGGGGTGTATTAGTATCCTGGGTTCTGGTCGGCATCAGTGATGGCGTTGTTGGAGTTGATCTCGAGTGTGGGGAAGGGCAGCAGCATAGCGCGCTTGGCCATCTCGGGGGTGCAGACAAACCAGTCTTCCTTATATTTCGTTGACGAAGGATTAGGACAGTTCGTCGGGTGTGCGTTGTGGGCCTTCCAGTATTCGAGCATGAACTCGGGACCACGACGACGCATGTCAAAGTATTCGGTCTGCTCACCCAGCAGTTCGAAGAAACGCTCATACATGATGCGATGACGGAACTCCTCCTTGGTCATGCCACTCCAGTCAGCTGGCTCAGCTGAGGCAGGTATGGCGCTGTTACGTGCACGTGCCAGCACCTCGTTCACATACTGATAGGCCTTGTCGGGACCACTCACCTCGTTGGTGGCCTCGGCCAGCATCAGCAGCACGTCGGCATAGCGCAGGTAGATGAAGTTCTGACAGCTGTATTGAGCCACATAGCGTGTGTCGAGGTATTTCTTGAGGTAGGGCCACATGCGTGAGCTACCCTTTTCGCTGTCGTAGGCAGGATAGATGGTAACGGTGTCGGCGCCGCTGTTCTTGGTGTAGAAGTTGTAGATGATGCCCTCCTCGATGCGCGGGTCGCCAGGATACTGCTCGCGCCAAGTGTCAAAGATGTACTTGCTGGGGCGGTAGCGGCCGTAGGGCTTGCTGGTGGCATTGGGCGTAAAATCGCTCACATCGGGGGCGATGCCCTGTGTCCAGGTGCTGCCGTTGATGTCGGAGAACTGTATCTCGATGATTGACTCGGCCGTGTTGCGGTTCTGCGGATTGTAGAGCTCCTGCAGTGGCACGAGCTGGTAGTGACCGTATACTTTCTGGCACTCGTCAATGCACTTCTGCCAATAGGGTGAGCCTTCCTCGCCGTTAGCCAGTGTGATAAACACTTTGGCCAGCAGGGCGTGGGCTGCATAGCGGTTGGGACGTCCGTCGGTGGGATTCGCCTCTGGCAGCAGTTCGGCGGCTTCCTCCAGGTCGGCTATCACTTGTTTATAAGTGTCCTCGACACTTGAGCGCGGCATGTCAAGATTCTTACTATTGATAGGCTCCAATCGGAGGGGCAGACCCCCGAAAGCACGCACAAGGTTGAAGTAGACCATGCCTCTCAGAAAGTGTGCCTCGCCTTTGGCGCGGGTTTTGAGCATGTCGGATGCACCGCTGCCGTCGATCTTGTCGAGTAGGTCGTTGCAGTCGGCAATCACACGGTAGCATGTCTTGAAGTGACGGCCTATGTATTTGTTGTCGGGTTCTGTTTTCTGCGCTTTCGAATCGTTGTACGACGAACTGGTGTTGTTCATCGTTCCACCAGCTGTACAGAAGATGGTGTTATAGTCAGACTGGAACACGTTGTAGCTGATAAGGCCGTGGTAGCATCCTGTCAGAGCCGACTCCACGCTTTTGTCGTTTGAGTAAATGACGGTTTGTGAAGGAAACGAGTCGGTGTTCTCTTCCACGATGTCATCGCAAGATGTCATCGATACAATGCCTATTAATCCCAACGAATATATGATGATTTTTTTCATTTTCTTTCGTATTGTTTGTAATGATTGATGTTTTTTAGAAAGTAATATTCAGCGTGCAGCTGTACGAGCGTGTGATAGGTGCGCTTCCATAGTCGATACCGATACGTTTCGGATCGTTCGAGAAACTATTGATATCGGGATTGTAACCCGTATAGTCGGTAATAGTAAAGAGGTTGCGCCCTGTGAGTGTGAGTTGTAAGGCATTGATGAACTTCCACTTGCGAACGGGGATATCCCATGTCAGACTCAGGCTGCCCAGGCGAAGAAAACCTCCGTCCTCTATCAAACGGTCGGTTAGTTCGCTCAGTGGCGTGCCTATCTTCGGGTAGGTGTTGCTAGGACGGTCGGGACGCCAAGCGTTGTAATAGGCTTCTGTCAGAATATTATAATCGTAATAGGTGTTGGTGTTGTCGAGTTTGTTGGCGTTCACCACCTCGTTGCCTATCGATCCGTGGAACTGTGCAGCTAGCGTAAAGGCCTTATAGGTAATCGATGTGTTGAATCCGAAATTGAAGTCGGGATTGGGGTCGCCAAGGATCACTCGGTCTTCGGTAGTGATGGTGCCGTCGCCGTTGGTGTCGACATAGGCGATGTCGCCAGCTCCCAACTTGTTTCCGTTGTATACCAAATCACCAGCCTCTTCATCGCTTTGGAAGATTCCGTTGGTCTTGTAGCCCCAGAAGAGTCCGATAGGCTTGCCCTTGATGAAAATGTTGACAGGGAAGGCTGCTGAGGCGTAATATGACAGGTTGGTGCCGTAGTAGGCCTCGTAGTACTCGGTGCCATATTTGGTGACGGGCAGGCCGAGGTCGGTGATGCGGTTTTTGTTGTGTGACAGGTTGGCACCGATGCTCCATGTAAAGTCCTTGGTACTGATGGGTACTGTGTTCAGTGCCACTTCGATACCATTATTCTGTATTGATCCGCAGTTCACGTAGATGGAACTGTAGCCTGTTGATACGGCGGTATTCATCGACTGCAGAATGTCGTTGGTCTCCTTGTGGTAGGCGTCGATGCTAAAGGTGAGACGGTTGTTCCATACGCCAAAGTCGATACCAGCGTTAACCTGCGTTGTAGCCTCCCATTTCAGATCTGGATTAGCAATCTTGTTGGGTTCCAGCCCCACGATGTTCTGCCCCGATCCTGTAGAGTATTCCACGTTGCCGTAAGTGTTCTGTGTGGCATAGGCCGAGATACTCTGGTTACCAGTCATACCCCATCCCAGTCGCAGTTTTAGGTTACTGAGCCACTTACTGTCCTTCAGAAAACTTTCCTGATTAACACGCCAGGCCAGAGCCAGCGATGGGAAGAAACTATAGCGGTTGCCCTTCTGGAATTTGCTGGAGCCGTCAACACGTCCAGTCAGTGTCACCAGATAGCGGTCGAGGTAGTTGTAGTTCAGTCGTACCAGTGAGGAGGCTGTGGTCTCGTTGGTCAGCGAGTGGCTGTTGGTGTAGGTCTTGTTGGCATAGGCAATACCATCGATGCCAAGGCTCATAATCGAGAAATCCTCACCCAGCATGCCGTAGCGATTGGCGTCGCGTCGTTCGTAGGTAACACCAGCGGTGCCCGACAGATGGTGTACGCGGTTCAGGGTGTAGTCGTAGTAAAGCAGTGCTTCGAGCGCCTTTTTCTGACTTCTCAGTTCGCTATATCCCAGCTGTCCATTCACTTTCATACCTGTATATACGCCTGCGCCGTACCAGCGTGAACGCGATTTGTCGCGGTTGTCGTACGATCCCATCAGGTGGAATGTCAGTCCCTTGATGATTTTATAGTCGAATGCGATCGAGGCCATGGTTCGGTTCTCTTCTGAGTGGTCCTGATAGTCGGTGAGCCAGTTGGTCGGCGTCAGTTGCAGACCAGTGTCGTCATCGTCCTCGGGATCAACGTTGGCAAAGGGCTTTGCCAGCACTGCATGGCGGGTCAAACTAGTACGCTGGTTGCCTTGTCCGTCGGTTCCTGTGGTCATGTCGTTTACGCGGCGCATCATGCTAAAGGTTCCTTTCAAACTTATGTTCTGGGTAAGCTTGTATTTGTAGTTTACGCGCAGGTCGGCTTGCGAGAGTCCTGTGTTGCGTATGATACCCTTATTGTCGAGATAGCCTCCAGCTACATAGTAGTTGGCCTTGTCGTTGCCTCCGTTTACCGACAGACGGTATGACTGCGTCATGGCTGTGTGGAACAGCTCTTTCTGCCAGTCGCGGTTCGTAGGGTGGAAGTCTGCGTTGTAGAAATCTTCGTCTTTCTCGTTTCTATAGGTAATGTATTCTTCTGCATTGAGTACATTGATATGCTTGCTGGCCTGATCGAACGAGAAACCTGCCGACAGGTTAATCTTGGCCCTACCGCTTTTACCTTCCTTGGTTGTGATGAGCACGACGCCGTTAGAGGCTCGGCTACCGTAGATGGCTGTGGCAGAGGCATCTTTGAGAACCTCGATACTTTGGATATCCTGTGGGTTGATACCTGTGAGTCCGCTCTGGGTGGTCTGCACGGGGTCGCTACCCGTACCACCGCCGCTGTTGGGGTTGCTTACGTCCTCAGTGGCATCGTTCATAATGATACCGTCGATAACATAAAGGGGTTCCTTGTTTCCATTCAGTGTAGAGGTACCACGAATGCGCACGTTGATGAGTCCACCCAACTGAGAGTCGCCACCGTTGACGTATACACCAGGAGCGTTTCCCTGTAGCAGATGATCGATGCCGCTATTGAACACGGCCTTATCGCGATCGACGGCTACAGAGGCTACCGCGCCTGTGAGGTCGCTCTTCTTCATCTGGCCGTAACCCACCACAACCACTTCGTCGAGGCTATGGGAGTCTTCAACTAATTTAATGTTGATCTGACTGTTGCTGCCCACTTTCACATTCTGAGAAATGTAGCCTATATAGCTGATCTGAATGGTGCTGCCTTTGGAAACGGTCAGTTCGTAGTGACCATTCACATCGGTAACGGTGCCGTTGGTGGTGCCTTTCTCAGAGACACTGGCGCCAATTACGCTTTCACCGTTCTCGTCGAGCACCAAACCTGTAATCTTCTGCTTGCTAGTGCTCTTTTCTGACTTTTCCTGCTTTTTCGGAACGATGATAATCTGATTGCCCTTCATCTCGAAGGTGTAGTCGGTGTCCTTGAGTAGTTCTTCCATGATTTGAGGCACCGGTTTGTTCTTCTGGTTAAGAAGCACTTTCTTGTTGACGTTAAGTTTCGAGGCGTTGTATGCAATCTTGTAATTGCTTACAGACTCAATCTTCTCGAAAGCTTTTTTCAAGGTTAGAAGCTCATTGCTGAACGATACGTTCTGAGCCTGAAGAGAAAGGCTTCCTGCTAGCCACATGATAGCAGCAATCCTTAGTACACATTTTACTCTCTTTTTCATCTTAGGTTTTAAATTAGAATGATTAAAAAATTTTAGTTGAATGTAATCTAAGGACAATAAATGTAATCGTTACACCCAAACCTTTTTTGTTAAAAAGCCTAAAAATGATTATTTGATAAAGATGTCGTTGCCGTTGATTTCGTAGTTTAACGACGGAATCAGCATTTTGATAACTGCCATGATGCCCTCGATGGTCTCGTCGGAATTGAAATGAGCTCTGATAGTTTGATTATTGTAATGGCTGTTCTGGACATGAATCTTGACGTTATAAGTACGTTCTATCTGCTGGAGGGCATAGATAAGTTTGGTCTCTTCGAAATATAAGGCAGGGATGCGCCATACGGAGAAATCGGCGGCGTTGACTTGGCGAACTTCCACTTCGCCTGTCTTGGAGTCGAGAACCAACTGGTCGTTGGGTGATAATACATAGGATTGCCTCTGGTTGGCAACGTTGATCTGTAGCTTACCTGTTTCAAGGGTGGCTACAATTTGTGGGTTGTCGGGATATGAGAATACATTGAAGGTTGTGCCTAGTACTTTCAGCTTCATTTGGTTGATATCGACTGTAAATGGTCGGTTGCTGTCTTTTTTTACTTCGAAATATCCCTCACCTGAGAGGCAGACATTGCGCTCGGCTGACGTGAATCGTGATGGATAGACCAAAGAACTGCCACCGTTGAGCCACACCTTGGAACTATCGGGCAGAATGACCAGACTACGCTCACCGTAGGGGGTGAACTTGTGCATGAATACAACATCAGAATAGAGTCTGGCTTGCTTGAGTGCAGAAGTGTAATAATAGACTGATGCCCCTAGCATCAGTAGAGGTAGTACCCAAATGGCTGCTATCTTCAGCCAAGAGAGGTGCTTGATGATGAATGGACTCCCTTCAGGCAATGCCGATGTTAATTTCTGATAGGCATCGTCGAGGGATGTGTTGTCGGCTGATGCTTCTGCGCATTCGTTCCACAACTCGCGGAAGACTTCGTCGACATCGTTGGGAGTGAGTGTCATACGATTGTGCACTCTCGATGTGATTTCATCCGATGTCTCGTGATGGAAGAAATACCTGACGATATGATGGAAATACCTGCTCACTTTTCACCTTATTTATATTGTATGACAATTAAAAGACCTTTCACCCCCAACCTAATAGTAGCATAATAAAGAATTTTAGCACTTTACGGATGTCCCCCAATGCCAGATTGAGGTGATTCTCGACAGTTTTCTTCTGGAGTCCCAACGTCTTGGCTATCTGCTCGTTGCTAAGACCGTCTTCTCTACTCATTCTGTAGACCGTTTGTCGCTGAGGGGGCATGTTTCCTACCACCATGTCTATGAGAAGTTGCATGTCGCTAGCCTCAATCTGATCTAAAGGTGAGGCATTATCGGTAGAGACATTTGGTATGTCCGTAATGTCTATCATCAGTGCCTTGCGAGAGGCTATGTGGTTGAGAATTGTATTCTTAGTGATGGTGTAAAGATAGGTGTCGAAGTTTCTGACCTGGGCCAGCATCGTGCGCTTGGTCCATAACTTGATAAACACGAGTTGGGCTATGTCATCAGCATCGGCATCATTCTTCAGTAAGCCCATGGAAAAGGCTCGCACTTGAGGATAGGCGGCTTTGAAGATGATGTGAAAGGCCTCTTGGTTGCCTTCTGTTAATTCTTCAATGATGTCTTGGCTAATGATCATATTAGTAGTTAAAGGAATAATCCCCCAGCGCATCTTAGCGCTGGGGATTATTATTTATTGTTTGTCGAGTTCGGCAAGGTTCTCGGCTATCATCTCGTCGGTAACAGTGTAGTTCTGAAGATCGCCCTTGATGTAAGCCTCGTATGACGGCATGTCGATGAGCCCGTGGCCAGAGAGGTTGAAAAGAATAACCTTCTCTTCGCCAGTTTCAATACATTTCTTAGCCTCGCGGATGGTTGCTGCGATAGCGTGGGTGCTCTCAGGTGCAGGGATGATGCCCTCGGTGCGGGCAAAAAGCATACCTGCCTCAAAAGTCTCAAGCTGTGGAATGTCGACACCCTTCATCAGACCGTCTTTGATCAACTGTGACACAATCATACCTGCACCATGGTAGCGAAGGCCACCTGCGTGGATGTTAGAGGGTTTGAAGTTGTGGCCCAGAGTGTACATGGGCAGCAGAGGGGTGTAACCAGCCTCGTCGCCAAAGTCATAGCGGAACTGACCGCGTGTGAGTTTTGGACAGCTGTCTGGCTCAGCAGCGATGAACTCTGTCTTTTTGCCGTCTTTCAGGTTATGACGCATGAATGGGAAGGCGATACCGCCGAAGTTGGAACCACCGCCGAAACAGCCAATTACGATGTCGGGATATTCGCCAGCCATCGCCATCTGCTTCTCTGCTTCCAAACCGATAATACTCTGGTGGATGGCTACATGATTGAGTACGGAGCCCAGCGTATACTTACAGTTGGGTGTGGTAGTGGCGAGTTCGACAGCCTCGGAGATGGCTGTGCCCAGAGAACCTGAGTGGTTGGGGTCTTTGGTGAGAATGTCCTTACCGGCACGGGTCGACATGGATGGAGAACCCTCGACAACGGCACCGAAAGTACGCATGATGCTAGAACGATAGGGCTTCTGTTGCATGGTAATCTTTACTTGATAGACAGCGCAGTCGAGACCGTATATCTTTGCGGCATAAGAGAGTGCTGCACCCCACTGGCCTGCACCAGTCTCGGTGGTGACGTTGGTCGTGCCTTCTTGCTTGGCATAGTAGCACTGAGGAAGGGCAGAGTTTATCTTATGTGATCCCAGAGGATTGGTACTCTCGTTCTTGAAATATATATGAGCAGGGGTGCCGAGTGCCTCTTCAAGGGCATAGGCGCGAACTAGCGGTGTCGAACGGTAATACTTGTATTTCTCGAGTACATCCTCAGGGATGTCAATCCATGC
>Ga0265298_10001065_pt1 | contig 40450 bp, 26 predicted proteins | sample AusTroGonzalo_MG_3_FD_193486 | JGI IMG/M metagenome (GOLD analysis project Ga0265298, IMG submission 193486) | Bovine rumen microbial communities from tropical cattle in Woodstock, Queensland, Australia - Gonzalo_01 | ecosystem: Host-associated > Mammals > Digestive system > Stomach > Rumen ... | reverse complement strand
CAGCAGCTGCGAAGCCCTTCAGCTCCTCGTCGTCGAGAACGAATGGACGGATAGCAGCGTGAGGACAGATGTAAGCACACTGGTTACACTGGATACAGTTGTCCTTGTTCCAAACAGGAACGAAGGCCTCAACACCACGCTTCTCGTAAGCGGCTGTACCAACCTCCCAAGAACCATCTACGGTGTTGTGCTTAACGAAGTCAGAAACCTTCAGCAGGTCGCCAGCCTGAGCGTTGATAGGACGAACCAGCTCCTTAACGAATGCGGGAGCGTCGTCGGCCTTAGCCTCATCATCAGCCAGGTTTGCCCACTCAGGCTTAACTGTGAGCTGAACATACTCACCACCACGATCGATAGCGGCATAGTTCTTATCAACAACGTCCTGACCCTTAGCTCCGTAAGACTTCAAGGCAGCAGCCTTCATCTTCTCAACAGCCAGCTCTACGGGGATAACGCCGGTGATACGGAAGAATGCACTCTGCAGGATAGTGTTGGTACGGTTACCCAGACCAATCTCCTGAGCAATCTTAGTAGCGTTGATGGTATAAACAGTAATGTTGTTCTGTGCGAAGTAGCGCTTTACCTTGTTAGGCATGAACTTCTCGAGCTCGTCGGCGTCGAAGATAGTGTTTAGCAGGAACTGACCATTCTTCTGCAGACCACGTGTAACGTCGTACATGTGGAGGTAAGCCTGAACGTGGCAAGCTACGAAGTTAGGTGTAGTTACCAGGTAGGTAGAGCGGATAGGTGTATCACCGAAACGCAGGTGAGAGCAGGTGAAACCTCCCGACTTCTTAGAGTCGTAAGAGAAGTAAGCCTGGCAGTACTTGTCGGTGTTGTCACCAATAATCTTAACTGAGTTCTTGTTAGCACCTACGGTACCATCGGCACCCAGACCGTAGAACTTAGCCTGGAACATGCCAGCACCACCGAGAGCGATCTCCTCAACCTCAGGCAGAGAGGTGAAGGTAACATCGTCTACGATACCAACTGTGAAGTGGTTCTTTGGCTCGGGCATAGCGAGGTTGTTGAACACGCTGATGATCTGAGCAGGTGTGGTGTCGCGGCTACCAAGACCGTAGCGACCGCCAACGATAACAGGACGATCCTGTACATCGTAGAAAGCATCCTTAACGTCGAGGTACAGAGGCTCGCCGTTAGCGCCTGGCTCCTTAGTACGATCCAGAACGGCAATCTTCTTAACTGTCTTAGGAACAGCAGCCAGCAGGTGCTTAACTGAGAATGGACGATACAGGTGAACAGAGATCATACCAACCTTCTGACCGTTTGCGTTCAGGTAGTCGATAGCCTCGCGAGCTGCATCGGTAGCCGAACCCATCAAGATGATGATACGATCGGCATCCTCGGCTCCGTAGTATGAGAACAGGTGGTACTCACGGCCGGTGATCTTAGAGATCTCGCCCAGGTACTTCTCAACTACTTCGGGAACTGAATCGTAGTATGGGTTACAAGCCTCACGGTGTGTGAAGAAGGTCTCGGGGTTCTCGGCAGTACCACGTGTGATAGGACGCTCAGGGCTCATAGCACGATCGCGGAAACGCTTGATGTACTCTTCCTTAACCAGAGGACGGATATCCTCCATGTCCATCATCTCAATCTTGTGATACTCGTGAGAGGTACGGAAACCATCGAAGAAGTTTACGAATGGAACCATAGTCTCGAGGGTAGCCAGGTGAGGAACAGCGGTAAGGTCCATAACCTCCTGAACTGAACCTGAGCAGAACATAGCAAAACCGGTCTGACGGCAAGCCATTACGTCCTGGTGGTCGCCAAAGATACACAGAGAGTGTGAAGCCAGCGTACGGGCAGAAACGTCGAATACGCAAGGAATCAGCTCACCGGCAATCTTGTACATGTTAGGAATCATCAGGAGCAAGCCCTGAGATGCGGTGAATGTAGTGGTGAGAGCACCAGCCTGCAGCGAACCGTGAACGGCACCAGCAGCACCAGCCTCTGACTGCATTTCCTGAACTGAGACGTTCTGGCCCCACAGGTTCTTACGACCACGGGCAGCCCACTCGTCAACATGCTCCGCCATAGGCGAAGACGGGGTGATGGGGTAGATAGCAGCTACCTCCGAGAACATATAGCTCACGTGAGCTGCAGCCTCGTTACCATCACAGGTGATAAACTTCTTTTCTTTAGCCATTTGTTTAGTAATTCTTTGTCCCCTAAGTTTTAGGGGGATGGGGGTCTGAACTGTCGTTCTTCGCCCCCGTTGTTAATGTTATATTTGTTTATTTCCTTTTTTTTATTATTTGCATGTCCTTCAGACCCCCTCGCTCGGCTTTCTTGCCTTGCAAGCGACCAAAGGTCGAGCGGCCGCTTGGCTCGTCCAAGAATTTAGGGGGCTTATATTAATAGAGGAATCCCAACAACCACAGGGGTATCTGGTTATCCTTACCTATTTCAGTATTGTATCTAGCGTAGATCGTGTCGGGGGTATATCTTATCTTGCTGGAAGCATCGGCGTTGCACACCTTGAACTTCAGCTTCTCGTCGATGAGATAGAAATTGTCGCGCGTGCTCTGGTTCACCTTATGGTCCTTCCAAAGCGAGTTAACGAAGAAGGTCTCCATAGCGTCTTGTTTCTCTACGTGGATGGGGTAGATGGCATAGAGCAGGTTGGAGTTGTGGAGCATCACCTTCGATGGCTTCTTGGGGAAGTCCTCGCCAATGGGGTAGATCATATTCAAGAGGCGTGCATCGGTGAGATACTTGATGTAGTTCATGACCGTGGCACGACTGGTCTCAATGTCCTGAGCCAACTTCGAAACGTTGGGAGCCTTGGGACCTTCCTCAGCCAACTGGTAGAACAGCTTCTTAATCTTTGTCAGATACTTCAGTTCTATCTGCTTGATGAGCAGGATGTCCACCTCGGTCATCATGTTCATGGTCTTCAGCAGGTTCTCGCTATAGTTGCGCTGCTCCTGGAAGAAAGGATAGAAACCGTGGTGGATATAGTCGTTGAAATAGCGATTGGGCGACACCTTGGGCAGAATCTGCTTGATGATGCGCTCGTGGTCGCTCAGTATCTCGTCAAGGGTATAGGGACGGAAATTGTTTCCCGTCAGCAGGTTGATGAACTCGCGGAAGGAGAAGCCACGCAGGTTGTACGACTTCACGATGCCGTTGAGCTCGGGGTTCTCGTCCTTCAGGCGCATCACGCTCGAACCAGTAAATACAATCTTCAAGCCAGGATACATGTCGTAGCACTTGCGAAGCTCCTGCGACCAGTTGTCCTGCTTGAATACCTGGTCTATGAGCAGCACACGTCCGCCATGATAATAGAAGTCGCCGGCGAAATCGGCAATACCTCGTCCCTGAAAATAGAAGTTATTCATGTTGATGTAGAGGCACTGGCGATCCTGTACATCGAAATGCTCCTTGGCATACTGGAGCAGGAATGTAGTTTTGCCAATACCACGTGTACCCTTAATGCCAATCATGCGATCGTTCCAGTTAATTTCGTCCATCAGCGTGCGGCGGACTGGGGCATTGACATGCTCAACTAAGTACTTGTGTGTTCTAAAGAAAGCTTCCATTCCTAAACAGATATAGTTTTAAAACGCGGGCAAAGTTACAAAGAATTATTTAATTTGCAAAGCCGAGATTACAAAAATAATGCCTTATTAAACAATTTTTTGCAGTTTAAAAGTGTTTCCCGCAACTAAACCATTGGAATAGTTACGGGAAACCTATTTGTTTGGTACCGCTAAAGTACCTGTTTAGTACCGCCAAAGTACTGGTTTGACACCGCCAAAGCGGGGTCTTTTTCGAGATTTTAGTTCTCGCTCAAGTCTATATAAGTATAGGTGACGGTGCTGCCTTTAGCATCGGTGAGCGAAAGTGATTTACCTTCCTCGTATCCGCTAACGGTGAACTGCTCCTGAGTGCTGTCTCCATAGGTCAGGGTAAGCACATTGGCGTTTCCGCTTGTTGTGATAGCATAAGTGAACTCGGTAGTTTCTTCTGTGCTGTAGATGTAGAGCGCGCCAGAACCATCAGCTTCGAATACCAAAGCGAAAGACTCGTCAGGCGATTGCCAGGCTGTACCAGCCAGGTCGTTGGAGTTCTGGAAGAAAATCATATCGACGATGTCGATGATGGTCTTGATGTCGTCCTCATCACAGCTGGTGAAAGTGGTTGTGGGTACTGCTGCACAAAGCAGGAACGTGAAAATGCTTAAAATCTTTTTCATTACTTGTTTTGTTGTTTTTATGAATAAATAAAAGTTAAGAGAATACGACTGTAAGTCCTGCCATCACGATGCTGACCATCGACATGAGTTTGATGAGGATGTTGAGCGACGGACCAGAGGTGTCCTTGAAGGGATCGCCCACGGTATCGCCTACGATAGTGGCCTTATGGGCAAACGAGCCCTTTCCGCCGAAGTTGCCTTCCTCCACCATCTTCTTGGCATTATCCCAGGCACCACCCGCATTAGCCATGAAGATGGCGAGGGTGAAGCCACAGGAGAGTCCGCCCACGAGCAAGCCCATCACACCAGCGATGCCAAGCACGATGCCTACCACGATAGGAATGGCGATGGCGAGGAGCGAGGGAACAATCATCTCGTGCTGAGCAGCACGGGTGGAAATCTCTACACAAGAGCCATAGTCAGGCGTGCCTGTACCTTCCAGAATGCCCTTAATCTCGCGGAACTGGCGACGCACTTCCTCCACCATCTTCTGGGCAGCACGTCCCACAGCCTCCATCGTGAGTCCGCAGAACAGGAAAGCAGCCATAGCGCCGATGAAGGCTCCCACGAGTACGCGCGGGTTCATGAGGTTCACCTGGAAGAAGTTCATGAAGTCGGGGATGGTGGCGTTGATAGCGTCAATCTCGTCGCCAGCCAGATTCACGATGAAGTCGCCAGAGCGATGCATCGCAATCTTCACCTCTTCTATATAAGAGGCGAGCAGAGCCAGTGCCGTGAGAGCTGCCGAGCCGATAGCGAAGCCCTTGCCTGTGGCAGCTGTCGTGTTGCCCAGCGCATCGAGCGCATCAGTACGATGGCGCACCTCTTCACCCAGTTCGCTCATCTCGGCATTACCACCTGCATTGTCGGCAATAGGTCCGTAGGCATCAGTAGCCAATGTAATACCAAGCGTAGAGAGCATACCCACGGCAGCGATACCAATACCGTAAAGACCCTGAGAGAGCGCCTCTGCCTTCAGGTCGATGACGAATCCGTTGGCAAACAAGTAACTCAGCATGATGGCTACGCCAATGGTTACCACAGGAATGCAGGTTGACATCATGCCCGTGCCGATACCCTTGATAATCACGGTAGCAGAACCAGTCAGACCAGCCTCGGAAATCTTCTGCGTAGGCTTATAGCTGTGGGATGTGTAGTATTCGGTAGCCTGTCCGATGATGACACCAGCAGCCAGACCCGTGATGACGGAGAACGAGAGCCCGAGCCAGTTGTCTATCTGCAGGGCGTAGAGAATGCCAAACGTGGCAATGGCGATGAGCAGAGCCGACACGTTGGTTCCTACAGACAAAGAGTGAAGCAGGTTCTTCATGGTAGCACCTTCCTTCGTGCGAACCAGATAGATGCCCAGGATAGACAGGAACACGCCTACAGCTGCTATCAGCATAGGTGCGATGACTGCCTTGAGCTGCATCTCGGGAACCATAGCGAAAGCTACGGCACCAAGGGCTGCGGTAGAAAGGATACTACCACAATAAGACTCATAGAGGTCGGCACCCATACCAGCCACATCGCCCACGTTGTCGCCTACGTTATCGGCAATGGTAGCAGGATTTCGCGGGTCATCCTCAGGGATGTCGGCTTCCACCTTTCCCACGATATCGGCACCCACATCGGCAGCCTTTGTATAGATACCACCACCCACACGAGCAAAGAGCGCCTGCGTAGAAGCACCCATACCGAAGGTCAGCATCGTGGTGGTGATAGAGATAAGACCTTCAGGATCGAAGGCATTGAGAATCAAGAACCAAATGGCTATATCGAGCAGGCCGAGACCTACTACTGTGAGTCCCATCACGGCACCACTACGGAAAGCAATCTTCAGTCCACCGTCCAGACTCTTGCGAGCAGCATTAGCTGTGCGGGCAGAAGCATAGGTGGCTGTCTTCATGCCGAAGAAACCAGCCAGTCCGCTAAAGAATCCGCCCGTGAGGAATGCGAATGGCACCCAGGGGTTCTGAACCCCGAAGCCATAGGCCATGATAGAGAAAATGATGGCTAAGATGACAAACACGATAGTCACTACCTTGTACTGTTGTTTCAGGTAGGCCATTGCGCCATTGCGTACGTAGGCAGCGATTTCTTTCATTCGCGCCGTACCCTCGTCGCTCTTCATCATGGAGCGGAAGAAGATGTACGCCATACCCAGTGCTGCAACCGATGCTGCGGGCACCAACCAAAATGCATAGGGAATGTTCATGACATAGTTGATTAGAAGTAATAAAATAAGTTTAAGATGCTGCAAAAGTATATATTTATTTCGAAAGATGCAAGCTTGTTCGCGTTTTTTTGTAATTTTGCAAAAAAATAAAAGAAGAATGACACTACATATATTCAATCCGGAACATGATATGGCTTTGGCAGCCAACCTTGAGAACTTCACTTCGCCTCATGCAGGCAGACAGATGCGCTACGAAATGGGCTACCTGCCTGCTATTTGGGCTGAGGAGGAAGACGTGGTGCTGGTGGACGATGTGCGTGAGGCGGAAAAGAACTTCCGACTATTCAATACGTATGTAAAACGCATGAGTATGAATGGTGCGACACTTGGTTCGCCTCGCTTTGTGAATAGCAAGGAGGTGGCTCGTCTTGAGAGCATTACTGGTGTGGATCCTTGGGGTTGGGATGCTGCCGTGAGAGGTCAGTTGCTACGCTATGGAGTGGGGGAAGAAGGACTTCTTTCTTTGGAAGAAGTAAATCATATCAGAAGACTGAGTCACAGGCGGTTAACGGCAAGTCTTCTCCCTTCGTTAAAAGAGGAATTTACGTTGGGCGAAGCCTTCGAATGTGAGTCGGCAGAAGACGTGATGCAGTTGTTTGAACAGTATGGTTGCATCGTGGTGAAAGCCCCTTGGAGCTGTAGCGGAAGAGGTGTGCGATTCTTTACTGAAGCCCCCCTCACGGAGAGTCAGACAGGATGGTTGCGCAACGTGTTGAAGCAACAGGGAAGTGTGATGGTGGAGCCATTATATAATAAGGTGAAGGACTTCGGGATGGAGTTTGAGTGCCATCAGGGCAAGGTGAGCTACTGCGGACTCTCGCTCTTCGATACTGCCAATGGTGCCTATACGGGTAATATCCTAGCTACGGAAAGTGCCAAGCAGCAGATGCTGGAGCGCTATATCCCCTGGAAGCAACTCCACGTGATTCAAGAGAAAGCCTGCGCGGTTCTTACTGACATTATTGGACAAGACTACGAAGGACCTCTGGGTATCGACATGATGATAGTTAACGACCCGCAGGCAACCTCACTACGACTGCATCCCTGTGTGGAAGTGAACCTCAGACGCACGATGGGACACGTGGCGCTCTATCTGAGCCAACTGTGCAATCCACAGAACGATGATGAGTGGATTCGCGTGATGAGAAATCAGGGAACGGGGTTGAAGTTGAAATTATTATGAAATAATTACCAATATTTTTTTGCAGAGAATAATATTTTGCTTATCTTTGCTGCCTAGAAACTTATATAATATTACAAATAATTTAAAAACAAGCTATGTCAAACATCAAAGAGAAACTCTTTACCGAGTTTACGGCTCCGACTACCCAAGAGTGGTTGGACAAGATAGAGGTGGACCTGAAAGGTGCCGACTTCCAGAAGAGACTCGTGTGGAGAACGAATGAGGGTTTTAACGTACAGCCCTTCTACCGCCGTGAAGACCTGGCAAACCTGAAGACTCCGGATGCCCTGCCTGGTGAATTTCCATTTGTGCGTGGTAACGAGAAGAACACAAACGAATGGTACGTGCGCCAGAACATCGAGGCTGCCGATCCTAAGGCTGCCAATGCTAAGGCGCTCGACATCTTGAACAAGGGCGTCAACTCGCTTGGTTTTCATATTCCAGGAAGAATCGTGTCGATGGATACCGTTGAGACGTTGCTCGAGGGTATCTATTGCGAGTGTGTGGAGCTGAACTTCTCTACTTGTCAGCGCCACTCGCTCGAACTGGCTGAGATTCTGAAAACCTACTGGCAGAAGAAGGGCTACGACAAGAATAAGATTGTGGGCTCTATAGAGTGGGACCCCATGAAGAAGATGGTGCTCAAGGGTAAGGACGTGTCGCCTATCCTGGCATTCGGACCTAAGTTGGCTGAGTCGCTCAAGGACTATCCCAACTTCCGTGGTATCTCTGTTCATAGCGATGCGCTCAATAATTCGGGTGCTTACATCGTGCAGGAGCTGGGCTATGCTTTGGCTTGGGGTAACGAGTATCTGCAGCAGTTGACTGATGCTGGTGTGGATGCCGATACTGCTGCGAAGAGCATTAAGTTCAACATGGGCGTTAGCGAGAACTACTTCATGGAGATTGCTAAGTTCCGTGCTGCTCGCCTGCTGTGGGCTCAGATTGTGAAGCAGTATGAGCCTAAGTGCGACTGCGCTTGCAAGATGATTATCAATGCCACCACTTCTACTTATAATCAGACTTTGTTTGATAGCTATGTCAACCTGCTGCGTTCGCAGACTGAGGCTATGAGTGCTGCTCTGGGTAGTGTTCACTCTATGGTGGTAACGCCATTCGATGCACCTTACGAGGAGGCAACTGATTTCTCTGAGCGTATTGCCCGCAACCAGCAGTTGCTGATTAAGGAGGAAAGCCATTTCGATCGTATCGTCGATCCATCAGCTGGCTCGTACTATATCGAACACCTGACTGACGCTCTGGCTACCGAGGCCTGGAAGATATTCCTGAAGGTAGAAGAGGAGGGTGGTTTCCTTGCTGCTATCAAGGCTGGAACCATTCAGGACGATATCAACGCTACCAATGCGAAGCGTCACGGCGATGCTGCCAAGAGAAAAGAGTTCCTGCTAGGTACCAACCAGTTCCCTAACTTTACTGAGAAGAGCGAGGACAAGCGTGCCTACAAGCACCATTGCGGTTGTGGCGGTGTGCACCATCATGGTGAGGAGACTGTAGCCTTTAAGGGTATCGAGACTACCCGTTTGGCTGCCGACTTCGAAGACCTCCGCATACATACCGAGGAGACGAAGGTACCTGTAGCCTTTATGCTCACGATTGGTAATCTGGCTATGCGTCAGGCTCGTGCCCAGTTCTCGTGCAACTTCCTGGCATGTGCTGGTTATAAGGTGATTGATAACTTGGGCTTTAAGACTGTTGAGGAGGGTGTTGATGCCGCTCTCGAGGCTAAGGCCGATATCGTGGTTATCTGCTCTTCAGACGATGAGTATGCCGAGTACGCTATCCCTGCCTTCAAGTATCTTAATGGTCGCGCCATGTTTGTTGTAGCTGGTGCGCCTGCCTGTATGGAGGATTTGAAGGCTGCTGGCATCGAGAACTTCGTTCATGTGAAGTGTAACGTGCTCGAGACTCTTAAGGAATATAATGCTAAGTTAGGTATCTGAGCCCCCTAAGTTCTTGGACGAGCCAAGCGGCAAAGCCGAGCGAGGGGGTTGGGCGTCTGACAAACGGACAGACTTCCAATCTTGATCTCAGAATAGTAATAATCAATTAAAAGGTGGTCGTTCAGACCCCCATCCCCCTAACTTAGGGGGCACATAGAAATTATGAGAAAAGATTTTAGAAATATTGATATCTATGCAGGCATCAAGGCTCAGGATGGTGCCAAGTGGATTAAAGATAATGGTATTGAGGCCAACTGGAAGACCCCGGAGCACATCGAGGTTCGCCCAGTTTATACGAAGGAAGACCTTGAGGGTATGGAGCACCTCGACTTTACAGCTGGTATCCCTCCCTATCTGCGTGGCCCGTATTCGATGATGTATCCCTTCAAACCTTGGACTATCCGTCAGTATGCCGGATTCTCTACAGCTGAGGAGTCGAATGCCTTCTATCGCCGTAACCTGGCTTCAGGTCAGAAGGGACTTTCTGTAGCCTTCGACCTGCCTACACACCGTGGTTACGACCCCGATAACGCTCGTGTTGTGGGCGATGTGGGTAAGGCTGGTGTATCAATCTGTAACGAGGAGAACATGAAGGTGCTTTTCAGCGGTATCCCCTTGAACAAGATGTCGGTATCAATGACTATGAACGGTGCCGTGTTGCCTATCCTGGCATTCTACATCGTTGCAGGTCTGGAGCAGGGTGCTCAGCTCGAGGAGATGGCTGGTACTATCCAGAACGATATTCTGAAGGAGTTCATGGTGCGTAACACCTATATCTACCCACCTGCATTCTCAATGAAGATTATCGCCGATATCTTCGAATATACCTCGCAGAAGATGCCTAAGTTCAACTCTATTTCTATCTCAGGTTATCACATGCAGGAGGCTGGTGCTACTGCCGATATCGAGCTGGCTTACACCTTGGCCGATGGTATGGATTACCTGCGTACGGGTGTGAATGCTGGTATCGATGTTGATGCTTTCGCTCCACGACTCTCGTTCTTTTGGGCTATCGGTATGAACCACTTCATGGAGATTGCCAAGATGCGTGCAGGTCGCCTGCTGTGGGCTAAGATAGTGAAGAGCTTCGGCGCCAAGAATCCTAAGTCGCTGGCCCTCCGTACCCACTCACAGACATCTGGTTGGTCTTTGACAGAGCAGGACCCATTCAACAACGTAGGTCGTACCTGTATCGAGGCTATGGCTGCTGTGCTGGGTCATACCCAGAGTCTGCACACTAATGCGCTCGATGAGGCTATCGCTCTGCCTACCGACTTCTCGGCTCGTATCGCTCGTAACACACAGATTTATATCCAGAACGAGACGAAGGTGTGCAAGCAGATCGACCCGTGGGCTGGTTCTTACTATGTTGAGACCCTGACCAACGAGCTGGTTCACAAGGCTTGGGAGCATATCCAGGAGATTGAGAAGCTGGGCGGTATGGCTAAGGCTATTGAGACTGGTCTGCCTAAGATGCGTATCGAGGAGGCTGCAGCTCGTACGCAGGCTCGTATTGATAGTGGCGTGCAAACCATCGTTGGTACCAACAAGTACCGCTTGGAGCACGAGGATCCTATCGATATCCTCGAGGTTGATAACACCGCTGTACGCAAGCAGCAGGAGGAGAGCCTCAAGGAGGTTCGCTCAACCCGCGACGAGGCTGCTTGTCAGGCTGCACTCAAGGCTATCACCGAGTGTGTACGCGACTTCAAGGAAGGTCGAAAGAGCGAGAACAACCTCCTGGATTTGGCTGTAAAGGCTGCTCAGTTGCGTTGTACTCTGGGTGAGATTTCGGATGCCTGCGAAGAGATCGTAGGTCGTTATAAAGCAGTAATCAGAACAATTTCAGGCGTGTATAGTTCAGAATCTAAGAATGATAGCGAATTTGAGTTGGCTTGCAAGCTGACCGATGAGTTCGCTGAGAAGGAAGGTCGCCGTCCGCGTATCTTCATCGCTAAGATGGGACAGGATGGTCACGACCGCGGTGCGAAGGTAGTAGCAACAGGTTATGCCGATTGTGGTTTCGACGTAGATATGGGACCTTTGTTCCAGACTCCTGCCGAGGCTGCCCGTGAGGCTGTGGAGAACGATGTGCATGTGGTAGGTGCTTCGTCGCTTGCTGCTGGTCATAAGACGCTCATTCCTCAGCTCATCGAGGAGTTGAAGAAACTGGGTCGTGAGGATATCATGGTCATCGCAGGTGGTGTAATTCCCGCTCAGGACTACGACTTCCTCTACAAGGCTGGCGTAGCTGCCATCTTTGGTCCTGGTACCTCTGTGGCAAAGGCTGCTGTGGAGATGATGAAGATTCTCCTGGATAAGGAATGACAGTCTAAGAATATCATAAAAAGAATGAGGAGCCGTCCTGTGGTGGATGGCTCCTCTTCTTATTTGGTTGTTGTTGGAATTATGCTTCCTTGATGTTGGGCTCCTCGAGTCCGAGTCCCTTCTTCTTGTCAACAGCCTTCAGTACAAGACCGAGCAACAACGCCGCTACGCCCAAACCAGCGAACATCACCAAAGGAATGGTGTGATCAAGTTCTGTTGGTGCAGTACCTGCAGGGTTCGTAGCGTCGAGCATCTTGCCATAGAGCATGGGGAAGAGCCACAAACCGATGTTCTGAATCCAGAAAATCAGCGCATATGCTGAACCGATAATCTTGGCGTCAACAAGTTTGGGAACGCTGGGCCACAGGGAGGCTGGAACCAATGAGAATGATGAACCCAGAACCAAGATGGTGACGTAGGCGATAACAACACCACCAACGGTGCTATCCTTGAACATGGGCAAAACGAATGCGAAGGTCAGGTGACAGCCGATGAGCAGTAGCGAACCGAGTACAAGCATTGATGCTGCCTTACCCTTGTGGTCTACGTATTTACCAAGGATAGGAGTGATGAGTACTGCCAACAGGGGGAATACGGCAAAGATAGAACCTGCCGACTGGCTTCTGTAACCCATATAGCAGTAAACAATCAGAGCTACTACTGATGCTCCTAACAAACCATATTTATAGGTGTTACGCTTCATGAAGTTGCTGGCGAAACCTGTTGCAGCAACAAACAATGAGATCACATACTGAACAATGGTCATTGACGAACTGGCCCAGAATGAATCAGAAGCGGGGGCTTCCAATGTCAGGTTACATTGTAACATATTGGTTGCATACTTCTGGAAGGGGAAGATGGCGCTATAGTAAAGGACGCAGAGCAGAGCAACGAGCCAGAAACCGCTTGAAGTGAGAATCTGTCCGAGGTCTGAAATCTTGAAGGGGTCGTCCTTTTCCTCTGCCTCACCAGTCTGTGCATCAAGCTTCATGTCCATCACGAAGTACACGATAGTCATAATCAGGGCGATACACATCAGTACAACACCAAAGGCTACTGAACGGCTTACGCTGATTTCACCACCCAGATGTGCAAAGTAGGGCGAGAAAATCATACAGGTAGCAACGCCTAGACGAGCTAGTGCCATCTCTGAACCCATTGCCATAGCCATCTCACGGCCCTTGAACCACTTCACAATACCACGGCTAACGGTGATACCTGCCATCTCACATCCACAGCCGAAAATCATGAAGCCGCAGGCTGCAAACTTTGCAGAAGCGGGCATACCCTGATAGAAGGGGCTGACGCCCAGCTCGTCGAACAGGGGGATGTAGTTGAGGTTGTTGTTAAACCAATTCTCCAGTCCGCTACCAATGAAATTCTCGCTGACGGCATACCACTTGATGATGGCGCCAATCAACATGACGGCAGCACTGAGGACTGCGGTAAAACGAACACCCATCTTGTCGAGGATGATACCTGCGAAGATGAGGAAGAAGGCAAACACGTTAAGGAATACCTCAGAGCCTTGCATCGTACCGAAGGCAGTAGAATCCCAACCACGGGTCTCCTGCATCAGGTCCTTGATGGGCGAGAGGATGTCCATGAAAATGTAGCTGCAGAACATGGCCATAGCCAAAAGCAGCAACGCGCTCCACCGCATGGCGGCAGAGTCGCGCAGAGTTTTTTGAATCTGTTGTGTCATTGTTTATTGATTAATTCTGTTTTTCTGTGTGAGCCGGGGGTATCCAGAGCACTTATTCTGCTTTCAGCCAGCGATCGAGCCACTCGAAGTAGGTGCGCTGCCAGAGAATGCCGTTCTGGGGCTTCAGTACCCAGTGGTTCTCGTCGGGGAAGATAAGCAGCTCGGCCTCGATGCCGCGCATGCGGGCAGCGTTGAAGGCACTCATGCCCTGGGTGGCGTTGATGCGATAGTCTTTCTCGCCGTGGATACAGAGAATGGGGGTATCCCACTTGTCAACGAAGCGGTGGGGCGAGTTCTCGTAGGTCTTCTTGGCGCGAGCCGTCTGGTCTTTGTTCCAGTAGGCATCGTCATACTCCCAGTTTGAGAACCAGTTCTCTTCGGTCTCGGTGTACATCGCCTCGAGGTTGAAGGCACCATCGTGAGCAATGAAGCACTTGAAGCGCTTGTCGTGATGACCTGCCAGGTAATATACTGAGAAGCCGCCAAACGAAGCGCCTACGGCACCCATGCGGTCCTTATCTACATAGGGAAGGTTCTCAGCAGCATCGTCGATGGCTGTCAGGTAGTCCTTCATACACTGGCCTGTCCAGTCACCACTAATCTCCTCAAGCCATTCCTGTCCGAAGCCAGGCAGTCCGCGACGATTAGGGGCGATGACGACATAGCCTTGCGAGGCCATGATCATGAAGTTCCAACGGTAGCTCCAGAACTGACTGACGGGGCTCTGTGGACCGCCTTCGCAGAAGAGCAGGGTGGGGTACTTCTTTGTCTCGTCGAAATGTGGTGGACGAATCACCCAGTAGAGCATGTCCTTGCCATCGGTGGTCTTCACCCAGCGCTGATCTACGGATGGTGTGCCCAGCTGGTCGAGTATTTCCTTGTTCTCGAAGGTGATTTGCTTCACCTGCGTGTCGGCAATGCTGTCGCCTGGTGTCACCTCGTAGAGGTCGGCAGGGGCTGTGAAGCAGTGGCGCTCAGCCAGGATGTTCTTCTCGCCCAGCATCTGCAGCGAACCGAAGTCTGCCCAGTCGTTGGTGAGCTGTGTCACCTTACCCTCGAGATCGGTTCTGTAGAGGTTCTCTGTGGCGTGCCATACGCCTATGAAATAGATGTTCTTGGAATCGGGCGTCCAGCAGTAGTCATCCACGTTGGAGTCAAACGACTCGGTGACGTAGGTCTTGGTGTTCTCCTGCAGGTCATATACGCAGAGGCGGTTGCGGTCGGCCTCGTAGCCATCGCGCTCCATCGACTGCCAAGCCACGTAGCGACCATCGGGTGAGAACTTAGGATTGGTGTCGTAGCCCACGTTGTAGTCTACATTCTTCTTGTTGATAGCCTGGTCCTTGAGCGTCTTTGTGGGGTTGAGCAGGTTGTCTGTGTGGTAAGCTAAGCCCTCGTCGGGCACTACACCAAACTCACAACCGTTCTTACAAAGGTTCTTGGCCTTGTCCAGATCGCGACTTTCCACGTCGTAGAGGAAGATGTCTGAGTCGGTAGAGATGCTATAGTCAAGGCCTGTCTTGCATCGACAAGTGAAGGCAATGTACTTAGAGTCGGGACTCCACGCCAGCTGCTCCATACCTCCGAAAGGCTCCATCGGACACTCGTAGGGCTCGCCTTCGAGCATGTCCTTGCCTTCCTTTTCGATGGCGAATCCGTTGCCTACTGCATACAGGAAGGGGTGCTGAATTGTCTCCACATAGTGGTCCCAGTGGCGATACATCAGGTCGGTCACCAGTCTGCCTGTGGCCTTTGGCAGGTCGTCAGGGTTCTTCTTGATAATCTCGTTGAAGTCTATGCTCTGCAGCACGATAATATTCTTGCGGTCGGGCGAGAACATGAAACCTTCCACCTTGCCCTCGGTCTCTGAGAGCTGCTTGCGACCAGAGCCATTGAGGTTCATCTTCCACACCTCACCACCTTTCATGAAGGCAATGGTCTCGTTGTCCAACCACTGGGCGTCGGTCTCGTTGTCGGCATCCTCTGTGAGCTGCTTCTGCTCGCTACCGTCTGCATTCATCATCCAGAGCACCTGATGGCTCTTGTTCTCCTCCACGCTGTAGTAGCCTACCTGATACACAATGTGCTGTGCATCGGGCGAAGCCTGATAGCTGCCAATACGGCTCATAGCCCACAGCGCCTCTGGGGTCATCTGGTCGTTCTCCAGCTGAATGGTCTGTTTCTGAATGTTCACTTCTTCGTCTCCTTTATGAATGCCGCATGCAGTCATCAGCAGGGCTGCCGCAGCAATGATAAGTGTCTTTTTCATACTTGTTTTAAATTTTCTGCAAAGTTACAAAAAAAAACTGAGATACACGAATGATTCCCATACAATAATAAAAATTCAATAATTATTTATGGAGTCAACCCCAGTCAGACTAAGACAACCTCTCCAGTGAAAGTAGTCAACTGTACTCAGACGAAAGACAAACGCCGTACCGCAATGCCACAAACGTACCATCGTACCATCGTACCATTTTGTTTTTTCAAAGTTGGGGAGTCTTCGCAGAAAAGGTATTTAAATATTTATATATAATATTATATATTATAATATATAATATTATATATAAATATCAATAGACAAAATTAACACAAACTTTTGATTTTCGAAATGGTACGATGGTACGATGGTACGAACAAGGACAAGACAGGTAGCGAACATGAATAGTGCTTATAGAAAAATATATCAAAATAATTGCCAAAATAATTGCATATCTCAGATATTTTTTGTACCTTTGTATTGTCATTAAGAAATAGCAAATCATGAGTTTTCTAGGGGCAAATGAGCGCTTTTCTGAGGGCAGATGAATCATTAACTTTCTAACCATTAAAAACACACGAAAAATTATGGCAAAGCTTAGAATCAAAAAGTATGTGAACCAGATGAAGAACTCGAAGATGTTCGGTAAGTGGTACGGACGCGTGAACTACAACGAGACGCTCTCTACCGACGACCTGTGCCGCCACATCTCCAAGCACGGTACCATCTACACCTCCGACGTGGTGAAGGGTGTCATCGAGCGTTTCGTGCTCTGCTTCGAGGAGCTGCTGCACGAGGGCTACAAGATCAAGCTCGACGGACTGGGCACGTTCTCGCTGAAGATGAGTACCACGGGTGCTGACTCGGCGGAGGAGTTCGGAGTGCAGAACATCACGAACCTGCAGGTGAAGTTCAACGGCGACAAGAAGAAGTTCTCTGAGTACGCTAGTCCTACGTTCATGAAGAACACTCGCTTCGAGATCGTGCCTGACGCTAGTGAGGCCGCGAGTCAGGGGGATTAAACGAGCCTGCTGCGCAGGGAAGGTATAGCTTCCCGCCGTAGGCGGCCCCAATCGTGGAAGTTTTAGCCTGCTGCGCAGGGAAATTTTTCAAAATCTGATTCAAAATTAAACAGGATTTTATATCCATTCGGCTTGTGTCAGACAAGAAAGAAATTAAAATGAAAAATTTTGTTTTCAATTCTGGAAAATTTCCCACCGACAGGCGGCCTCAATCGTGGAAGTTTTAGCCTGCTGCGCAGGGAAATTTTTCAAAATCTGATTCAAAATTAAACAGGGTTTTATATCCCTTCGGCTTGTGTCAGACAAGAAAAAAAATAAAAATGAAAAATTTTGTTTCCAATTTTATATAATTTCCCGCCGTAGGCGGCCTCAATCGTAAGAAGGAGCCTTCCCGCCGTAGGCGGTTCCAATCGCGGAAGTTTTAGCCTGCTGCGCAGGGAAATTTTTCAAAATCTGATTCAAAATTAAACAGGATCTTTTATCCCTTCGGCTTGTGTCAGACAAGAAAAAAAATAAAAATGAAAAATTTTGTTTTCAATTTTGGAAAATTTCCCGCCGACAGGCGGCTCACAAATTATTAACCAAATTAATTTAATACTATGAAGAAACTGGAAACTTGGAAGTTTGTGCTGCAAACTGTTATCGCCATACTTACGGCCATTGCTACCAGCCTCGGCGTGGCAAGCTGTATAGGATAAGCGTGGAGTAGGAACACAAAAAAAAGACCACTGGAAAACCAGTGGTCCGTTTCTTTCTCTTTAAGTTCGTTGAGAATTACTCAGCAACCTCTTCAGCGGGCTCCTCAGCAACCTCCTCTACGGGAGCAGCCTTAGCAGCTACGATAGAGTCGAGAGCAACCTGGAACAGAGAGTCCTTAACGAGAGAGTCAGCGTCAGCAACGAGAGCCTCAGCAGCAGCTGAATCCTCAGCGGTAGCAACAACTTCCTCTACAACAGCCTCTACTTCTTCCTCAGCGGCCTTCTTGGTCTCACCACAAGCTGCAACGAGAGCAGCAGCAACGAACATAAATGCGATCTTTTTCATTTCTTTTTGCTTTTTAAAATCTGTAAAACAATCATTTATTTATTAAAACGATGCAAAGGTATACATTTTTTCAATACGACGTTACTTTTTTTATGATTTTTTTTAGGGTATTTTTGTAACTTTTTTGTAAGTGACTGAAAAACAGTTATTTACGAAATGTTAAAAATGGTGTATATTTGACGTCTTTACTAATATCCTTAAAAAAAGTGGTCATTTCGATATTTTTTAGTAACTTTGCCAAAGAAATAAAAAGGTAATATATAATAATGATAGATACATCTGCTTTTCAAGGCAAGACAGCTGCCTACTATACACTGGGGTGCAAGTTGAATTTCTCTGAGACTTCAACCTTCGGAAAGATGCTTCAGGAACTAGGGGTGAGGTCTGTGGGGAAGGACGACTCGGCAGACATCTGCCTGATAAATACTTGTTCGGTAACTGAGGTGGCCGACCGTAAGTGTCGTCAGGCTATTCACCGTTTGGTACGCAAGCATCCTAACGCTTTTGTGGTGGTGACTGGCTGCTATGCGCAGCTGGAGGCCGACGAGGTGAGTCGTATTGAGGGAGTTGACCTGGTGCTGGGTTCTAACGAGAAGGCACAGCTGGTGCAGTTTCTTTCGGATGCCTGGACGGGGCAGATGAAAACGACAGACGGAAAGACACCTTATTATATACAAAAGACAAAGGATATCAAATCTTTCGCACCTAGTTGCTCGCGTGGCAACCGCACACGCTTCTTCCTGAAGGTGCAGGACGGATGCGACTATTTCTGCACATATTGCACCATTCCCTATGCTCGTGGCTTCAGTCGCAACCCGTCGATAGCATCGCTGGTAGAACAGGCGCGCGAGGCTGCTGCCGAGGGTGGCAAGGAAATAGTGCTCACGGGTGTGAACATAGGTGACTTTGGAAAGACCACAGGCGAGAGCTTCATGGACTTGGTTCGTGCGCTGGACGAAGTGGAGGAAATCAGTCGCTATCGCATCAGCAGTCTTGAACCCGACCTGATGTCTGATGAGTTGATAGACTACTGTGCGCAGAGCCGTGCCTTCATGCCTCACTTCCACATCCCCTTGCAGAGTGGCAGCGACACGGTGTTGAAGTTGATGCACAGACACTATGATCGCCAGTTGTTCGCTGACAAGATTATGCGTATCAAGGAAGTGATGCCCGATGCCTTTATAGGTGTTGACGTGATGGTGGGATGCAGAGGTGAGACGCCAGAGTGCTTTGAGGAAACCTACTCGTTCCTTCAGCAGTTGCCCGTGACGCAGTTGCATGTGTTCCCATACTCCGAACGCCCAGGCACTTCGGCGCTGAGCATCCCCTATAAAGTTACGGATAAGGACAAGAAGTTGCGCAGTAAGCGTTTGCTCGACCTTTCCGACGAGAAGACGCAGGCATTCTATGCTTCACATATTGGCAAGCAGGCCGAGGTGCTGTTTGAGAAAGCAACACGCGGACGTGCAATGCACGGCTTTACCCGCAACTATGTGCGTGTGGAGCTGTCGCCTGCCGACTCGCGTCCAGAATACGACAACCAACTGATGCAGGTTGTGATGGAAGGATTTAATCATGATAAGACAGCCTTGAAGTGCCGTCTGGTAAATGCTTGAACTGATGGATAAGTTAGCTATCGTTATACTAAACTGGAACGGAGAGGAGATGCTGAAGAAGTATCTGCCTAGTGTTTTGTTTCATTCCCACGAGGCTGTGGTCTATGTGGCCGACAATGCTTCTACCGATGGAAGTGTTGCGTTTCTGAAAGAGCACTTCCCAGAGTGTCGTCTCATACTGCTGGATAAGAACTGGGGCTTTGCCGATGGTTACAACAAGGCTCTGGCGCAGATTGAAGCGGAATACTACCTGTTGTTGAATAGCGATATTGAAGTGACGCCTCACTGGCTTGACCCGTTGCTGACCTTCATGGACAGTCATGAGGATGTAGCTGCTTGTCAACCTAAGTTATTATCGGTCTTTGATCGTAACAGCTTTGAATATGCCGGTGCTAGTGGTGGATTCATCGACAAGTGGGGTTATCCTTACTGCAGAGGACGCGTGTTTGACACGGTGGAGACAGACTACGGACAGTATAACAGCACCATTGAGGTACATTGGGCTACGGGTGCTGCTCTTCTCGTGCGCGCGCGCGATTATAATAAGGTGGGAGGGCTAGACGGACGCTTTTTTGCCCACAGCGAAGAGATAGACCTTTGTTGGCGACTGCGCATCATGGGTAAGAAAATATGTTGTGTGCCTGAGAGTAAAGTCTATCATGTAGGTGGTGGAACACTACCAAAAGCGAACCCCATGAAGACTTACCTGAACTTCCGCAATAATTTAACGATGCTTTATAAGTGCTTACCTGATAACGAGTTAAAACGTGCAATGCGTGTACGTTTTGTCTTGGACTATGTGGCAGCGCTGAAGATGTTGTTCTTGGAACGCAACAAGGGCGACTTTGATGCTGTCTATCGGGCGCGAAAGGATTTCAAAGCTTGGCGCCATCAGTTTGACGACGACCGACGCCGCATACAAGACCACAGGGAAGCGAAAGCAGAATTGAGTCGCTTCTCGTTGTTGTGGCAGCGCTATGTGTGTGGCAGAAAGGAATTCAGTCAGTTGCCTCAGATACTACATAGCTTCTTGTAAGGACAATTGGTGCAACGTTCCAGTTCGGAAGTGGGGGTGAAGGCTATGTCGGGATTGAATATCTCGTCGATGGTCTCCCTGAGCATCTTCTTGAACTCTTCCTTCGTATCGGCTACATCGGTGATGTAGTCTTTTCCAAATTTCAAGATAGGGTTGTAATCCTCGCCACCCGTGTGCTGTATGAACAGCAATGCTGGCGCTACAGCATTTGCGGGATGTTGGTCGCTGACGATGCTGGCATAGAGGAAGGTCTGCAGATAGTAGTCGCTATGCTTGGCAATACTGGCATCGTCGAAGATGGCCTCTACATTGGGTAATTGCGAGTTACTTCGACTGCTGGTCTTGTAGTCCACCACGCGAATCTGTTCGTCGATCATGTCGAGTCGGTCTATGCGTCCGCCCACGATAGTAGAGATGTGTGGTGTTTGCAAAGGCTCCCATACATCGGTCTCGAGTGCGATGATAGTAAATGGCGTTTTGCTGAGATCTATCTCGAGAAGCATGCGCAGGTATTGAATGATAACCTCGCGATTGATGAGCTGCAATCCGTTCAGCTCGTAGTCTTCAGGCGTTTGCAATACTTTCTTGAAAGCTTCGTCAACAGCAGTTTCTATACCAACCTTTGTTTTCAGAATCTGACTAAGTACCTCACGGGAAATGACTTGGTTCTTTCTGCGTCCCGTGATGCGTTCGTAGATAATCTGCGAGGCTTCGTGGAAAATGTCGCCGAAGATTCGGCTGTCTATCGTCTCCTCATCGTCGATTTCATCGAGCTCGCGTAGCTGACATACGTAGTTGTAGTAGAACTGCAGCTGGCAGCGCAAATAGCGATTGATGGCTGTAGGCGTGAGCAGTGGCCGACATGCTGATGGATGTTTCTCGACGGAGAACAACGCTTGCAGCTTCTGTTGTACCTGCTCGTTCTTAGCTACGCTTTTGGGTGAGAACGGGGCAAAACTCTGTCCTGCCTGCAATGTCTGGAACTGGATGGCGTGCGAACTCTCTGCCATCATCTGCAACATGAAGCGCGACATCTCCCCCGTGTGTCCGTCGGTGGTAGCGTTGTTATAGCAAATGGTTATGTCGTCGGCACGTTGTAGCAGGCGATGGAAGTAGTAGGAGAAAATAGCCACCTTATGGTCGATGGTAGTCAGTCCGTAAGCCTTTCGCAAACTGTAGGGAATGAAAGACGTGTCGCTCACGCCCTTTGGCATGTTACCCTCGTTGCACGACAATAGGAGAATGTGGCGGAAGTCTATGTTGCGCGTTTCGAGCACACCCATCAACTGAATACCTTCTGCGGGTTCGCCGTGGAAGGGAATAGACGTGGACTGGATGAGCTGTGTGAGCAGTCGTCGCAGGGTCGTTTCGTCCACCAGTAGGTCTCCACTCTCGATGAGAGCCGTGAGTCGGTTGAGAAGTGTATACATGCGGAACACGGCCTCCTGCATCATTTCGTCCTCGTTGGCATGTGGCGCTATGTCCTGCATCACACCAGCAATCCATCCCACCAGTTCGTGGTTGAAGTCGGGTGCCTCTATGTGGCAAATCTTCTCCTCGGGGATGAAAGCTGCGTAAGGATGGTTTTTCAGCATCGTGAGATAACGCGGACGGAACCTGAGGCTTTTCTTGTTGAACCCAATGGTCTGCAGGTCGAACAGTAGTGTGGCAAGCGATGAAACGGGCGATTGTGCCGAAGGGAAGCCTGTAGTGATATTAACTTTCTCCACTTCATCGGGCAGGCAATGCAACAGACTCTGCAGCAGGTTTTCGTCGCACATGACGATGGCAGTCTGTCGTCCGTCGTCGATACGTTCTTTGTTGAGCCATTGGCTGGCATAACGTGCCTGGATATTCTCGGTAGGTGCCGAGACGTAGGCAATGCTTTTCTTGCTGGCGAAATGCTGATAGATGCCAGCATCGGTATTGTCCAGCTCATTGGGAAATACCTTGAGATACTGGTTGATGTAGTGTCCAGCCTCGTGGTCCTTGATGTAGTAGGTGTCGAAGTCCCAATAGAACTTTGCCTTTCCTTGATGTGAAATCTCGCTGAAAAGCTGTTGTTCCACCTGTTGCAGAAGGTTGAAGCCTACGAAAAGGTATTGGTCGTATTCGAAATCATTATCCTTCTTGCTTGCCACCTCGCGATAGAGTGCACCTTCGTAGCAGAGCTGCTGTTCGGCCAACAGCTGGTTGAAGTCGTGATAGATGTCGCTCATGTGTGACCAAAGTCTGAGGAATCGCTCCTTCAGTTGTGAGTTATGATCGTCGGAGAAATTGCTGAAGAATTTGCGTATAATCTCCTTCTGTTCCTGTGTAAGATAACTATCGTCATCGAGTTCGTGAAGATCGCGCAAGTTGGCAAACACCTTGTCGGCATCAGCCATATTCTTGTCTATGTCATCGAAGTCGGCCAGCAACAATTGTCCCCAGCTGTAGAAATGATCCAGCGTCTCGTCGAATCCCGTTTGTCTGACGAACGACTTGTGAAGGTCGCAAATCAGTTTGATGGGGTCGGCCACGCTCCTGTTGCTATACTGGCGGAAAAGGTCGCTGATGGTGATGTATGCCGGGCTCCAAATGGGTTTGTCCGATAGTCGGGCCAGGTGGGCATTGAGAAACAGCGAGGCACGCTTGTTGGGGAATACCACAGCGACGTGCGACAGGTCGCTACCGTATTTCTTGAGGATATCCTCTGCTACATATTCTAAGAATGTTTTCATCTTACTTCAATGATTTTGTTGGAATAGACAAACCATAAATAGCCCTTCACAGCAGGCATATCCATGTTTTGCAGTAAATGCATGTATTCGCGCACTTGGTCGAAGTACTCCTCGCGCTCGTGTCCGAACTTAAAGTCGACAACGATGGTCTCGCTGCCATTGGTCATCACACGGTCTGGTCGTTTTTCCTGTCCGTCGGGCAGAAGAATGGTGCACTCATTGTATAGCTTCCAGTGTGCTTCGCTGTCGAACCAACGCATCACCCTGGGGTCGGCGAGACGCTTGCGAATCATTCCCTCTATGCGTTCTCTGGTGAGCTGCTTGTCGTAGATGATACCATCCAGTTCCATGAGCCTTAACGCTTCGTCAATATCATTGGTTGTCCTGATGGTAGAGAATACGTTGTGAAGTACGTTACCAAGCTGGATATAGTTGTTTTGCTGCTGCGCCTCTTCATCGGTGGCAGTAACAAATGTCTTACTCTTATTACTCTGCCTGAAGTTAACCTTTTTATTGAATATATGTATTCCAACGCTCAGTGGCTCAGCTGGTTTTGTGAAAGGATTATTGCTAGATTCCTTTCTTTTCTCATCACTTGGCATACTCAGCGTGCCGTAGGTCAGACAGAGAGGTTCTTCCACGTTCTCTTCTCCTGACAGCTCAGCTCCTTCCAGAGTGTTTGCTATCGTCGGCATTACCTTTTCTATCAGTGCCGAACGATAGCCGCTGGCCTTGCGTCGTCCCCATACAAAGAGATTATGGGCAGCACGTGTGAAGGCAACATAGAGCAAGTTCAGGTTGTCCACAGTAATCTGCCCGTGTTCCTCTTCGTAGTCTTTCTGATAAATGGTGCCATTCATGCTTTTCGAAGTGAAATCGATGGGGACTAAGGGAAGTTCGTTGTATGGCTCCACTTCAGGATGGCACCAGAGAATATCATTCAACTCCAGTTTCCAGTCGCAGAAGGGGAGAAGTACGTGTGCGAACTCCAAGCCTTTGGATTTATGGATGGAGATGAGACGGATACCGTCAATCTCAGGACTTTGTATGGTTTTTCCGCAGATGGTTTCATCCCATTCCATTAGGAAGGAATTGATATCCGAAGTGTTGTCGCTTACGAAAGATGCCACATGGTCGAAGAAAGCGCATAGATAGGCACTCTGTCCGTCCATGTTTTCCAAGCCGAAAATGGCATAAAGCTGTTCCGTAAGCTCGTAGAGAGGCATGCGTCGTAGTTCCACCATGTGCTCAGTGAATGCTTCAGGAAGTGCTTTCTCTGTAAGACTGAGGTGTAGGCTTTCCTTTGGGAAACAAGTCTTCATGAGGAAGGCGCGTGCAATCGCGTCATCAGGACGATTCAACACGCGCAATGCTTCGATGATGGTATTGACAGCAGGTGACGCATCAAGTCTGAAGGCTTCGTCGCTGACTATCTTCGTGGAGGGCATTGTCTCCATGAAGTAATTGGCTATCAGTGGAATATAGGAGTTGTTGCGCACAAGGATAGCAATGTCTTTTGTCTTTGCTCCTTGTTGTATAAGGCTGGCCACTTGTTGAGTCAACGCTTCGAGCGTGGCCTGTTGGTAGTCTTTCTGAGGCAGCAGGTTTACGGCGACAAGTCCTGCAGAAGGTTGATTGCTGCGTGCCTTTTGACAGATATCATCGTAGGCTTCCACCTCTTCTTCCTTAGCAGCTTCGGTAAAGAAGGCATTGTTGAAGTTGATGATATTGGGCATCGAGCGGTAATTGGTGTCGAGCGTCTCAGTCTGCAGTCTTTGCTCTGCATTGGTAAATTCGCTCTTGATATTAGCAAGCAGTCGCCAGTCTCCACTTCGCCAACGATAAATGCTCTGCTTCACATCGCCCACAATGAGGTTTTCGGAATGCTCGTGGCTCATGGCCTCTTCGAGGAGTACCTTGAAATTCTGCCATTGTACGGTAGAAGTATCCTGGAATTCATCAATCATGATATGTTCCAGTTGCGAGCCAATCTTCTCAAAAATAAAAGGAGAATCGCTGCCTTCTATGAGGTCGTGCAAGAGCTGTTGGGTATCGCTCAGCAAGAAACGGTTACTCTCATTGTTCAGTTCTCTCACTTTGGTCTCAATGCTGTCCAATAGTCGAAGTTGACTAAGATGACGTAGCGTAAGCTCTGCCGACTTGTAGATGCTATATTGTTGTGGCTGACTTTCGATGGCATAGCGTAGAATCTGTCCCAGTTCGCCCTCGGCCAGTTGATGGATAAGTTCCTTCTTTTCGCTGTCCTTCGTGTACCATTTCTGAGGATTTCCTAAAGCATCAGCAGCTCGTTTGCCGATAGCTCCTTCGTCAAACTGTCCCTGTCTGATTTTCAGGAAGAAACCTGCTAAACCGCTTTTTCCGTAGGCGAGTTCTTCAATGTTTAATCCTTCGGCGTCCAAAGTGTCGAAGAATGACTCTGCGATATTCAGCATGTGTTCTTTTGCTTTATCGCGCATCTCCCTAAGGTTGGCAGTATACGTTTCGAAGAAGTCTTTCTGGCTGATAATAGCACTCAGTTGCTTGCTTTCTTTCTTGTAGTAGTCCTTGAAGATGGTCTTTCCGAAACGCTTAATCTGGCTGATAACATTCCACGAACGATCATCCTTGATGTTGTCCATGATATATTTCAGTAGCCATTGAAGCATGATATCGGTGGCAGTAAGGCTCTCTATAAGTTGATCTACAGCCATTTCTTCCACCTGATTATCGTTGAGCTCGATACGCAGATTAGCAGTCAGTTCCAGTTCGCGAGCCAGATTGCGCAGCACACTTTGGAAGAAAGAATCGATGGTTTCTACGCGGAAATAACTATAGTTGTGCAACAGGTTCTTGAGTGCTTTGCCTGCTTGTTGGGAAACAAACTCAGGACTTGCATCCAACTTTTGGCACACCTTCTCAAGGTAGGGCTTTGATTCGGGTAGTCCTCGCCAAATGCCATAGAGTTGACTGAGGATACGCATCTTCATTTCCTCTGTGGCTTTGTTGGTGAAAGTCACGGCCAGCGTTTTCCTGTAGGCTTGCGGATCGCGAACCAATAATTTGATATACTCGGTAGCAAGGGTGAATGTCTTGCCGCTTCCTGCGCTTGCTTTGTATATTGTCAGTGGTTTTGTCATACTACCATCTTCTGAATAATTCAAATGTAAACTTACAACCTATCTCCTGATATTTCCAGTTCTTGAAACTGGTAAATACGCCCATAGAAAGGTAACGACTGCTAAAACCGTAGCCTATTTCGGAGTAAAGGCGACTATTATGTATGAGCAGCGAACTGAGATAGATGCGTTCGCGCTCTACGTAGTGTCCGAGGACTGGGATGAATGATAATCCCATGAGTGGACTTTCATAGGATACGTTGCCACGAACGTAGTATTTCGATTCGTTATAGACGCTCGATGACAACAAATGGAAGTTGCCAGACCAGTCATCGTCCCAGCCTTCTGGCAGGTTGTTGTCTCGGAAGTTTGCGAAGTCCATAAAGGCTTTCACTTGTCTGAGCGTATAGAGTCCGCCACCTATACGTGCGTTGAATACCTGCAGACGATGCATGCGGAACTTCCAGGATGCGTCTGCTTCCCATCGCTCATAGGGAAGGTTGAACTTATCGAACTCCAAGCCTCGTTCGTAGTCAATGGAGATGATGGGGGCTGTTCGCCAGGGGCGCATCTTGACAGACAGCGACGGTGCCAAGCTCTTATAGTCGTTCTCTAAGCCAAATTGTCTGAGTTGTGCTGCGTGCAGAGAGCGTCGATGGTGGAAGGTGACACCACCTTCGATCCCAAACCACGGAGCAATCATATAGTAGTTCTTAACCTGCGCATAAAGGTCGTTGAATATATGCAGGTCTTTATCCAGCCACTGAGAGTCGCTGCCGTCTATAGCTGTTATTTGGTCTTTCGTGTCTTGGTTGCTGATTCGGTTACCGTTTCCCACCGTGATGTCTATGTAGCCTTGACGCTTGGGGTTGTATTCCAGTCGGATGGGGGCTGTGAAGAAGAACTGCTTCAACTTGAAGTTATAACCTGCCTTGGGATTGAAGTCGAAACTGAAGTTCTTGCTAAACTCATAATGTGCTCCCAAACGCATCTTGTACGACAATCCCTTTGACTTACTATAGCTGATGTATTGTGGGTCGAGAAGCGGGGAAAGCCAGATGTATCCATTCTCTGAACTGCTCTTCGTCTTACTAAATAGGTTCTCACCCAGCATGTCCCAACCGATACCATTGGACTTGGTTCGCTTCTCTACAATAAGTGGCATCATGGCTTTGATGCTATCGTTCTTCTTGCGTGCATGCCGAATGGAATCATATCGGTGATATACGTACTCCTCTTCTTCGCTGAGACTGAAAGGACGTACGGAGTCCATGAGTTGTCTGTCGCCTTTCACGCAGATCGTATCGGGCAGCGTGATGGGACAATCGTAGGCTGCTTCGAAATGGGAAGTGATGTCGTTGCCTGCAAACTTGAAGGTGACGTCAGTAATACACAATAAGGGCATCAGTGCGCGTGCACCATAATCTCCCTGCGTACTGAGTGTATGGAAACGTATCATGTCAAACTCGCCATTCATCTCCAGTTGTTCGATGCGGCCAGTTGCATAGTTTACAATAGCCTGTCCCTTTACCAACTGGGTGTTCATCACACGTTTTGGGCGGAAGTAGAGTCGTATTCTTCCGTTGCCGAGGTCTGCTGTGGTGTATTTATAGAATAGCTTGTTGTATCTGTTGAAAGGTGAGAGTACATGATTTCCATATATCGTCTCGTTGTAGAGATCGGGCGTCAGATATCTGAACAGGGTAGACATCGTTCGCCTGTTACGAGGAATTGTGGTGTAGAAAACCTGATTCACATTCTCGTAGTCGTCAACATCATTAAAAGTGAAATGATTATATTGCTCTGTTAAAAACTGCCTTTGTCCCCTTGCCAGCGGATACATAGAGGGAATAAGCCACAAACTGGCATTTCTACGTTTAGTGAGGTAAAGGTGCTTCAGGTATACATTCGTGGAGAAACCGTTGACATCGTGGGCATAGTTTCGCTGAAAACTGTATATGCGTTCCAAGAGCACGGAGTCGGAATACTCGTGGCTGCTAACCGATAAAGCGGTATAAAATAGTGATAGGAGTAGCAATATACGTTTCATTGCTACAAAAGTAGCAAATAAAAATTGAACGTGAAAATGTTTCATAAAAAAAATGCTTCATTCCCTGAAAAAGGAAACGAAGCATTGTACGTAGAGGGGGAATAGGGTACTATTCTTATCCCAAATATTTCATGAGAATACGGGCGTTGCCTGAATCGCGAAGCTTGGCAATGCTCTTTTCACGAATCTGACGAACACGTTCACGTGTCAAGCCCAGCTGATCACCAATCTCCTCGAGGCCCTTCTCGTGGCAACCAATGCCGAAGCACTCGCGGATGATGGTAATCTCGCGCTCTTTCAGCACCTTGTTGAGTACTGCATTCAACTCCTGAGCCATTGACTCGTGGTCTACATGACGGTCTGTACGACTATCGTCGCCCGATGCCATCACGTCGAGCATACAGTTATCCTCACCGTCCTGGAAAGGAGCATCGATAGAAACGTGATGACCATCAGCCATCATTGACTGACCAATCTTCTCCTCGTCGATATCGGTCATCTCGGCCAACTCGCTTACAGAAGGGTGACGCTGGTTCTCTTGCTCGAACTTATTGATTTCGTGATTAATCTTATTCAGTGAGCCTACCTGGTTCAGAGGCAGACGCACAATGCGGCTTTGCTCTGCAATGGCCTGAAGGATAGATTGGCGAATCCACCATACGGCATAAGATATAAATTTGAATCCGCGGGTCTCATCAAATTTCTGAGCAGCCTTGATCAGACCGATGTTTCCTTCGTCGATAAGGTCTGTCAGGGTTAAGCCCTGGTGCTGATATTGCTTGGCAACACTGACAACAAAGCGCAGGTTGGCAGTAACAAGCTTATCTTTTGCACGCTCACCTTCGGGACCTCCCTTTTTGATTTTCTGAGCCAGTTCAATTTCCTCGTCAATACTGATGAGTGGGGCGCGGCCAATTTCTACAAGATACTTGTCCAATGCCTCACTTGAACGGTTTGTAATACTCTTCTGAATTTTGAGTTGTCTCATCCTAAAATGATTTTCCTTAAATGTTTATAACTTCCTAATAATGAAGTATGTATGCTTATTTTCGAAAATTTGCGGTGCAAAGGTACAAAAAATATCAATACGTTGTTCTTCTGACACTATATTTTTTGTGTTAAAAAAGAAAAACTATAGATGAGAATGGCATCTGGAAAAAAGAAGGAAAGTAGTACTTTAATTTAAAACAGCAACTGAAAACAGTAAATCCGTGATTTAAATTTAGTATTCGCAGTCTTTGAATAGTAAATCGTAATCACGGATTTAACGAAAAGTGTTGAGTCTCTATTGTTTTTGAACTACTTACATGGCAAATATGTTGAAACCGCCATCTACTACAGCAACGGTACCTGTTACAAACTTCGAGGCGTCTGACATGAGGTAATGAATGGTTCCGCAGAGTTCTTCTGGATCGCCCATACGACCAAAAGGTGTCTGACGGATAACGTCCTGGCCACGCTGGGTGTAGGTACCATCAGGATTGGTGAGGAGCGAACGATTTTGCTCCGTAATAAAGAAACCAGGAGCAATGGCATTTACACGAATACCTTCTCCAAATTTCTTTGCACATTCTGTTGCCATGTACTCTGTGAAATTAGATATGCCAGCTTTTGCTGCTGCGTATCCACAGACTCTGGTCAATGGACGGAAGGCAGCCATACTTGAGAAGTTGATGATGGCGCCTTTACCTTGTTTTACCATAGGTTTCAGGAAAACCTGTGTGGGGATAACAGTTCCTGTGAGGTTCAGCTCGAGAACCTTTGAGAATTGGGCAGCGTCCAAGTCGAAGAAGGTCTTGTCTGGGCCAATTGTTGCACCTGGCATGTTGCCGCCTGCAGCATTAAGCAAGGTGTCAATACGACCGTATTTTGCAATGATTTCATCGCAATTCTTCTGCACCACCTTCTCATCCATTACGTCGGTTTTCATGAACTCACATGCTCCGCCTTCGTTCTGGATATCTTGAACAATGGCCTGTCCTACATCCTCCTTGCGACCTAAAATAATGACTTTAGCACCGTTTAGTGCCAAATATTTAGCTATCGTGCGACCTAAAACGCCGGTTCCACCGGTGATGACAGTCACGTTGCCCTTAATATCAAATAAGTTTTTCATATCGTGTTGTTTAGTCAAAGAATCCAGGTTGTGTGTATTTTATGCCCAATTCATCGTCGACAGTCGCAAGAATACCTTGTACTTGCCCAAGGGCAAACATGCGGCCAAGTAGTGTGTAACCGGCATTATGGCCGTGACTGGACTCGTCCATGATACCTCCAGGCTGGTCGGTGAAGGTCATACCGTGATCTACACGCATGGGAAGATTGGGATTTTCCTTCTCAAAGATTCGTGCCAATTCAACGATATTTGCTCGTCCGCCTAAGTGTGAAGCCTCGGTGAAGTCGCCATTGGGGAATATATGGCAAGAACGCAAGTGGATGAAATGAGTGCGTGGAGCAAATTCGCGTACCATCTCCACCACATTATTATATGCTCCCGCACTCAGAGAACCTGCACAGAAAGTGAGGCCGTTGTGCTTGTTTGGGACGGCATTGAGGAACCAACGGATGTCCTCAGCTGTGCGGACAATGCGTGGAAGGCCGAGTATCTCGATGGGAGGATCGTCAGGGTGCACACACATATTAATATTATAAGCCTCGCAAGTAGGCATAATTGCCTCGAGGAAATACTTCATATTCTCGCGCAATTTCTGCTTGTCAATGTCCTGATAAAGTGCAAGGAATGATTGGAACTTTGCAATTGGTTCCTTGTCGCCTTCCGAGAAGTTTCCACTAACGAATCCTTGCGTCTTAATTACAATATTCTCAACGAGTTCGTGGTCTTTCTCTGGAGTCATTATTTTGGCTAACTCGTCAGCCTCTCTGAGTACATTTCTGCCTTCTCCGACACCTTCTGGAAATTGAAATTTTTCCCATTCTTCGCGAGCACCTTCACGCTTCAGGATATAGATGTCGAAGTAAGCAAACTCAGCATAGTTGAAATAGAGGTTGGTGGCACCATTCGGATTGTTATGGAGCAAGTCGGTTCGCGCCCAGTCAAGTACGGGCATGAAGTTATAACAGATGGTGTGAATGCCCTCTGCAGCAAGGTTCTTCATAGACTCCTTATAGACTTCAATCTGATGATCGCGGTCGGCTCCTCCGTATTTGATTGATTCAACGACTGGCAAGCTCTCTACTACCGACCAACGCATGCCGTAGCTCTCAATATAAGTACGTAAATCGTGAATTTTCTCTTGCGTCCAAACTTCACCAAGAGGAACGTCGTGAAGGGCTGTTACAATACCCTCTACACCAATTTGTTTCAGCATGGCAAGCGTGATTTTGTCATTCTTGCCAAACCATCTCCATGTTCTTTCCATTGCTAGTTGTCTATTAAGTTTTGAGCTGCAAAGGTAATTAAAAATCAAAAATGAGCATAGGAAAAACAATCAAAAAACTATAAAATCACACATTTTGCCATTTTTATCGTAGATATTTTGCGATATCAGACTTTTTTTCGTACCTTTGCACGTCAAAATAATATAGTACTATAATAACGATATGGCAAAGAGATTCGCCGAACATAACGGCTTGAACCTGACTCAGGTTAACAATGAGATTTTGGAGAAATGGAAAAAAGAAGATATTTTCCATCGCTCAATTGATGAGCGTGAGGGATGTCCCCAGTTTGTTTTCTTTGAAGGACCTCCTTCTGCAAACGGTCATCCTGGTATTCACCATGTACTGGGACGTTCACTGAAAGATACATTTAATCGCTATAAGACCATGCAGGGATTCCAGGTAAAGCGTAAGGCTGGCTGGGATACTCATGGACTGCCCGTAGAGTTGGGTGTCGAGAAAGAACTCGGTATTACCAAGGCTGATATTGATAATAAGGAGTCTGAGAAGTTTATCTCTACGGAAGATTACAACAAGAAGTGTCGTGAGAACGTGATGAAGTTCACTGCCGAGTGGCGCGAACTTACAGAACGTATGGGCTACTTCGTGGATCTCGATAATCCTTATATCACATACGATAATAAATATATTGAAACACTTTGGTGGTTGCTGAAGCAGTTCTATGAGAAGGGACTGCTGTATAAGGGATATACCATTCAGCCATATTCTCCCGCAGCAGGTACGGGTCTGTCATCACACGAGTTGAATCAGCCTGGTTGCTATCGCGACGTGAAGGATACCACTTGTACGGCTCTCTTCAAAATGAAGAATCCTAAGCCGGAGATGACAGGATGGGGTACACCATACTTCATGGCTTGGACAACAACACCTTGGACACTGGCTGCTAATAGTGCGCTGTGTGTTGGTCCAAAGATTGACTATGTGGCACTTGAGACCTATAACCCTTACACGGCCGAGAAGATTACCATCGTAATGGCTGATGCACGTGTAGCCGCTTATTTCGACACAGCAGCAGAGATTACCGATGGCGGTGAGATGCCAGAGTTTAAGAAGGGAGAGAAGTTCCTGCCTTATCGCGTGGTTGCTCGTTACAAGGGTACTGACTTGGTAGGAATGGAGTATGAGCAGCTATTGCCCATGATTAAGCCTATGGGTGATGCGTTCCGTGTCATTCCTGGTGATTATGTTACAACAGAGGATGGTGCCGGTATCGTTCATATCGCGCCTAACTTTGGTGCTGATGATGCCTTCGTTGCCAAGAAAGCAGGTATTTGTCCTATTGTCTTGATAGACAAGAAGGGAGCTGAGCGTCCTGTTGTAGACCTTCAGGGTAAGTACTTCCTCATTGAGGATCTCGACGCAGACTTCGTCAGCAAGTATGTTGATGTTGAAGCATGGGGCAAGTATGCAGGTCGCTATGTGAAGAATGCTTATGATGAGAATCTCACCGATAAGGATGAGACGCTTGATATCTCCATCTGCATGGACTTGAAGGCTGACGGAAAGGTATTCAAGATAGAGAAACATGTGCACAACTATCCCCACTGCTGGCGTACGGACAAGCCAGTGCTTTATTATCCTTTGGATTCATGGTTCATCAAGAGTACCGATAAAAAGGTGCGCATGAGCGAACTGAACAAGACCATTGGATGGCATCCTGAGTCAACAGGTACTGGTCGTTTCGGCAACTGGCTCGAAAATTTGAATGACTGGAACTTGTCTCGTTCTCGTTTCTGGGGAACTCCATTGCCTATTTGGCGTAGTGAAGACGGTGATGAAAAGTGCATCGGTAGCCTTGAGGAACTTTACAACGAGATAGATAAGGCCGTAGCTGCTGGCGTGATGGCATCGAATCCTCTGAAGGACAAAGGCTTTGTGCCAGGCGATATGTCGAAGGAGAACTACGACAAGATTGACATGCACCGTCCTTATGTGGACTATATAATATTGGTGAACGAAAGTGGAAAGCCCATGAAACGTGAGAGCGATCTTGTTGACGTTTGGTTCGATTCTGGTTCTATGCCTTATGCTCAGGTGCATTATCCTTTCGAGAATCGTGAACTGATCGACAACAACAAGGCTTTCCCTGCAGACTTCATTAATGAGGGTGTTGACCAAACTCGTGGATGGTTCTTTACGCTGCATGCTATTGCAACAATGATTTTCGACTCTGTTGCATTTAAGAATGTCATTTCTACTGGTCTTGTGCTTGATGCTAAGGGTAACAAGATGTCTAAGCATGTGGGGAATGTAATCAACCCATTTGAAATGATTGACAAGTATGGTTCAGATGCTGTTCGTTTCTACATGATGACTAATTCTGAGCCTTGGGACAACCTGAAGTTCGATCCAGAGGGCGTAGCAGAGATAAGTCGCAAGTTCTTTGGTACCTTATATAATACTTATTCACTTTTTGCTATGTATGCCAATGTGGATGAGTTTGATCCTAAGGCGCCTCAGATTCCTGTAAACGAGCGTCCTGAGTTTGACCGTTGGATACTGTCTTGCTTGAATTCTTTGATTAAGGGTGTACAGGAAGAGATGAACGGCTTTGATCCTACACGTGCTGGTCGACTGATTGACAAGTTCGTGGATGAAGACCTTTCAAACTGGTATGTACGTTTGAACAAGAAACGTTTCTGGGGTAAGGAAATGGACAACGACAAATTGGCTGCTTACCAAACTCTTTATGAGTGCTTGATGACGGTATCTAAGTTGTTGGCTCCATTTGCACCTTTCTTTGCCGATCGCATTTATTGCGATCTGGGAGGAGAACTGGACTCTGTTCACCTGGAGAAATTCCCTGTTGCAGATATGGCTTTGGTTGATGCTGACTTGGAGCAGCGCATGGAGATAGCTCAGCGCATTACCACTATTGTACTGGCTCTGCGCCGTAAGGAGAGCATTAAGGTGAAACAGCCTCTACAGACGTTGATGATTCCTCCCGTTGATGATGCACAGCGCTTGGCTATTGAGAGCGTGAAGCAGATCTTCTTGCAGGAAGTGAATGTGAAGGACGTTAAGTTCGTGGAAGGTGCTGGTATTCTCGTGAAGAAGGTTAAGTGTAACTTCCGTACGATGGGTAAGAAGTTTGGTAAGCTGATGAAGGGCGTTGCTGCACAGATGGACGCTCTCTCACAGGAACAGATTGCTCAGTTGGAGAAGGAAGGAACGATTGACATCAACGTTGAAGGCCAGAATCTTACTGTCGAAGTGGCTGACGTAGACATTATCAGCGAGGATATTCCCGGCTGGCTTGTTGGCAATGAAGGCAATTTGACAGTGGCTCTTGATATCACTCTTACCGATGATCTGAAGAATGAGGGTATGGCCCGTGAGTTGGTGAACCGCATTCAGAATATCCGTAAGAAGAGCGGACTTGAAATTACTGACAGAATCCATGTCTGCATTGAGCCCAACGAAGCCGCAACAAAAGCCGTTAATAGTTTTGGAGACTATATTGCCCGTCAGGTTTTGGCCGATGGTATCAAGCTCGAGGCTAATGATGGTCTGGAAGTTGAATTCGATGAATTTAAACTAAATATTAAAATAACTAAATCCTAATGATTTATGGCTGAGAAAACACGTTACACAGACGAGGAACTTGAGGAGTTCCGTGAGATTATCAATGAGAAGTTGGCATTGGCTAAACGTGACTATGATCAGATGATGCGTGTCTTGACTAATCAGGACTCGAATGATGTTGATGATACGTCACCAACGTATAAGGCATTGGAAGAGGGTAGCACAACCCAGTCTAAGGAAGACCTTATTCAGTTTGCCGCCCGTCAGCAGAAGTTTATCCAGGGGCTTAAAGCAGCGCTTGTTAGAATTGAGAATAAGACCTATGGCATTGACCGAATAACAGGAAAACTGATTCCAAAAGAACGTCTTAGAGCAGTTCCTCATGCAACGTTGAGCGTTGAGTCTAAAGAGTTGGAGAAAAAAAGAAAGTGAGAACAAGTAAATATTTGACTAAAGGCAGAATGGCCATAGTGATTATAATGGCCATTCTGATTATTGACCAGGTTATAAAGGTATGTGTAAAGACCAATATGCACTTGCATGACAGCATTCATGTAACGGATTGGTTCTATATCACCTTTATAGAAAACAATGGTATGGCGTATGGAATGCAAATCGGTTCTAAACTGCTTTTGTCCATTTTCCGTATTGTTGCCATTGGGTTCTTGTCCTACTATATATGGCTTCAGAGCAAGAAACAGGTGCGCTGGGGATACTTAGTGTGTCTGTCAATGGTGTTAGCAGGTGCTGCAGGTAATCTGATAGACTGTATGTTCTATGGTCTTTGCTTCGATGCGTCAACACCTTTTGAAGTTAGCCAATATGTGGGTTTCGGTAATGGATATGAGTCTTTCTTGATGGGACGTGTGGTAGATATGTTCTACTTTCCACTCATTGTGACGACCTATCCCGATTGGTTCCCATTTGTAGGCGGACAAGATTTTATCTTCTTTAGTCCCGTATTCAACTTTGCAGATGCTGCGATATCAGTAGGTGTTGTGGCATTGCTCTTGTTCTATCGAAGAGAGATTAGTCAAATATCTTTCAAACGTGAAGCGTAACTGGGCATTAACATTGGTCGCAATGCTCCTTTTGGCTGCTTGTGCGCCAAAGGTTCCAAAGCAATATATCCAGCCGGACGAGTTGGAGGATATTCTTGTGGAGTATCATTTGGCAAAGTCGATGGCTGCTCACGAACATAATGCCCAGGAAAGTTCTGATGTGCTGCAACATCTTTATATAGCAGCTGTCTTGCAGAAGTATGGTTATACGCAGGCTGAATTTGACTCTTCAATGGTATATTACTATACGAATGCAGATCGTTTTGAGGATATATATAAGCGTGTTGCGGATAGATTGGAGACACAGGCATTGGTTCTTGGTGCAACGGAGGGTGAGATTGGAAAATATTCATCCTTGAATCAAGATGGTGATACGGCTAATATATGGACGGAACGTAGTACATTGGCACTGATGCCTGTTGCTCCTTATGATAAGTGGTCATTTGTTATTGATGCAGATACAACTTACAGAAATGGCGATTGCTTCCTGATGCAGTTTATGAGTGACTATATATTCCAAAACGGTTCAAAAAGCACAGTGCTTTATTTGGCAATAACCTATGATAATGATACAACGATCGCTCGCAATATACATTTTTCAAGTTCTGGTCTGACTCAATTACGGGTACCAGAATATGAAGCTGCCAATGTTAAGCAGATTCGTGGCTTTTTCTATTTGAAAGGAGATAATGATCGTTCGACAACTGCGCGACTCTTGTTTATTGACAATATTCAGTTGATTCGTTTCCATAAGCAAAGACTCGAGTTTAATGAAGAGATTAAGAAAGATAGCCTGTCATCAGATAGTCTTGGAAGACGATTCCCGACTTCGCATGTCGGTGGTTGAACTGGAAGACGGAATCGTTACCAGATACTATCCCTTGGATGGAGAACAACCCCAAACAGAGTGGTTAAGTGGTACGATATGTATCCGTCGAGACGCTCAAGGGCAAATAAAGGCTTTCTATGAAGAAAAAGAATTGTAAATAACTAAAACCTTAAAGATTATGAATATGAAAGTACGATTAGCGGTTATGAACTTTCTTGAGTTCGCCGTTTGGGGGGCATACCTTACATGCATGGGAAACTATCTTGGTGCAGCGGGCCTTGGTGAGCAGATTGCATGGTTCTATGCTATTCAGGGTGTAGTTTCCATCTTCATGCCAACTTTGATGGGTATCGTTGCTGATAAATATATTCAACCACAGAGATTACTTGGTCTTTGCCACTTGTTTGCCGGTATTGCTATGATGGGTTGCTGGTGGATGGGACTTGAAGCTGGTTTTGGCCAGGCAATACCTAATAAGACGGCCTTTATAGTCATGTATACGCTAAGTGTTGCTTTCTTCATGCCTACAATTGCATTAACCAATACTTCTGCTTTTACTATTCTAAAGGATAATGGTTTGGATACGGTGAAGGATTTCCCACCTATCAGAGTCTTGGGTACTGTGGGATTTATTGCAACTATGTGGTTTGTCAATTGCGCATATTTCGATGAAACGGGTTTTGGATTTACATTGGCTGAGAATGCTCATAAGTTCCAATATACCTATATGCAGTTTTTTGTTTCTGGAATATTGAGTATTGTACTCTTTGCATATTGTTTTACGTTACCAGAATGTAAGTTGGTAAAGAAAGATGGAAATGTCTCTTTGGTGGAAACCTTAGGATTGAATGCTTTCAAACTTTTCAAGCGTCGCCAAATGGCATTATTCTTTATCTTTTCTGCTTTACTTGGTATGTGCTTGCAAGTAACAAACGGATTTGCCGGACCTTTTCTTACTAGTTTTAAGGGAGTTCCGGAGTTCTCGGAAACTTTCGCAGCTAACAATGCAACACTTTTGACCTCAATATCACAGATAAGCGAAGCACTTTGTATATTGATGATTCCATTCTTCTTGAAGCGCTTTGGTATTAAAATCGTGATGTTAATGTCACTATTTGCATGGGTTTTCCGTTTCGGATTCTTTGGTGTTGGTAATCCTGCAATGCCTGGTGTAATACTCTTTATTTTATCTTGTATTGTATATGGTGTGGCCTTTGACTTTTTCAATGTTTCTGGCGGCATCTTTGTTGACCAAGAATGTGATCCTAAAATCAAAGCTTCAGCTCAAGGCTTATTTATGATGATGACCAATGGACTTGGCGCAACAATAGGAACATTGGCAGCAGGCGAAGTCGTTAACAGTTTCTGTTCATGGCAAGAGTTTATGGTGAATGGTCAGAATCAAAGTTTCTTGGTCGGTGATTGGCAGACCTGTTGGTTTATATTCGCGGCTTTTGCAATGGTTGTAGGAATTACTTTTGCATTAGTCTTTAAGCCTGAAAAGAAATAAAAGAATGAAACGCATTCAATTAAGATATGACAGCATCCAGCAGGTGGTGGGTGGAGAAGGTCTTTCTGTTATCATATTGACAGATATGGAACGGAAAAATGCCTTATCCATTGTATGTGACGAACACATGACTCACCAACTGTTGATGCGTGTCAACAAAGTGAAAGAATGCGATAATATGTTACCAGAAACGCTTGTCAGTTTATTGACGGACAAGTATGAGTTGATGATTTTTGGTTTGTACGACGGACAATACCAAGTTGTCTTGATGGATGAATTTGGTAACTCGAAACGTATCCGTATGAGTGATGCCATTCTTTTGACACTGATTTCGGAGATTCCTCTTTTTATCGAAGGGACTTTAATGGGTAGGCAAAGTGTTTCATTTGATGCAAATGCCAAGGGCATTGCTATTCCAATAAATACAATGGATGTGTCACGCTTAAAGCAGGCATTACAACATGCCGTTGAAGATGAAAATTATGAATTGGCCTCTCAATTACGTGATGAGATAAGTCGTAGGAGTGATAAGGAATGAAAGAAGTTAGATATTTCTATGTACCGCAGGCTTTAACTGCTGGTGAGTTACCTGAAGAGGAAGCTGTTCACGCTTTGCGCGTTCTTCGTTTGAAAGCTGGAGATGAAATGATGTTGATGGATGGAGAAGGATCATTCTATCATGCACAGGTATCAATGGCTTCTTCTAAACGCTGTCTTTACAACATATTGGAAACGTTACCACAGCAACGTTCGTGGAAAGGTCATATACATTTGGCAATTGCTCCAACAAAAATGATGGAGCGATTGGAATGGATGACAGAAAAAGCTACGGAGGTTGGATTCGATGAATTGTCTTTAATTGATTGTAAGTTTTCTGAGCGTAGGGTCGTTAAAACACCTCGCGTAGAGAAAATCGTTATATCAGCAGTCAAACAAAGCCGGAAAGCTTGGACTCCTATAGTTAACGAAATGACATCTTTTGACCAATTTATAAAGAATCATCAATCAGGCAGACGTTACATAGCTCACTGCTACGAAGAAGTTCCTCGTAAGAATCTATTTGACGAACTTCGTAAAGAGACAGCAGATGAAGATGCATTGGTAATGATTGGTCCTGAGGGCGATTTTTCGATTGACGAAGTTCGAAAAGCTGTTGATGAGGGCTTCGTTTCTGTCGATTTAGGAGCAAGTCGCTTAAGAACAGAAACTGCAGGTTTAGCAGCTATCATGATGATTCAGTTATCAAAACAGTAAATTATGAAAAAGATATCGCTTATTTCTTTATTTATTTGTGTCGTTTTAACGATGTCGGGGCAACAACAAAAGATGAGTCATTTCTTCAAGCAAATGCCAGATTCTCTTATGCCGTATTTGACGACAAACAACCGGCTAGACATGATTGATTTTAGAGAAGCAGGAATGAAAGCTGAAGTTTGTAACCTGTTAGATGGTCAAAGCGAAATGACTTATTTGAGTGAAGATTCACTATGTATTAGAATGAGTGACGCTCTGCAGGTTGAGATGAAATTGATGCCTGGTGATAGCCTTGTGATATGTGTCATGAAAACATATATCCATGAAAAAAGCCAGAAAGAGAAAG
>Ga0265298_10001064_pt1 | contig 40455 bp, 23 predicted proteins | sample AusTroGonzalo_MG_3_FD_193486 | JGI IMG/M metagenome (GOLD analysis project Ga0265298, IMG submission 193486) | Bovine rumen microbial communities from tropical cattle in Woodstock, Queensland, Australia - Gonzalo_01 | ecosystem: Host-associated > Mammals > Digestive system > Stomach > Rumen ... | reverse complement strand
CGCGTTACGCACCCTTCCGCCGGTCGCCGGCAGAGTATTGCTACTCCCCGCTGCCCCTCGACTTGCATGTGTTAAGCCTGCCGCTAGCGTTCATCCTGAGCCAGGATCAAACTCTTCTTTGTATATTTTTATACTTTAGCTTGAAACTGACGTTCTCGTTGATTTTGCTTGCTTGTACTTGTCTTTCAATATTGTCAATGAACTAGCCCTCGTTTCAAAGGGGATGCAAAGGTAAACACTTTTTTTTAATCCACAAATTTTTTTGCGGATTTTTCATACCTTTGTGTACTATGGTAAACCGATTCATTTTGAACGAAGTTTCGTACTTCGGTCCGGGGGCCCGCAAAGAGCTGCCCGACGTGCTTTCCCGCATGGGACTTCATAAAGCCCTTGTCTGCTCCGACAAGGGTCTGATTAAGGTAGGAACGACCAAGCTCGTCACGGATGTCCTGGACGACGCGGGCTTCCCCTACGAGATTTACAGCGAAATCAAGCCGAATCCCACCGTCACCAACGTCAAGGAGGGAATCGCTGCCTTCAAGGCCTCCGGCGCCGACTGCCTCATCGCCATCGGCGGCGGCTCGTCGATGGATACGGCGAAGGGCATCGGCATCGTCGCGAACAACCCGGAATTCTCCGATATCGTGAGCCTCGAGGGCTGCGCGCCGACCAAGCACAAATCCGTCCCCATCATCGCGCTGCCCACCACGGCCGGAACGGGTGCCGAAGTCACCATCAACTATGTCATCATCGATGAAAAGCGCCAGGCCAAAATGGTCTGCGTCGACCCCAACGACATTCCCGCGGTCGCCATCGTGGATCCCGAACTGATGTACTCCCTGCCCAAGGGCCTGACCGCCGCGACCGGCATGGATGCGCTGACGCACGCCATCGAGGGCTACATCACCAAGGGCGCCTGGGTCATGTCCGACATGTACGAACTGCAGGCCATCAAGATGATTGCCGAGAATCTTCCTACGGCCGTCGATGAACCCACGAACCCCAAAGGACGCGAAGGCATGGCGCTGGCCCAGTACATTGCGGCACAGGCTTTCTCGAACGTGGGTCTGGGTCTGGTGCACGGCATGGCCCATCCGATGGGAGCCCTGCACGACATCCCCCACGGCGTAGCCAACGCCATCCTACTGCCGACCATCATGGAATTCAACCTGCCCTGCAGGATTGAGAAATTCGGGGTCATCGCCCGCACGATGGGCGTGAATACCGAGGGAATGAACGCCGAACAGGCCGCCCACGCCGCCGTCGAAGCCGTCCGCGCCCTTGCGGTGCGCGTAGGCATCCCGCAGCATCTTTCGGAACTCGGCATCTACGAAAAGGACATCCCCGCCCTTGCGAAGCAGGCCATCGCCGATGTCTGCACGCCCGGCAACCCGCGCGAGGTCACCGAAGCACAGATCGTCGAACTCTACAAGAAGATTCTGTAAAGGGCCCTGCCTTTTGCATTTTCAGTCCATAAAATAAAATGCCAGGGTCCCGGGGGCCCTGGCATTCTTCATTTCAGCCGAAATATTCAACTGAGCGGGACTTTTTACTCACCGTACTCAATCGAAATCTTGACGAGCTTACCGGCATAGTTGGAGGGATCCGTCAACATGAAGAAGGTAAATCCCTTCCCGCTGAAGTCGTACTTGGTACCATTTTCCACGGCCTCACCCGTGATTTCTTCTGCGGGCTTCACGGCCGTTCCGCCGAAGCACTTATAATTCGTGGCATAGAAAGAACCGGCAGCGCCTCCGCCGAGGATGGTCACGCTGATAATCGGCTTCTCAAAAGCCGTATTGTTGGCCACGTAGGAGACCTGCTTCTTCATCTGGATGACACCGGCATTGTAGCAGGCGGTCTGATGGAAGAGGAACTCTACTCCGCCGATGGTAACAGGCACGTCATCGCCGTATGCGGTAGGGAGGGCCGATGACTCGATGTCGATCGTCTCGCTTCCACCCGTCGGCTCAGTCACCGTCACCTTGAAGCTCGCTTCGGCGGCGGTATAGCCCTCGACAGCAGCGACGGAGGCCAGGACGGTGGTCTCGCCCACCTTCAGTCCGTGAATCGTCCCGTCACCATCAACGGCGACAATCCCGTCATTGGCAATGGTATAGGTGATAGCGGCCGGAGAGTTGGAACTTGCACCCGAAGCGACGGTCTTGCCCGCCTCCACGGTGACATCCTTCACCTTGATTACGGAAGCGACCAGGCTGGGGATGAACATATCGTCGGTCCAGAAAGCCAGCTGCTTGGTTCCGTTATTGACGGTCGGGAAGGCAATCAGGTCGCCCTCGGAGCCTGCGGTCAGGAGCTGGGTCTTAAGCTGGGCACGCAGCGCGATGCTGCTGCCATTCTGCTCGATCTTGCCGTCACGGTCGCTACTGCCGTCGATGCCGTCAGTCACCGTCACGCCCTTGAGGATGATGCGGCGGCTGAGGTTGGCAGCGTGTGCATCAAGCAGTTCCTTGACAGTCATCTCCGTAGCAGGAATTTCGCCGCCTTCTCCCTTGGTGTACTCGGTGCCCAGCGCAGTGATTTCCGGAAGCCCGTTGTAGAGGTAACCCGAACCGAAGATGCGTCCGCTGATGGTGTTGCCGGCGACCAGACCGTGGTTGTTCAGGTAGAGCAGGATGGCACCGCTCTTATCCTCGATATAAGCGCTGCCGCCGTTTACATAGGAAACGACCGCGTTCTCGAGGGTAGCCTCATAGGCGCTGGGGGCCTTGCTGTTCTTGGAGACGATCATCGGGACGATGTCCGCGATGCAGGTAGCGGGTTTGAACTGGGTAAGGGTAACGTCGAAGTTGGTGGTCTCGCCGATGATCTTGAGGGTCGCGGTGCGGGTGGCACCCTCATTCGCGTCGAAGGTCAACTCGATGGTCCCGTTACCCTCTCCGGAAGGGGTGAAACTCTTGATCCAGGCGTCGTGGCAACGGACCTTCCAGGTCTTGTTGGCCGTAACGGGAAGGCTCAGGGCAGTAGCGCCCGAGGGAATATAAGTGGCCTCGGGCACCTCAAGCACCTCGTCCGAAGGGGGTGCGGAATCCTTCCACAGGGTAGGAAGAAGATAGCCTTCCTTGATCTCCGGCCAGCCGCCGAAGTCATTGTACTGCTTGGCGTCGTACTGGAGAATCTTGTTGTTGTTGGAAATATTGGTGATGGTGGCAAAGCCATCCTCATTAAAGGCAACGGTCCAGCTGTTCGCCTTGGCCGCCTTGTCCAGCGTCGTGTAGAAGTTGTTGTAAGTTCCGCTCATATAGAGCCAGTTGTTCTTGCTCTGGCGGATCTTGTAACCGTCTTCCACGGCGTCGAAGAAGAAGTTGAGATTACCGTTTTTCATCGTAATCACACCGTCTTCGTCCGCAGCGACAGCGGTCGGGAACATATAAGCGTAAGAACCGTCGTCATTACCGGTGGCGCAGGGCTGGCAGGCCAGCAGGCCATCCTCGGTCTCCGCAATGATCAGGTAGGCAAAGTTCGGGTCGAACTCTTCCGCCTTGGTGATTTTCTTGAAGAACTTGGTCGCATCCAGACCGGCTTCACCGACCTGGGATACCGCCACGTAGGCGATGGCGTCGTCCGCGCCCCAGAAAGCGAGGTTGTCGGCACGGGGAGCCATCAGTTCAGACCAGTTGTCAAGGTTGGGAGCGGCGGTAATGGTCACTTCAGCATTACCATTTCCGTTGGCAGGCTCCACGGTAATCCAGGAAGGATAGTAGGCGTGCCAGTCCCCGTCAGCGGTCACAAGAACCTTGGCAGCGACCGGATTCGCACCGTCAAACTCGGGGAGGGTGGCCTTATCCACTGTAATGGAAGTGGAAAGGACCTCATTCTCCGTCTGGCAGGCTCCGAAAAGCAGGGCCACGCCGGCGAGGGTCAGGAGGGTTTTAAAAATATGTTTCATATCAACTCTAAGATTTCAGATTAGTTGAACAGGTAACGGACACCGAACTGAAGCATCCAGCAACGGCCGAAGTCTTTGCTGCGGGCAAAGGTGTGGTCGGTCTTTCCGGAGAAGGTGTAGACGGGCGCCACGTCCTTGCTGAGCTGGTCGGCATTGGTGCAGTGCAGGATCTGGCCATTGTTGCAATCCAGATAGTAACCGGTTCCCCAGTTGCTGTTCAGCAGGTTCGCCAGGTTGAGCAGGTCGACGCTGAACTGCAGCTTGTGCATCTGCTTGCCCCAGCGGACACCCACATCCTGGGCGACGCGGAGATCGATCTGATGGACCCAGGGCGTATAGGCGCAGTAGGCCTCTGCATACTGACCCTTGTGGGAACGGAGATAGGGATCCTGCTGGACGAAGGCCCAGAACTTGCGCTGGTCGTCCACGGTGGCAAACTGAATCTCATCCGGCGTCCTGGGGATGTAGATCAGGTCGTAGGCAGAGCCGTCACCGTTGATGTCGCTGTCATAGAGGAAGCTGTATCCGTTGGAGGAACGTCCTTCATACATAAGGGAGATGTGGGTGTCGAAGCCTTCGAGACTCCACTTCTGGTTCCAGCTCACGGAAGCGATGATACGGTCGGGAATCACGTAGTTGGAACGCTGGAGCGTTGCGAACTGAGGTCCGTCCACAGTATAGAGAGAAGTGAACGCGGAGGTCGCATCGGAACCGGGCATACCGGTGATTTCCTTGGACTCCGTACGCGTGTAGGAAGCCATGATGCCGAGTGAAGGAATCGGGCGCATATTCATCGAGATGTTCGCCGTATAGCCCCATCCTTCGCGGGTATTCGTCAGCACGAAAGCGTCTTTCTTCTGATACTTGTAATCTGCAGGATAGATGAGACGGTTGTCAGCACCGGGCAGGCGGTCCCAGTCAGCGGGATCCTTGATGTTGTAATTGCTCAGGCGTACACCGTAGATGGTCTTCTGATAGGTTCCCTCGGCAGAGAGCGTGAAGGGGAAGGAAACGGGCAGCTGATAGTCGATACCCAGGGAGGCCTTGGCCACGAGCGGCATGCGGAAATTGGGATCCACACCGTTGATCTTGTCCACGGTACCCTTTTCAGGAGAAATTTCAAGCGGGAACTGGGCAGGGTCGAGGCTGTTCAGTTTGTCGCGAAGGGCGGCCTTGTCGGTAATGAGCGGGCCGGCAAATTCAGCAAGCAGCGGATCGGGCGTACCCTTGTTGCCCTTCCAGGCCGTGGTGATGGCGCCGACTTTCTGAATCATCTGCGCATTGGTAGGCATATTGGTGAAGTACACCAGCGGGAGACGGCCCGTGAAGAGGCCGGCGCCACCGCGCAGCTTCAGACTCTTGTCACCAAATATATCCCAGATAAAACCGACACGGGGAGAGGTGATAAGCTGGGGCTTGGGCCACACGCCGGTGTCGATATGCCTTCCGCCGTAATCCAGGGCGAGAATGGCGTTGTTGGTCATAACGTCCTTGCTATCGAAGGCCAGGAGGTCGAGACGCACACCGTAGTTGAGTTTGAAACGGTCGGTCGCATTCCACTCGTCCTGCAGGTAGAGGCCGAACTGGTTGAAGGTCACCTGGGCCGTAGGATTGGCAGGATCGGCGTTATTGAGGTAGCCGTAGGTAAGGGCGACGGTCTCGGGAGCCGCCTGCTCAAGGAAGTCCTGGAGGCTCTTGTAACGGTAATAACCCGTACCGTTGCGCATATAGGAGTTGTTGGCGAACTGGTTCTCGTAGCTCAGACCGGCCAGCAGGTGATGGTTGCCCAGATCATAGGTGAATTCATCCTTGACGATGATGGTCTGGTTCTTCACACCGTTGTTCCAGGTAAAGAGCTCATAACCTACGGCCATATAAGGGATAATCGTTCCGGCAGCATCCGCCGTTCCGTCGAGGATATCGATGAAAGGGAATTCGGCGGAATCGGAACCGCGCCCGTCAAAGCTGTACGTATAGGTGGCCAGGAGTTTGTTGTGTCCCTTGTCCCCGATGCGGCTGTTGAAGTCCAGGGAAGCGGAATGCACCGTGTTCGTGGTGTTGTAGCAGGCGTTGCTAAAGGCGATGGAATACTCGGAAAGACGGTCCTGGGAAGCACGGGTTCCGGCATTCGAGGAGCTCTTGTTGGTCGCCGTATAGTACTTGTTCTGCGTGAAGTTGTAACGCAGGGCCAGACGGTGGTTACGGTTGATGTTCCAGTCGATACGCGCCAGGGCCTTGTAGTTGGTGGAAGTGGCGGGATAGTTGGTATAGGAACCGGCATCGTATCCGTAATTATCCAACAGGTGCTGCTTGACCAGTTCCAAATCGGAAATCTTCGTACGGGAGATGTAGTTCTGCGCGTCGGCAACACCGTCCTCGGAAGGACGCCAGGAGTTCATCGAAGAGGGGGAGGTCGTGTACTCACCGCTCACGAAGAAGAAGAGTTTGTCCTTGATGATCGGACCGCCGACGGTGACACCGTACTGCTGGCGGCCGTATTCGGCAGGAATACCGGAAGCCTGCTCGCCGAGAGCCTTCTTGCCGTGCATGTTCTGGTCATAGTAGTACATATAGGCGGTGGCCTTGAACTTGTTGGTACCGGACTTGGTGATGGCGTTCACACCGCCGCCGATGAAGTTCGTCTGCCGCACGTCGAAGGGGGCGATGACCACCTGGACTTCCTCGATGGCATCCATCGATACGGGGTTGCCGCCGCCGGGGAGGTTGTCGCTCAGACCGAAGTTGTTGTTGAAGTTTGCACCGTCGATGGTGAAGTTGGCCATACGGCCGTCACCACCCGCGAGCCCCATGCCGCCCGAAGAATAGGGGGAGAGCTTGGCGATGTCGGTGATGCTGCGGCTGACCGTCGGCAGGTCCTGCATCATCTGCTGAGAGATGTTGGTGGCCGCGCCGGTCTTCTCCGTGGAGAACTTGGTGGTGGAAGCCACGACGATGACCTCATCCAGTTTCTCGGTAGCGGTTGCCAGGACGGCATCCTGCTGGGTCGTCTCACCCAGAGGCAGAACCACGTCCTTCACCAGCATGGTCTGGTTGCCGATCAGGGAGAAGCTGACTTCATACGGGCCGCCGGGACGCATACCCTGGATGTTGTAACGGCCTTCCTCGTTGGCTACCCCGTAATACTGGGAACCGGAAGGGGTGTGAACAGCGATGACGGTCGCTCCCACAAGGGGTTCGCCCTTCTCGTCCGCCACCTTACCGGCAAGCGCGGATGTCGTGACCTGCGCATAGGCGGACACGGCAAAGACTGCTGCCGTTACGCACGACAACAGGAACTTGAAGAATTTTTTCATAAAACGTTTATAGGGTTGAACAGTTTTTTCACTCGTTTTACGGTACAAATGTAGTGCTAAAATCAGAGATTTTCAAGCGCCTTAGAAATATTTGTTCTCCTGTCGGTGAAGGGCGATGAAAATAAAGATCAGCAGCGTGAAAGCCAGCAGCGAAGAGCCTCCGTAACTCATTAACGGAAGGGTAATTCCGATTACGGGGACAAGGCCGATGGTCATCCCCACGTTAATGAGCAGGTGCATCGACAGCAGGCCCGCCACACAATAGCCGTAAATACGCGTAAAAGCCTCGCGGCTCGCATCCGCATCCACGATGATGCGGCCGATGAGGTAAGCATAGAGCAAGAGCACCACCAGACAGCCGAAGAAGCCCCATTCCTCCCCCACCGTGCAGAAGATAAAATCCGTCGTCTGCTCCGGCACAAAGCCGTAAGCGGTCTGCGTCCCGTGCAGAAATCCCTTGCCGAAGAGCCCGCCGGAACCGATGGCGATCATCGACTGGCGCACATTGTAGCCCGCACCGGCAGGATCGTCCTTGAGTCCGAGCACCACTTCGATGCGGTTGCGCTGATAATCGCGGAGCAGGTACCGGAACACGAAATTCGTCGAAAAGACCAGCAGCACGCCGGCGACGGCGGAAAGCAGCGCGCGCGTCAGGTAGCGGCGGCGCAGCCGCATATGGCGAATGGGACGGACGTGGAAAAGCAGGAAGAGCGCCAGGACCAGGCCGATGAACGCAAAGGGCACCCAGGCGGGGGTGGCGAGCGTCAGCACGAAGAGCACGATGGCCATCCCTATAAAAAATAGGTACCAGCCGGACATTCCCTCACGATACAAAGCGAGGAGGAAGCCGGCATAGACAAGGGCACTGCCGGTCTCCCTTTCCAATACGATAATCAGCGCAGGAAGGCCGATGAGCAGGAAGGCGCGCAGCAGGTTTCCGCGTGCGGAAAGCCGGAACCCGGCCTGGCTCATCATCATCGCCAGAAAGAGCGAAGTGGTGATCTTCGAGATTTCTGCCGGCTGGAAACTCACCGAGCCGACGGTAAACCAGGAATGGGAGCCCTTATGCTCGGTCCCCAGGAAAATTACCGCCACCAGCAGCACCAGCACCACCAGATAAGCGGGCGACGAAATCACTTCCCAGAGCCGCGGGTTCACGGCAAAGAGCACGACCATGCCCATCGCCAGGGCGACGAGGAACCACAAAAACTGCATTCCGCAACGGTAATGCAGGTCGAACATGGAAGAAGGCTCCGACGACTGGATGGAAGCATAAATGTTCACCCAGCCGATGAGCACGAGCAGCAGCCAGCTCACCACCAGTGACCAGTCCACGGTCTTTCTCAGTCCTCTGTCCAGGGTCGTCGTCATCGCTTATCGGTAAAATTTGGTCTTCAGGATCCGCTGCTCGCGGTCCCGGTGTTCATGCCGGATGGTCCCGGTCAGGTATTTCTCCACCATCAGCGTCGCAATCGGGCAGGCCCAGGACGCCCCCGAGCCGGCATTTTCCACATAGGCGGCGATGGCAATCTTCGGATGGTCACGGGGCGCAAAGCAGATGAAGACGGAATGGTCTTCTCCGTGGGGATTCTGCGCGGTCCCCGTCTTGCCGCAGATGTCCAGGCCCGGAACGGCGCCGGAGACGGCGGTCGCCCCCGTCCCGTAACCGGCATTGACCGCCCGCCACATCCCCGGAATCACTTTCGCGAACTGCAGGGTATCCACGAGCGTATAGTGCTTTTCGTGATACTTCGGATCGATGGAAATGCTTTCGGAATCCTTGACGATATGCGGGATGCGATACCAGCCGCGGTTGGCGAGAATCGCTGCAAGATTGGCGATCTGCAAGGGCGTAGCTCCGATTTCTCCCTGCCCGATGGACAGCGAGACGATGGTCGGGAAACGCCAGTGGTTCCGGCCGTAACGGCGGTTGTAGAAGTTTGCCGAAGGGATGTTGCCCCCGAGTTCGGCAGGAAAATCGCTGCCCAGTTTCTGACCGAAGCCGAAACTCATCACATACTGCCGCCAGGCGCTGAAGGCCGTGGATATCGAGTCGTAGCGCGGATTCTCCAGCACATTCTTCAGGACGTGGCAGAAATAGGCGTTGCAGGACATCATGATGGCCTCGTTCAGGTCGATGGGAGAGGGATGGTTGTGGCAGCCCAGGGTATGGCCGGAGGAGTATTGATAGCCTTTGTAGCAGGCATAGTGATAGTTGGGGCGGAGCACCCCTTCCTGCAATCCGATCAGCCCGTTGACGATCTTGAAGACCGAGCCGGGCGGATAGGAGGCCATCACCGTACGGTTGAACATCGGTTTGCCGGGATTGCGGGCGATTTCCGGATAGTGCTTCCCCACGTCGGAAAGCACGCTCACATCGATACAGGGACTGGAAACCATCGCCAGGATTTCACCGGTTTCAGGCTCTATGGCCACGACGCTGCCCTTCTTCCCCTGCATCAGTTGCTGTCCGTACTGCTGGAGATGCGCATCGATGGTGGTGATGACATCCTTGCCGGGCACCGCCAGTTTATCGTCCTTCCCGTCATTGTAGGCGGTCTGGACGCGGTTGCGCGCATCCCGCAGGTAGATATGGTAGCCCTTCTCCCCGCGCAGGTCCTTTTCCCGCGCAGCCTCGAGGCCGGTTTTCCCGTAATAATCGCCCGGACGGTATTCTCCAGGGTGCCTTTCCATATATTCCGGACTGACCTCGGAGATATAGCCCAGCAGGTTTCCGCCGGCATTGAAGGGATAGTCCCGGATGGTGCGCGTCTCGATTTTGAAGCCCGGGAAGCGGTATTGTTCCTCCACGAAGCGCTGACAGGAGATTTCGTCCAGCTGCTTGATGAACGGCAGGGTCTGCCAGCCGATGCGGCGCGCGTTGGCGGCGTAGTATTGCATCCGCTCCTTGATGAAGGCGACGGAAGTGTCCACCACCTCCGCCAGGGCGACCGTATCGAAGCGGGACACTTCCCGGGGGGTGACCAGAAGGTCGTAACTCATCCTGTTGCCGACGAGGATGGCCCCGTTCCGGTCATAGATGATGCCCCGGGGCGGCGCGACATACTGGCGTACCATCGCATTGCGCACGGAATCGCTCTTATAGCGCCCGTCCATGACCTGGATATGGAAGATGCGTCCCAGCATCACGGCGACGAGCAGCGCCAGGGCGATGAGCAGTTTGTTTTTACGGTCCAGGATCATGGTCTACTGCCTTTCAGGGGTAAACAGGGAGACCGTAAAGAGGGAAAGGGCGGTACTGACCAGGGTCGAGAGCAGCACGCGCACCAGATTGAACCAGAAAGGCCGGGTCCCCGCTCCGTCCGCCCAGACATAGATGAGCATAAAGAGCAGGGTCGCAAGGACAAGGGCCAGCAGCACGGGCCAGAATCCCAGGCGCCGATAGGAAAGCTCCTCGCCGCGCTCGAAGAAATCAGGGCCGAAAATCCAGCGCAGGATCCAGGTACGGGCATAACCCACGGGCAGGAGCGCACAAGTCACCAGTCCCAGCATCCCGTCGGCGAAGAAATCGGTCAGGAATCCGGCGATGAAGGCCACAGCCAGCGCATAGATGCCGCCTCGGCGCACCGGAACGCAAAGGATGGCTGCGGGCAGAAAAAAAATCGTCAGGTACTGCGAAAAATTGAACAGGTTCAGCAGCAGGATCTGAAGCACCAGCAGCAGTGCCAGGCGCAGGAAGTAAGCGGTATCACTCATGACTCTTCCTCCTTTTCCTGCCGCTGCTCCAGTTCGGCGATCTGGGCCCGGGAAGGATTCTGGGCGATGGTTACATAGCGCAGGGAGGAGAAATCCTGCAGCAGCCTCACCGCAATGCTGTTGGTGGCGCCGTCCTCGCGGGACACGCCCTGCGTGACGGCGATGGGGATGTCCGGCGGGAACACGAAGGAAAAGCCGCTGGTATAGACCGTCTCCCCTTCAGGGATCTCCACGTGCGGAGGAATGCCTTTGAGATAAGCCCGATGCGTGCTTACGCCATCCCAGACCAGGGGGGCCACCAGGCCGTTCCTGCCGATACGGGCGCTCACGCTCAGGAAACTGTTCATCAGGGTAAGGCCGTAAGAATAGCGTTTCCCGACCGCCTGTACGACACCCACCACCCCCTGCTCGGAAATGATGCCGGAATAAGGACGTACCCCGTCCTCCGAACCCTTGTTCAGGATGATGTAGTTATGCAGATTGTTCCGGCTCATCTTCACGACGGTCGCCGGAATGTAGGTGAAACGCCCCTTCGTTGCCGCCAGGTGCTCCTGTTCTTCTTCCAGCCGGTCCATCGCCTGATAGCGGCGCAGTTCTTCGCGGAGCGCAAAATTCTCGGCGGCCAGCTGTTCGTTCTGTTCCCGGAGCCGGAAATGGCCGCGGATATTCTCTTCCGCCCGCCAGTTCATGGCCATCACCCGGTGCGAAAAGCGGTTGATCCAGATATTTTGTAGCGTAGCACTGCGGGAAAGGAGCACCAAAGCGGCAACCTCCATTAAAATGAAGACTGCCGCCGTCAGGATCAGGTTTCCTGTCTCCTTTCCCCGGGTCATCCTATCTGATCAGGAAAGAGAAACGGTCTGTATTCTTGAGTGCCTCGCACGTTCCCCGGCCCACGGCGTGCAGCGGATCGTTCGCTACGTGGAAGGGGATGTTGATCTTGTCCGTCAGACGTTTGGCGAGCCCGCGCAGCAACGCGCCGCCTCCCGAAAGGTAAATACCCTCGCTGACGATATCGGTATAGAGTTCGGGCGGCGTATTTTCCAGCACGTGCATGATGGAGGTCTCGATCTTGGCGATCGAACGGTCCAGGCAGTGCGCAATTTCCTGGTGCGTGATGGTCGCTTCGACCGGATGCGCCGTCATCAGGTTGGGACCGTTGATGGTATAGGGCTCCGGTTCCTCGTCGAGGTCCGGCAGCACGGCACCCACCGCAATCTTGATCTTCTCCGCGGTGATTTCACCGATGCGAATATTATGCTGCTGGCGCATGTACTGCTGGATGTCGGCGGTAAATTCATCCCCTGCGGTCTTGATGCTTTCCTGCACCACGATGCCGCCCAGGGAAATGACGGCGATCTCCGCCGTACCGCCGCCGATATCGACGACCATGTTGCCCTGCGGGGCTTCGACATTCAATCCGATACCCAGGGCCGAAGCCATCGGTTCGTAGATCATATACACATCCCGGCCGCCCGCGTGCTCGGTAGAGTCACGCACGGCTCGGATTTCCACTTCCGTACTGCCGGAGGGGATGCCCACCACGATCTTGAGGTTGGGCGTAAAGAGGCTGCGGTGCTTGCTGTTGACCTGACGGATAAAGCCACGGATCATCATTTCCGCCGCATTGAAGTCCGCAATCACGCCGTCCCGCAGGGGGCGGATGGTGCGGATGCCGGGATATACCTTCTCATGCATCAATTTCGCCCGCTGGCCGATGGCGATGCATTTGCCGGACGAGTTATCGACGGCCACGATGCTCGGTTCATCCAGCACAATCTGCCCGTTATGGTAGATTACGGTGTTGGCGGTACCCAGGTCGATAGCCAGTTCTTGATGCCAAAATGAAAAAAGAGACATAGTTTCGTATCAAATGGATTTCTCGCAAAAATAATGATTAATTTTGCGAAATGGAAAGAAAAGTTTACGGAATTTTCACCGCAGGCGGCAGCGGTACCCGGATGGGGGCCTCCCTGCCCAAACAATTCCTTAAAATCGGCGGAAAACCCATTCTGCGACTGACGATTGAGCGCTATCTCGAAGCACTTCCCGGCCTGCAGGTAGTGACCGTACTCCCGCCCGACCGCTTCGAATCCTGGAAGGAAATGTGCCGCCGCGGCGCCTTCGATGTGCCGCAACGGCTCGTCGCCGGCGGGCTGACGCGCTTCCATTCCGTCAAAAACGCGCTTTCCGTCATCCCGGACGGCGCTTTTGTCCTGGTACAGGACGGTGTGCGTCCCTTCCTTTCCGTGGGAAAGATCCGGGAAATGATGGCGGCGATGAAGGGCGGCGCCCGGGCGGTAATCCCCGTCTGCCCCGTCACCGACACCCTCCACCGCCTGCACCGCCGCGAAGACGGAACGCTCGAAGTCCTTGCGGGGGACGCTCCGGACAGGAGCGAACTTTTCGGCGCACAGACCCCGCAGATTTTCCGTTCCGAGGAATTGCGCAATGCCTATCAGGCCGCCTTCAGCCCGGCATTTACCGACGATGCCGCCGTCGCCCTCGCCGCCGGCATTCCCCTGACCTATGTCGAAGGCGAGCGTTACAACATCAAAATCACCACGCCCGAAGACCTTGCCATTGCCCGGGCCCTGTTCAATTCCCCGAAGATTTGACTATATTTGCAGAGATTACTTAGTAAAACCTTATTAGCTATGAGAAAAGTATTCTTCTTTTTCGCCGCAGCGGCCCTGACGCTGGCCTCCTGCAACAAATCTTATGAAATCAGCGTAGAACCCACCCTCATCAATGCTCCGCAGGCGGGTGGCGTATACGAAATCAGCTTGAACTGCAACGCCGCCTGGACCTCCAAGATTGACGGCAATGTCAATGTCATCGTAGATCCTGACTTCGGCGCCGGCTCCGCAGTGGTCACCCTCACGATCCCCGAGAACCTCCTGGAAGAGCCGCTTGACGGCATCATCAGCTTCACCTGCGGGCCTGACCCGAGCAAAATGGCCACGGTCGTCGTTACCCAGCACAGCCTGACCAGCGTCTCCTGGGGCGGCGTGGACTACCCCGTCAAGAAGATGAAGGACGGCAACTTCTGGTTCACGCAGAACCTGCGCTATGTTCCGGAGGGGAAGGAAGTTTCCAACGACCTTACCAAACTGGACAACGGTGTATGGTTCCCGATTGACGCCGTAACCAAGCAGCTGACCGACAATGCGGATACCGTAGCCAAGAAGGGCTATCTGTACAGCGCCGAAGCCGCGCTCGGACTCGCCCCCGGTACGGTCAACAACGACAATTTCACCAACTTCTCGGGAACGCGTGGCATCTGCCCTGAAGGCTGGCACATCCCTTCGCTGGACGAAATCGCCTACCTCGTAGGAAGGGTCTCCATTTCACCTTATGACCTCAAGGGCAATCCCGGCCCCGTCACGACTGCACCGTACTGGAACGCAGATGCAGGCACGGCACAGACCGCCCTTGCCAACGCCGACGGCTTTAATATTCACAACACGGTCGGATATATCAACGCCGCTGCCACTGCGACCAAGGGTACGGTGCTGAATGTCATGGCTTATATTCTTTCCTCCACCGGCGTCGCCAGCACCAAAGCGGGCCAGGAGGGACAATTCAACAACCAGTTCTACGGAATCATGGTCGCCGCGACCAAGGGCGGATCCTGCGAAGGAGCCTGCTTCAACTATCGTGGCGGCGCTTCCGTCCGCTGCGTCAAGGACCACCTTCTGGATAAATAATTGAAACGTCTGGATAAGCAGCCGCTTCTGGCACATTTACCCGGATAGGGTTGCAAAGCAACAAGGGCCAGAAGCGGCTGTTTATTCATAAAATAGGCTGCTTCGGTTTGAAGACCGTCGGCACCCACGCGACGTAAGTGGGAGGGGCCCGTCGCTTGCGATGGGAGGGATAGCCCCGGAGGGGCGTAGTCTGAAAACCGAAGCAGCCTGTTTTATATAGCGAGGATGAGGGTTCTGAAAGGGATCATACTGAGTATATTGCTTGCGGCAGGCGTCATCGCCTTCGCCGCCCCGCCGGCGGGCCTCACCCTCCAGGGCCGCATCGTAGAGAAAAACGGCGGAGCACCGGTGCAGATGGCCTACGTACACCTGCTGGAGCGCAGCCTGTGGAGTTCCACGGACAAGGACGGCAACTTCCTGATCAAGGACATTCCCGCCGGGGACTACACCCTGGAAGTCTCCATCCTGGGCTACGAGACTTTCCGGCAGACACTTCACCTCACCCGGGACCTGTCCGGCCTGGAAATCCGGCTCTCCGAATCCAGCCTCACCCTTGATGAAGTCGTCGTGACGGCCCGAGAGGGCGGGGAACTCAGTTCCGCCTCCAAGATTTCTTCCCAGGCCATCGAGCACGTACAGCCATCCAGCCTGAAAGACGTGATGCAACTGCTGCCCGGCGGCATGAGCGCCAACCCCTCGCTGACGGGCGTCAATACCCTTTCCATCCGCGACGTGGGCAACACGGCGGCCAATGTCGCCGGAACGGCGCTCATCCTGGACGGCGCGTCCCTCTCGAATGATGCCAACCTGCAGATGCTTTCGTCCGGAACGGTGATGAACGAGGGGGAAAGCAATGTCGCCGCCACCGCCGGTCTCGGCGTGGACGTGCGCCAGGTCTCCACGGACAACATCGAATCCGTCGAGGTCATCCGCGGCATCCCCTCGGCGGCTTACGGAGACCTGACCTCCGGCGCAGTGGTCGTCAAGACCCGCGCTGGAGCATCGCCGCTGACCATCCGCCTCAAAACCGACCCGCAACTCAAGCAGGTTGCGGCAGGTAAGGGCTTTGCCCTCCCCGGCAAGGCCGGCGCCCTGAACCTCGACCTCGATTACGCCAACGCCGCCAGCGACGTGCGGACACCCTCTTCCGCCTACCAGCGCCTGAACTTCCAGGCGGGCTGGTCCGGGAAATTCGCCGGGAAAGTCAGCCTCAACGCCCGTCTGCGCGTAGGCTTCTCCGATGCACAGGACCGCTCCGACCCCGACCTGCTCCTGGACGAACTCAACGCCTCCCGGGAAACCGGGGTCCGGCTGAACATCAACGGCAAATGGACCCTGGCCAAGCCCTGGATCACCGATATCGAATACCTGCTGGCCGGCGGCATCTCGGCGCAACAGTCCCGGCAGCGCAAATACCAGGGCTCCGCGGGCTACACGCCGGTTACCACCGCCATGGAGAGCGGAGAAGCCGTCGGAGACTTTACGAAGCCCCAGTATTACTCGGACGTCACGGTCAAGGGCCTTCCCGTGGAATCCCAGGCCAAACTGACGGCCCGGCAGATCGGGCATTACGGCGCCTTCACCAACAAAGTGCTCGCCGGCGTGGAATGGATGATGCTGGGCAATCGCGGCAAGGGGAAAATTTTCGACCCCAAGTGCCCGCCCTCGCCCGGCTCGGCCGCCGCTTATCGCGAACGCAGTTATGCCGATATCCCCCTGCTCCACCGCGGAACGCTTTTCCTCGAAGACAATCTCCGTTTCAAATTCGGGCATTCGAGCATCGAACTGCAGGCCGGAGCGCGCGTAAGCGGCATCGCGGCAGCGGGCATCGACACCCGCAATTTCCTGGCGGTAGAGCCCCGCACCAACCTCCGGTACAACATCATCGAGAAGAATACCGGCTGGCGTTCCCTGAGCGTGCGCGGCGGCTGGGGCATCTCCTGCAAGATGCCGTCGATGATCTACCTCTACCCCGAACCCGCCTGGAAGGATATGGTCTCCTTCTCCTACAACGATTTCGACGCATCGAACTACGGCCTTTGCGTCCTGACTACCCGGAAGGAGGAAACCGCCAATCCCGCCCTGCAATTGCAGAAGAGCACGAACTGGGAGGCCGGAATCGAATTCGACCAGGGCAGCCTCAGCGGCTCCATCGTCTACTATGACGAAAATATGACGGGCGGTTACGGTTTCTGCACCCAATATGCGCCGATGGTCTATCGCCGCTACGGCTATACCTGGGAGAACGGCGCACCGTCGCAGCAGACCCTGCCTTCCGGCATTCAACCGGACTACAAGGAACTGCCCTACATCAGCGACACCACCTTCATCGCCTACAGCGTTCCCTCCAACAGCGTAGCCATTCACAAGCGGGGCGTGGAACTGACGCTGGAATTCCCCACCATCAAAGCCATCAACACGAGCATCAGCCTCAGCGGGGCCTGGCAATGGATGGATATCCGCAATACGGGGCTGACGGCCCGGCTCTACGGGGGCAGCCAGAACGGACGCAGTTTCCCTTATGTCGGCATCTATGCCGGCAGCAGCACGACTTCCAACGCCAGCATCAAGGAGCGCATCAACGCCAACCTCCGCTTCGTCACGCATATTCCGTCTATCGCGATGGTGGTGACCCTAACCGCCCAGGTGGTCTTTCTGGAAAGGACCACCGCCCGGTCGCTCAACGACGGCTTCTCTCAGGCCTATTACTATAACGAACACGGCAACCGCGTCAGCGGGCCCTCCGCCCTGGAGGATGTCAGCCATACCAAATACGTCAATCCGGTGTACATCATGGACAGAACGGGCAAGACCATCCCCTTCACCCAGAAGATGGAGCGAGACCCGGCTTACCGCAACCTGATCCTGAGCACGAATACGGCGGGCTATTACCTGACGCAGGGCTACCCGCCCTACGGTATGCTCAACCTGCGGCTGACCAAGGAGATGAAATGGGCCACCGTATCGTTCTACGCCAACAACTTCCTGAACCTGAAGGGGCGGGTGAAGAATTCCGTCACGGGTTATCCCGCAGACAAGAACACGCCCATCTACTTCGGTGCGGAAATTAAATTCACGCTGCGATGAAAAGGCTCCTTTCCGCTATCATTGCCTGTATGGCCACCCTGGGAGCCGTATCCTGCCTGCACGATACCCTCTCCGACCCGGCGACGCGCCAGGAAGGGACCGCGCGGCTGGTCGTGGAAGTCAGCGCAAAGGAGGCGTTGGACCTGTCGAAGGTGGATATCAAGGTCAAGAACAAGGAGATGCCCTTCTCCTTCACCGTCCGGCCGGACGCCTCGGGCAGGGCGGAGCTCCAGCTCCAACCCGGAAAATACGACATCAGCGCCAGCGCCTATCTGCGCGAAACCCGCTCTTCCGCCGCCGGCGGTGCGGATGAGTTCCTGCTGACGCGGGACGGCATCATCACTCCGGACGGCACTGTCCGGGAAGCCAGAATCTCCATTCCGCTGACCGTTTCCGTCCCCGGAGAACTGGTTTTCCGGGAGATTTACTACCACGGCTGTTCCACCCTGGACGGCGCGGCCTACACCAAAGACCGCTACCTGGAGATTTACAACAATACCGGTGCGGACGGGAAGACGCTCTATCTGGATTCGCTCTGCATCGCCGCCCTCTATCCGGCCAATTCCACGACGGGCAGCAACGCCTGGGCGGGCCGGGACACCATTCCCGTCTTCCAGATGTTCTGGATGTTCCCGGGCGACGGACACAGCTATCCGCTCGCTCCGGGCGAAAGCGCGGTCGTCGCGGCGATGGCGGCGGTCGACCATCGCGGGCGCTGCACCTCCGGCCTGCAGCTCGGAAAAGCACATTTCGGCTGCTACGACGCGCAACTGCCCATGCACGAAATCGCCGCAGGGGTTACGCCGATGGTGATGTATATGACCGGACAGGGCACCGCCTGGGCCCTTTCCATCCATTCCCCCGCCGTCGTGCTCTTCAAGCCGGCGATGGGCGTCCGGAAGTATATGGACGACGCCCTGACCTGGGAGCGCTATGCCCCCGGCGAGAGTTCCGGCACGCGCTACCGCCACATCGCCAAAACCTGGATCCTGGACGGCGTGGACTGCGCCGACACCCCCTCGCAGTCCATCAAGCGGCTGCCGGTGAGCATCGACGCCTCCTACGTCTATATGCGCTCGGCGCACTATTCCGGAAAATGCATCCGGCGCAAGCTCGAGAGCGAAGAAGGCGGCATCGCCTTCTACCGCGATACCAACCATTCCGCGGAAGATTTCCTTACTGACTGTACCCCTTCACCCCGGCTCAAAGATGATTAATTCCCTTTTGACTGCATTGCTGGTGCTGACCAGCCTGTTCCCGCTCTATCGAGGACGGGAATATGCCACCGTGCGGGCGGAAGGCCGCGTGGAGGGTGGTGCTTTCCGGAACATCTACGACCCGGAACTGGGCGTAAGGGGCCTTGTGGGCGCAGAAGGCGTGATGCTCAGGAAAGGCCTGATGCTGCAGGGACGCTTCGATTACAGTTACGACTACGGCACGCGCTCGCGCTGGCGGGGCTGGATCGATCCCTACGAAAGCCCGTTCATGCTCTGCGACTCCATCCCGGGCAACATCTCCCAGGAAACCTATGATATGGAGGCGTCCCTGGCGATTCCCGCGGGAAAGTGGCGCTTCGGCATCAACGCGGGCTACCGCGCGACGATTTTCGCCAAACACAAGGACCTGCGCAACAAGAATACCCGGATGGATCTGACCGTAGCCCCTTCCGTCGCCTGGTGCGGGGACAAGTTCCGCGCCGGCCTGGCGCTGGGCTACCTGCGCAACACCGAGCAGGTGGAGTATATGCAGGTGGACGGCAGCAGCGAAAAATACCTCTTCCGCCTCTACGGCCTGTGGCTGTATTCCTCTTCGGGCTTTTCCAGCGCGGAGAACCGCCGGTATAAGGAGAACAGCGGGGTCTTCTCCGACCTGCGCCTCGAATACGAGAACGGGGCGCTGCGCATCGGCAACGATTTCCACGTCCGCTACAGTTATGGCTCCCAGACCGAGACGGGCTACAACAACCTCCACTACGGCGATACGCAGTGCCTGGATTACCGCGACGACTTCAGCCTGCAGGCCGGGGCACACCGGGTCTCCGCCTTCTGGGAAATGGGGCAGACCCTGGGTCTGCGCAGCCTGCAACGGCAGGAACTGGACCCCGATTCCAACATCCGGCGATGGTACAGTTACGGCGGATTGACGGAATGCTATTCCCGCTCGCGGATGCGGGCCGGAGGGCTGTATCGCTTCGGCAAAGAACGCTGGAGCGTATCAGCCGGGCTCAACTGGATGAGCGAAACCCAATATTACCGCGAATACCCCATCCTCTTCACCCAACGCTTGAGCCTGCTGGAACCGCATCTGGCCGGTTTCGCCCGCTTTGGACTGGGGGAAAAGGCGGGATGGCTGGAACTGGAGGCATCGGCACGCTACAGCCTGCCCCTGACCGCCGTGCCCGACGACATTACTGTCCTTGGCGGGATGGAGACCGAAGAATCGGAGACCCAGTTGCTGGCTCCACTGTTCGAGGAATTCCATTATCGCAGCGCTTCCCGTATCGGCGCAGGGCTGAATGTCCGCTGGACTCTGCCCCTTCCCCGCCGCGGCCGCAGCCTGGACTTCGGCATCGGCGTACAGCATACTTCCGCCCTCGGCGGCCCGATGAACGGCTTGTCGCGCAGTGCCGGCTCCCTCGCGGTCCATTATCATTTTTAAATCGCCCCCGTTATGCGAAACCGTATTTTTGAAATCATCGAAAAGAGACAGAGGCCCAATGCCGCCAGCACCTCCTACGATATCCTGATGCTGATTGCGATCAACCTCAGCATCGTGCCGCTGATGTTTACGCAGAATTACCCGGCCTTTGTCTGGTTTGAGAAAATCACCGTTTCGATCTTTATCCTCGATTATTTCCTGCGCTGGATTACCGCCGACATCAGACTCAAGAAAGGTCTCTGGTCCTTTGTGCTCTACCCCTTCACGCCGATGGCCATCATCGACCTGTTGTCCATCCTGCCGGGGCTGAGCGTCCTTTCCGAAGGGTTCAAGGTCCTCCGCTTCACCCGGCTCACCAAAATCGTGCGGCTGCTCAAACTCCTGCGCTATTCCAGCAGGCTGGACGTGCTGATCAGCGTGGTGAAGAAGGAAAAGGGCGTTCTGCTGATGGTGCTCGGGATGGCCATCTTCTACGTGTTCCTCACGGCCCTCATCATGTTCAACGTGGAGCCGCAGGTCAACCCCGAGACCGGGGCCGTCACTTTCAGGAATTTCTTCGACGCCCTGTATTGGGCTACCGTCACCCTGACTACCGTAGGATACGGCGACCTCTGCCCGGTAACGGACATCGGTCGCCTGGTCAGTATGGTTTCTTCGTTGTTCGGAATTGCGATTATCGCCCTGCCTTCCGGAGTCATCACCGCCAGTTACCTGGAGGAACTGCGCTCCCGCAAAAACTAAGGGCTTAGTTCGCGGAGCCGCCGAGGGCGACGTAGAGGGCGATGACCGCCTGTGAACCCTTGTACATATTCATCGCCTCATTGAGCTGGGCATTGAGCAGGGTCTCCTGCGCGGTGAGCACCTCGAGGTAACTCGCCTTACCGCTGTCCATCAACTCGTGCGTGCCGGTATAGGCATCGTGCAGCACCTCCACCTGACGGTGATAGTAATTGTGCTTCTCGCGGGCCACCTGGCAGTCGGCCAGGGCCTCGTTCACCTGGTTGCCGGCATTGATGACCGTCTGCACATACTTCTGCTGCATATCTTTCTCGCTGAGCTGGGCCACTTTCTTGTTGGCGATCAGTTTTCCCCTCGAGAAAATGGGCTGCATCAGGGACAGCACGGCATTGAGCAGCAGCGCGCCGGGGTTCACGATGGCCGCGCCCGCACTGTTGGCCCAGCCGACGACACCGGAAAGGGTGATGCTGGGATAGAATGCCTGACGGGCCGCCTGCGTGTTGTAGAAGGCCTCCGCCATGGCATAATCCGCCATCCGGATATCCGGGCGATATTGCAGCAGCTCGGCGGGAACGCCCAGTTCGATGCACTCCGGCAGTTCGCTGCTCCCCCAGGCATTGCGGTTCAGCGGCTGGGGAGGAATGGCGAGCAAGGCACAGAGGGAATTCTCCACGCCGCGGATGTTGCGGTGCACGTCCACGATCTGCGTCTTCACGTTAAGGTAGGACGACTCCATCTGGTTGACGGCCGTGGAATAGGTCCGGCCGTTCTCCCAGAGCGCCTTCTGCGTCTCCAGCGAGGTGTTCCAGAGGCTGTCGGTCTGAATCAGGATCTCCAGCTGCCGGTCAAGCACCTGCAGTATGAAATACTTCTGGGCGACGGCGCTGATCAGGTTGGCCCGGACATTCTCTTCGCGGATCTTCGCCTGCATGAGCACGGCCTGGGACTTGCGCTTCTGCGTAGTGATGGAACCGAAGACATCGAAATCCATCGACAGTTGCAAAGGCAGGCTGTAGGTCCACGCGGCAGCGCTGTTGTTGAAACTCGCCACCGTGCCGGAAGGGGCAAACGACAGCGACGGCAGGTAGCCCAGTTTCGATGCCTTCAGCATCGCTTCAGCCTTTTCAATGGCGATGCGGGCGGAATTGAGGTCCGTGTTGCGCGCCAGCGCGGAATCGATCAGTTCCTGCAATTGCGGGTCGGTAAAGAACTCGCGCCAGGACAGACGCGCCATGGAGCCGCTGTCGGCAGCGTTGATGTAGGTGCCGAAGACATCGTCGGGCACCGTGGCCCGGGACTCATATTTTTTATACAGTCCGCAACCCGACAACATCAGCAGCGCGGCTGCGGCGAGGATTAGATTCTTGTAACTCATAACTCGGTGTTCTCTTTAGCCACGGAGCCCTGGAAGCGCTCGTGCAACTTCTGGAATACGATAAAGAAGACGGGAACGACAAAGAGCAGGGCGATGGTACCGACAAGCATACCGGCCGCAACGCCGAGGGCGAGCACGCGGTTGCCGTTGGCTCCCGCGCCGCCGGAGATGATCAGCGGGATCATACCCGCAATCATCGTGATGACCGTCATCAGGATGGGGCGCAGACGCTCTTCGCAGGCGGCGAAGGCGGCCTCGGAGATGCTCATTCCCTGGGCACGGCGCTCGGAAGCGAACTCGGTGATGAGGATGGCCGTCTTGGCCAAAAGTCCGATGAGCATGATCACACCGGTCTGCAGGTAAATGTTGTTCTCCATACCCGGCAGATGCAGCAGCGAGGCCAGCCAGGTGATGCCGAACGAGCCCATGAGGCCGAAAGGCACGGAAAGCAACACGGCCCAAGGGGTAAACCAGGAGTTGTAGAGCGACGCGAGGATCAGGTAGATCAGGATGGCGCAGATGACATAGATGAGGGCGGTGGCGTTGCTGCCGGAGGCCTCCTCCAGTTCCCGCGACATGCCGCCGTATTCATAGCCGTATCCGCGCGGCATCTCGGCCTTGAACACCTCGGCAATGACCTTGTGGGCATCGCCCTCCGTGTATCCGCTAGCCGGCATGACACCGCAGGTGATGCTCTGGTACAGGTTGAAGTGTTCCACCGAAGCCGAACCCACCACCTCCTTCAGCGTGACGAACTCCGAGATGGGAGCCATCCTGCCGCCGCGTACCTTGACGAAGATATTGTTCAGGGACGAAGGGTCGAGCCGGTATTCGGGCGCCGCGTTCGCCATAATGCGGTACACCTTGCCGAACTGGTTGAAGTTGCCTACGTAGGAACCGCCGCAGTAGGCGCCCAGGGTCTTGAGCACGGCTGCGGGAGAAACGCCGGCGCGGTCGCACTGCGGTGCATCGACGCTGACCTGATATTTCGGGAAGCGCTCCGAGTAGGTGCTCATCGCCATCATGATCTCCGGCCGCTCGTTCAGTTTCGCGAGGAAGCGGTTGGCATCGGCATTGAACTCCGACATCGGGCGGTCGTTCATATCCTCCAGCACCAGGTTGACGCTGTTGTTGCTGCCGTAGCCGGGAACCTGCGGCATCTGGAACGGAATGACCTTCGCATTCTTGATATCGCTGCAGGAAGCGGCGAAACGGCTGTACACCAGCATGATATTGTGGTTCATGCCGGGACGGTCGTCCCAGTTCTTCAGACGGATGATGAGGGTGGCATAACTGCTGCCGGAGCGGCCGACCATCATGCCGTAGCCGCTGACCACCGCATAATTCTCCAACTCCGGGATGAGCTTGACCTTCTCCTCCACGCGACGGACGATTTCCTGCGTCTCGTGCAGCGTACTGCCTTCCGGGGCACGCACTTCGGCGAAGAAGACGCCCTGGTCTTCCTGAGGGACGAGGCCGCCGGGGAGCTTGTTCATAAAGAACACCAGCAGGACGGCGGTCACCAGCAACAGGATCCAGGAAACCGCGGGCTTCTTGATGAAGGAAGCGACGCCGGTCTTGTATTTCTTGAGGATGGCGTTGTAACTGACCGTATAGGCCTTCTTGACATAGTAGTTCAGGGTCTTGCGCTCATTCTTGTCCTCGGAGACTTTCAGCATGATGGCACAGAGTGCGGGGCAGAGGGTCAAGGCGGAAACGCAGGACAGACCGACCGAAGAGGCCAGGGTGAGACCGAACTGCAGGAAGAAACTGCCGGAGGTTCCCGGCATGAAGGCCACGGGGATGAACACCGCCATGAACACCAGGGTACAGGAGATGACCGCCACCGACACCTCGCTCATCGCTTCGCGGGTGGCCTGACGGGCATCGGACATACCGGCCTCCATCTTCGCCATCACGGCTTCCACCACCACGATGGCGTCGTCCACCACCGTTCCGATGGCCAATACCAAAGCGAACAGGGTCAGGATATTCAGCGAGAATCCCGCCAGCGAGACGATACCGAAGGTACCCAGCAGCGAGACGACGATACTGATGGAAGGGATGACCGTCGCCTTGAAATTCTGCAGGAAGAAATAGACTACGAGGATCACGAGGAGGATGGCGATGATGAGCGTCTCCACCACGTTGTGGATGGCCGCGAACAGGAAGTCGTCGGAGGTCTCCAGGATCTCGAATTCCAGGCCGGCGGGCATCGTAGGCTTCAGTTCCTTGTAGAGTTTCTGAATCCGGGCATTCACTTCGGTGGCGTTGGCGCCGGGAGCCTGGAACACCATGTAGATGGTGCCCGGCTGTCCGTCGATGTTGGAGGTGAAGTTATAACTCACCGCACCGATCTCCACCTCAGCCACGTCGTTCAGGTGCAGCAGGTGGCCGCCTTCGCCCGAACGAAGGACGATGTCGTTGAATTCCTCGATGGTCTTGAGCGTTCCCTTGTATTCCATCGAGTACTGGTAGGCGTTTTCGGACTGCTCGCCCAGCGAACCCGTCGCGGTGACGAAACTCTGTCCGCCGATGGCGGCAAAGACATCGTTCGGCTCGAGCCCGTACTGCGCCATCACGTCCGGCTTCAGCCAGATACGCAGGGCATAGGTGTTGCCCAGGGACATCACGTCGCCCACGCCGGTGATACGCATCAGCCGGGGCTTGATGTTGATGTCGATGTAGTTGGCGATGAAATCGGCGTCATAGGTCCCGTCGCTGCTCTTCAGCGAGCCGATGTGCAGGATGTTGTTCTGCTGCTTCTGGACCTGCACGCCCACCTTCGTCACCTCCGCGGGCAGCAGGGCGGTAACCCGGCTCACGCGGTTCTGAACGTTGACGGAAGCAATGTCGGGATCGATTCCCTGCTCGAAATACACCACGATCGAAACGTCGCCGGCAGAACTGGCGCTGCTCGTGATATAGGTCATCCCCGGCACGCCGTTGATGTTCTCTTCGAGAGGCTGTACCACGGACTTCATGATGGTATTGGCATCGGCGCCGGTGTAAGTCGTAGAGACGCGTACGGTCGGCGGCGCGATGTTGGGATATTGCTCGATCGGGAGCGTGGACATCGCAATGAATCCGATCAGCGCAATCACAATCGAGATGGCACAGGCCATCACGTATTTCTTGATGAAAATGTTCCCTTTCATAATCAGAAGAGCACGCGTTGACCTTCAATGACGTTGTTGGCACCCACGGTGACGATCTTGTCCCCTACGTTGAGGCCGGAGGTGACGATGATGTCCTGACCGCTGGCGGCGGATTCGGTCGTAATGGTGACGGCGGTAGCCGTGCTGTCCGCCTTCACCTTATACACCAGCGACTTGTCCTGCAGGCGCACCACGGCGTTCTGCGGAATGACCATCACGCCCTTCAGGTTTTCGGGCATGACGACGGTCCCCTGGATACCGCTGTAGAGGATGCCGTCGGGATTGGGGAAGGTCGCCTTGCAGGAGATGGTACCCGTGACGGCGTTCACCACACCCGTGGCGCTGGTGATGCGTCCCTTGTGCGGATACTCCGTACCGTTCTTCATCAGGAAGGTCACATCCGGGAAAAGTTTCAGCGCATCCTTCATCTTGCCCTCGTAGCCACTGGCGAAGGCGCTTTCCAGCACCGACTCCGGCACGGAGAACACGGCATCCATCATCGCATTGCCGCTGACAACGGTCAGGCGCGTACCCGGCTGGACCTGGTCGCCGGCAAAGACGGGGATGTCTCCGATCACACCGGCTACCGGCGAGGTGATGGTGCAGAAGCCCAGGTTGACCTTGGCGCGGCTGACCGCCGCACGGGCCTGGCTCACGGCCGCCTGTGCCTGCTTGTAGTTGTTCTCCGCATTATCCAGCATGAAGCGGCTGACGATTTTCTTTTCGAAAAGGTTCTGGTTGGATTCGTATTCCAGTTTCGCGCTGCTGGCCTGGGCTTCCGCCGCCTGCAGGTTCGCCTCGGCCACATCCAGTTCCAATTGCGCGTTGCGCGAGTCGATGACGAAAAGCACCGTGCCTTTCTTCACCTGCTGGCCTTCATTGACGGCAATCTTCATCAACTGTCCGCTCACTTGCGGAGAGATGGTGACATCGGACTGACCTTTCAGTTTTGCACTGAATTTCACAGGGGTTACGATGTCCTTTTTCTCGATGGTCATCGTTTCGAAAGAGGTCGGCACCACTTTCGGCATATCCATCTTGCAGGAGGCCAACATTACGCTTGCGCCAAGCACCAACACCCATTTCAATGCATTCTTTTTCATATGTCTAGTGTTACTAATTGAATATCAAGTATATCGCCCCAGCGTAATCACCAAGGCTTGTCGCAGGGAAAGTGGGTCCCTCTATTAGAAGAAAATCTTGGAAAAACCGGTGAGTTCGAAGACCTCCTTGACAGTATCCGTGACATTGGTCACCTTGACCGTACCGCCGTGGGAGGTAATCTCCTGGTGGAACATCAAGAACACGCGCAGGCCCTTGGAGGCGATGTAATTGAGTTCGCTCAGGTCCACCTCCACATTCAGCCCTTCGGAGGAACGCTTCATCAAAGGTTCCACGTCTTCCTGAAAGGAGGCAGCCGCCAGCGTATCCAGTTCGCCGCTCACGCTAAGAAGGATGCGGCCGTCTTTCTCAGTAATCTTCGTATTCATACGTCACTTTTTATTACAAAACACAAAAATACTGATTATCGGCGATTATCCAAATTATTGCGTATATTTGTGTGATAAGATAACACTGAACGATGATTTCACCTCTTTCCCAATCCCAATTGAGCATTTACCTGGCCAGTCAGGGCCTGGATGAAAATTCCGGAAATTACCAGCAGGCGATACTCTTCCGACTCCCGGCGGACATTGATATCCAAAGACTCGGCAAGGCCCTGGAGGCCTTTGTCGCCGCACACCCCTACCTCCTCTCGCACATTTCGGAGTCGGATGGGATGCCCTGTATGGAAGAAAGCGGAGAAAGCTGGCACGCCCAAATCCGGCAGATCGACAGCATCAATGCGGTCCGCGCGGGCTTTGCGCAGCCGATGGACCTGCACAGGGACCAGCTCTTCCGCCTGGAACTCTACCAGACGCCGGAGGGGAACTACCTGTATGCCGATTTTCACCATATCGTCACCGACGGTGCCTGCATTCCCATCTTCCTGAGCCACGTGGGCCAGGCCTACGACGGCGGAGAGCTTCCCGCGGAAAAGATGAGCGGCGCCGATATCGCACGCGAAGAGCAGCAACTGCGCGAGAGCGAGGCCTTTGAAGAGGCCAGGCAGTGGTTTGCGCAAGAATTCGCCCCTGCGACGGAACTCGAAAGCCGCATCCTTCCCGATATTTTCGGGGAGCCCCAATCCGCTTATCAGGAGCTGATGGTGGATTTACCGCTGGACAGTGCCGTGATGCGGGAAATTCTCGAACGTTACCGCTATGCTGACAGCATCCTCTTCACCGCCATGTTCGGGCTGACGCTGTCCGCGTGGAACGCAGAGAACGGCGCCAGTTTCTCTACCATTTGGAACGGGCGCAAGGGGGTGGCGTCCAAATCCGCCTTCACGATGTGCGTGCACACTCTTCCGGCTTACGTGAATGCCGATCCGGAAACACCTGTCTCCGAGGTATTTGAGCGGATGAAGGCGCAAGTCCTGGGGCTCAGGGCGCGTCATTTCTTCTCGATGGCCGATTGCAACAGCTACCTGGGTCTTGGCCCGGGCATCAACTTCGGCTTCCAGGGACAGTTCGTCCCGGCCGATATCTGCCTCTCCCTGGACGGCAAGGTCATCCCCGGAGAAGACCTGCGTACCAATCCGCCTGGTCTCAGCCTGTCCGTGGAATGCTTCACTCCGGTGGAGGGTCCCTACAAACTCCGCTTCTGGTATCGTCCCAGCGAATATTCGGAAGGGATTCTGCGCGGTTTCGCCGAAAGTATGGCTACCGCCGTCCTTTCCCTCAGGAAGGCCGATACCGTGGGACAGATCGATTTCGCCAGCCCAGCGCAGCTGAAGACCCTGGACGAGTTCAATCCCGGGGAGGCCGGCTTTGATACGGAAAAGACCGTCGTGGAACTCTTCCGGCAGCGGGTAAAGGAAGCCCCGCAACAGACCGCCCTCGTCTGTGGAGAAAGGTCGCTCAGTTATGCCGAAGCGGACAGACTGTCCGACCGTCTGGCCGCCTACATCGAAAAGACGGTCAGGCCCGGCAGCGTCATCTCGATTATCCTGGGACGCAGCGAATATACGCTGATTGCTCCGTTAGGCGTCCTGAAGGCGGGTTGCAGCTACCAGCCGCTGGATCCCTCCTATCCCAAAGACCGTCTGCAGTTTATGGTGAAGGACGCCGCCAGCGCCCTGCTGATTGCCGACGAAGGCCTGGCGGAACTGGTGGAAGGCTTTGAAGGGCCGATCCTGCCCACCGCACAGATCCCTGATCTGCCCGAGGGCCGGCCGACCGCCTGTCCCGGGCCTGACGACCTCTTCGTCCTGCTGTACACCAGCGGAACCACCGGCACGCCCAAGGGTTGTATGCTGAACCATCGCAATATCAGCATATTCGCACAGAATCACGCCCTGCGCACGGGCATTACGGCCCAAAGCAGGCTGACGGCCTATTCCAGTTTCGGCTTCGACGCCTTCGTGGGGGACCTCTATGCCACGCTGGCCGCCGGGGCCACCCTGTACCTCATTCCCGAGGAAATCCGGCTGGATCTGAACGCCCTGCACGCCTATTTCGAGAAGAACGGCGTCACGCACAGTTTTATGACCACGCAGGTGGCCACACAGTTCGCCATCAACTATCCCGATTGCAAAGGGCTACAGGTCCTTTATACCGGTGGGGAGAAACTAAGTTCGCTACCCCTGCCCAAATACCGGATTTTCAATTGCTTCGGCCCTACTGAAAGCATCTGCTATACCATCAGCAAGGAGGTGGGGAAGCAGGAAGAGAACATCCCGATCGGCACCCCGCTTCCCGGCATTCACGCCTACGTCGTGAACAAGGCCGGCAAACGCGTGCCCGTAGGTGCCGTCGGAGAACTTCTGGAGGCCGGCCTGCAGGTGGGCGACGGCTATCTGGGCCTGCCCGAAAAAACGGCCGAAGCCTTCGCGGACAACCCTTATGAGTCCAATCCGGCTTTCCGTCGCCTGTACCGCACCGGAGACATTGTGCGCTACCGCGCCGACGGAGACATCGAATACATCGGCCGCAAGGATGCACAGGTCAAGATCCGCGGTTTCCGCATCGAACTCAAGGAAGTGGAAGCCGTCATCCGGGAATTCCCCGGCATCCAGGATGTGACCGTACAGGCCTTCGACCAGGAAGGCGGCGGCAAATTCCTGGCAGCCTACGTCGTAAGCGGCCAGACCGTTGACACGTCTGCCCTCAATGCCTTCATCCTGGAGCGCAAGCCGCCGTATATGGTACCCGCGGTAACGATGCAGATCGATGCGATTCCGCTCAATGTCAACCAGAAAGTGGACAAGAAAGCCCTCCCGAAACCGCAGGTCAGGCGGGCAGAAGGCCAGGCGGCCGCCCCGCTGAACCTACTGGAGGAGGAACTGTCCTCCCTGCTCAAGGAAACGACCGGCATCGAAGGCGCAGGCCTGACCGAACCGCTGATGCTCTATGGTTTGAGTTCCATCAGCGGACTGCGCCTGGCCACCGAACTCTACAAGCGCTATGGCATCCAGGCGGATATGAACAGTTTCGCCAAGACCGCCACCCTGCAGGGCATTGAAAACGAGATCCTGAAGAAGTGGATGGAAGGCGGCGCAGCCTCCACACAGGAAGGACAGGACGCCGCACTGACGGCACAGCCCCTGACCAACCAGCAGGCCGGCGTGTATTTCGACTGTATGAAGGCCCCGCACGAGACCATCTACAATATCCCGATGGTGTGGACCTTCCCGGGCGAGGTCAGCGGCCAGGCCCTGCAGGAAGCCGTTCTCAAGGTCCTCTCCGCCCATCCCGCCCTGCAGTCCCGTTTCGAGCAGCGCGAGGGACAGGTCTATCAGGTGCCTACCGACATTCCCATCCCCGTCTCCCTGAAAGAGGGCAGCCTGGAGGCCGTCCGCGCGGATTTCATCCAACCCTTCGACCTTTCGGCCGGCCCGCTGGGGAAAGTGGAAATCCTGAAGGAAGACGGCAAGACCTATCTCCTGAGCGACTTCCATCATCTGGTCTTCGACGGTCGCAGCTATGACCTCTTTATCCAGGAGGTCTGCGCCGCGCTGGAAGGGAAGGACATCGCTCCGGAAGCCTATACTTACTATCAATACGCCGCTTGGCAGAAGGCCTCCGAAGGCAGCGAGGCCTACACGCAGGCCCGGGAGTTCTTCGCTTCCCAGCTCGCCGGTATGGAAAGCCCCACCGCCGTCATCCCCGACCTGGAAAACCAGGAACAGGGCGGCCGGGAGGTTTTCCTGCAAAAGGCTGTCGAAGCCGATATCCATCCGCTCTGTCAGAAAATGGGCATCTCGCCCGCCAGTTTCTATCTGGGCGCCGCCTACCTCACCCTGAGTGCCTACAGCGCCTCCAGGAAAGTCTATATCTGCACCATCAGCAACGGCCGCGGCAACCTGAAAACCGCCGACAGTTTCGGGATGTTCGTCAACACCCTGGCCCTGGCGGGCGACTGCAGCATTCCCGACAGGGAGAACTATCTGAAGCGCTGTGACCAGGATTTCCAGGCCACCCTGCAGCACCAGGATTATCCCTTTGCAAAGGTTGCCGCTGAATCCGGTTTCCAACCGCAGGTCATGCTGGCTTACCAGGTGGGCGTACTGGCCGATTACCGCGTGAACGGCCGGAAGGTGAGCGGAGAGAGTCTGGAGGCCGGCGCCCCAAAATTCCCGCTCAGCATCTACATTGACGGCAGCGAAGGACAGGAACGCATCGTCCTGGGTTACGACGACAGCAAATACAGCGAAGCCCTTATGCAGGCCTTTGCCGATGCGATGGAATGCGTGGTCCGCGGCCTGCTGAAGCACGAAAAACTCAGTGAGATCCCGTTTGTGGACGGTGCCCGCCTCAATGAATTGCAGGACTTCAACCACTACAGCCAGCCGGTGGACGGCAGGCAAACCATCGTGAGCCTCTTCCGCGCTCAGGCGAAAAAGACGCCCGATGCTCCCGCCGTGCGCTACGAAGACTTTGCCTGCACTTATGCGGAGGCCGATGCCCTGACGGACCGCATCGCCGCCGCCATTGCCGCGAAGGGGCTGGGCCCCGAAGACGTGGTGTCCGTGCTTATCGGCCGCAACCAGTGGATGGCGCTCGCGTCGCTGGGTATCCTGAAGGCCGGCTGCGCCTATCAGCCGCTGGATCCTTCCTACCCCCGGGAACGGCTGAATTTCATGATTACGGACGCATCGGCAAAACTGCTGGTCGCCGACCGGGAACTGCTCCCGCTGCTCGATGCGTACGAAGGTCCCGTTCTGGCCACCGATGAGCTGGAAGCCCTGCCCGAGGGACCGCAACCGGAGGGCCCCAAACCGGAGAACCTCTTTATCCTGCTCTACACTTCCGGCTCCACCGGCGTACCCAAGGGCGTGATGCTGGAGCATCGCAACCTTGTCAATTTCTGCGCCTGGTACCGGAGCTATTACTCACTGGACGATAACAGCAGGGTGGCGGCATACGCCAGTTACGGTTTCGACGCCTGTATGATGGATATGTACCCTGCCCTCACTTCGGGCGCCTGCGTGCACATCATCCCGGAGGAAACGCGCCACGATATGGGCCAATTGGATGCCTTTATCAGCCGGAACGGCATCACGCACAGTTTTATGACCACCCAGGTGGGTGTGATGTATGCCAAGAACTACCCGGACAATGCCTCGCTCAGGCATCTCTCGGTGGGTGGCGAGAAACTGGTGTCGATGGATCCGCCGTCCTATGGCTTCCACAATGGCTACGGACCTACGGAATGCACTATTTTCTCCACCGTCTTCGACGTACTGAAGCGCGAGCCCAACATTCCCATCGGCCACGCTCTGGACAACACCTTTATGTATGTGACGGACAGTGACTTCCGCCTTCTGCCCGTGGGAGCTGCCGGCGAACTGCTCATTGCCGGCGCCGGCGTAGGCCGGGGGTACCTGAACCGGCCCGAGAAGACCGCCGAATGCTTTATCGACAATCCGTTCCATCAAGGAATGCGGGCTTACCGCAGCGGCGACATCGTACGCTGGCGCACCGACGGCAACATCGAATTCGTAGGACGCCAGGACGGTCAGGTGAAAATCCGCGGTTTCCGCGTCGAACTCAAAGAAGTGGAGGAAGTGCTGCGCGAATGTCCGGGCATCAAGGACGTCACGGTGCAGGCCTTTGACAATCCTTCCGGCGGCAAGTTCATCGCCGCCTACGTGGTCGCCGAAGGGAAATTCGACATCCCGTCGGCCGTCGCCTTCATCAAGGACCGCAAACCGCCTTATATGGTGCCTGCCGCCTTCATCCAGCTGGATAAGATTCCGCTGAACGTCAATCAGAAGGTCGACCGGAAGGCCCTGCCCAAACCCACCCCCGACACCAGCCAGGATTACGTTGCACCGGTGGGTGAGACAGAAAAGAAGCTCTGCGAGGTGTTCGCCGAGGTCCTGAGCGTCGAGAAAGTGGGTGCGACGGATAACTTCTTCGACCTGGGCGGCTCGTCGCTGATGGTCACCAACGTGCTGGTGAATGCGGGCAAACGCGGGCTTAAATTCGCTTACGCCGATGTCTTCGCACATCCCACCGCACGCGACCTGGCCGCCTTCCTGGGCGGCGGCGCCGACACTCCGGTCCTGGACCAGGAGATCAGCGGCTACGATTACTCGGACATCGACACCCTCCTGCAGGGCAATACGCTCGAGGCCCTGGCAACCGGAACGCCGCAGAGCCTGGAAGGACACATCCTGCTGACCGGCGCCACCGGCTTCCTGGGCATCCATATGCTGCGGGAACTGCTGGAGTCCACCCCGGAAGACACCGTTATCTGGTGCCTGCTGCGCTCGAAGGGAACGCTGAGCGCCGAACGCCGTCTCAAGGAAATGCTGGTCTATTACTTCGAAAAGGATTACCGCCCGCTGTTCGGGAAACGCATCCGCATCGTGGAGGGAGACATCACCCGGCCGGAGGACTTCGCCGCCCTTCAGGCTTCCGGGACGCCCTGGACCCTGGCGGTGAACTGCGCGGCCAATGTAAAACACTTCTCCAAGGGAACCGACATCGAGGACATCAACTACGGCGGCGCCAGGAATCTCTGCGATTTCTGCGAGGCTACGGGCGCACGGCTGGTCCACGTTTCCACCGAAAGCGTGGCCGGCAGCAGCATCGGGAGCACCCCGACGGCGCTGACCGAGCAGCTGCTCTACTTCGGCCAGCAGACGGGGAACCAGTACGTACACTCCAAGTTTATGGCCGAGCGCTACATCCTTGAGCGTATGGCCGCAGGGAAACTCAACGCCAAGATTATGCGTGCCGGAAACCTTTCGCCGCGTGCTTCGGATGGGGAGTTCCAGGTGAATATGAATGCCAACTCGGCGATGGGGCGCATCAAGGCCTATAAACTCCTGGGCGCCTGTCCTTATTCCCTGCTGGATGCTGCGATGGAGTTCTCGCCCATCGACGATACCGCCCGCGCTATGGTGCTGCTGGCGCGAACGCCCCGCGAGAACTGCGTCTTCAATGTCTCCAACAATCACCTCCTGCCGATGGAGGACATTCTCTCCCGCCTGGGCAAGCTGGACGGCAAGGAGATAGAATATCTGGAATTCCCGGATTTCCTGGCCCGGATGCAAGCGATGATGGCTCAGCCGGACAAGGCGCCGCTGCTGAGCAGCCTGGTGGCGTATGCGCAGTCTCCTTCGCAGGCGGAGTCCGTGATGAATCCGCCTTCCTTCCACTTCACGATGCAGGTGCTTTACCGCCTGGACTTCCACTGGAACAAGACTTCTTCGCATTACGTGGATATGATTTTCGAAATGCTCCGGACCCTGCAATATTTTTCCTGATCGCTTATGAAAAAGTTTCTTCTTACACTCTCGGCCCTGGTGCTCCTGACGGGTTTTCAGGCCTCCGCCGACGAAGGGATGTGGATGGTGAACGCCATTTCCCGGGCGCTCGTGCAGAATATGCAGCACGAAGGGCTTAAACTGCCCGCCAAGGCCATTTATGACGAAGAAAGCGTTTCCCTGAAAGACGCCATCGTCTCCCTGGATTTCGGCTGTACCGGCAGTATGATTTCCCCGGAGGGACTGCTTATCACCAACCACCACTGCGCCTATTCGGACGTGCACGCCCTCAGCACGGCGGAGCACAATTATCTCGAAGAGGGCTTCTGGGCCCGCAGCCGCGTCGAGGAGATGCCCGTCAAGGGCAAGACCGCCTATTTCCTGCGCAAGGTCATCGACGTGACGCAGGACGTGGCCGCGCTGGAAGCGGAGCTGAAAGCCGAAGGGAAGCCCTTCGGGATGCGCAGGCTCAGCCACATCCTGGAAAAGCGCTACAGCGAAAGCACGGGGGCCGAAGCGTCGCTCAGTTCGATGTGGGCGGGGGAGAAATACTATATGGCGATTTACGATACCTGCACCGACGTACGCCTGGTCGCCGCGCCGCCCGTGAGCATCGCGGCCTTCGGCGGTGATACGGACAACTGGGAATGGCCGCAGCAGAAATGCGATTTCGCCCTCTACCGCCTCTACAAGGACGGACAGCCCTACCAGCCCCGCAGATACCTTAAAATCAGCGATAAGGGATATAAGGAAGGGGACTTCTCCATGGTGCTCGGCTATCCGGGAAGGACGGACCGTTACGCCTCCTCGGCCAAGATCGGCTTCATGACGGACATCGCCCTGCCCATCATCACGGATATCCGCGGCACCCAGATGGAAATCATCCGCAAACACATGGATGCGGACCCGTCCGTACGGCTGCGCTATTCGGACCGCTTCTTTTCCCTGAGCAATGTCCAGGAACTCCAGGCGGGACAGGTCGCCTGCAGCCGGCGCTTCGGTGTAACGCAGCAGAAAGCCGCCGAGGAAAAGGCGCTCGCGATTCCCGCCCCCCTGCTGGATTCGCTCGACTGGAGTTATCGCACCATCCGGAAGGCGGAATGCAACCGCATCTACTACCGGGAAACCCTGGTCCGCGGCACGCGGCTGGGACTGATTGCAACCCGCCTGAACTCCCTGAGCAAGAGCCGTGGGGAGGACAAGAAGGAGCAGATTGGCAAACAGGTGGAAAAGGAATTCGCCAGCCTGGACCTCGCGACCGAAACCGAACTCCTGCGCTTCAGCCTCCGTACCTACTATAGCAACGTGGACAGCAGCCTCTGGGGACCTTACCAAAGGCAGCTATACCGCCAATGGGGCGGCGATACGGACGCGATCTGCGACGCCATCGCCCCGACAGCGCTGCCCGAAGCTTCGGATCCGCTGTGCCGTTTCTTCGGCGATGTCGGCATCGCCGATTTCAACAAGCAGGTCGATTCCGTGCTGGCCGGTGCCAGCCTTCGGAATCTCGGCCGCCGCTATACCCGCGCCGTCTATGAAGCCCGCGACAAGCGCTTACAGTATCCGGACGCCAATTCCACGATGCGGCTGACCTACGGCAGCGTTAGGGGCTACAGTCCCAAGGATGCGCTCCTCGGCCATTGGCAGAGCCGCAGCCAGGGCATCCTCGAGAAGGTGGACCCGGCCAGCTACGATTTTACGCTCAAGCCCGAATGGGAGGCGCTGCTGCGCGAATCGGACGATATTCCGCCGGTGAATTTCCTGACGGACAACGACATTACCGGCGGCAATTCCGGCAGCCCGGTGCTGAATGCGAAGGGAGAAATCATCGGCCTGGCCTTCGACGGGAACAAGGAGTCCCTGGCCTCCGACTGGTCGTTCACGCCCGACTACAACCGCTGTGTCTGCGTAGATATCCGCTTCGTCCTCTGGACCCTGCGGCACTACGCCCAGCTGGACGGCATCCTCGCTGAAATCGGAAAATAAAGTGACTACACCTCCGGGGCGGAAGCGAATTCGCCCAGGAAGCGCATATCGTTCTCGAAGTAGTGGCGCAGGTCGTTCACCTGCCACTTGAGCATCGCGATGCGCTCAATGCCCATACCGAAGGCGAAACCGCTGTACTTCTTGGAATCGATGCCGCTGGCTTCCAGCACGTTGGGATCCACCATCCCGCAGCCCAGGATTTCCAGCCAGCCGGTCCCCTTGCAGATATTGCAACCCTTGCCGTGGCAGATGTTGCAACTGACGTCCACCTCGGCCGAAGGCTCGGTGAAGGGGAAATACGAGGGACGCATACGGATCTGCGTATCCGGACCGAACATCTCGCGGGCGAAGAGCAGAATGGCCTGCTTGAGGTCAGCGAAGGTGACGCCTTCGTCGATGTAGAGGCCTTCCACCTGATGGAAGATACAGTGCGCGCGGGCGCTGATGGCCTCGTTGCGGAACACGCGGCCCGGGCAGATGACGCGGATGGGAAGTTTCATCGTCTCCATCGCACGCACCTGCACGCTCGAGGTATGGGTACGCAGCAGCAGGGGGTTGGGGTGCCCCGCCGATACGAAGAACGTATCCTGCATGTCGCGCGCAGGGTGGTTCGGAGGGAAGTTCAGGGCTTCGAACACGTGATAATCGTCCTCCACCTCGGGGCCCTCGGCCACATCATAGCCGAATTTCCGGAAGATGGAAACGATCTCCTCCCGGACGATCGAAACCGGATGGCGCGAACCCATAGGAAACGGGTCGCCGGGCATCGAAAGGTCCACTCCGGACGCGCCGGGGCCCTGCGTCTCGCACACGCTATCCTTCAGCGCGGAGATTTTCTCCAGCGCGGCCTGTTTGAGCTCGTTGAGCGTACGCCCGAATTCCCGTTTCAGTTCCGGGGCGACGGTGCGGAACTCATCGAAAAGTGCGGTAATCTCGCCTTTCTTTCCGAGCAGGCGCACCCGCGCCTCCTCCACTTCCTTTTCGGTTTTGCACTTGAGCGCCTCCAACTCGGCGCGGAGTCTTTCAATGTCCTGAATCGTCATAGCCTATTGACTGCGTTTCGCCGCGCGTTTGTCCCTTGCGGCCTTTTCCCGTTTTGCCCCGCCTTTGAGGTATTTTTCCCACTGTTCGTCGTTAAGCACCTTGCGGAAGGCGTTGTAGGTTTCCTCCATCCATTTATCGCTCGCGATCAGGTGATACTCCGACGAACTGACGCGGGCGGCGTTCAGGGATTCGAGTTCCTGACGCAGGGCGGTCATATTGTGGACCAGGATGGAATCCACATAAAAAACCTGCCAATCCTCGAGTTTCAACTGCTCGGTATAGCGTTCCACCTGCGACTCCAACGCTTCGTAGAACTGCTTTTCCATCTCCTCCCGGTCCCTGTCCTGGGCGGAAAGTCCGGAGGCGGGCAGCAGCAGTGCCATCGTAGCGAAAAATATTGTAAATTTGCGGGTCACAACGTGCAAAAATACGAAACTGTTTTGAAATATCGCCCCGCCCGATGAAAAAAGTCCTTTTCTTCCTCCTCCCGGCCGTACTTTTCCTGCAGACCGTCCGCCCCGCGAGCGCCTGCACGAACATCGTCGTCACCCCCGGAGCGAGCGCCGACGGCAGCAGCCTGGTTTCCTACGCCGCAGATTCCCATTGGCTCTACGGCGAACTCTACAGCCACGCCGGCGGCCGCTGGAAAGCGGGCAGCCTGGTGGATATCGTGGAATGGGATACCCAGAAACCCCTCGGGAAGATTCCGCAGGTCCCCTTCACCTTCCACACGGTAGGGAATATGAACGAGAAGCAACTCATCATCGGCGAGACCACCTGGGGCGGACGCGAAGAACTGGTCGATCCCGACGGCGTCATGGACTACGGCTCCCTGATCTACATCACGCTGCAGCGGGCCTCCACCGCAAGGGAAGCGATACAGACCATCGTCGACCTGGCCACGGCCTACGGCTATCCCTCCGAGGGAGAGACCTTCTCCATCGCGGACAAGCACGAGGCCTGGGTTATGGATCTCGTCGGCAAGGGACCCGGCAATAAAGGCATCCTCTGGGTAGCCCGGCGCATTCCCGACGGCTATATCTGCGCCCACGCCAACCAGGCGCGCATCACCCGTTTTCCGCTGAACGATCCGGAAAACTGCCTCTACGCACCCGATGTGATCCAATTTGCCCGCGACAAGGGCTGGTACGAGGGTCCGGACGAGAACTTCAGTTACCGCGATGCCTATAATCCCCTGGATTTCGGCGGAGCCCGCGCCTGCGAAGCCCGCGTCTGGAGCGCCTTCAACCTGCTCTGCGACGAGGTCTTCACTTACGAAGCGGACGGACAGCTTCTCCGCCGCCCTTCCTACGACTGGATCGACTACGCGATGGGCTATGACCTTTCGGGCGAAATGCCCCTGTTCGTCAAGCCTTCCCGGAAATTGACGGTCAAAGACGTCGCCGATGCGATGCGCGACCACTTCGAGGGAACGCCGATGGATATGACCCGCGATATCGGCGCGGGCGGAAACGGCTGCCCCTACCGCTGGCGCCCGATGCACTTCGAAGTGGACGGCAAAGCCTATGTCAACGAGAGGGCCATCGCCACCCAGCAGACCGGATTCTGGTTCGTCGCCCAGGCGCGTCCGGCGCTGCCCGACCTTGTGGGCGCCCTGATCTGGTTCGGCTGCGACGATGCCGCCACCTCCTACCTGACCCCCATTTACGTAGCGACTGAGCGCGTTCCCGACTGCCTTGCGACGGGGAACGGAGACCTGCTGCACTACAGCGCCACCTCGCAGTTCTGGATCTGCAACCGCGTCGCCAACGCCTGCTACCGTATGTACGACCGTATGGCTCCGGTTGCCCGCGCGGCGGCCGATGCCTACGAGAACGAAATGCTCGGCGCCGGCGTCCCGGCGCAGGATGAGCAAGTACTGAGACTTCTGCAAAAAGGCGGGGAACGCAAGATCCGCAAGGCGCTGACCGCCTTCAGCTGCGACAGGGCCCAGGCCCAGTTCGAGCGCTGGAAAGCCCTGGAAGAAATGCTGCTGGTCAAATTCATCGACGGAAACATCAAGGCACAGGATGCCGAAGGGAACTTCCTCCACTCCGAATATTCCCAAGGGATTCCCGACAGCCTGATGTTCGGCGGTTACAGCGAAATGTGGAAACGCGCCGTCGCCAACCACGCAGGCTCTACACTGGAAAGCAAATAATTTTTTTTCATGAGAAAGAAGAAAAGCATACATCAGTTCTGTGAGAGCTTCACTGCCGCAAAGGAACTTCGGGACAGTGGACTCTACGTCTATTATCGACCCATCGCATCCGGACAGGATCCGGTGGTCACCATGGCCGACGGGCGCAAAGCCCTGATGTTCGGCTCCAACTCCTACCTCGGACTCTCCGATGACCCCCGCCTCAAGGAAGCGGCCATCGCCGCCATCAAGAAATACGGAACCAGTTGCTCCGGCTCCCGTTTCCTGAACGGCACCCTCGACATCCACGAGGAACTGGAAGCAAAACTGGCCGCCTTTGTCGGCAAGAAATCCGCCGTTACCTTCAGTACGGGATTCCAGGTGAACCTGGGGGTCGTTTCCACGCTCGGCACGCGGGACGGCTTCATTTTCCTGGATTCCCTCGACCACGCCTGCATCATCGACGGGGCAAGGCTCTCGTTCAGCAAGATCCTGAAATTCCCCCACAACGATATGGACGTCCTGGAGCTCCGCCTCCGCCGGGCGCCGAAAAGTGCCCGCAAACTCGTCGTGGTGGACGGGGTCTATTCGATGGAGGGCGATATCGCCCCGATGCCGGACCTCGTGCACCTCTGTGACAAGTACGACGCCACGCTGATGGTGGACGACGCCCACGGACTCGGCGTCCTGGGAACGCAGGGTCGCGGAACGGCCAACCATTTCGGGCTGACGGACCGCGTGGACCTCATTATGGGCACCTTCTCCAAGAGTTTCGGCTCGCTGGGCGGCTTCATCGC